>Ga0116226_10002490_pt1 | contig 16069 bp, 17 predicted proteins | sample S1TSphfallax_FD_89692 | JGI IMG/M metagenome (GOLD analysis project Ga0116226, IMG submission 89692) | Host-associated microbial communities from peat moss isolated from Minnesota, USA - S1T2_Fa - Sphagnum fallax MG | ecosystem: Host-associated > Plants > Peat moss > Unclassified | place: USA...
CTACTTCCACCAGGTGTAGCCGATCTGAAACTGAACCGAAGCGTTGACCCCGGGATTGCGATCGCCCAGGCTGGCGCTCGAGATGTGCACCGCATTCGCAGTCAGGTAGAGCGAGCGCCCGTTTCTGAGAAAGTAATGCGTCCCGATGCCGAACTGCGGGGTGAAGTTCCAGACGCTCGTGCCGCCAGGCGTTCCTTCAGGCACGATAATGTCAGGCGGGTACTTGTGGTTGGTCCAGATGAGCCCGCCCGCGCCCTGCAGAAACGGCGCAAATCGCCGGCCAGCCTTCAGGTCCCAGCGCAGGATGATCGGCGTAATGCTGACGCCGGTGAATGTGCCGCCGTTATAGGGTTCGGGGACAAAGGCGCTGGAGCCGTCAGGATAGACCACATGCGCGTCATGCACGTTCGGCGCGGGCGTAAACGATTGCCAGTACGGCGTCAGCTCACCCGCATACTCAAACTGGCCGCGCAGCAATCCTGGCAAGTGCTGAGTCGTGAGTACTTTACCCAGGCGCACCCCGGCATTGGCGAAGGTAAAGCTCGAGCGGTCGCCTACTCCGACGCCCCCGTCAAAAAAGACGCCGTACTCCCAGGGCAGCGTGGCCAGGGCAGCAGCGGCCGGCCGGTCATTGCCAGGCGCGGGTTGCTGCGCGCGCAGATGGAGAGCAGGACAGACCAGGCCCAGCAGGGCTAAAGCGAAAACAGAGTATCTCTTCGTCATGAGTAATGGGTGATTCCTGCGGAAGCGGTTTTTTACTTGCCAGATGAAGAACAGGGATGCTGACAAACGAAAGGCCGCCCGGCTGGCGGCCCGTCGTGGAGTATCTGGAAACGAAACAATCAGCCCGCGACCTCTTCCATCTCCATGTCGAAGTTGGAGTAGACGTTCTGGGTATCGTCATTATCTTCGAGCACTTCGAGCAGGCGCATCATCTGGTTGGCAGCCGCGCCCTCAAGCTTGGTGTAGGTTGAGGCGATCATCGTAATCTCGGAGACAACGGGCTCGATCCCGGCCTTCTTGATCGCCTCCGCAACCGCCTCGTAGGCATGCGGATCGCAGGTGATCTCCCAGGTCTCGCCCTCGTCGGACAGGTCGTCCGCGCCCGCCTCGAGCGCCAGCGCCATCAGCTTCTCTTCATCAGCGGCTGACTTTTCGACGACGACCAGCCCTTTCTTGGCGAACATGAAGCGGACCGAGTTCGGCTCGCCCAGGTTGCCGCCATTCTTCGAGAACGCATGACGAATCTCAGAGACCGCGCGATTGCGATTGTCGGTCGTACACTCGACAATAATCGCGACCCCGCCCGGCCCATAGCCTTCAAACGAAATCTCCTCGTAGTTCGCGCCTTCGAGCTCGCCGGTGCCGCGCTGGATCGCCCGCTTGATGTTGTCGGCCGGCATATTCTCGGCCTTCGCGGCAGCGATCGCGGTCCGCAGACGCGGATTGCCATCCGGATCGCCCCCGCCCTGGCGCGCGGCCATCGTCACTTCCTTGATCAGGCGGGTAAAGATCTTCCCGCGCTTGGCGTCAGCAGCGCCCTTCTTGTGCTTGATCGTCGCCCATTTCGAATGGCCGGACATGGTGAACCCTCGGAGTCAATCTGTGTCGTCTTCTGCAGAACCCTGCGACTGCTCAGTATAGCAAGCGCGAGGCATCTGCCGCAGCCCGGGCGAAGGGCAACACCGCCTGCGCGGCCGGCGCGACCTGCCGTCGAGGCAGACGCCCTTCGGGCCTAGACACAAAGACTTCCCTGGTAGTTCCTGGGGGGGCTTTGTGTCTCAAGCGACGCAGGCAGAAGACTCCCCACGAAGTGGGCGCCTCCCGCGTAGGGGTCTTAGCTTTTCGCCCGGGGTGCCGCGACGCTCCTGCCTAACAATCGCAAAGCGTTGCCACTCGACAGCCTAGCCCGGTCTTCCTGGCTAAGGACGGCGGCGAGACTCTGCAGGTACTCGCGGCCGCGCGTGTTCGGGCTAAACGGATAGTCGACCGAGAACATCAACCGGTCGATCCCGAGCACCTCAATCGCGCACGCGAGCGGGGGCACACTGAAGTAGCCGCTCGTCGTCACGTGAATGTTCGATCGGAAGTAGTCCGCCACCGGCTGTTTCAGTTCCGCCGCACGCGACAGAACGCCGCTCGAACGCGCCAGAGCATACGGCAAGCCCTCGCCCATGTGGCCGATGATGACCTGCAGCTCCGGCAGCCGGTCGAACAATCCCGAGACGATCAGCCGCAGGATATGCAGACCGGTCTCGGCATGCCAACCCCAGCCGGCGATCGAGAGGAGGTGGCCGGTCTCGCCTGGCAGGCCGGAGTAGTAGGCCTCGCGGACCGGCTCAGGGGGCGGCGCCGGGTGCAGGTAGACCGGCACGCCCAGGCTCACAGCCGCTTCAAAGACCGGCAGAAATCGCTGGTCGTCGAGAAACCGTCCGTCGGTTGTGCCGTCGACCAGCGCCCCGGCGAAGCCCAGTTTCGTGACGCACCGCTCAAGCTCGGCCGCGGCCTTGGCGGGCTCTTTCAGTCCGAGCGCCGCGAAGCCGCCCAGCCGCTCAGGCCGGGCTCTCACGGCTTCGGCCAGCTCGTCGTTGATCTCATGCACCAGCGAGGTTGCGGTCGCGCCATCGAGCGCATCGAGCCCCATCGAAGCGAGCGACAGCACCTGGTAGTCGATCCGTGATTCATCCATCGCAGCGACCCGCCCGGCACCCAGATCGAGCAGCTTTGGCCGCATCGCCGCGAGCGAGGGTGGCCCGCCTTCACTGAACGAGCCGGTGGCGCGGATGAATGACTCGGTAACGAAGTGTTCCTCGAGCGTGATGGTCAGCATACGTTCTACGATGCCGCAGATTGCCAGACTTCACCAGTCGATCGCAGGCCCAACTTCCGTGCAGTCGAGCAGGCTGTCCGATCGAAGTTACGATACTTTCAAATCAATGCCCGACTTGCGCTTTCGCCAACTCACCCTTACCTGCGTCCTTGCCCTGCTCCCCGCCTGCGTGGCGCTCGCCGCGCCGGTTAGCGGTTACAAAGTGGTAGCCCGGTTCCCTCACTCGACTGAAAACTACACCGAAGGCTTTTTCTATCTTGACGGGCTCTTCTGGGAGGGCACCGGGCTCAGCGGCCACTCGGCGGTGATAGCAACCCAGCCTGCGACCGGCGAGGTGCTGCAGCGGCGCGATCTGCCGCCGCAGTATTTCGGCGAGGGGATCGTGAACTGGGGACCGAACCTCTACGAGTGGACCTGGCAGTCGCACCTCTGTTTCGTCTACGACCGCTTCAGCCTGCGCCTGCTCAAGACCCTCTCCTACACGGGGGAGGGCTGGGGCATGACGCGGACTGATAAGGAGATCATCACCAGCGATGGGACCGATACTCTGCGATTTCGCGACCCGGCCACGTTTGCTGAGACTCGCCACATCGTCGTCAAGGACGGCGCACAGAAGATCGAACAACTGAACGAACTTGAATATGTGAAAGGGCAGATATATGCCAACGTCTGGCACCAGGATCGCATCGCCCGCATCTCCCCGCGCGACGGGCACGTAATCGGCTGGATCGACCTGAGTGGTTTGCTGCCGGAGAGCGAGAAGGTCAACTCCGAGTCAGTGCTGAACGGCATCGCCTACGACGCGCAGCACGACCGGCTCTTCGTGACGGGAAAACAGTGGCCGACGATCTTCGAGATCAAGCTGATGCCACGAGGTCGGCAGGCCAACGACTAACAACCGCGTACGCGGCTGGCGGTCACTTCGTGACATGTATACCGCCCCTTCGGGGCCACAAAATCAGATACGCCCCAGAAGTACCGGGGCGTATCTGATTTTGAAGCGTCGCAGGCAGAGTACCCCCCACGAAGTGGGCGCCTCCCGCGCAGGGGTCTTAGCCTTTCAGCCCGTAGGGCACCGGCGACGGGTTGCGTTCGCGGAAACCGTCCTGGTGCCAGTAGGGATACGGCAGCGGTGGTTCGCTGGCTTTGTCGAGTTTGGCCACCTGCTCCGCCGTCAAGGTGAACTCGGCAGCAGCAAGGTTCTGCTTAAGCTGCTCCTCGTTGCGCGCGCCAATGATCACGCTCGAGACGGTCGGCCGGGTCAGCAGCCAGTTCAGCGCGACTTGGGGCACCGACTTCCCAGTCTCCTTCGCGACTTCGTCGAGCGCGTCGACGACTGTATATAGATACTCATCCTGCACCTGCGGACCATAATCGGCTGTCTTGTGCAGGCGGCTCTGCTCGGGCAGCGGCTGGCCGCGGCGAATCTTGCCGGTCAAACGCCCCCAGCCGAGCGGGCTCCAGACCAGCGCGCCCACCTTCTGGTCGACCCCGAGCGGCATCAACTCCCACTCGTAATCGCGCCCAATCAGCGAGTAGTAGACCTGATGCGCGACATAGCGCTGCCAGCTGTGCTTTTCGCTGAGCGCGAGCGACTTCATCAGGTGCCAGCCGGAGAAGTTCGACGCAGCGATGTAGCGGATCTTGCCCTGCTTGACCAGCGTGTCGAGCGTCTCGAGCGTCTCCTCGATCGGCGTCGTCGCGTCGAACCCATGCATGTGGTAGATGTCGATATAGTCCGTGCCAAGCCGCTTGAGGCTGGCGTGGCACTGCTCGATCAGGTGGTAGCGCGAGGAGCCGACGTTGTTTTCCCCGGGCCCCATGCGAAAAGTCGCCTTGGTCGAAAGGAGCATCTCGTGCCGGCGGCCTTCGATCGCCTTGCCGAGGATCTCCTCCGCCAGGCCATACGAGTATATATTCGCTACATCGAATAAATTAACGCCCGCATCCATGCAGACCGAGACCAGGCGCTTGGCCTCATCGACATCGGTCTGCCCCCATGCCCTGAAAAATTCGTTCCCGCCACCAAAGGTCGCCACGCCGAACGAGAGAACAGGGACCTTCAGACCTGAGTAACCGAGTTGCCGGAATTCCATGATGCGTATAAGGATGCTGGGCGAAGGCGTGAGGTTCCACTGAATCACGGTTCGGCCGGCGCCGGGGCAAGGTGATTCCGCAAAATATCTCTGAAACACAAGAGTCACAACTATGCCGGTTACTCATGCCAAGACCCGTCAAAACTGCTAGCCTATCGATTATGAAATTCGGCGTTCTGGTGTTCCCGGGTTCCAATTGCGACCAGGATACGTTCCATGTGTTGGCCGGGCTCGCCGGGCAGCCCACGGCCATGCTTTGGCACGATTCCCCGAGTCTGGAGAACTGCGACGCGATCCTGGTTCCCGGCGGATTCGCCTTTGGCGACTATCTGCGCACCGGCGCCATCGCCCGCTTCTCGCCTGTCATGCAGTCGGTGAGCCGGTTTGCGGCCGAAGGCGGCCCGGTGCTGGGTATCTGCAATGGCTTCCAAATCCTCTGCGAGGCGGGGCTTCTGCCCGGCGCGCTGCTAAAAAATTCCGGCCTCAAGTACATCTGCAAGCAGGTGCATCTGCGTACCGAAACTGTGGATTCAGCGTTTACCAACCAACTGCGCAAGGGACAGGTGTTGAAGGTGCCGGTCGGCCATATGGAAGGCAACTACTTTTGCGATCCCGAAACGCTTGCGGCGCTCGAGCGCGAGGATCGCATCGCCTTTCGCTATGCGACCCCAGCCGGCGAGATCACCCCTGGGGCAAACCCGAACGGGTCGCTCGCCAACATAGCCGGGATCCTGAATCAGAAGCGCAACGTACTTGGCATGATGCCGCACCCGGACCGCTCCAGTGAAGAAATCCTCGGATCCTCCGATGGTTTCGGTATCTTCGCATCGTTGATGCATGCGTTGAGCGCCCTCGAGAGGTCCAGCTACGCCCGATGATTGACATACATCACCACCTGCTCTTTGGTCTCGACGACGGCTCGCCGGATATTGAAACATCCGTCAAGATGGTGGACATCGCCGTGCGGGATGGCATTACGCATATCGTCTGTACGCCCCATGCGAACCACCGCTTCCAGTATGACCGGGCGGTCAACGAGCGGCTGCTCGAGCAGATCCGTGAGCGGATCGGCGGCAAGGTCACACTCGGGCTCGGGTGCGACTTTCATCTCTCCTGGGACAATATTCAGGACGCCCTCGACAACCCCGGCCGCTACACCATCAACGGCAAAAAGTATCTGCTGGTCGAGTTTGCCGACACCATCATCCCCGAGAGCATCAACGACAGCTTCTTTGAGCTGACCATCGTCAAGCAGCGGCCGATCATCACCCACCCGGAGCGCAACCCCGTGCTGCAGCGGCACCCGGAACGGTTAGCCGAGTGGGTGCGCGACGGCGCGCTGGTCCAGGTGACCGCATCGTCGTTGACCGGCCGGTTCGGGCGCACCGCCAAGGCGGTCGCCGAGAAGTTTCTCGACCGCAACTGGGTCCACTTTCTGGCTACCGACGCGCACAATCTTGAGTCGCGTCCGCCGATCCTCAGCCAAGGCTACAAGGTGGTGGCTGACCGCAATGGCAAGGAGGCCGCCGACCGTCTCTGCTTCCGCAATCCCCTGGCGGTCTTCTATGGCGAGGAACTGGGCCCACAGCCGGAACCCACGCACCTGAAGGTTCGCGACGACTGGTCGTCGACCACCTATAAGAAGAAGAGTCTGCTGGCGCGCATGTTTGGGCGGGCGTGAAGCTGCTTCGAACTTAGAGACCTAAATTAACCCGCACCGATGCAGGAAGTTTTCGAGATCGCGCATGCCTACGCTCCACTCAGAAAGCTTCTGACCCTCTTCATTCATCGTCTCGCGGTCCCGGAGATAAGAACTGATCTCCGTCACGAAGAAGTTCGCGGGCAGGCTCTCGTAGAAGAGCAGCCTGTTCTGGAGCCGGATCCAGTCGCCGTCACGATAGACAGGCCAGATCTCCATGTTGTACGACAACTTTGGGTCGTCATAGGAGACGATCAGCGTCGCCTTCGACGCCCCGTCAAATATCGACTTTAACTCGTGCAGCCAGTGCGCCTCATACGCCTGCTTGTCCCACAGGGCCAGATTCGCCAAGAATCCTTCGAACGTTTTGCCCATCACCAGCAAACCCGGCGCAGCCGCGATGGTGACATCGTCGTACGGGTACTCCACAGGCTCATCGGTAAACCCAATCGAGAACATGCCGGTTTTGGCCCTCGCTCCCTTGGAACCCAGATAACGGATAACCGGGCAGTTACCGCCGATCATAGTCCCAGCCCGCCGTCGACCGTCAGCACCTGGCCGGTGATGAACGGCGTCGCGCCTGCGAAGAAGAGCACCGCCTCGGCCACATCCGCCGGAGTTCCGTTTCGCCGCATCGGCGTCTTCGCGATAAAGTGCGCATACTCCTCCGACGGCTCGCCGTTGGTCGAGATCATCCCGGGGGCCACGCAGTTCACCGCCACCTCCGGCGCGAACGCCTTGGCCATGGTGAGCGTGAGCATGTGCAGCGCGGCCTTCGAAGCGCAATAGTGCGCGTGGGTCGCCCAGGCGTGCTGGCCGCCGAGCGAGCCGATATTGATAATCCGGCCCGCACTGCGAGTTCCGCCCGAGTTCGCGTGCCGGCGCAGATGCGGCAGCGCCGCCTGGGCCACCAGAAGCGGAGCCCGCGTGTTGGTCGCGAACATGGCATCCCACTGCGCGGGCGTGATCGTCTCGAGTGGCAGCGTCTCGAACGCCCCAGCATTGTTGACCACGAGCGTAAGTCCGTCGAGCGCGTCTGCGGCCGCCTCGACGGCCCCGGCGATACTCTCCGGATCGCTCAAATCACACGGCAAGGCATGCGCCTCGACACCGAGCGCACGCAGCTCGCGCTCAGTAGCGAGCGCGTCCTCACGCGAGTTGCGATACGTAATCGCCACCGAGGCGCCCGCCCCGGCCAGCGCGAGTGCGATCCCGCGGCCGATCCGCCTGGCGGCCCCCGTGATCAGAACCTTCTCCCCTTCCAGCCTGAACATCTCTGTATCTTATGCGCTGCGGGACCGGCTGCGCGCACTTCGGGCTCCATCCGGGCTGATAAGCCGTCGACTGGCGAAAGAGCGGGGGGTGTGCTCTCAAGGCGGCTTGATGTTGGACTCGTTCCTGTTTGGTTCAGGACAACGCAGCAGACGCAGTCCTCATCTATCATTCATCTATAGGTGTAGCTCGTATGCGTGTTTTGTTCCGGCATCCTCGACGGCTCGCGCTGCTTGGCGCAGGGGCAGCGCTGTTAGGTGGATGCTCGGCTCGCATGCATCGCCCGGTCACCGCGACCACTCCCGGTCTGAATGAAGACGCGCCTCTGAGCAGCCGGGGCGGAGCCAACCCGAACGCTCCCTATGCCGAGCTCGATCGCTCGGTGCATCTGGTCCGGCGCCCGACCGCTGTCGATGTCAGTACAGCGGTGCCGTGCGCGGCTGAGGACCTCAGCCTGTATGAGTCCGGCGCGCGCATCGATGGAGAGCATCGTTCGGTGCGGCTCAACCTGGTCAATCATGCGAAGGAGCCCTGCCGGTTAGCCGGCTATCCGGCTATCTCGCTTCTGCGGCCCGATGGAAGCCTGATCGGCAACATTGCGATCGAAAAACTCACCGCCAGCACGTTGGACGCATCGCTGCACCCTTCGAGCGCTCCCGTCGCCGTCGGCATCCAGCCGGGGCTATCCCTCGCGAAGCCCGTGGCTGGGTCCGGCGAATCGGCCGAGCCTGAGACCGTCCTGCTTGTGCCGGCCGGCGAAGCCAGCTTCGAAGTCGGCTGGACAAGCCGGCCTGGCTGCGACCCCGTAGCATCGATCGAAGTCGCTGCCCCGGATACGGTGCAGTCCTTCGCCATCCGGCACGCACTCACTGTGTGCGAGGGCCGCATCCAGGTCACCGCGATCAACGACGGCACCGAACTCTAGCGAACCCGCGTTCCCGCGGGCAAAGCGCTATTCTCAGTGCGGAGCCGGCTTGGCCGCGTCGTCCGGCTTCGTCGAGCTATCATCCGGGTGCTTCTCATAGATCGAGTACTGGTGCGCCGGCGACTTCAGGTTTACCTCGATCTCTTTGCTCGGCCCGTCGATCGTGTAGTCTTCCCCGAACGTCTGATAGCCGCTCTTGATCACCTGCAGCCGCACCGCATCCCCGATCGGGATCACATCGATGACCGCCCGGCCCTCTTCGTTGGTCTTCACTTCAAGATTGCCCTGATCCTTGCCATTGTGCACGGCGTGAAAGACAACCGCTGCGCTCTCGACCGGTTTGTTGTTCGCGCCCTTGGTCACGGTTACAACGATGTGCGCGACCGGGGGCGGGGGTGTGTACTTACGCCCACGGCTGGAGTCCTGGGCAAGCAGACTGAGCGAGGAGCCGCCGGCCAAGGCGAACAAAACAGCGGAGCGAGTGAAGCCGCATCTCATATGCATATTGTACTCAGTTCAGCCTGGCGAGGCATGCTCACCAACGTTGCGATGCCCTGAAAAAAGGCAATACCCGCTCGCGCACGGCACCGGCCGCCCCTGCGGCATCTTATCAACCGTATGCGATAGGCCTGAACTCAAGCGACATCGACGATGCGCGGTGTTGCCCGCGGCCCATTCAAATCTCCCCTCACCCGAACCAGTCGCGCCAGGGGCGCGCAACGTTTCAAGAAAAGGAAATTACTTATGGCACAGCAAGGCTTGAAAGAGATGCCGGCAAAGAAGACCAGCCGCCAGACCGCAGCTCCCGGACCGAAGACCACCCTGGTCAACCGCATGTACGAAACCAGGATCGCGCTCTCCCCCGAGACCAAGCAGAAGGTCGTGGAAGTGATGCAGGAGAGGCTGGCCGAGGCGCTCGACATGTATACACAGGCCAAGTTCGCTCATTGGAATGTAAAGGGCGACAACTTCTACCAGCTGCACCTGGTCTTCGACAAGGTGGCGGAGACGATCTTCCCCCAGATCGACGAGATCGCCGAACGCCTGACCCAGCTCGGCGGAGTGGCTAACGGTACGGTGCGGCAGGCGGCCATGGTGTCGAAGATACCGGAGTATAACGTCGAATTGATCGCCGGCATGGAGCATGTCTGCGCACTCGCCGATGCCCTCGGCCACTACTGTGCGGATCTGCGCGAGGCCTCCGACAAGATCGACGAGATCGGCGACGAGCCCACCTCGGACTTCTTCAAGCAGCTGGTGGTCGAGGCCGAGGAGCAGCTCTATTTTCTTGAGTCGCACCTCGAAGCCGGAGACGTGCAGTAGCCTTGCGTGGCACGGATCGTTTTCGAGGCACGCGAAGGGCCCTGGCAGATCGCCCGGGCCCTTCGTTCGTTTGGCGCGAGTCGTCGCTCTAGCTCCTGCTAGCATCGCTGCATGGCCTTTGAGGAGAACAGCATCCGGGTCGGAGTCGTCGGCTTTGGCCTGGCAGGGCGCATCTTTCACACTGCGGTCCTTCATGAGACACCCGGTCTCGAAGTCGCAGCCATCGTGCAGCGCTCCGGCCATGAAGCCGCCGCAGCCTATCCGGCAGCCCGGGTCGCGCGCTCGCTCGACGAGATGCTCGAAGATCCCGCGATCACCCTCTGCGTTGTCGCGACGCCGAACCAGACCCACCGCACGCTCGCCGAGCAGTGCCTGAAGGCCGGCCGCCACGTAGTCGTCGATAAGCCGCTCGCGCTCACGAGTGCCGATGCCAGGGCCATGGCGCAGATAGCAGCCGAGCGGGGGCTGATCCTCTCGGCCTACCATAATCGCCGCTGGGACGGCGATTTTCAGACGCTCCGCGGTGTGCTTGCCGGTGGCCGCTTGGGCCGGCCGGTCCATCTGATCTCCCGCTTCGAGCGCTACCGGCGTGAACCTCGCCTGAGCTCCTGGCGGGAAGGCGGTCAGGCCGGTGGGGGCGGCATCCTCTACGATCTGGGGCCGCATTTGATCGACCAGGCGCTCGCGCTCTTCGGAGACCCTGCCACGCTCTGGGCCGACGTCCGTCACACGCGCGACCATGCCGTGGTCGACGATGCTTTCGATCTTCTGCTCAGCTATGCTTCGCCGGATTCCGATGCAGGACCGGCCCAGGGGCAAGAGTTGAGCGGCCTGCGAGTGTGGCTCTCGGCGACCTTGACCGCAGCCAGCCCTGGCGCTCGTTTCACCCTGCACGGCACGCTGGGCAGCTATGAAAAACGGGGGCTCGACCCTCAGGAGAATGCGCTGAAGGCTGGTGAGACCTTCGCCTCTCCCGGCTTTGGCTGCGAGCCTCCAGGCGACTGGGGCGTCCTGACGATTCCCAACTCCCCGCCCGAACCGGTACCCACTCTGCGGGGAGACTACCGCGAGTACTACAAGAATGTGCGCGACGCGATCCTCGGGGTTGCGCCCCTCGCGGTCACCGCCGGCGACGCGTGGCGGGTCGCGCGGCTGATCGAACTCGCGCGCGAGAGCAGCCAAACCGGCCGCCGCATCCAGGTCGATCTCAGCGACGCCCCTTCGTAGACCCCGATTGGCTCACCGGCTGCTTGTGTGCTGCGCCTCTGCTAATATCCCGGGGATGAGACCGCAAGGGCGAAAGTAGTAAGCTTGCTCTGACGAGCATGACCTGCCTCGTGCCCAGGAGACGGTGGGATGTTGTCTTACGCTTATCGTGCAATCCGCTGCCGGCGATCTCTGGCTCTGCTCGCCGGAGTTGCGCTGCTGTTCCTGCCCTGTGCACGTGGCTTCGCCCAGCATCAGGACGATCCGCTTACCGAGGCACAGGCCGATCAGATTCGTGAGTTTGGAGATCGTCCAAACGACCGCATCAAGCTCTATCTCAAATTCGTTGAAGAGCGAGTCTCGGCCATTCGCGACCTCTCCGTGGACAGCCATGAAGACAACCGTCCCGCAGAATTGCGCGCAAAATTCGAGGAGTTTACCCGCCTGACAGATGAGCTCGCCGACAATATCGACAGCTACACCAACGACCACGCCGATGTGCGCAAGGCGCTCAAGGCAGTCGTCGAGGCGTGTTCGAAGTGGCCTGATGTGCTGCGCAAGCCTCCTACCGACTCCACTTACGAGTTCGTTCGCAGAACCTCTCTTGATTCGGCGCAAAGCATGGCCGAGGACTCAAAGAAGCTGCTGGCGGAGCAGGAGACCTACTTCGCCGCCCACAAGGATGAAGCGGGCAAGAACGGCAAGGCGCCCACCGCGCCCGATCCCAAGTAGGATCACTCAGGGTCTGGCGTCTTCACAGCCGGCTTACGGGCCACGCGCCTAGATCACGCTGACCGGCCTTGAACGCCACGATCATGTCCGCCACCCCGGTCGCAACAGCCCGCCTCTCGATCTGTTCGAGTTCCGCAGGCCGCCATCCTTTCTGGTTCGAGCCTGCGGAGCGCCGCTCTGCCTGTGCGCTGTGTTGCAGGATAAATTCCTGGATCGCCTCCACCGGCAACGCCCGTGAAAAGTAGTGGCCTTGCAAATGATCGCAGCCGAGTTCGCGCAGGATTCGCGCCTGCCTCGAATTTTCCACCCCTTCCCCGACCACGCTCATCCCCAGCAGATGCGCAAGGTTGATGATCGCCCTGACCATGCCCAGCGCTGCCTCTGACTGCCCCAGGCCGCTGATAAAGATCTGGTCGATCTTGAGCGTGTTGAAGGTCAGAGTCTGAAGCCGACCGAGCGAGGAGTAGCCTGTGCCAAAATCGTCGATCGATACCTTGATGCCGCGCGTCCGCAGCGCTTCCAGTCCGGCTTCGAGCACCCGGTCGTCGGGAACATAGGCGCTCTCGGTGATCTCAAAGGTGATCCACTCGGGATGAACGCCAAATCTCTTCAGCGTCTCATCGAGAATCGCAGGAAAATCGCCTTGCTCCAGTTGCCGCGGAGACAGGTTGATCGCCACTTCCCTGAAGTCGATACCGCGGGTATGCCACGCCGCAACCTGCTCGCACACCTGATCGAGGACCAGCTTGCCCAGGTCAACGATCAGCCCTGTCTCCTCGGCAAGCGCGATAAACTCGCCCGGCGAACATACAAATCCGCCCCCAGGCGCTGGCCAGCGGGCCAAGGCCTCCAGACCGTCGATTGTGCCGTTTCTACTTAATAAAGGTTGATAATGAATGATGAAGTCCCTGGACTGGATCGCCCGCCTCAGTCTTTCCTCACCCTCGGTGCGATCCTCCGCTCTGGACTCCATGATGCCGCCCGAGAAGACAAACCCGCGCCGGCCCTTCCGTTTCATGGTGTACATGGCCTGGTCCGCCCTGGACAGCAGTTCGTCTTCGCTCGCCCCATCCTCCGGATACAGACTGATGCCAATGCTCGCCCCGATCTGGATGGCGAGCCCATCGACCTCGATCGGCATCAGAAGCCGGCGCAGGATCTCGCCCGCACGCTCGGCGATCGGTTCGAGACCGCTGCTGGTCCGCGGACAGATCGAGACAAACTCATCGCCGCCGATCCGCGCAAAGCCAGCATTGCCTTCCGCTTCCTGCGATAGCCGCTCGGCTACGGCTACCAGTACATGGTCGCCTATTGTATGTCCATAGGCGTCATTGACCTCCTTGAAGCGGTCGAGATCGACATAAAGCAGGGCAAAGCCGGAGCACCCAGCCGGCTTGGCCTGATGCAGGCTCAACTCCAGATCCTTTTGAAAGCGCAGGCGGTTCGGCAGGGCGGTCAGCGCATCCGTATAAGCCTGCCGGAGCAGGATCGCCTGATCGACCTGCTGGGTTGCGATCACGCGGATGCTTCGCACCCTTGCAATGCAGGAGTAGATAAGAAAAATGTCGCAGAACACAATCCAGCACGCGTGTTCCAACCATCGCCAGGGCTCGGAGTTGCCCGCCCCGAAGACAGCGTCGGGCCAGAGGAAGGTCCCGAGTCCGTGATCGAGCAGAACCACCAGAGATGCAGTAATCAGCACCGTCCAGTCCAGGTACAGGGCCAGGAAGGCGAGCGATCCGAAGATGTGGAAGTGCATCTCAATCCGGCCGCCGGAGAGATGAATCATCAGCGTGGACATCGACATCTGCCCTACCGCAATCACATGCCGGGTCAAGCGCCGGCCGGGCAACTTCCACGCCATCAGGATCGGCGCGAAGGAGATGATGCCGCCCAGAAATATCGCAAACGCGAGATGAGGACTCGGCGAACTGGCCGCTCCGGCCCACGTGCGAGGCGTGAACCAGTACGTCAAAGCGATCGATGCCAGCCACTGGAAGACCATCAGGACCGCAAACTGGCGATCGGTGCGGCGCGCATTCGAGGCAAACCAGACGTCTGCTGCAACATCCACCTGAGAGGCTACCGAGACTGGATCGGCCGTCGGCAGCCGGGCTTTTTCAAGATCAAGGACAGCGATTGTCATGCGCCACTTTTCCCGGCGAAGAGCGCGCATCCGAAGGTCGGAGGCGTTCGAGCGGTCCTCTCCTGAGATTGCATCGCGCGTTCGAGCAGCTCGCCACCGGCGCTAGCGCCTTCATGTCCGCGCTCGCTTGTGATTCCTCCCTGGAAAAGCAGCCGGCCGGCCGGAGAGTAGAGCAGTACCTCACCCGAGGTGCGCGCTCCCAGACCTCTCGCCCAGCGCCCATTCGTGTCGTCGATGATTCGGGGATGGAGTGACTCGGACGCACTTCTGAGCCGTTCGCCCCGGGTCCAGCCTTCCGGCAGATGCTCGGGCGTGTACATCAGCAGCACGATGCTTGCGGGTGCGTGGCTCTGCTGCACGATCCGGAGCAACTCATGCATGGTCGCGAGCGAACACGTGCATTGCGGGTGGAGTGCGACGAGCAACACCGGCACGCCCTTCGGCGTTGCTGCGAGCGTGCCCGCAGGGAGCATGCGGCCGGTGAGCCACTCCGGCGCCCGGCTCTGCGCGCCCGGTGTACGCTCATACCGCTCCACTACGCACCATCCGCTCACCAACGCGGAAAACCAGAGTATGGCGCAGCAGAGCACGAGCCACTTTTGCTTCATGAAAGAATTCTCAAGCCTGCCCTCGCAAACGGGAAGCACTCTATGGTACCGATCGCAGAGCCTAACCCATATTGGGACAAGGATGCGTCGTCAGGCCCGCTTTTGTCTGTTCGCGCCGTTACTTAGGTGTGCTGTTCCAGTGATTACCGGGTTATAACTATGCAACCGGTACGGCGCAGATCAGCATCCGAGCCTGTCCAGGACTCTGACAGTAGCCAGCGCCTGCTCCAGATGCCGCTCCAGCGCCTGCATGGCGAACCGGCGCAGATCCGCGGCGTGCCGTCGATGCCAGGCCTCGGCCGCAAACGAACTCACCGGCTGGTGCAGCATGCGACCCGCCAGCCCGAGCGAGGTCGACGCCAGGCACGCAGCGCCGGCCGCCCGATGCTCCTCGCAGAAGAGACCATCCCGGCTGCCCACCCACCAGGCGGGCTCCTGATCACCGAAGCGACGCCGGCACCCGGTGCAGTGGCGCAGGTCCGGCATCCAGCCCATCAACCGCGTCATCCACAGGGCAAAGTAGGTCACCGGCATCCAGATGGAGCCGATCCGGGTCTCAGCCAGCACGGCGATGACCAGGCGGAAGATCGCGTCCTGCGGGTCATTCTCGGGCAGCATCTCTTCGAGGACTTCGGCATAGAACGAGAGCGCAGCCACCCGGGCATAATCGACCGGGTCCGAGAGCGGCGACCGGAGGATCTCAAAGGAGTCCAGCCGCACCAGCTCCTGCCGGGGCCGGACGACGTAGTTTGCCCGCACATGGGTCATCGGCTCGAGCGCCCCGCCAAAACGTCGCCGTGACCGGGAGGCGGATTTGGCTACTCCGCGAATCCGGCCGGCGTCCCGGGTGAGCAGCGAGACGATCTGGTCTGCCTCATGAACCGGCCAGGTGCGGAGAACGATGGCTTCAGCCTGGTGCGCGATCACTGATTACTGAGCATAGCGCAAGGCTGTTAAGCTCCGCGGCACCCGACAGCTGCAGACCGCACGGCCAACAACTACCGCTGCACTGCCCGCATCCATCGCCCGCAGCTGATCCCGATCCAGGTCGAAATGGCCGCATACACGCTCGCCCGCAGCAGCCCGAACGCCAGCGTCAGCCCGTGGTCGGCGTGGAAGAACCGGCGCAGCAGATCGTAGTTCCCAGGCTTCGAGTTATACCCGAAGTAGATGGTGCCGAAGAAGCGGTTCTCACTCCACTTCGACAAGAGAAAGTCGGCGAACGGCCACTC
>Ga0116226_10002491_pt1 | contig 16066 bp, 9 predicted proteins | sample S1TSphfallax_FD_89692 | JGI IMG/M metagenome (GOLD analysis project Ga0116226, IMG submission 89692) | Host-associated microbial communities from peat moss isolated from Minnesota, USA - S1T2_Fa - Sphagnum fallax MG | ecosystem: Host-associated > Plants > Peat moss > Unclassified | place: USA...
GCGTAGCTCATGCAAAACCATCTTAGTCCCTGCTCGCACGGTTTGGACGTCGAATGTCCCACCACGCAATCCAACGCCGGACGAGCCCTCAATATGCTCGACCCGCAACAGCGCATCAGCGGCGGTCAGGACCGCAGCCGCTGCAACCGAAAGATCCTGTTTCGGTGCAGTGTTGCCTGAAATGGGCAATGCTGGCGCGACATCACCGGCATAAGCCGGAAACTGAGACACGAGGCGAATCGGCGGAATCTGTCCGGCACAGTCAGTCGGCCCGGGATCCAACGCTGCGACAAAGCGGCGAACAATTACCGAGGCACAGGCGTCGCGGTCGCCCAGCGCTACGACGTGAAAGCTGTTGGCGAACAGCACCTGTCGTGCATTGGCAAAGAGCGCTGCCGCGGCTGCTGCGTCAGCCGCAGGCGTCGTGCTGTCCAACTCACCGGACAGCACCAGTGTCGGCGCTGCTGTAAATTTCGCATTCGGCGATACTGGTTGAGCCGGTGGATAAGGCCTTGTCGATACGGCCGGCCAATCCGCACAGAGATCGATCGTGCTGTAATCGAGCTGCATTGAGCGCCATTCCTGCATCGTGAATGGCGCATAGAGTTGCGGATTTTGCGCCATCTCCGCCGCAATCGCGGCATCGCGCTCGGCATGACGCTGCGGTATCGGCGCCGCCATGTCATAGATTTGCGGATAGTCGGTGCAGCTTACTGCAGCAAATAGGCCGAAGCTGAACAGATGTGGGTCACCGGTCGGATCGCCCGATTTGGCGCGTGCGATATTCTCGGCAACCATCCGCAACAATGGTGCGGGATCATCGCGATCAAGCACTGCACGAACCGCCGGATCGAATTCCTGATAATTCGTGGCATCGTAGGTACCGTTATAGAGGATCGTTTCGAGACTGGTAGGATCGATCGCGGCATCGATCAGGTGACCGCCTGAGTCCGGCGCGCGTCCACGGATCGGTTTCACCCTGACCCGTTGTAGCAAGCGCTGAAGCCGCTCGATCGGATCGCCACCGCAACTCCTGTTCGTGGCACAAACCCGCTCCAGCGCAGCCCGAATCGCAATCGGCGTGTTGGGGAAGTACGGCGATGCGCCGCGCACCGGATAGGCGCTATCCAATACTAGACTGCGCAGCCGGTCAGGATGTCGGCCGGCGAAGCTTTGCGCCATGAATGTGCCGTAACTATCGCCATAGAGATCGATCTTGGCGATCCCGAGCGCATCCAGTACGGCGGCAAGATCATCGGCAGCCATGCCGCTACCAAAAAATGCGGCCGTCGCGCCAAGCTGCCGGCCGCATGCGCCAACCGCCTCGACCGTTGGGTCGGCCATGGTCTGAACGCCCCGACAATCGATGGGTGTCGAATTACCGGTTCCGCGATTATCGACCAGCAACAGATCATGATCGCGGAGCAGCGGCTCAAACAGAGTGCGATAGGAGTCGCTGGTTCCCGATGTCGGAAAGCCGGGACCGCCCTCAGTCGCGACGATTGTGCCGACTGGTGTAGAAGCGGCGTCACGATGGCGATACAGCTCGAAGCTGATGGAAATCTTGCCCGGCACATGTCCCAACGGATCGATCGGCCGGTCGAGGTGACCACATAGGGCGCCGTCGGTGCCGCACGGCGTGAGCACCTGCGTGGCGCAACCGGACAACGCCGCAAGGATACCGATGAAGCCGAGGCGCGAAGCGACGCGTGGGGTCGTTGCAGCTGCCGCCCGTTTCTCCGACATAGTCCGGCGTCTCAACCCTAGCGGCGACATTCCCCCACCCGTCGCTGCGCGCCACCCTCTCCACAAGGGGGAGGGAAAGAACAGCGTACGCCAGCTCAACACTTGCTTAACGCGCGGCTTTGACCTCTGCCGCGGTCACGCTGTCCTTATAGTCATTGCCGAAATGGGTGCGAACGTAATTCACAACATCAGCAACCTGCTGATCCGTCATCATCTCGCCGACCGCAGGCATGGCTTTCTGACCGTGCAGCACCATGGCGACCGGATAGCCCGCAGTGGCGAGATTGGCATTGCCCGCGAGCGCCGGATAGGCCGCGGCCCCGACAGCTCCCTTGGCGTTCGGCATGTGGCAGCCGGCGCAGACATGGACATACATCGCCTGCCCGTCTTTTTCGCCGAAATGAAAAAAGTCGCTGGAAAAGGCGCCATCGCTATCGGCGGCAAGCGCCGCCCCGGCGAGGCCGAACGCAGTCACGGCTCCGAGCCCTAAAAACCGCAGGATCGTCACCCGCCCCTCCTTAAAAACCTGGCTCATCCCGTCACCACCCGCTGATGCAGACGCTTGATGGCATCAAGCGACGAAAGAACCGCGCCTTCCTGCCACGCTGGCAAATAGGATGCATGCTCACCGGCCAGCAAAATGCGCCCGTCGATCGCGCAGAGATTCTTGTAATGCTTCTCGCGTGTTTCATCGGTCCAGGCACCGGCACAGCCCAAGGTCCACGGCACACGATGCCAGCCGACAGCGATACCGTTTTCAAATTCCGTGTCATATTGCGGATGGATTTGGCGCCCATATTCGAGCGCCTTCTTCACCCGATCTTCCGGGCTGAGCGCGGTCCATTCGAACGCCGAGGGCCCGAATGCATAGGCCCCGAGCAAGACGCCCTTGCCGCCCGATGCAACCCCGTGCTGCGGATAGCCGATCACCTGAATCGGCAGGTCACTGAAAGAAATCCCACCGAAGATCGCTTCGTCTTCTTCCCAGAATTTCCGCTTAAATTGCAAGCCGATCTTGGTCGAAGCCTCATACGGCACCGCGTCGATCGCTGCCTTCATCTTGGGGCCGACTTGGATATCGATCTGGCTCAAAACGGACAGCGGAATCGTGCAAAGACACCAGTCAGCATGCGCTGTTTGGGCGGGACCGCCTTGCACCGTGTCCTCATATGTGACGGTGACGCCGCTTTGGTCCTGATGGATCGAGGTGACCTTGGAATTCAGCCGGACAAACTTGCCGACTTCCTTGTTGAAACCCTTAGAGATCATGTCCATGCCGCCGACCGGCTGGAACAATGACGTCTGAAACTCGTACCGATTGACCATGCCGGCCGCGAAGACCTGCCATAGCCGTGAGTTCAGGAGTTCGCTCAACCCCATCGGTTCAGATGGTACCGGAAAGGCGTCGAGCCCGCCGCCCGGATCCTTCTTGAAGCCGCGCCGGTTGCTCGAATCTAGTCCGGTGACGTACCGGTGATCTTTGTCGAGCGCGCCCCAGGCGGTCAGTGCCTCCAGCAGGATTTCCGTATCCTGCTTGGTGATCGCCTTGTCGAGTTGATGCTGGTTGACCGCTTTGGACAGCAATTCCGCGACATAGCCGTTGAAATCCGCAATGACCTCACGATAGCGCCGCGGCTTTCCACCGAAACTATCTTTGGCATGGAGCATCGCGTTGTAATTGACCTGGACGAACGGCTCGAGCGCCACACCAAGCCGGCCGCAATAATCCAAGAGCGCCCGATGATGGTACGGGATGCGCCACGGACCAGGGTTTAGATAGAGGTCCGCATCGAATTTGCATTCCTGCGTAAGTCCGCCCAGCTCGGTAAAGCGATCACCGCCGCGCAGCGTCCAATTTCTGCCGCCGACCCGATTATTATACTCCAGAACCTGCACCGAATAGCCGGCCTGGCTCAGTTCCAGCGCGGCGACCAAACCGGCGACACCGGCGCCCAAAATCAGCACGGACGCGCCCTTTGGTGCCCCTGACAGCTTAATCGGGCCGGCGTAATCCGAGTCGCGAGCGAAACCGAGTTCGGTCATCGCCATATAGAGCGCTGTGCCACCCGCAGTGGCGCCGATCAGGCTGAGCAGGTCACGGCGGGTGACCGACGCAGAGGAATTTTCCGGCATATTCATCCTAAGAAGTGTGAGTCCCATGAGACCATCGGTCCCAACTCTTGCTGGTTTTGTGCGACGCAGTCAGGCCGATGCAATCGAGAGACCATATCGTTCACAGAGCGTACCCGACAAGCGCCTAACACCCCATTGTTAGATCATGCGCAGCCCGCTACCGCGACCGGACCGTGACCTCACATAATCGGCTTGTGAGGTTCAAAGCTGCGCTGATATCGTCGGAGCTTGTACAACCGATTTTTTGGAGAGATTCGCATGATCCGCTGGGCACCTAAGCTGTCGGCCCTCTTCCTGCTCGCTTGCTCCGCCGTCGCGGCCCACGCCGCAGATGATAATACGGTCAAGCATATTCCGATTCCAAACAGCGACTTCCCGATCTCGCTCGCAGTCCGCGTCCCGGCCGGTGCGGAGACCGTCTATTTCAGCGGAATGACGCCGACGGTCAGTAATCCCAGCGCCCCAAAAGACTCGCTGGAATCCTATGGCGATACCGAAACACAGGCAAAATCCGCGTTTGAGCGACTCCAGGGAGCCCTAAAATCTCAAGGCCTGACGATGGGCGACGTGGTTATGTTGCATGTCTACCTCGTCGGCGACCCGGCCAAGGAAGGCAAAATGGATTTTAAAGGGCTGCAAGCTGCCTACACTCAGTTTTTCGGCACGGCCGAGCAGCCGAACAAGCCGTCGCGTACAACGGTTCAGATTGCGGGCCTTGCCGGCTCTGGGCTGCTGGTCGAAGTCGAGGCCATCGCCGCCAAGACCAAATGATGCCAAGCCCATCTCATTCATAAACAATATATAACGGCGCTCAGACCTCAGTAACCATATCACGCTAACCTCAGCGACGGCGGGTTGAGCCGGCTATCTGGATTTTCGGTTGCAATCTGATCCTGCGTAGGGTCGGGAGCAACCGATCCTAGCAATCAGTATACCGCTTGCGTGACCGTTCGGAGTGCTGTTTTGCGTATCAAGGGCCTTTCATCGTCAGAGTCACGCAGCGGCATGTTCGACCTTTACGGCACGGTCTTTGCCCTGATTATTCTTGTTTCAATCACTGTAAATCTGCTCGTCGTCGTGGCATCGACTGTCCAGAATCGGCAAAGCGAAGATACGGAGCGCCATACGCTCGAAACCATATTAAATACGCGGTTTGAAATGCTTGATGCCGAAGCGCGTGATAACGGCATTTGGGCCGAAGGATTTCAAAATCTGGTCGTACGACGCGACCTTGATTGGGCGCGAGCCGTCTATAACGAGAGTTTTTATCGCAATTTCGGTATCGAGGCGATGTTCTTGCTCAACGCAAGCAACCAGCCGCTGATCGCGCTGCAGCGGGGCGAGCCAATGTCGGCAGGCGATATTCAGAGCTATCTGTCAAGCGCCGACGCCAGAGAAATCCTGGTGCGAGCTCAGGCTGTTCGGCAGGATCAGCCGGTACCGGTGCATGGCTATTTTAGCGCCGCAGACAAGCTCTATATAGCAACCGCTGTCAGGATCTCTCCGGAAAAGCCGCCCTACCCCAAACGTTCGGCGCAGGATGTTGTGCTGCTGCTCCTGTCACCCGTGGACCCAGCCTATCTTGCGGCAATCGAGCATGATTATGGTATCACCGCACTACGGCTAACCGCACCGACCGCCGCAAATCTGCTGTCGCTAACCGCCTTATCCGGATCGGTTCCAGCTGCCCTGATATGGATGCCGCACCGTCCAGGCGATGCGTTCTTATTTATGGTCCTGCCACCGATATTGTTGGCAAGCTTACTGATTCTGGTCATCAGCTTTCTCGCGATCCGCAAATTACGCAGCAATCTTTGTGAGATCAAAACCGCGCTTGCGGCGGCCGCAGCGGCGAGCCACGCGAAATCGGCTTTCTTAGCGTCCATCAGCCATGAATTACGAACACCGCTCAATGCAGTGATCGGATTTTCAGACATCATGGCGAAGCAAGCGCTCGGTCCGTTGGGGGCACCGAGCTATCTTGAATTTGCCGAAACGATCCGAGCTAGCGGTAACCATTTACTTCTTCTGATTGACGATGTGCTTGATCTGAATAGCCTGGATCAGCGCAGCTTGACGCTCAACGACAGCAAAATCGATCTGGCGGAACTCGTCACTCAATGCGTCGGAATCATGACATCAGAAGCTGCTGCTGCGGAAATCGCGCTGCAAATCCATCTGCCGGATGCGCTTCCACCTGTTCGCGCCGATCAAAGGCGCCTCCGCCAAATCCTGCTGCACCTTCTGTCGAATGCCATCAAATTCAACCGTACCGGTGGCACAGTGACGATAACTGCACAGCGGCAAGACTGTCGACTGAAGCTCACGATCTCCGATACCGGGATCGGTATGGATGTGGCCGATATCCCAGTTGCGCTCGAACGATTTGGGCAGGTCGACAGCACAATGACACGAACCTACACCGGTTCAGGCCTTGGGCTGCCGCTTGCGCGAGAATTGACCGAACTCCACGGCGGCGACCTTACGATCGAAAGCATGCGCAATGTCGGCACGCGGGTGACCATCACATTCCCTGCGGATCGCGTTCTGCCGCAGGCGGACCCATTCTGAGGTACAGGAACTTCCTCTTTCCCGGCCGTTGATCGGGAGGGCGGCGCCCAAAGTCACAGGATGATCGTCGCTGTGTTTGCGAGAAGTGCCGTGAAGGGCTGAACCGGGATAGGGCGGCTGAAATAATACCCTTGCGCCTCGCCGCATCCAAGTTTTGAGAGGAATTCCAGCTCCTCCAGCGTCTCGACGCCCTCCGCCACAACATCAAGCTTCAGGCTATGCGCCATGCCGATGACGGCGGTGATGATCGCAGTTTCGGTCGGATCGGCGCTGATGTGGCGGACAAAGGATTGGTCGATCTTGATCGTGTCGATCGGAAATTTCGTGAGGTAGCTAAGGCTGGAATAGCCAGTCCCGAAATCATCGATCGCAAGGCGCGTCCCCATTGCTTTCAGCGCTTTGAACGTTGCGTTGGTGGACCCCACATTTTTCATCAACACGCCTTCGGTCATCTCCAATTCGAGAAAATGCGGGTCAAAGCCGGTATCATCCAGGATACGTCGCACGTCGCCTAGAAAATCATCTTTGCCCAACTCGAGCGGGGAAACATTAACCGCCAGGGTGATCGGCTTCAGTCCCGCTTCTATCCATCGGCGCCCTTGTTCACACGCCTCACGCAACACCCAAGAACCCAAAGCTCTGATCAGTCCGCAATTCTCTGCCACTGGAATGAACAACGCGGGCGCAATTGATCCGCGCTCCGCATCGGTCCAGCGGATCAACGCCTCCGCACCCGTGATCGCACCGGACGCGATGTTGATTTTCGGCTGGTAATGCAGCACGAACTCGCCGTTCCGGAGTGCCCGACGCAGCCCCTCCTCAATATGTTGCCGCTCGACCGCGCCAGACTTCATCGAATGCTCGAAGAACTGGTAGCCGTGCCGACCGCTCGCCTTCACCTTATACATCGCCGTGTCGGCAGCCTTAATGAGCACGGCGGAATCAAGACCGTCATTGGGATACACGCTGATGCCGATGCTGGCGGTGACGTGGAGGTCATGTCCATCCACAACGTGAGGTTCTGCCACAGCCTGCAAAATTCGCCGCGCGGTAATAACCGCATCTTCCGGGTGGTTCATCTCGGACATTAAGGCAACGAATTCATCGCCGCCCTGCCGACTGACCGTATCAGAGTCTCTGACGCATGCGGCCAACCGGCAACAAACGGAAATCAGCAGCCTATCGCCAAACCCATGCCCCAGCGAATCATTGATATGCTTGAAACCATCCAGATCAATGAACAGCACCGCGAGCTTTTTATCATGGCGCGACGCCATGGCGATCGCCTGTTCGATCCGATCGACCAACAAACGGCGGTTTGGCAGGCCGGTCAGCGTGTCATGATACGCCGCGTGCTGAAGGCGCTCGGCGGCAAGCTGCAGTTCTTGCTCCAGCCGCTTGCGCTCTGTGATATCCCTCTGTACTGATAGCCAGTGCGTGTTCCACCCTCTTTCGTCACAGATCGGTGAAATACTCAGTTCGACCCAAAAGACGATCCCATCTTTATTGTAATTTAGAACCTCGACCCGCACAGGCTGCCACGTGGCAAGTGCTCTTCGTATCTGATCGAGAGCCGCTTGGTCGGTCAAAGGGCCTTGGAGAATGCGAGGCGTTTTCCCGATTACTTCCTCAGCGGAATATCCGGTCATGGCGGTGAAAGCCGGATTCGCGTACACAATCCTCGGTCCCGGACGGCCCCTTGGTTCAGCCTCTGTGATCAGAACACCGTCGGTCGTGTGGAGGACGACGCCCTCGAAGAGCCGCAGCTTCGCATCAACCGGCGAGTCCAGAAGCGCCCTAAATTCCGCCTGCAGCGCAACGACTCGTGTTTCAGCCAATTTGCGGGCGGTGATGTCGGTGGCGATTTTCACCACCTTGTAAGGCACCCCCTTCGAATCCAGAATTGGATTGTACGACGCCTGAAGCCACGCCTCCTTGCCGTCCTTACCGACCCGTTTGAATTCGGCGGCCTGATACTCGCCCTTCCTCAGAGCGTCCCAGAAGTGACTATAGGCTGTGCTTTCGCCATAAGTTGGGTCTAAGAATAGGCGGTGGTGCTGACCGACGACTTCATCGGACTCATATCCGAGCATCGCCAAATACTTTTCGTTCACGGCGAGCACGTTCCCGCTCATGTCGAACTCGATCACCGCCTGCGACCGGGCGATAGCCTCGGCCTGCGCAACAAGCTCGGACGCCTGCACTCTGTGTGTTGTCGTGTCGGTCGCCAGCTTGACGATCTTGTAGGGCTTGCCGTCGCGGCCGAACACTGGGTTATAGGTCGCCTGAAACCAAACCTCGCTGCCATCCTTGCGGATACGGCGATATTCGCCGCCCTGGTGCTCGCCTTTGCCCAAACAGTCCCAAAACTTCAGATATTCGGGACTATCCCAGAGAAAGGGGTCAACCAATAATCGGTGATTCTTGGCCCGAAGCTCCTCCACCCCATAACCGACTGCGGCCGCAAAATTCTCGTTCGCTCTGAGGATCGTGCCATCCAGTGCAAACTCGATCAATGCCTGCGATTTTTCGATAGCGTTGATCTGGCCAACGGGAGCGGCCTGAACGGGCAGCCCCGTTTGCGGATCAAAGGCCGGAAAATGGGGCAGGCCTGCTGCTGTGCGGAATAGCATCGCCAGCGCGATATCCCTCTGAAGATGCTCGGCCGCCTGCAGGTCGCTCTTCGTCCAAGGCTCGCTACAGCCATGTTTTATTTCGGCCCACGCCGCAAAGGATTGGCGAGGAATGATACGCGGAGCCTCGGTAGAACCCGTGCAAACTTGTTTCCGGGGATCGCCTGCCCACAAGATGTTTTGTGCCGTTTCCGGCCTGAACCATGCAATGACTCCAGTGGGATCGCCCGTCAGAGGCATCGCGAGAACACCGGAAGCCGTATCAGAATGCCCCTCGGCTATACCCCCTGGCTTACCAGCATCGGCATCGGCGCATATCTCGCCGCCGGAGGCCAGCAGCAGGGCATCCGTGATTGCGCCTGCGGCGACAGAAGGCGGGGTATTGCCGATCAGCCGCGTCTGCCCGTCGCAGCGGATCAGCGCACCGCCAGCATCCATCAGCTTTAATACAGCGTCTGACTGGGCATGGAGGCTATCAGCCAGGTTTTCAGCCAAATCAATGCCATTGCGCAGCGTATGGATGATCCCACTGCGGTCGATCCTGATTGCTAGCGATTCCGTCTCTTCGACGCGCTGCAGCAGCATTGAGACCAGCTGGCCAATGATATCGCAGACCGCCCTCAGCGTCACCGTCACATGGTGTGGCCGTATATGGTGGCCAATAATCATGCCCCATAAAGCGTCGTCCCGCATCAGCGAAATAGAAAAGCTGCCGCCCACCCCCATGTTCCGCAAATACTCAAGATGCACCGGAGAAACCCCGCGCAGAGCGCACAGACTCATATCGAGCTCAGTGCCATCGTTCGAGATCAGCTGGACCGGACGATAATTAACATCAGCAATATTGCGAACCCGCTGCATAATATAAAGCCGGCGGGCCTGTTGCGGAATGTCCGATGCAGGATAGTGCAAGTGCAGAAAGGACTCCAGGCCAAGCGCCTTGTCCTCGGCGATCACGCTGCCGTGCCCGTCCTGATCAAACCGATAGACCATGACTCGGTCGAAACCGGTGAGTTGCCGAACGCTTTGCGCCGTCTGGTCGCAGAGTTCGGCGGTCGTTCGGGTCTTGCGTAGGCTGGCGATGATACTCTGCGCCTGCAGCAGCGCAGGACCGGATTCATCCTGCCGCGGGTGATCCTCCAGTTCGACGATCATGCGTCCCAGGTGGCGGTGCACCAGGACCTTACGAAGTGGATTGAGCGGAATCGGTAGTGTCAGCCGCAAGACATTGGCAGGCGCATAGCTTATGTCCAGCAGGGCCTGTTCCATAGCCGCGAGACCGGCGGAACCTACGAGATCCACAAGGTTGGTGCCGAGCAGCGCTTCCGCCTTCAGACCGATCGCCTTAGAAGCATTTAGGCTCACATGGCTGATTCGCAGGCCGTCGGGCGCCGTGGCCACCAGCAAACCATGCGGCTGGACATGTCCTGGCGCATGGATCGGTTCACGATCGCATATGGTAAGATCTGCTAGCGTAAATGGCAACTTGTCATGGAGAAGTTGCATCAAGCACTCCCGCCAAGGCAGGGTTTGGCGACACTTTCGGTCATAATCCGGCTTTCTGGTTCGGTTTTGCCGCCATCTCGCGTCAAGCGACGCGGCACCGTGACCGGAATGGCCTCGATCCCGTGGATCGGGAACTTCATTTCAGTACTTTCAATACTTAAGTGTTGCGCTGCTGGCCGTCTGAAAGCACACGCTCAGCACGCGTAACAAGTATGCCGCGCGCCGGATTAAGAATTCATCAATTATAATTTAGGGCTCAAACAGCAGATCTAAACGCACATTACGGCCACGACCATGCAGGACACGTCGTCCCCCCTTTATGGGGAGCGCGAACCTTAATTATCCCGTCAGGCGCGAACACTAGAACATATGGGAATAACGCTCGATTTCCCATTGGCTGATCGAAAGATGATATTCCTGCCATTCCTGATTCTTATAGGCGATAAATTCATCTTTCAGTTCTTTGCCAAGCGTGGCTTCGATCAAAGGGTCTGCCGCGAAAGCGGCGATCGCCTCTTGCAGTGTTTGCGGCAGGAACTCGATGCCGCGGTCACGGCGCTCCGCCTCAGAGATCGCATACAGATTATCCTCGTTAGGCGCGCCCGGATCGAGTTTCTCTCGGATGCCTTCCAGCCCCGCCGCAAGCGCCAACGTGGCGGCGAGGTAGGGATTAACCGCCCCATCCGCATTGCGTGATTCACAGCGACCGCCGCCGGCTGGGACGCGGACCGAATTGGTCCGGTTGTTCGACCCGTAACTATTAAACACCGGCGCCCACGAAAAATAGCTCATCGCACCCTGGCGGACCAATCGCTTGTAGCTGTTCACGGTCGGCGCGAAGGCAGCGCAGAGGCCCTTTCCGTGACGGAGAATGCCCGCGATAAAGTGATATCCAAGCTCGGTCAAGCCGAGGCCGCGGGGATCGTCGGCGACCGGACAGGCGAACAGATTTTTACCGCTCTCCAAATCATACAGCGACATATTGAAATGCGCGCCCGTACCGGTGCGGTTGGAAAAGGGCTTGGGCATCATCGTCGCGATCAGCCCCTCTTCCTTGGCGTAATGTTTCGCCATGAACCGGAAAAAGGTGAACCGATCGCACATCGTTAACGCGTCGGCATAATTAAAGTCGAATTCATACTGGCCGTTGCCGTCCTCGTGATCCAGCGAATAGAGATCCCAGCCGAGATCATTGATGCAGGTGGCGACCTTGTCCAGCCACGTAAAACTATCCATGAAGCCTTGCACGTCGTAGCACGGCTTGATCAGCTTATCGTCCGGATTCGGGACTGAGAGCGTGCCGTCTGCATTCTGCTTCGGCACATAGATTTCGCACTCGATGCCGAGATTGAATCCCAACCCCAGCTTCGCCGCCTCCGCCAGCACATTCTTCAGCGCGACGCGCGTGCTGAGCGGGTAAGGTTGACCCTTGAACGTATTATCGGCCGGCATCCAGGCGACTTTGGGTTCCCAGGGCAGTTGGATGATGTGGGAGAGATCCGGCACCGACGCGAGCTCGTCTTCGTTCGGCGCCTGTCCCAGCCCGTCCAGCGCATAGCCCGTGTAGCGCTCGGAACCCGCGGCCATCTGCTCAAGATGGTCGATCGGCACGACCTTCGCTTTTTGGACGCCGTGGATATCAACAAAGGCGCCGATGCAGTACCGCACGCCCTGTGCCTTTAACCGCTCCCGAATTGCGGCAACGTCGCCGGTCATATCCATCGTGCTCAAAGCATTACTCCCGAACCATGCTGATCCGCGGCCCGTCCCCGCCACTCCCGGAAAAGTGCAAAGGCCGGGCCATGGGCCCCTGAGCCGGGGCGAAACACGCGGTGTCTGTGAAATCAGGAAAAATGCTGCGACAAACTGGCCAACTTACCAGCTTTAATGCCGCTAAAGAGCCAAGGCACAAATTGGTTAATACTGAAGCGTCTTCACTGTGATACTTAAAATAGCACGAGCTGTCGCCTTGGGTAATACTGTCATTGGAGCGATATATACCGCCTATACAATGGACTCCTTGCCGTTGTTCTGCGGCTTTTTAGAGCATACTGCACAAACCATAATCGGGGCCGACGACGGTCACCCATCAGCAACGCTTCAAAACATGGGCATGGCTCTTGCGTGACAGATTCGGTAACAATTCAGACTGAGAGATCGTTACCGCCCGAACCCAAGAGGTTCCGCATGTACGCGCAACGAATGTCCATCGACACTTCCGCTTCGGCGGAGATCCCCCCGATTTCGGAGGCGCCGCCGCGCCGAGTTCAGTCTCTGTTGACGGGCTGTCTTACCCCCAAAGCGGATATCCCACCGCAGCTCGGTATGGCCGCCTCGTTGCTGGTTTGGGTCTTGGTGCTCGCCGCCTGGGCTGGCTCGACTTATGGCGGGCTATTGCCGGCGATCTTCATGCCGACGCCGGGCGCGGTTGCGTCCCGCGCGGTAACGATGGCGTCCGACGGGTCGCTGTTCGTCCATATTTGGTCGAGTGCGGAAGTCGTGCTGCTGGGATTCATCCTGTCGAGTTTGGTCGCGATCCCGCTCGGCATTGCGATGGGGGCGTTTAAGCTGGTGCAATCCAGCCTGGAATCGCTGGTGAATTTCATCCGATACCTCCCGGTCACGGCGTTCATGCCGCTGTTCATTCTGTGGATCGGAATCGGCATCGAGCAGCGCGTCGCGTTGATCGTGTTTGGGACGTTCTTCTCGCAGCTGGTGATGATCGCTACTGTGATCCGGTCAGTGCCGCAGGACCTCCTGAACGCGTCTTATACGCTGGGCAGTTCAAAGCGGCAGGTGCTGTGGAATGTTATGCTCCCGTCCGCGCTGCCGGGAATTCTGGATACGCTGCGCGTCACGATCGGCTGGGCGTGGACCTATGTTGTCGCCGCCGAACTGATCGCAGCATCAAGTGGCCTCGGTTACATGAGCATGAAGGCGGCCCGCGGCTTTCAGGTCGATGTGATCTTCCTGGCGATCGGCGCGATCGGCTTGCTCGGGCTGGTCACGGATCTCTTCTTCCGCCTGCTGAGCGCGCGCTTCGCCTCTTGGGCGCAGTAATGTCGGAGACGCTGGCGCGGCCGGTTTCGGTGCTGAACGGCCCGCCGCGGCTGCGCGCGGTCAATGTCAGCCTGCACTACCCCGGCCACCGCAAGAGCGATGTCGGCGTTACCGCACTCGACCGCGTGTCGCTCGATGTGCCGGATCAGGAATTCGTCGTGATCGTCGGCCCGTCCGGCTGTGGCAAGTCCAGCCTGCTCTATCTCGCGGCCGGGCTGCAAATGCCGACCGATGGCGAAATCTATGTTGGCGGCAATCCGGTGCGCGGCTCCGGCGCTGATCGCGGCATGGTGTTTCAGTCCTACACGCTGTTTCCCTGGCTGACCGTGCGCCAGAACATCGAATTCGGCCTCAAGCTGCGCAAACTCGGCGAGCCGGAACGGCGTGAGATCGTCGAGCATTTCCTCGACGAGGTGGGTTTGCGGAAATTCGAGAACCATCTGCCGAAGCAACTCTCCGGCGGCATGAAACAGCGCGTGGCGCTTGCCCGCGCACTCGCCAATGACCCGCAGATCCTTCTGATGGACGAACCTTTCGGCGCGCTCGACAGCCAAACCCGCTCAAGCATGCAGAAATTGCTGCTGCGCGTGTGGGAGCATACCAAGAAGACCGTGCTGTTCGTGACCCACGATATTGACGAGGCGATCCTGCTCGGCGACCGGATCTATGTGATGACCGCGCATCCCGGCCGGATCCAGGAAGAAATCACCGTCCCGATCCCGCGGCCGCGGGATCTATCGATGGTGATGGAGCCGGAGTTCCTCACGCTGAAGCGGCGGATTCTAGGGCTGCTGCATCGGGAGCGGGATGAGGATGAGGGGTGACGGATAGAAGGCGCGACACATTTAGGACCTTGAGGAACTTTGTCGAGCATGTCGGAAGAAGCAGAGTCAAACATCGCAGCATATTTCATCGACGGCGACGCAAAGGAAGATGCGGGCGAATTCGATGCGGCTCGACGTGCATTCGAAGCCGGCGCCGCTCTGGGTGATCCCAATTGCTGGTCCCGCCTGGGATCGATGTTCGACAACGGCATCGGATACCCAGTCGATAAGGCAAGAGCCATGTCTTGTTATAAACGGGCGTGGCGGTCGCGCGATATTTGCGCGGCGAATAACATCGCTATCCTCTATCGCGAAACCCGCAAGTGGCGGCTCATGTTTCAGTGGTTCCAGCGCTGCGTAGCCGAGGGTGATGGCGACGCACTGGTCGAAATCGCCAAATGTTATCGTGACGGCATCGGCGTCAGAAAGAACCGCGCCGCTGCCATCCGCGCTCTTACAGAGGCCGCCACGTCTCAATCCATCACTCCAACAGGGATCGAGGAGGCTCGCGCCATTTTAGCCGACCTTCAGTCATAGATGGCTACCCCCTGGCATAGCGCTTGCTGCCACTTCCCCGACCCCATAACCCAGGAACCCCCACTCTATGACCACCGATGACACGGGCGCTGCACGCATCGAGCAGCACACGATCTACCAAATCCCGTTGAATCATCGGCATGGCAAGGCGTTCCATCTCTTCACCCTGTGGTTCGGCACCAACCTCACCGTGCTGACGATCGTCACCGGCGCGCTTTCGACGACCGTGTTCAAGCAGAGCTTCGTCGCGTCAATCCTGGCGATCGCGCTCGGCAATCTGGTCGGCGGGATCTTCATGGCGCTCCATGCGGCGCAGGGGCCGCAATTGGGTGTGCCGCAGATGGTGCAGAGCCGTGGGCAGTTCGGCTCGATTGGGGCGTCGTTCGTGGTTGGGCTGGTCGTGCTCATGTATCTGGGATATTTCGCGTCCAATCTGGTGATTGGCGGTCAGTCGCTGCACACGATCATGGGCAGCGTCGATGAGCGGATCGGGATTGTCGCGGTCGGGCTGGTCAGTCTGGCCGCCACGATCTATGGCCATGATCTGATCCATGTGTACACGCGGCTTATGACCTTTGTTTCGGGCGGGGCGCTCATTCTCTGTTTCGTCTGGATCGGCCTCGTGACCGGCGTGCCAGCCGAGTTCATGGCGAAGGGAAGTTTCACGCTGGTCGGGTTCTTCGGCACGATCGGGGTCGCGGCGCTGTGGCAGATTTCCTATGCGCCCTATGTGTCGGATTATTCGCGCTATCTGCCACCCGATACCGGACCGAAACAGGCGTTCTGGGCCAGCTATTGGGGCTGTGTCATCGGCTCGATCCTGCCGATGATCCTGGGTGCCGTGATCGGGTTGCTCGCGGTCGATGGTGATGTCGTGCAGAGCCTATCGATTTTGATGGGGCCGGCCAGCCTGATCGTGGTCCTGCTGTTCTCACTCGGCATCGCCGCGGCGAGTGCGATGAATCTCTATTGTGGCGCGCTGTCGGTGATCACGCTGGGCCAGACCTTCATCCCGAAATGGCAGGCAACCTCGATCGCCCGCACGGTGATCGCGAC
>Ga0116226_10002492_pt1 | contig 16059 bp, 13 predicted proteins | sample S1TSphfallax_FD_89692 | JGI IMG/M metagenome (GOLD analysis project Ga0116226, IMG submission 89692) | Host-associated microbial communities from peat moss isolated from Minnesota, USA - S1T2_Fa - Sphagnum fallax MG | ecosystem: Host-associated > Plants > Peat moss > Unclassified | place: USA...
GTGGCGAACCGAATTTAGCAAAAGTTTTTTGGTTCTTTTTTTCAAAAAAGAACAGCTTCCTTTGCCTTACCTAAACCCCGCCCCAGGCCAGCGTGCTAAGCCGCATCAGCGGTATCTTGCCGATCGAGAGCGTGCTGTCCTGCAAGGTAAACGGCAACGACAATGTCGGGTCCTCATCCACGGTCCCGGGCGGCACCGCCAGTCCCAGCACCGCCTTGGCGGTTTGCGCCACCCCCGATGTTATCGCGCCACCGCGGGCCAGCGCGTCCAGGCTGGCGGCCCAGCCGGCTACCTGGGCGGTGCCGCTGCCGGCTGGCTGAAGTTTCGCGTCGAGCCCCAGCCGCGCCGTGGTGGCCATTTTCAGCGGCCCCCAGTGCATGTCCAGGCGTTGCAGCGACAGCGTGCCGCCCCAGTCCCGCCACGCTCGCGCCTGGTCGGACGCGGCCTGGCCCGACAAGGCAGGCGACGCCAGGCTCAGATCGAATCCCAGATGCCCGATCGTCGCCCCCAGCGGCCAGCGGCCATCATCCGGCAACTGCACGCCGCGCGCCTCCACCGTGACCTGCGCCGTCGTGCGCGCCGAAAATCCGCGCGCCGCGGTCAGGTGCAGCCGCAGGGTGTCGACCCGCACATCCTGGAAGTTTCTCGAACGCTCCAGACCGCCGGTGAACCCGTCGGCCGAGATTTCGATGCTGTCCACCGGCCTGCGCCAGAGCTTGACTGTCGCGGTCAGGCTGTCGGCCTCGAATATCACCGGCGGCAGGCTGGCCAGGCGGCAATGTTGTCGCCCCGGCGCTTCCACCGTCAGGTGGAATGGGCTGATCAGGGGGAGCGACAGAACGATTTGCTCGCTGTGCAAATAAAGTCCGCCGGGCACCATCGCCTGCCCGCCGGAGACAGTCAGGTCGTGCAGGGTCAGCCGTGCGCCGAATGGCATGCCATCTTCGGTGACCGGCCCCGTGTGCACCGTCCAACCCTGATCCGTCATCACCTGGGACCAATGGTCGAATGCGGCATGGGCGCGCTGGGTCAGTAACTTGCAGCCAAGCCAGTCGGCACCGGCAGCCAGGCAGACCGCCAGCAGGATCGCGCGCCCACGCATCGGTGTATCAATTCCTCAAATCACGCGGCGGTCAAACGCCACGGTCATCCACAGCTTGCCCAGTGCCAGCCCGGCTGCAAGTTAAGCTCGCGCAAGACAGGTCAGGCTCGCGCAGGACGGGGGGAAAGCCTGGCACCGAACTGGCCGGGGCCATCACGGCCGGTGCGCCTTTCAATCAAGCTTTTGGCTGTGTTGTTGCCGCACGGGCGGCGCCGCGGCGGGGCAACGGAGTTCCAAGCCTTGGTTCACGAAAGCGTGTCATTCTAACATGTTGGGTAACCGGTTCCGTAATAACCTCCCACGCCGACGGTCATCCCTCCACAGACTTATCCACAGAAGCAAAGCCGCGTGCGGACTCGGCCTGCCAGTGCGCCTCAATGGCTGCCAGCAGCGCCTCGCGGGCGGTCCCGGCCGGTATCGGCGGCCCGAGCGAAATGTGGATGATCCCCTGACGCTTCATGAAGGCACGGCGGCCCCAGCGCAAGCCCGAATCTGTCGCCACCGGTATCACCGGCAGGCCAAGATGCCGGGCGACAGCCGCAATGCCGGGCTGCAATTTTATCCGCTCGCCAGGGGACAGGCGGGTGCCTTCGGGAAATATAACGATCTGTCGCGCGTCCGCCCGGGCCGCGGACGCTGCTTGCAGCAAGCCACGCAAGGCAGAGGCGCCGCCGGCACGATCGACCGGTATCATGCCGGCCGGCTTAAGCATCGGGCCGAATAGCGGCACGCGCGTCAGTTCCTGCTTCACAACATAGGCGGCGCGCGGCACCAGCGTGAGCCAGACGAGCGTATCGAAGGCGGACTGGTGCTGACTGGCAATCAGCGCGGGACCTTCGCTTGGCAGGTATTCGGTGCCGGAAAGCTCGATGCGGATGCCGCAGAGCACGCTTGCGCCCCATAGCACGAGCCTTATCCAGGTGCGGGCGAACGCGTAGGCTTGGTCGCGGGCGAAGGCGCGCACCGGCAATGCGGCCAAACCGAGGACGATCGTGAGGCCGAAAAACCAGATGTTGAAGAGCAGGGCGCGTAAAAAAGGCATCGTTCCCTAAAAGAAAGGTAAGCACTTCTTTCTTGAAAAAAAGAAGCAAAAGACTTTTGCAAATTTAACCGCGCCGGCGGGTGAATCCTATCTCGGCGGCAAGCCATTTCGTGTATTCACCGGCCAGCAGGCGTAATGTTCGCAAGCGGCGGACTTCGCGCAACGCGGGCGGCACTACCGGCACAGGATACAATACTGCGTCCGGCAGCACGCGGCCGATTTCGGTCAGCGCGCGCTCCATGTGGTAGCCTGCCGTTACCACGATCAACGAGTGCAAACCGTTCTCGCGCGCCCAGTCGGCGGTCTCCTCGGCGTTTTCCGCCGTGTCGGTGGCATCCCGCCCCAAGGTCACGCGGCCGCTCAACACCGCCGGATCGATCCCGGTGCCGCGGAACAGCTTGGCCATCTCGGCCCCGGGTCCGACGCCGGAAATCAGCAGCAGGCGGCCGCGGCCGTCGCGCAACAGCAGAATGGCGGTCGCCACACGATCGGCCCCGCCGGTCAGGGCAACGATCCCGTCGGCCACCGGGGGCACCGGGGGCACCTGCACCGCGTCATGCGCGAACCAGATGAAGCCACCGAGCCACAACGCCGCCAAAGCCGCCGCGGCGAATGCACACGCGCGGACCACAACAGGCCGCTTCATGGCAGCCGCCCAAGCCAGCGGCGCACCGTGACCTGCGCGGTGCCCCAGCCAATGACGCATGCCACCAACGGGAGCATGGCAAGAGCCGCCCAGAGTTCCGGCGGCAGGGACGCAAGCAAGGCCTCCGGCGACGCGAGGTCGAAGCTGCCCGCCTGGAACGGCGCGGAAAGCTGCGCCAGGCCAACCACCACGGGCAGCGCCACAACCAGCCCCAGCAGGCTGCCACGAAATGTCATGCCGGTGATCCGGGCGGAAAACTGGCCGGCGATCACACTATCCGCGGCACCCAGCCCGTGCACGATTTCGATCGCGTCGCGCCGTGCCGCTAGACCCGCCCGGGTCGCCAGCGCCACCACCGCCGCGGCAATGAAGGCCACCACGAGCAACGCGAGCGCGGCACAGGCGGTCAGGCTGGCGGCAAGGCCGGTCAGATGCACGAGCCACGCACCGTTGTGCTCCACCAGCGTGCCGGGGGCGGCGGCGTCCAGGCCCGCGCTCAACTGGGCATCGAGGCCCGCCGCTCGCTGCGGCGCACCGGGCATTTCCGCGCGGACCCGCACCTCGAACACCGCCGGCAAGCGAAGTGCCAGGGCGCCGGCATCCGCGCCGAGCCACGGTGCCAGGAGTGCCGCGACCTCGGCCCCGGCCAGCATCCGGGCACTCTCCACGCCTGGGGCGTGCGCCAGCAGCCGGGCCACCGAGTCGCCCCGGGCGCCGCCGCCGGGTGCCGCCGCCTGCGGGTCCGGCACCTGCACGGTCACGAGCCGCGCCGCGCCCATGCGCCAGTGCCGCGCGAGGCCGGTTGCCGCCACCGTGCCTGCCAGTGCCAAAGCCGCCAGGAAAATCATTGCCGCCACCAGCAGCGGCAGCAGCCGGTCCGACAACGCGCGGCGCAAGCCCAGATCGTCCGCCCGCGCCGGGCGCAAGGAACGCGAGGCCGATCGCGCCATCAGGCGCGGCTCCATTCCGCCTGCAGGTCGGCGACGAAATCTTCCGGCGAGCCGTCACGCACCAGCCTGCCCTCCGCGAGCACCAGCGCGCGACCTGGATAGCGCGCCACCAGCGCCTGGCTGTGTGTCGCTACCACCACGGTGGTGCCAAGGCGATTAAGTTCCACCAGCAACTGCATCAGGCGTGTCGCCTGTGCATCATCGAGGTTGCCGGTCGGCTCATCGGCGAGCAGCAGCCTTGGCCGTGAGATCACCGCGCGGGCGATCGCCACGCGCTGCTGTTCGCCGCCGGAAAGCTCTGCCGGCCGCGCGCCGCTGCGGCGTGACAGGCTGACGAATCGCAGCATTTCCTCGACATCGGCGCGCACCTGCCCCTCTGGCCGCCCGGCGAGCCGCACCGGCAGGGCCACGTTGTCGAACGCCGACAAATGCGGCAGCAGGCGAAAATCCTGGAAAATCACCCCGATCCGGCGGCGCAGCGGCGGCAGTTCGGCGCGACGGCAGCGCTCGATGGCGGTCCCCAGAACCTCCAGTTTGCCGAAGCTGGGCCGCACCGCCAGCGTCAGCAGCCGCAGCAAGCTTGTTTTCCCGGCGCCGGACCGGCCGAGCAGCCAGCGGAAGCCGCCGGCGGGGACGAAAAAGCTGAGGTCATGCAGGACCGTGGGCCCGTCCGCCCCGCCATATCGCAGCCCTACGCCTTCCAGCCTGACCATGTCAGAAGCTCACCGAAATGCTTTGTTTGTATGTGCCGCGCGACAGTAGCCATTGCCAAGCGGCGCGATTTGCACGATGCCGCCCGCCGAAGGACCGCCAATGAAAATTGTCTGCCCAGCTTGCGAAGCCAGTTACGAAGTGCCGGAAGCCGTGGTCGCGGCTCTGCGCCCGGTCCGTTGCGCGCGATGCAACAATGACTGGGTTCCGGGCGAGGTGCAGGCGGAGGCGCCGGAACCCGCCGCGCCCGAGCCGCCCGCCGCCGCGAGCCCAGCCGCACCGCCTGAAGTTCCGGCGGAGCCTGTGCCGCCCGCTCCGGAAGCTTTGGCACCTGCCGCTCCTGCCGCGCCGCCGCCGGAACTGCGGCCGGAACCACCACCGGAACCACCGCCCGAGATCGCGCCGGACCCGATTGAACCGCCGCCCGATGAGGTGCCTCCCGCCGCGGCGTTCCCGATCGCCGCCGCACCTGAGCCGGCGCCCGTTCCGGTTGTTGCGGCTGCGCCGCCTGCGCCGCCGCCGAGCTTCCGCCCGGCCGTGCCGCAGCCCGCCGCCCCGCGCCCTGACGCCGCCCTTCGCGCCGCCCGCCCGGTGCGGCCCGCGCAGCCGGTCGCCGCCTGGGTCGTGAGCATCGCGCTGCTCATCGGCGCGGCCGTCGCGGGCCTGGCATTTCGCACCTCGGTGATGCACGCATGGCCGCCGAGCACGCGCCTTTATGCCGCGCTGGGCCTGTACCACCCGAAAAACTGAGGGCAAGCCGATGGTTGCCGCGCACGGCATCGGCAAAAATTTCCTGGCTTTTTCGAACGCCAACACGTCCTTCCCGGGGGTATTTTCAGCCTGACTGGAATCCGCCGGGAATAACGGCGCGCCCGGCTACGTCCGGATATTGGCCGCCGGCCAATCAGCATGACGTTAGGGGAAATTACGCCGATGAGACGACTACATTGTTCAGCGCCGCTGTTGACATGCGCCCTGTTCGCCGCCACGGGCGCCTGCGCACAGAGTTTTACCTTCACCAATATTAATGTGCCGAACGCCAGCAACACCTACGTGTTCGGCTTCGCGCCGGCCGGCCGGCTGGTTGGCTCGTTCCTTGATGCCAACAACAACCTGCATGGCTACATCATGCAGCGTAGCGGCACATTCCGGCAGCTCGACGTCAAGGGCGCGGCCGGCACGCAGATCACCGCGGCGAGCGCCAAGGGCTACCTGGTGCAGGCGCTCGAGCCCGGTAACGCGACGCAAAGCTTTCTGCTGAGCCCGGCTGGGGCCTACACGCAAATCGCGGTGCCGCACGCAAAGGCGACCGCCGCCTGGGCGATGAACGATGCCGGCACCATCGTCGGGTCCTATGTGCCGAATGGCTCGACGGCGACCGCTGCCTTCGTCTATCAGGGCGGCAAATACACCACTTTCGCGCAGCCCGATACGTCGCTGACGGCCTATTACGGCATCAACACCAAAGGGGTTATTTCCGGGTCGTTCTTCCCGAATACCGGGCCGTTTCAGTCCACCGGCTTCACCCGCAAGGGCGGCAGGATGTCACTGCTGCAAGCGCCGGGCGTGTCGGCGACAATCGTGCAGGGAATTAACGATGCGGGCGAGGTTGTCGGCTACGTGCGCGACATCAATAATGTGAGCAACGCGGGTTTCGTGCACAAGGGCGAGAAATTCACCACGTTCGGTGTGGGTGTGCCCGACTACGTCTGGGGCTGGGCGATCGACAATCACGGCAACATAGCCGGCTTCGATGTGCCGCAATACGAGGCCGTGGCGGGATTTGTCGGCAAGCTTCAATAGGTCCGGCCACGCGCGGCCCAATTGGAATTGGGCCGCGCAAGCCAACGGACAAAAGTTCCTTGCTTCTTTTTTTCGAAAAAGAAGTGCCTCTTCTCCTAAAACTTCAGTGACGCATTGAGCCCAACCGTCAACGGCCGTAGCGTGAAGCCCTGCGTGTTCGGCACGAAATTGCCGAGATAAACCAGCCCGTAGCCAGGCACCGCCGAGCCCTGAATGTCCGGCCGCTGGATGATTTTCTTGTTGTCGGTGAGATTCTTGCCAAACAATTCGAACGACCAGCGGCCATAATCGAGCCCGAGCGACGCATCCATGGTAATGTAGGCCGGCCGGCGATAGTCCGGATTGGCGAGCAGCCCGGTGGCCGCATCGGGACCTTCGACGTTGCCATTGCTGGGCCCCACCCATGGCACATCGATCCGCGCGTAGGAGCTGACGGCATCGCTCAGCTCAAAGCTTTGTTTGGCATCGAAATCGAAATTGTAATTCGGCGTTCCGGGCACCATTTCGCCCGGATAGGTGCCGTCGAGCCGGGTGTCGCCGACAAACACGCCATTGTCGAGCGTGGCATGAACGTAGCTTCCCGACAGGCCCACGGTGAGCGAATCGGTCAGGCTGCCGCGCGAATCGAATTCAAATCCGTAGCTTTTCGCGTTGCCGGCATTGGTTTCGAAATCAAGTCCGCTGCTGACCAGCGGGATGTTCTGCGCAATCGAATCCCAGAGAATGTAGAAAAAATCGGCGTTCACCATCAGGCGTCCGCCTAATAGACGGGCCTTGTCGCCGATTTCAAAATTCCACAGTTTGTCCGGGCCGTAGGACGTGGGCGCCGAGTTCAGGCCAAGATTCTTCAGGTCGAATGACGGGGTGCCGAACGAATTCGCCTCGGCCGGAATGTAGGCAATGGCGCGGTTCTCGCTGCCAAGGCGGAACCCCTTGGATATATTGATGTAAGCCGTATGGTCCGGGTTAATGTCCCAGTCGAGCGCGAATTTCGGCGTAAAGGCGTAAAACCGTCCGACCGCCGTCTTCAGGCCGGGATCGCCGTAATCATAAAAATTCGACTGGTCGGAATTGGTCCCGTCGCGCGCAAAGGAATAGCGGGCACCGGCGGTGAACCGCAGCGTCGGCATAATGTGATAGGTCGCTTCGCCGAACACCGCATATTGCGCGGTGTCGTATTCCTGCAGGCCGTGATAGACGAAATTGCCGTTGAACGCGCCGGGGAACGTGCCGGAAATGATCGTCGGGTCGGTGCCGCTGACACCGTAACTTGCGAACGTCTGGTTCAGATTATTGACAACCTCGTTGTCGGTAAACGTGCTGTGCTCATCGACATAATACAGGCCGGCAATCCAGGTGAAGGGATTCTCGCCCGGCACGTAGGGTTTGGATACCAGCCGGATTTCCTCCGACCATTGGCGGACGGTATTGTCGTAGTACGTCTCGCTCGGCAGCTTGCTCAAGGCGCCTTCCAGGCCAGGAGGGTCGTTGTCCACCGGGCAGCCCAGGAAGTCGCAGGTATAAAGCCCGATATTGTCGTAAATCGTGCTGTCCAGGGTGCGCTGGAAGTGGCGCTCGTAGTTGCTGGTGATGGCGTAGAGATTGGCGAAGCCGAGATCCGCATTGAAAGTGATGCTGGGGACCAGAACGGAATCGTGGCCCGGTTCGGCGACGACCTTCGGTGTCTCGTAGTTCGGCAAGGCGAGATATTGTGCATCGACATCGCGGGCGATCGCCTTCTGCCAATACACCGTCGATGTAATGGTCAGCCAGTCGTTCGGCGTCAGCAGCAGGGTCGCGCGCGCGTCGTCAAAACCGTTGGAATTGATGCCGGCCTTGCGCAGCGCGCCGTTGGCGGGATTGATGTCGTTGATGTAACCGCTGTCGCCGCCGGTTTCGCCGGCCAGGCGCAGCACCGCCTTGTCCTGCGCGATCGGGATGTTCAGCACACCCTGTTCGTCCCAGTTCAGGCCGCCATGAACGGTGCCGGAAAGTTCAGACGAAACGTTGCCTTCCCAGGTGTCCATCTTGGGCGAATTGCTGATATAGCGCAACGTGCCGCCCAGGGCGCTGGCGCCGTAGAGCGTCGCCTGCGGGCCGCGCAGCACCTCGACGCGGGCGATATCCAGGAAGCGCGGCTCGGAGGTGCCTTCGGTGTAGATGTTGCGCGTCGTGAGCGACACGTCGTCGAGATAGATCGCCACCGTCGCCTGGCCGGCCTGGCTCGAAATGCCGCGAATTTCCAGGGTGGAAAGACCCTCGCCGGCCTGGCTCGAGAACGACAGATTGGGCACCGCGCGGGTAAGGTCGGCGAAACTGGTAATATGGTCCGCCTTGATCAGCTTGCCGCTGAGCACGCTGACGCTGAGCGGCACCTTGCGCACGTTCTCCGACCGCTTCTGCGACGTCACCACGATTTCCTCGATCTTGCCCGAGGGCGGCGCGGTCTGTCCGGCGGCGGCGGTGATGGCCAGGAGGGACGCGCCGCCGACCAGCAGGCCGGCGAGGGAGCGGTGATTTTTCTTGCCCATGATTGCGGTTGCCGGTTCTTTCATTATTGGTTGAGGGGATTTGTGATCATAAATCTACAGTTGTGTTTTCATGCAAGCGCCGGGCCGATGTTTTGCCCGAATGGCGGCATCCGCCGGCCGCGGTGTTGCCGGCAAACCTCACACGCCGCGCGGGCGGGGTTTCCAAACCGCTTGCGGGAAGGCACGTTCAACCTGCCGATGCGATCGGCCTAGCAGCCCCGAGGACCATGGACGCCATCCCTCAGCCCACAGAACTCATGGTTGACTCGTTGCCGCCGGGGGCGAAATTCGTTGATGCGTTCATCATCGACATCAATGGCATTCCGCGCGGCAAACGTCTGGCCGCCGCTGAATGGCGTGGCGTGGCATCCCGCGTCGCTTTTTCCGCCAGCTCGCTGGTGCTGGATGCGCGGGGGCATGCCCAGGGGCCATTGGGAATCGGCACCAAGGATGGCGACCCTGACGCATTCGGCATCCCCGTGCCGGGCCGGTTGTCGCCGGTGCCGTGGGCGCACGCACCGGGGGCACAAAGCCTGCTGTCGATGCGCACATCGGCAGGCCCGCTCTGGTTCGATTCAAGGCAAATCCTGGCGGATGTCGTCGCGCGCTGCCATGCCGACGGCCTGTTCCCGGTGGTGGCGTGCGCACTGGAATTCTATCTTGTTCAGCGCGGCGCCGACGGCATGCCGACACCGCCGCCGACACCGCCAGGCGGCCGCGCGCCGGATGCGGGCCATCTTTGTCCGCAACAGGTCGAGGCGCATGCGGCCCTGCTGCACGATCTGCACGAAGCCCTCGCCGCGCAGGGAATCGAGGCCGGCACGATGGTCGCCGAATATGGGCCGGGCCAGTTCGAGGTGAACCTGCAACATGGCCCGGACCCGCTGCGGGCGGCCGACGATGCGGTGCTGCTGCGCCGCGCCGCGGCCGGTGTCGCCGCCCGGCATGGGTTGCGCGCCAGCTTCATGGCCAAACCTTACCCAAACCATCCCGGTAACGGCCTGCATGTCCACGTGAGCCTGGTGGACTCGGCCGGCCACAACCGATTTGGCGCGGCCGGTGGCCAGGCATTGCTGGAACAGGCGGTGGCCGGCATGCAGGCGCTGCACGCCGAAAGCATGGCGTTCTTCGCGCCAAGCTTCTCAGCTTACCGGCGCCTGCACGGCGGCGCGTTCGTGGCCGCCAGCGGCACGTGGGGCGAAAACAGCCGCGCTGTCGCTTTCCGCAGCCCGCCCGGCGGCGCTGCCGCGCGCCGTATCGAGCACCGCGTTGCGGCCGCCGATGCCAGCCCGCATCTGGTCATGGCCGCTATCCTGGCCGCCTTGCACCATGGCATCACCGGCGGGCTGCAGCCTGCCGCGCCGGCCGCCGCGCCGACCGACATCTTTTCGGCACTTGATGCGTTGATTCGCGCCGACCGCTTGGCGGCGTACTTGCCGCCTCGCTTTGCCGAGCTGTTCGTTGATCTGAAGCGCGCGGAGGCCATGGATCTGCTGGAACAGCCGGCGCCTCGGGAGTTTGATTTCTACTTATGACAAGGAAGCACGCAGTTCTTTTTTGAAAAAAAGAGCCAAAAAACTTTTATCTGTTACGATTAGCACCAGATCGCCCCATTTTTGCCGTTCGCTGGCCGCAATGAGTAAAAGTTTTTTGCTTCTTTTTTTCAAAAAAGAAGAACTTTCTTCTTCCTGGGGAACACAACATGGATGCAGACGCGGAGCAGCTTCGCGCATTGGGCTACACGGCAAAATTCGACCGCTCCATGAGCGTTTGGGAGAATTTCGCGCTTGGCTTTACCTATCTCTCGCCGGTCGTGGGCGTTTATTCCGTGTTCGATGTCGGCATGACCGCCGGCGGGCCGCCGATGCTGTGGTCGTATTTCCTGGCCGCGATTGGTCAGTTCATTGTGTGCCTGACGTTCTGCGAGGTGGTGTCGCAATTTCCGATTTCCGGCGGGCTGTATCCGTGGGCGCGCCGCCTGGTCGGCAAGCGCTGGGCGTGGATGGCGGGGTGGATCTACGGCTGGGCGCTGTTTGCCACCATTGCCGCGGTGGCCGTCGGCGCCGGACCGTTCCTGGCGACATTACTCGGCTTTGACGCCACACCGCGGATTACCACGGCAATTGCGCTGGCGCTGGTTCTGCTCTCGACCCTGCTTAATCTGGCTGGCACGAAATTGCTGGCACGCGTGGCGCTGTTCGGTTTCATTTGTGAAATCATCGGCGCACTCGCGGTCGGCTGTTACCTGCTGATCTTCGCGCGGCATCAGCCGATCGGTATCGTATTCAACACGTTCGGCCTGGGGCACGGCGGTTCGTACTGGCCGGCATTCCTGGCCGCCGCGGTGACCGGATTATTCACCTGCTACGGTTTCGAGGCTTGCGGCGACGTGGCGGAGGAAACGCCGAACCCCGGTGTCAGCATTCCGCGTGCGATGCGCGGCACGATCTATGTGGGAATGACAGCCGCGGCCTTTGTGTGCGTGGCGCTTATTCTGGCGCAGCCGGACATTGGCGGCATCGTCAACGGCAAAATCACCGATCCGGTGGAGCGCGTGTTGCTGACCAATTTCGGTACGACCGGCGCGCGCCTGGTGGTCGCGGTGGTGATGGTGTCGTTCATTTCCTGCATCTTGAGCCTGCAGGCCGCGGCGAGCCGCCTGGTGTTTGCCTATTCCCGCGACGACATGATGGTCGCGAGCGATTTTTTCGCGAAGATTTCGGCGTCCACGCACGTGCCGGTCCGCGCGCTGGTGCTGTCCGGCGTGCTGGCGTGCCTGATCGTTTGCCTTGGCCTGTTCTATCAGGATGCGCTTACCGCCATCGTCACCTCGGCGATTGTCGCCATCTACGGCGCCTTTCAGATGATCGTGATCGGTTCGCTGACCGCGCGTCTGCGCGGCTGGCGCCCGACCGGTGCGTTCAGGCTCGGGCGGTGGGGGCTGGCGATCAATGCCGCGGGTATTTTTTACGGTATTGGCGCGATTGTTGACATGCTGTGGCCGCGCACGCCCGATCAGCCCTGGTATGTGAATTACAGCCTCAGCCTGTCGGTGGCCGCGGTAGTCGTCAGCGGACTGCTCTACATGACGCTTGGCCGGCCGTATGACCGTGGCGTGGCCCCGGCGGGCGACGCCTGGAAGATCGGTGCGAGCAACTGAATCCATATGAAGGGAACTTCCGACATGAAACGCTTGCTTTGTTTGTTGGCTCTCGCGCAAAGTATGCCCGGCTTCGCAACGGCTGCGCCAACTGCGCGCCAAATCCGCCTTGTCGAGCGGGCGACAACCGACAAAACGACGCATCTTGGCCCTAAATCCGACAATCTGGGCGACGTGCTGACCTTCAGCAACGAAATCTTCGACGCGTCAAACAAGCAGCATGCCGGCACCGACCAGGGCTATTGCCTGCGCGTCGCGGTCGGCAAAGCTTTTGAATGCAACTGGACCTTGAAGCTGCCGGACGGCCAGATCACCGTCGAGGGGCCATTCTATGATGCGTCGGACTCGGTGCTGGCGATCACCGGCGGCACCGGCGCCTATGCCGGCGCGGGCGGCGAAATGCACCTCCACGCGCGCGATGCGGCTGGGAGCTCGTATGATTTTGCGTATTTCCTGAGAAAGTAAGAAAACAAGAAGCCGTTCTTTTTGAAAAAAATAACCCTAAAACTTTCCTCACTTAGAGCGGCTTCATCCTGACTGGAAAATCATCGGCATCCGACGGGCCGCTCCAGCCAGTTGTTTGCAGAGCATTTGCATCAGCCTCAAACCGCCGGCTCATGAAGGCCGAATCCAGTCAGGCTGAAAATGCTCTGGAGCGGCGCCCAAATCGAATGTCACCGCGTACGCCGATAGATAAAAGTTTTTTGGTTCTTTTTTTCAAAAAAGAACTGCTTACTTGATTTACTATAACGAGGTAATCCCTCATCAGGAGCCATGATGTTTGGTATGAACGCGCTGGAACTGGCGCGTGCGCAGTTTGGCTTCACCATCGCCTTCCACATCATCTTTCCCGCGTTCTCCATCGGGCTCGCAAGCTATCTTGCGGTGCTCGAGGCACTCTGGCTCGTCACGAAGCGCCAGGTGTTCCTCGATCTGTTCCGCTACTGGCTGAAAACCTTCGCCCTCGGATTCGGCATGGGCGTTGTCTCCGGCCTGGTGCTCTCATACCAGATCGGCACCAACTGGTCCGGCTTCGCGCAACGCGCCGGCCCGGTGATCGGGCCGTTGATGGGCTACGAGGTTCTGACCGCGTTTTTTCTCGAGGCCGGTTTCCTCGGCATCATGCTGTTCGGCATGAAAAAGGTCGGGCCGGCCCTGCATTTCGGCGCCACCTGCGTCGTCGCCTTCGGCACCCTGGTTTCGGCATTCTGGATATTGTCGGTAAATTCCTGGATGCAAACGCCGGCCGGCTACACGATCGCGCCGGACGGCCGGTTCCTGCCCAGCGACTGGTGGGCGGTGATCTTCAATCCGAGCTTTTGGGTGCGGCTGCCGCACATGGTGCTCGCATCATACCTCAGCGTCGCCTTTGTCGTAGGCGCGGTCGGGGCCTGGCATCTGCTGGCCTCGCGCGGCACCAACGAGGCGGCGCGCACCATGTTCGGCATGGCGATGTGGATGGCCACGATCATCGCCCCGGCACAGATCGTCATGGGCGACCTGCACGGGCTGAACACGCTCAAATACCAGCCTGCCAAGATCGCGGCACTTGAGGGTGACTGGAACAGCGAACCGGACGCCGGCGAGATACTGGTCGGCTTCCCGGACATGAAAGCGGAGGTGACGCGCCATGCGATTGTCATTCCGTGGCTCGGATCGCTCATCCTGACCCATTCGCTGCGTGGCGTGGTGCCGGGGCTGAAACAGTTCAAACCGGCGGACCGGCCCGATTCGCCCCTGCTGTTCTGGAGCTTTCGCGCCATGGTCGGGATCGGCTTCCTGATGGCGGGCCTCGGTGCATGGAGCTTGGTTGTCCGCGCGCGCGGGCGGCTCGCCCAGGACCGCCGCCTGCAATACGCCGCCGTGGCGATGGGCCCCGCGGGCTTCGTCGCGGTAATCTGCGGCTGGATCACGACGGAGGTCGGCCGCCAGCCCTATACAATTTATGGCCTGCTACGCACGTCCGACAGCGTGAGCCCGATCGGGCTGCCGGGCGTCGCGACCAGCCTGGTGGCGTTTGTGGTCGTCTATTCGCTGGTGTTCGGCGCCGGAATGCTCTTCATCCTGCGCGAAATGGCGCACCCGCCGCTGCCAGGCGAGCCGGGGCTGCCGCAGGACGTGCCGCATCGCGCCGCCGGCATCATGCCGGGGCCGGCCGAAGGGCCCACCACCGGCCAGATCGGCCCAGTTGTCGTATGACGCGGCCATATAACGTGGTGACTTGAGATGATTGCCAGCGATGCACTGCCGGTCGTCTGGGCCGCCATCATGGCCTTTGCCGTACTCGCCTACGTCGTGCTGGACGGCTTCGATCTCGGCATCGGCATCCTGTTCGCGGTCGAACGGCGCTACGAGGCGCGTAATGTTCTCGTCACCTCGGTGGCCCCGGTGTGGGATGGCAACGAGACCTGGCTGGTGCTCGGCGGCGGCGGGCTGCTCGCGGTGTTCCCGCTCGCCTACGGCCTCATCCTGCCGGCGCTTTATCCCACCATCATCGCCATGCTGCTGGGGCTTATCTTCCGCGGCGTGGCGTTCGAATTCCGCTTCCGCGCCCGGTCGGCGTTCGGCCGCGGTATGTGGGACTTCGCGTTTTTTGCCGGATCGACGGTCGCCGCCCTCGCCCAGGGGCTGACACTCGGCGGCCTGATGCAGGGTGTCCGCCATAACGGACCGGTCTATGCAGGCGGCTGGTGGGACTGGCTCAGCCCCTTCACCGTGTTGTGCGGCATTGCCGTGGTGGCCGGGTATGCGCTGCTGGGCGCATGCTGGCTGATCTGGCGCACCGACGGCGACATGCAGGAACGCGCGCGGCGCTATGCCAGCATCCTCGGCCCGGTAATGCTGGGGCTCACAGTCATTGTCTCGCTGTGGTCGCCGTTCCTGCACCCGCAATTCTGGCACCGCTGGTTCGGCTGGCCAGGCGTGCTGTTCACCAGCCCGGTGCCGCTGCTGCTGGTGGCACTGCTGTTCGCCTTTCGCCACGGGCTCGCGGACCGACACCATGTGACGCCCTTCCTGTGCGTCATCGGCTGGTTCGCCATCTGCTTCGCCGGGCTTGGGCTCAGCTTCTGGCCCCTCATGGTGCCGCCCGACGTGACGATCTGGCAGGCCGCGGCACCACCGGAAAGCCAGAGCTTCCTGTTGGCAGGGGCGATTTTTCTGGTGCCGGCTATCCTTGCGTATACGATTTACAGTTATTGGGTCTTCCGCGGCAAAGTGGGCGCGGAGACGCATTATCATTAAAGCAAGGCATCGTCGGCACGTAGACGCGTCGGCACGCCGACAACGATCCCATTTCAAACAAAGGGTTAGGGCGGGTTCGAGCGGGCAGCTCGCGTTAGTCTATGTCGGACGGGCCGTGATGAAGTATTTCTTTTTTGAAAAAAAGAAACAAAAAACTTTTACTCGTTGCGTCGAACTTGCTGTGCACACCCGCCCATGCGGCGCCTGACGCGACTGATCTGGTTTGTCGGAATATACGCGGCAAGTATCGCGGCGCTGGGCATCGTGACGCTGGCGGTGCGCGCCTTCCTGAGGCCGTAGCTGTGGCAGAATGAACACGCTAAACGTGAAACCAGAGTAATCTGGCGGTCATCATCACGCTTTCGTGTAGACCGGCTTCACGGAAATTTGATTAACTCGCTTTACGGCGCAGCGTGGCACCGCTGCCCACAAAGGGGCGAAGTGAACATGAGATTGGTCTTTCTCGCTGCGACCCTCGTCGCAAGCGCATGCGGAGATGCGTGTCCCGCTCGAGGCAGCGTTCTGCACACGAACTTACTATCACCGTCCGGAGCCGGCGGCACGCGCATATCGATTGCAGAGGCTACATACCCAACAATGATCTCGGCCGCTTATCTCGCCGTTATTCCACAGGTGCCATTTTAGATCGGTCTGGAGCCATCGGCTCCGGCGGGGACCAGGGGCGCCATGTGCCCGCTTGCTCACATATGGCGCCCCTGGACATTCCTACGGCCAGCATTTTCTTGCTTTTCTAGAGCGGCTTCATCCTGACTGGAAAATCATCGGCATCCGGCGGGCCGCTCCAGCCAGTTGTTTGCAGAGCATTTGTATCAGCCTCAAACCGCCGGCTCATGAAGGCCGATTCCAGTCA
>Ga0116226_10002493_pt1 | contig 16057 bp, 5 predicted proteins | sample S1TSphfallax_FD_89692 | JGI IMG/M metagenome (GOLD analysis project Ga0116226, IMG submission 89692) | Host-associated microbial communities from peat moss isolated from Minnesota, USA - S1T2_Fa - Sphagnum fallax MG | ecosystem: Host-associated > Plants > Peat moss > Unclassified | place: USA...
AATCCATGATTTAAATAAACTTATATGAAAGTCGTTTTAATTCTTATGACATGGAGAAATGTCATAGTATATATTATGATGTAAAAGTCTATTTCAATGACTTTCATGAATATGTCATTTTTAATTGATTTTAAAAACAAGACTAATCATCACAAGTACACATTGCATTATTTTGAAAATAGCTTTGGGTGATTTGTACTTATTAAATTCATTTCATATTTATCCAAATGTTCCCATAATATATTTATAACATTGTTGTATCCACACACACAAAAATTTAACATTAATGTATAAGTTATAACTTTAAAACATGAAAATTTTAAGTAGTGATTACACTTCCAATGTCTCTTGTTATTTTATTTGCACTCAATTATGACAATTTCAAATTGAATAACATTGGCTAAATGAAACAAACAATAAGTAACTAAAAATTTTGGGAAGCCAAAGACTTGTAGTTGTTGGTTATTTACATAATTGTTTCTTGATTTGATTAACTTCCATGAAAAAGACATATTGAGATGTGAATCTTGGATAAAGTAGATGTTGATCGACTATGTCATGTGGGCTTGTATTTGGGTCATTGATAAAGTTGAAATTCATACTTCAAAAGGCCTTTCATTTTTTGTGGTCATGAATCTTGGTCACTAGGCTACTAGCTTGATGCTACACTAAATGATTGTAAACTATAGCAAGTATGTTTTTGTTTAATGTTTCTTTAAACTTTGAAAACTACATAGTTGAGCATGACATTATTAAAACCATATTTCCATCAATACGTAAGGTTGAATGTTTTTAAAATTTTAACAAGTCTTAAATGACTAAGCATTTAAAATTGTGAATGCATCATTATGCATTGATGTTGAAATATGTAGCATCATCATATGTTTGTATACCACATCACCAAAGGCATTAAACCATCAACACTTGCTTGGAGTTGAAAAACTTTTGAATGATGCTTATGTATGGGATCAAGATTGATGCACAACACAACATCTTGTCAACTTCAAAGGTTGTATTGACGAATGTTGATCACTTACAAAAGAAATTATTAGTTATCAACAAAGGTCCACTAACAACATCACACCCTTTTTGGACCATGATTTTGTAATAATATTTGTGTGAAATTTATTTTTTCATAGGTTCATCTTGTTTAAACATGAATAATTGTTTAAAATTTTAGAATCTTCAAAGTTCATGTCTAAGTTTTGTAAGCTAAAGTTTTAGGGTTTGAACTTTAACGTGGCAACTAAAGTATCAAAAATAAGGTAGCACCCAATAGCCTTGTAATCATTATCTTGCAAGATTATTGTTTCCACTAGAATAAAAATCATCAAGAGAAAGCTTGGGCCCCATTTTGTTTAAGCTTTATGTGATTTCTTGTGTTCAAGCTTTACTATGATTTTTGTGTTCTATTTTTGTTTATTTTTGGTTTTGGTGTTGCTTATATTTATTTTTTAAATTGGTGCTTCATGTTTGCAAGTTCATGGAGCTCAATTTAAAATTTTCCCTTTCCCTTGTTCCTTTTACTCCTTGCTTTCTATCTTCATTCCTATTATTTATTTTTCATTCTTACTTTTTTTTTTGGTTTTCCTCCTAGCTCCTATGCTCATGATTCCCAGTTCATGTTCTTCACTTTCAACTCATCGTCTTTGTTCCCAACTCCTACTCTTCACCCATTGCCCATGTTATGTTCCCAATTCACAATCTTCTCTCTTAGCTCCTACTATTCAGTCTTAGTTTTTAATCTTCATTCTTAATTATTGTTCTTTAATCTTGGTGTCTATCATGACAAATGTCATGAATCATTAAAAATTCACCATTATAATGCAATTGTTTAGCCTTGTAAAAGTCATAGCAAAATTGACCCATAGCATGTACCCTTGATCTCTAAAACATACACACATGCACACACATTCTCCTAAATATGTTTTCAATGAAATAATAGATCACATTTTGCTTATAGTAGGACATTAAAAACATTATTCATCATCTCATTTTGACATTCTACGATTAAATTATTAACAGGAAGGAACACATGGCAAACATTATTTATATAATGTGTCATTGTTGCAAATGTTATTAAGTATAGCTAGGCACATGAATTAAATTAAATTACTTGGAATAGCCAAACACCCCTTGCACTTGGCTTTTTTTATGCATTTAAGTTCCATAATAATCAAGAGACCAAAAATATTAACTCTTTGAATTTTTTTCAATACACTCAACTTCAAGACACCCTTTAATTTTCAAAATACACATCCTATCATTATCTACAACTCTACAAACTCATAATAAGTGTTTTGATTAGATCTACCCAATTCATTGAATGTCATAATGCTTAAAGGCCCTTTAAAAGTCACTACAAGAAAATGTGATTCTTTCAAAGGTTCAACTTGACTAAAAGGTCCACTTTGACCAAAGGGGATGGCCATTTTGACTAAATGTTTGGGGCATGAAAGACACATGTTACTTTTGACTAAAAAAATGAACTAGAATGATCTTTTTAACCATGTGACAAACCAAACATCTAGTCAAAATGGATAGAAGTTCATCAAGATGACCAAAGCTTAGTCAAATCAACCATACCCAATCATGGCTAGGATTTAGTCAAATTGGCCATTTTGATTTGACACTTAATCAAATCAACCATATTAATTTGGGTATTTAACTTATAAGTTTGTTTGGCTTAAGGTACACACCTAGCTTAAGTTCACAACTAGGCTAAGTTATGCATATTACACCTAATAAATACCTACAAAGTTTAATAGGTTACCTACATGTTACATGCAGCCATGTGTAGGTACTAAGTTTAATACATTAATTAATTGGTATTTAATCATTACTAGTTAATACTCAATAATTTAATATTATTGATTTAATTGATTAATTATTATTATTGATTTATTGATTTTAACTAATCATTTAATTGATAATTAATAGTAGTTAATATTTTTTTAATAAATTAATTATTCGTTAGTATTATTTATCTATTTATTTACTTACAATAATTAATTCATTATCAAAAATTAATATTATATAATAAAAAATGTGTAATTATTAATAAATATTTAAATTTTAAAACTAAGTTAATAGCATGTAAACAATTTTTTAAGCCTAAGTACCTACATGTTATTTAGCTACATACATGGTACCTACTAGTAGGTACCTAGGTACATGGCATAACATGCTACTTAAATAAGTAATGTAAAAAAATTGAAGTTCATTAATTAATATTACAATGTGTACATTTTTAAAAAAATCAATGAAGTTCATTGCAATATGTTGACAAAATATTTCATCTTTTGAAGTGGTAGTATAATGGTAAGGACTTGAATTCTCAAAATGAAGGTGAGGCATTCAAGTCCTCACACTTGCAACCTTTGCTACCTAAGCTACTTTAGCCTTAGATGGCCTAAATAACTAACCTAGATCGCTTAGGCAAGGTGGGCTAAGGTTGGTTGTTTAGCATAAAGGACTTAAACTAAATAGGGTAAGTAGGTAAGTATTTTTTATTATTTATTTTTACATTAATTATGAAGCCATGTAAGTAGTTAAATATATTATTATTATCATTATTTATTATATTATATTATTATTAAAATTAATTAGATATATAGTTGTTGTCAAAATATTGGTGACTTAGTCAAAATGGTCATGTCTAAATCAACTTGTCCAAAATGACACTTTGGTCAAGTTGAACATGGTGACAATAAGGATTTTTTCGGTCAATTTTTCCAATTGAAAAAACCACATTTTTTTGCAACGAATTACACTTGGATATGGGAGGTTGTAATGTTTCCAAAAGAATGAGTGGTTCAAATTGTGATTAAAAGTCAATATGTTAAATGTGAATTGAACTTCAATATACAATAACATCTTTCACATGAACACATGAAACAACATATATCAAAACTAAGTTACATTGAAAAATAATCATGGGTACATTCGTAGAAAAAAATAACCAAGTGAATTGTATGCATTCTTTAAGGTTTTATGAATTATTGGATGTTTTTTCATCACATGTTTAAAATGAGTGTTATATTTTTAATTAAAACAATGTTTTTAATATATCAATGTAACACATGGATAAATTTGATAATTATATGATGAACATAAAATATTCAAAAGCATTTTTTATAGGCATCAACCAATGATTTGAAACATTATTTTTGCATTAAAAGTTTATCATTGTTTCAACATAGTTTAAGCAATGTGTAAACAATTGTGAACCTCCACATTAGCTTGTCAAGACCATCCTAAGAACTCCTTAAGGTGTGTTGTTGACTCTTTTAATCTTGAACTTATTTTCATAGATGTTAATAATGATTAATGATCAATACCAACTTTGTATGGTGTAAGAATTTAAACATGATTCATAAAATGTTCTTAGTTCATGGATTTACTTCAACCACATTGCAAATTGCAAATATGTGCTTGTGTTCTTTTTCCATCCAAGAAATCAAGAATATATATATGTACATTATTTAAACCTTATATGTACAATTATCAAAATTGTTGCGATCTAAATACTCGAACAAAAAAATTATACACATCACACATGAATCTAAATAAATAAATATATTTTGATGTTAACTTGAACATCAAAACAAAATCATCCTTCCAACAAATTTCTCATATTAAGAAATTGTTTTGCACTCTCACATTGCCCCAAAACTATTCATCAATCCATGGCAATTTAGCCAAAGCATAGTTGTAAAAGGTGAATCCCAAGTGTTGCCATCTTCAACAAGCTTTTTCCATGACTTGTTTATACATTATAGGATACATAACAATCTCACATGTTCAATAGGATCATCCTCATGGTCTTGCAACTAATGCAAGATGTGCTCATGTTCAAGGATGTTGAACAACAAAGGGAATAATGAAAGACTGGATGTTGTAAAGGTTGACTTAAACCATGGAAAAGTTTCCATTGCAAAAAATATTCTTTTTTATTTTTGTTGACATTTGCAAATTTGGATAGGAAAATTCTCCATACTAACTTCATATATGCCTATACCATGAAAAATTTGGGATCTAAATGAAAGATTTGCATTCAAATTTATATTTTATGTTCCAATTTGAATCAAATGTAGTTCAAGCTATAAATTTGTAGTTGTACACAAATCTAGTTTCAATCTTGCTTATAAACTCTCCAAGGCAAACACATGACCTCTCAAATCCAAGTGCACAATGTGACCTTCAAACATTATGACCTTCAAAATCGAAGATTCAATTACATGAACAAATTTAGTTGGAATGTTTATTAAATGAATTTGTAACGTTTTAGATAATGATGGGACATGTGTGTTGAGGAGTGAATAGGGCATCAAGCTTCAAAGTGATTAGAGTTTCAATTCTTTTAAATATTACAAAGCTTGAATGAATAAAAAAAGCCAAGTATAAGGGGTGTTCAATGTTACAAAACTTGAATACATAAAAAGAGACTGCTATGAAGCTTGAATGCATACAAAGAACCAATGCAAGGGAAGTTTAAGCACTTCTATGTGCAAGCTTTAAATAGTAGTTTGAATGAAAAAATAGATGCAAGGAGAAAGGGTGGGCAACAATGTAAGGTTATAAGGATGAAGGAAATTTAGGGTGCATAAGAAAAGAAAGGCCCCATTGGACCTACAATTGATTATTTCACAATGATTAATGGATGGGGGATGAGCCAATTAGAATGCCACAACATGGCCTATAGGTTGGGCTAGAAGGTTGGTCTATATATTTTCTTCAAATCATTTTGGAACTAGTTGGAATGATGATAAAAAAACCAAACTAGTTATTCCAAAGAACTGAAAATTTAATGTTTGCAACTAGTTCTTATGTGTAGTAGCCTTTACAATAAGGATCCATTGCATATATAATGTTTACCCAAAACACCTTTTGCATAAACATTTTTAAATGTAAGAAATATTTTTTGTTGGGAGGGGGGTTATGGGTTGTAATTGGGACCTTGGTGGTGACCGCCAACATTATGGACTAAGTAATTGGCATGATGTTGTTGGTTATTGAAATTTGTTCAAATGAAGGAATGTTGATGTTATTTTGTATAACTAGTGGCCTTGAGCCATTTACTAGACATAACCAATGTTCTTTACATCATAATCTACTTTGTAGTTGGATGTGTATTGCTTAAATTCATCCATACACAAAATGGATATGCATCATTTTTTGTCCACACATGAAGTGACATATAAACATTTTAATAATTGGAGGGCATGGATGTCCTCAAAAGAAAAAACAAATGACAAGCATAAAACCAATGTCTATCATAAAACAAATGACATGCATTAAAAGACCACCTTGTCAATTTGGACCTTATCATTTTTATTAACAGAATAATTGACTATTTTATTAATAGATAGTGTACCATTAAATTGAACCTATTATTATTATTAAGTGGGTAGGTAAGTAGGTAGGTAGATAATAAATAGATCTAGGTAGGTAAAGGCACTTAGGTAGGTAGGTGTTAGCCTAACTTAACTTAGCCTACTTAACCTAACCTAACCGAATTACTTTTGTCTAGCCTACAATTATTTTAGCCTTCTAAGCATGCACATAGGTTGCAAGTGTAAAGAATTGAACCCCAAACCTTCACAATGATAAAGTCCTTACCAATGGATAACAATATCAAAGGTGTTCAACTTTTATCAAGTTTTTTATTTCATGCACATTTATTTCACATCACTAAACATAGTGGTTAAATCAAAATGACATCTAATGGTTAAAATCAGGCTAAACTTAATGGCCAAATTAAATGGTTAAACCTAACGGCTAAACCTAATGATTTAATTGAATGGTTTAGTTTAATGCCTAAACATAATTTGACTAAACCTTGGTTAAATATAGTGGTTAAACATAGTTGATAAACCTAATAGTTAAATTTTATAACTAAACTTTGGTTAAACCTAGTGACTAAATCTAATGATTAAACATAATGATTAAACATTGGCTAAACATAATGATTAAACCTAATGGTTAAACATAATGACTAAACTTTGGTTAAACATATATATCGACTCAGTTTAATGGCTAAACATATGGATTAAATATTGGTTAAACATAATTACTAAACCTTAATTAAACATATTGGTTAAATCGCATGGATAAACATAATGACTAAATTTAATGGTTAAACATAATTACTAAACCTTAATTAAACATATTGGTTAAATCACATGGCTAAACATAATGACCAAACCTTGGTAAAACATTTAGTGGTTAAATTTAAGCTAAACCTAATGGATAAACCTAAAATAAACTCAGTGGCTAAATCTAGTGATTAAATGTAATGGCCAAACCTAAGTTAAACATAGTGGCTAAATTTAGTGATTAAACATAGTGGTTAAAGCAAGGTTATATTTAATGGTTAAACTTCAGTTAAACCTAGTGGTCAAATCTAATGACTTGACTTAGGTTAAACCTAATGGCTAAACATAATGGATACGCTTAATATTTAAATTTAGTGGTTAAACATAATAGCTAAACCCAATGGTTAAACCTAGTGGCTAAACTTAGGTAAGTAAATGGGTGGGTAAGTAAGTAAGTAGTATGTAGGTAGGTAGGTGGGTAGGTAAATAGGTAGGTTGTACAAAGGTGAGAAAATACACATTATGAAAAATCATGTCCATTGAAACCACACTATGTTGGGCAAGGATATTTAACGAGTATCCTAGAATTATTGAAGACTTAAACATAATGAATTAATCAATGTAATTATAGGCTAATTAAACATTATAGGTAGGACAACCTAGTTTTGGATAGATTCTAAGTAGAATGAGTAGTTAGTAAAATTTTAGGTTAACTAAACATTATAGGCAAGAAAAACAAACAACATAATTTTGGACAATTAAAGGATTTGAACACTAATGTTTTGACATTGTTAAAGTTATGGGGAGTATATAGAAGACATTTTCAAGGTATAGGTTCGATGTATAGAAGTATGCAATCATTAGGAATTAAGGTTTGGGAGGGGGGACTTCACCACTTTTAAGGTTAAAATTCAACCCTAAATCATTTTCATCTTGAACTGGGGTTAGTATGTAAAAAAATATGTTGGTTCTAGATGTCTCTTTGTTGGGTGGAAAATGACAAAAAGGAAGAAGGGTTAGGATCATGACAAAGTGAAAGGAAAAGCCTTGAGGTAACCTATTGTTGTTAAAGAAAGGAAAGGAGGTAGGATGGCAACAAGGAGGAGAGGATAATAGAAACATGCATGGAAGAGGGGGAGGGAGGGAGGAAAGAATGAGGAGGCTAGAGGTGGAGTAAAAGGGGGGACTATGTGTTTTTGTTGAACATCTAAACCTTGGTGAACACAAAGAAAAGTAAAACATTTGGGGATGGAAGTTGTGGGAATATTGTGCATAATAAGAAGGAATTATGGCATATTGTCATTGTTGATCATGTTGTATCTTAGTTTTAGTTAACCTTGTTGGGCACTAGAACAAAGAAAAAAATTAGACATTAGGAACCATAGATAAAAACAAGAAAGGAGGGTTAGGTTGTAGGGAAGACATGGTGTGTAAATAGTAGTGACAATTAATTAGTTTAAAATCTAAATTCACAAATGTTGTTAAAGAATCCATATAATAGACCCCTTGGTATAATTGCTAAGGGTAGGGAGAATGAACCCATTAGAAGTTTAAATAAATAAGTATGACTTAAAATTTAAGATGTAATATTTTGCTTAACACATTGTTTTTCAACTAAAGCTTCAAAACAATTTATATACAACTACACTACAACTAGAGCATGGAAATAAGGCCAATTAAAAAATAAAATGCCACATTAAAAAATCGAAAAGTTCTATTATGATTGCAGCTTAGTTGCAAATGGGACACCTATATGGTGTAATGTAAGCATCATACATACAAATGTAGTCAATTATGTTTGACTATTTAGCAAGTTACATTTTAATTATCTATGGCAACTACATTACACCAAATGAAAATGTAACACCCAATCATCAATTACATTGCAACTAATGTATGATTTCAACACATATGATCATGCCACATGCACACGTTTCCACCATCCATTACATATTACACTTGTGACTAGTTGTCAACTAAGATTCCCATTGATAGAATTAGTTGTGCAACTATGCTATTATTATAAAAATATTTTTCCCCACTATTTTGTGATTGTTCTTCAACTATTAATGGATAAATAACTATAAAAAATCATATTTAATCTTCAATAATAATAATATTTTTCCAATAACTTAATATATATTATATATTAATTATTTAGTTACTACATACTAATGAATTAAATTGAATAATTAAGTATTAGTTTGAATTAATTAGCTTAATTTAGATAATTAGTTTTCTACTTATATAAATAGTTAATTAAAAATTAAAAATCAGATAATAAATGAATAATTATTTGAAAGAACTAACTAACAAATTAGATGAGTTAGATTAATTAATTTAAATAATTAGTCACTAATTTAGTTCAAACAATTAATAGTCTGAATTAAATATCTAAAAATACTTATTTGAATTGACTAACTAGCTAATTATTTGAATTATAATAACTAATTCAAATAACTATATCATATAATCCAAATAATTATTTAAATTGGACTTATTAATTCAAAAAATAATTAAAATGATTATTATAGATAATTAAATCACATAATTTTATGAAATAATCACTTATTTAGTTGTTCAATTTCTAAAAAAAAAACTAAACATAAAATATATGGGAAAACATTTTTTAAAGTTACAACTCAATTTACAACTAATGCGCAACTAAAATATTTAACCAATAAGTTTTGTCCTAGAATGTCATTTCACAAATTATATATAAAAAACGTTTTTCTTATGTGCTCACATTAAAATACATGTGTCAATTTGGGGTGAACTCAAAAAACCTTAACTTTAAAAAATAAGACATAAATAAAATAAAAATATTTACATGGTTACTTTCTAATTTATCTCCATTTGTACCTTTTTACCTATTTATCTACCTAGGTAAATAAGCAGTTAATCTTACTTTTTTACCTACCTACCAAGGTAGGTAAATAAATATGTATTATAAGTAGGTATGTAGGTATGTTTACCTTTTTAGTTTTAGTAGGTAGGTAAGTAGGTAGGTAGGTAGGTAGCCTACCCACCTATTTAATTTGTTTATGTATTAATATACCTAGCTATCCAAATTGATTTTTTTTTCAAAATTCAATTAGTATGCCACATGACAACTTTTGACTATGCCATGTGTCACAATCTAAAACCATTATAAATGAACAATCATAATGGATGGTGAAAATCAATATTTCAAAAAAAATCATCAAAAAATCCCCATAGTGCCATGTGTCAAAATTTGATGGATTGATAAAAACAACATTAACATGATGTTACCATGGTAGTTGCAAACTAATTGCATTAGATTCACACAATAGTTATTCTACCTAATTGTAATTAAGTTGCACAAGTTGCATAGGTTGCATATGTATACAATTTCATGTATAGTGAATTGTATTCATTGTTCATGCAATTTGTCTAATAACATTCACACCCATAGAAATACGCTAAGATGTAATGAGTTACAACAGGTTGCAAATGAATTCCAAATGATCATTGTAATTCAAACCATCTTGCATTTTATTAAAGAACATTGGTCATCTTGACTAAATGTTCCACTCAATTAAAGACAGTTGACCATTTTGATTAAGGTTGTATAATTTGATTTGATGTATTTAGTCAAATAATTCATTATTGTCAAGTTGATTAATGTGTTACTCAAGCCCCTAACCAATTAATCAAAATGTACATGTCCATTAGTAAAAAATGACAAATTAATCAACTTCAACCTTTTAAAAAACTGTGATTTGTAGTGGTGAAAAATAAAAAACAATAGTTTTGACTAATTGTGCTTTATATTTTGGAAAATCTTTGGGGTCAATTCAATTTTATTAAAAATATCTTGGGTAAGTTTGGATACCCTTAAGAAAATTAGAACCTTTGGTTTTTTTTTTTTAAATTTTCCTTCAAACATGTAGGGTTAATAGGTATTAGGGTTTAAGTTTTTTTTACAAGGGGTTAGTTTGGGTAGTAGTTAGGGTTTAGGGATTAAAATCTTGTCAAAACCCAAAAAAATAATTGTTGCAATTACAAAGCAAGTACTTGCAAAAATTGTATCTATTTTTATTTGAAAACAATGAAACTACATTTAACTAGAAATTATGTGTTTAATGCTTAGTCACTACTCACATATCCAACAATATGCTTCCTCAAAAATGTATTATTAAGCAATGCCATTTGACATTGGACAAACCATCATTTCAACTAAACAAACAAACAACTGCAATATTACACATTATGAATGACAACAATCCTCAATAATGCATAAACAAATGATAACAAAATGGACTTGACAAATTTCCAAAATAAAATAAAATATAGTAATAAATCCAACGATAAATCCAACCACACAAAATTAATGACTTACCTCTAAATCTAAAGATAAATCCAACCACAAATCAACGCATGATTGACCCACAAAAAAAACAAAAATATGTTCCAACATATGACTATAACACATAAGCATGTAACACATAAATCTAATTTCTATTGCAACATATGACTCCCCAAAAATATTTAATATGCAAAACAAAACCACATTGACTTCTTATAGCCTTTCGCATGACAAATGTTTTTATAAAGGACAACAACTTCAACATATGAATGAAATAATTTACAAAAGATTTTAACCAAACATATATGATTATAAAAAAAGACCAACAAAATTTACAAAACACCTTGTAAATCCTAACTCTAATCAAGGGCACATCGCTCATTCTATATTTTAGGAAGCATTTAGGATAAAATGATATTTTTATTTTGTTATGAGATAATGGCATATTCTGGCAATATTTTGAATATATTTCATAATGAATTATAGGCACCTTATATATATATAGTAAATTGCACCTTCTATTTTTTTGCACACCATTTGGAATAAAATGGAAGTGATTTCCCCAAGGCTTCAATTAATGAACCCACACTGAAGATCATAAGGACATTCATGGGTTGAAACCATTTCATCATAGGAAATTGTGGCAAATGTGAGGTAAGGAAATACCTTACACTACAATATTAAGTGGGTTTTTAATTTTCAGCTCCAACCTTATAAATGCACCAAGAAAATAATATACCGTAATACCTTTACCAATTCGGTCTTGTCGAATAATTAATTAAATTTGAAATCTTAACTTTAGCACTTAGTTTTTAAATTTTGAAATTTTCAGCAAATAATGGTGATACAAAATAATAAACATGGTCTTTACCAATGTTATGAAATAGTCTAGTGTGTCTATACTATTTCAATTATAAATTGATGTCATGGAAGGTTTGTAGTTCAAAACCTAACAATTGAACTTTTGATTTTATTAAATTTTTAGCATAAATAATTTGAAAAGTTTGACAAATAGTAATTTAATTTATGTTGAAATGGTAAAGTTATTCTAATAATTAACATATTTGGGAGAAAAATGCTAATAAAAAAAACATGAGGATGAAAGCAAAAACGTAAATTTAAAATCAAATGTGATCAAAGTTTAAATCTTCCTCAAAAAAACCCTTTTCATCCATTAATTTGTTATATTTTTTTAACATAGTAAAATCTTTTAAAAAAAATTCAACCATGGTTTTAGGCTTTGAAGGTCCATCACACCCAACACGAGCATCATTGGGCCAATTTTTTATGATGAATCAATATAGATTTTTGATCCCAAACTTAAAATTAATTCAAATTAATGATGACATTTGCAACATTAAAAATCTGTTACATTTTAACATGTGATCCCACAATGTTAAGGACTTGATGAGCAAGGAAGGCAACATGGGGAAATTACATTGCATGATTTGCCCACCAAACTAGAGGGTTTTCAATCTTTATTGGGCACATTAAGAATGGTTAATATAATCACAATTTATTCTTCAAGGTGGACATGATTATATCATCATTTGGCATAATCTATTCAAAAAATAGGTAATCATTTTCCATTATTGCTAGTTGATCTACTACTATGTTAACATGATTCAAATTAAAGAACATTTACAATAAAGTGGAAACACAATATTAATGTTATTAATTGTCACAATTTGAATGGCATGTGCATTGCCCTCGAAATTTTATATATACTTCCATGTTCTTGAAATGGAAGTTGAACACAATAGCTAACATGTCATGGGCTTCAATTTGATTATAAGCTAAAGTAAATGTCAAGAATAAAAATCTGAACTTTGATGACTTGGTCATCATCCTTAACTTGAATTCCTACAATTTTGAATCAAAGTCCCCATGAATTAGTGATTGATTTAAATCTTGAACCTTAGCCACATCAACTTTCATAACAATGTATAAAGTTAAGGTGAAAGAGAATGCATCTGACAATAACCAAATATAACCTTGATTTTGGTTTAAAACATAAAGTTTTACAATAGCAAGTGGCATGTCCATAATGCTGGCCTCATAATAAGTGGCATTTGCCACTTTTTATCCTTTTTAATATAAAGTGCCGCGGCGCCAAAGATTGGCGCCACTTCCTACCCCAAAATGTAATTTTCGCCCTAACTATCAGAAAAGTGTGGTCTACGGAGTTATAATGTGGTTTACGGAGTTATAAAGAAACTTATAATGTGGCGCGGAGGCCTACGGAGCAAGTGGCATAAGTGGCGTCTTAAAACCCTAATGCCACTTCTTATGAGGCCAGCCATAATGGGTTGACTAAAGCCCAAGTTAAAAATATTGGCACTTTAAAATATAAATGTGAAACTTGGTGTCGTCCATAACAAATGGATATAACATTAAATAATACTCCAATGTTCAAAGTGGAATATGATGACTAAAGAAACAAATTATGACTTTACCAAGTTTTCAACATCTTGCTAAGCATCCCTAAAATAATATATAAGATTACTTCCACTCTTGCTTCTCGTCCCATATTTTTTAATCCAAATAATGGTTTTTTGCAACAATGATTGAACTTCTTTCAAGCTAAATTCTAAAAATCAAACACAAAATTTAGTACAATCATTAGCACATTAAGTTGCCTTTGACATGGCATGCCCAAAACATGACCTTACAAATGGGCACGTTAATTGAAGGGCAAAACAAGAAATCAAAGAAATCAATGTTGAAATCAAAGTACTTAAATTAAACCCTTCATCTTTGAGATATATATGAAATTCCTTTGTCAAATAAACCAAAGGAATTCAACAAAACTTTCACCTAATTTGCCATGGCGACACCTACAATGTTATGTATTTCAAAAATCACAATTGTCACATGTGGGCTCCCATGAGGTGTTGATGAATTTCACAACCATAACAAAGGTATCAAAGTCCACAAGAAACATCCAAAGGTTAAATGAACATGTACAAGTAACACAAGATGCAAAGGTTGGGATGGCACATTTATCCTTAACTTCTTCCAACATATCATTTGGCAATGAAATGGAAATTGCACATGCCCACATTGTTGCAAAACCAAACACTTCATCCATGGATTTTCAATAGAAAATAAAGGTCGATAACATTTTGCAAGATATAACACCAAGTTTTCCAAAAAACATGTTGTAAGGGACTTGATTTGTTGTAAAGGTGTTAGTTGCCAAAAAAGTTTATGATTTAAAAAGGGGAGACATTTTTTCTTTTCTTTGAGTTTTACAACCCTCTTTAACAAAAATAATATGCATTTCTTTACAAATTTGGATGTTCATGACAAGCATGATTTTTCAAAACACTTGTGCTGTGGTTTTTGTCGTAGTTCACAAGCCCCTTATGTTTTCTATCAATGTGTTGATAATCGATGATTAGGAGACCATATACTTTAGTTGGCCAACAACTTTGGAGTCAACATTTCCCAAGTTGCATCCATTTCAACATTAGATGTTTAATATGATCCAAACTCAACTTCAAGTTATGACATAAAATCAATGTTAGTATTTTCATCACATGAAATTGATGTTGTAGGTTTTGTAGGATTCATTGATCCCATTATAAACATCTTTATATGGGTTCTATTTTATCAATTGTTGCTTGTAAAAAAAAGGGTTATTAAGTTTACACCTATGAGAATTCAATTTCATCCTTTTCATCACAAAGTGTTATTGAAAATAGCAATTGTCTGGCACTTATGGATGCTGTAATTGAAAACATGCAATGTGTATAAGCTTTGTTCTTTCAACTAGTCCTTGTAAAAACAAGGGTTGAAGGTTGAGGATAAAGGCAAAAAACTATAAAAAAGGCATAAAAAGAAGAGAAAAAGAGTAAAAACCTTGTTAATGCAAAAAAAACTAATGAAATAGGAAGAAAAAGGTGATGAAAAAAGAAAAACTTACTTGTAGCACATGATGACCATCGCAAATGACTATTATAATGATGATTATGACAATTATTATGCTTTGTAATTTTAGCAAAAACTTTAGTGATGTGACTTAAACTTTAGACTTCAATTTAAAAAAAAAGGAAAATGACAAAAAAATCAAAATTACTTGTGTAACATGATGACGATGACAATGATATGCTACAAATGCATGTACAAACTAAATGTTTAGTGATGTAACAAAAGGTTCAATGAAAAACCAAAAAAAACCTTAGTGGTGAAAGAGAGAAACTTACTTGTTAATGTAAACAAGTTTGTGTTTGTTTACTTGTTTGTGTAGCTTTATGACCATTGCGATGACTACCATGCAAATGATATATTGTAAAACTAGTATTACCTAAATTTCTAAAGAATTGCCCAACATTGGTCGATTACCTTGATGGCCCGGCGGTTACCTAAGCTTGGTTTTAGTTCAGTTATAAAAAAATTAATTGAAACCACATTTCCATGTGGATTTAGGTAGATTGTTGAAATTGTGTGAGGATCACCCCCTTGGTTCTATCATTAAAAAAAATTGGAATTGAACCCAAAATTTGATTCGAAAATTGATTGAGAACCAAAACCTAATTGATTTTTTGAAAAAAATCTAATTCCATTCCAAGGCTTTAGGCTTTCATTTTAGGTCTAAAAATTGAACTACAAGTAAGATAAGTTGTGT
>Ga0116226_10002494_pt1 | contig 16054 bp, 17 predicted proteins | sample S1TSphfallax_FD_89692 | JGI IMG/M metagenome (GOLD analysis project Ga0116226, IMG submission 89692) | Host-associated microbial communities from peat moss isolated from Minnesota, USA - S1T2_Fa - Sphagnum fallax MG | ecosystem: Host-associated > Plants > Peat moss > Unclassified | place: USA...
CACACCCTACAATACTTAATTTTGTTCAAAAACCAAATAGGAGTCCTATAGTCAACTAATTTATTTTGCACAATTGGATGATTTTTGTAGGGGCAATTCATGAATTGCCCCTACAAAAAGGGTTATAAATTAAAGCCAGAGCAAATTTCTACTTAATTGCAGAAACGGGTTTTTTTAGTTTCTACTCGAACGAGGGCAAATTATTCGGGTCAATACCCTGAGATTGCAAATAAGCAATCAGTTGTTCTTTTTGCTGGCGTTCTTGTTCAGCACGTTGGCGTTCTTGTTCAGCGCGTTGGCGTTCTTGTTCGGTGCGTTGGCGTTCTTGTTCAATCTGTTCCACAGCCCACGGTAACAAATTACCAGCTTGATCCCACCAGCGCAACCAATAACCAGTGCGCGCTTCTTTTGTGCCTTGCCAAGTTCCCAAAAATAAGCCCATGACATCAATCCAATGACGACCATTTTCATCGGGTTGCTTTAACTCATAGCGTTGATTTTCCAGTTGATAATATTCTAATAAACCGCCATCCGGTTCAAAAACTATGTAGATGGGAATCTGCAAAATTTGTTCGTAGAAAAACCATTTTCCTGGTGGGTAAGTTCGCTTGACCGAATATTCTCCACCCTCAGTATCGGATAGAAACTCGATGGCGATCGCAGGGATATTTCCTTCTAAATTGGGTGTATAGCTTTTGCGATTACTCAGAACTTCATTAACCGACGGCACATAAACCCAGTCAGGTGCTTTGGCAATAAATTGGCCGTTGACAGTCGCACAAAGACCAAAGTTTGAAGCTATCAACATCTGTGCTTGGATGAATCCACTGATTTCTAGGCTTTCACGCAAAGCACCAGCCAAAAGTGGCTGACCTGTATTCTCCACTGGTTCATCCTCTAGTTGAAAATCCTTGGGTAAGGCTTCCCAAGAAATTACCAGTTCAGTTTGGGATTTGGCTTCACTGAGTTGGGTTGCCATAAACACAGGATGAATTTATTTTTCATTTTATCGTTTTCAGAACCGGTATGTAGGCGATCGCATCAAACATCCTCTTAGAAATCTCTGGGATATACACCTGCAATATCGTGTCCCGAATCATTCATGAAAAGTTAGATAATATTACTTTATAGCACTATTTTGGCTTTTTAATAATTACGAATTACGAATTATTTGCTCACTTGACTCCTAAAGCGATCGCATGGTGGCGGATATGATCTTCAATAAAACTACCAATGAAATAATAACTGTGGTCATAGCCTTCTTGGTAACGCAAGTTTAACGGCTGCTTAACATCTGCACAAGCTTGCTCAAATACTTCAGGCAGTAATTGTTCAGCTAAAAATTTATCAGCAGTGCCTTGATCAATGAGAATTGCACTGTGATAACCTAATTGCTTCACTAATTCACTAGCATCATAAGCACGCCAGCTTTCTTGATTGCTACCAAGATAACCACTGAAAGCCTTTTTACCCCAAGGACAACGCATAGGTGCAGTGATGGGTGCAAAGGCTGATACTGATTTGTAGAGTTCTGGGTTTCTCATCGCACAGACAAGTGCCCCATGTCCCCCCATCGAATGACCGAAAATACCTTGTTTATCAGCTTGGATGGGGAAGTTTGCAGTAATTAAAGCAGGTAATTCCTCGACAACATAACTATACATTTGGTAGTTTTTCCGCCACGGTTCTTCTGTAGCATCAACATAAAAGCCCGCACCTGTGCCAAAATCCCAATCATCATCTTCACCTGCAATGCCAGTATTACGCGGGCTAGTATCTGGTGCAACCAATATCAAACCGTACTCAGCCGCAAAGCGCTGCACTCCTCCCGCCTTAACCATAAAATTTTCTTCTGTGCAAGTTAACCCAGAGAGGAAATAGAGAATCGGTACAGGTTTTTGAGTTGCTTGTGGTGGTTGATAGACAGCAAAGCGCATTTCACTGTTACAGGTTGAGGAGGGATGACTGTAAAAGCCGAGTTTGCCACCAAAGCTTTTATATTCTGAAATGAGGTTGAGGTTAGGCATTGGTTATATTCTCTTTCCTGAACGGCTGTGAACTACCTGGTAATTAGGATGCTATTATAGCGATCGCACGATATGCCGCAGTTGTGATTGCTCTGAGAATCGAAACCAAATTGCGATCGTTGGTTTGGGATTCATTGCATCTGGACTGACTATACCAATAGGATAACGGAACCAACACACACTTAAGCGCCTAGTAGGTTCATCAGCCAACAGCCATGTTTTTTCATAGCGCACCAAATCGCCAACCCAAGGTGGAGCTATGTCTTCCTCTTGAGCAACTCTGGTGATAAAGTTAGCAAAAGCGATCGCATCTTCCCTGTGTTTTTTGATTCCTTTTGGTAAATGGGTTTGGGCATATCGCCAAAACAAGGCAGTAAAATTTTTACCCAACACCCGCGCAGTGCGTGGAAGTAGTTCGCGTACTTCTCCCAAACGTTTCCACTTCAGAGAATTCGCAAAGATATTTACCTCTTGTGCTGAAAGTTGAGCTAACTTTTGGACTTCATCACAACTCAACCCCAACTCTGCACCAACAGTTTCTGGGTTAGCAAAGAAACGCTCTCTAAATTCCGTATTGGTGTAAAGCTGGGCTAAAACGTCCTGGGTTTGTGTTAACCCCATCTGCTATGACTCCTGCCAATATTCCGGGCTTTTTGTAATTCTGCTGTCAATTCTGCAAAGGGTGGCAAGTTTTCATCCCGTTCTAGAATAATCCCTTTAACTGGAACACGGGCAACAACTTCCTCGATAAGTTGCCATACTTCCACTGGTGTGGACTGCGAATGACTGTCAATTAATATACCATCATGCCAATGTCCACCAACAAAATGTAATTGTACGATGCGATCGCTCGGTAATTGTTGCAAAAAGTCATGCACATCATAGCTGTAGTTTACAGCATTAGTGTGGAGATTCGTTACATCTAATAACAGTCCACAATCAGAACGTTCTACCACCTCGCCTAAAAACTGGGCTTCAGTCATTTCTGCACCTGGAAGCTTCACCATATAGGTGATATTTTCTAGAATCAGTGGCACATCAATCCAGCGCCGCACTTCGGCAATATTGCGACAAAGTACTTCCACAGCTTCTTGGGTATAAGGTAGGGGAGACAAATGCCCGATATCAACTCCACCCGCTTTTGTAAAGCAGATATGCTCACTCCACCAAGGCGGGTTGAGTTGCTTAATTAATGCTGCCAGTTTGCGTAAATAATCTGTATCCAAGCCTTCAGCACTACCTAACGAAAGATTAATCGCGTGGGGAATTATTGGGAAATGAGTAGCAAGCAGTTTTAACTCCTGCTGTTTTTGCCAAGATGCATCTAGATAGTGTTCGGCAACAATTTCCAAAAAGTCAACCTGCTGACGGTTGAGAAACAGATCGCTTATAAACGGTTCCCGAAAACCCAACCCCACGCCTAAAGTAGGAAGATGAGAAAGCATTGCTCTTAACTTCCTCCACAGCCACCACAACCACCACCGCAAGAACTGCTGCTACATGAGCTACTACTGCACGAGGAGCCACAGCCAGAACTACTGCTGCACGAGCTATCAGAAGAGTTGCTTCTCCTGCTAACTGTTCTAGAAAATGTTGGCGGAAAAAATGCTTTGTAGTATGAGTCGTATGAGGTTCCAGCTAGTGCCTCAATACCAAAGAGTGCCACTAGTAAGTTGTAGTCAAATACAGAAGGCATTTCATACTTTGCCTTGTGCTGCAATCGGGTAAATGTTGCTTGAAGTTGTTGCAGATACACTTTGCCTCGATAACTGAGATGCGATCGCCTACTGACAAACCACAGCAAAAAGATAATGGATAATACACCATTTGCGATTAAAAAACCTACGTTATAACGTCCTTTACCCAAAGCTATGAGCAGTTTATAGCTCCCCAAGCTGAAAATAATCATCGCCCCAATCAAGCCAACTTTGATATTCCATTCTTGCCACTGGGAAGCATACAACAGTTGCTCATTTTGTAGTTTTTCTTCATAGGCATTGCAGTATAACTGGATGCTCTCGGTTGCCAACCAAAGAGATGTTTTAGCTGTGGATGAGGAAGATAATTTATCGAATACCTCACGCTCTATAGGCTCTAGCTGAGATACATCAGGATGATTTGGTACTTGGCTGATGGATTGTTCATTGACTTGTAAATAACCCCGAACAATCAAGTCAAATAAGGCTACATTGGCGATTCCTGTTTCTTGGGAACGCAAATAAGCGATTTGGTAGGGATCTGGTTCAGCAGGAATTAACGGCAGAGGATGATTTTTGGTTGGATCTTGCACTAGCCGCCAGCAAGTTACTAAAGTTATGACAATAACAGAGCAATAGAATAGCAAAAAATCCGGACCATACATATCTGCAATTGGATTATGCAGTAATGCATTCATTACCTTTACTCCTTTTCAGGGAATTACTGAAAGTAAGAGGAATTTTAGAAAATTTGGCTTTCTCTGGTTTGTCATTTACTCTACCACAAGATTGTAGCACACACTAAAATTTACTCCCCGTCAGCGCCACCACTTAACTTTCTCAATCAACCCTGCGACTAGGTAACTTAGTCCCGCACCTTTTACAGAACCCCGCATCTACATCATGGAAAGCTAAACCACAACTTGAACAAACTGTTTCTACCTGATTAGCAGTTTTCACCACCCGCTTAATTAAATCTCCCACTTGCCAAGGAATCAGTGCAATTCCGGTAAAAATCATCAATACTGTTAGCAAGCGCCCTAATTCCGAAATTGGAATAACATCACCAAATCCCACAGTTGTCATTGTGACAACAGAGAAATAGAATGCATCCAAAAACGTACCGTAATTTTGAGGATTAACCGGATGCTCTACTTGATAAATTAAGCCAGAATAAATAAAAACAATTGCAAATAATGTAAATAATATTCGCGCAAAAATCATGCCATCTTCGGTACTGATAGTGGCGAATAGAAATTTTCTATCTATAAATCTGATTAATCTCAAAATCCGAAACCATCGCAGTAGGCGGATAAAGCTGATATCCACCATTCCTAGAAAGAATGGTAAAATCGCCATTAAATCAATAATCGAATAAAAGCTAAAAATATACTTAAATTTGTTTTCTGCACTCCACAGACGGAGTGAATATTCCACCGCGAAGATGATCACGATCGCAGTATCGACAAGATTCAATTTAAACCGCACAGCATCAGGAATATTATAAGTCTCTGCTACAAAAATTCCTGATGATAGTAACACCATAGCGGCAAGCGTTAAATTAATCGCTTTACCTATTGGTGTTTCCAGGTCTTTTAAGTAAAATTCTGTTTCTTGTCTACTCAGTAACATATTCGACCATTCACTAATCTTAATTCCCAGTTATAGAATTACTATTTGATTTTTGAACAAAATTAGGTATTGTAGGTTGTGTTAGAACGAAGTTCGTAACGCACCATTATCAAGGGTTAGATGCCGTACTTTCTTCGCTAACACAACGTTAGTAACGCTCCTTCTCCTAACGGAGAATGAGCTAAAGTCGGGAAAACCACCCACACAACTGGCTCCCCTACGTATCTTTTCTCCAAATTAAATCGGATTCCTATATATCATTAAAAATAGGATATTATTAATCATTATCCTTATAATAACACCAACTTATATGAACCCAGAATATTTTATGCGTTTAGCTTTGGCAGAAGCAAAGGAAGGAGATGCACCTTACGGTGCAGTGATTGTTAAAGATAACGAAATTATGGCTGTAGCTCATAATACTGTTATGAGAGACAACGATCCATCAGCCCATGCGGAAATCAACGTCATTCGTCGTTTAACCGCTAAACTTAAAAACCCCTCTTTAGAAGGTTATAGCATATATACAACTGGCGAACCTTGTCCAATGTGTGCAACTGCTTGTATTTGGAGTGGTTTATCAGAAATTGTCTATGGTGCTTCAATTCAAGATTTAATCTCGATAAATCAATCACAAATTAATATATCTTGCGAAGAGTTGATTGCTAAATCATTTAGAAATCTGAAAGTCACCAAAGGCGTTTTAAAACATGAATGTTTGGAGTTATTTAAATAAGCTGCAACACATTTAACTTTTCGGTGCGTTACGCTGACGCGGTAACACACCCTACATACAGTTAATCCAGAGGTTAAAATTACGAATTACGTTAGCGACGCGAACAGCGAGTCCGCGTACTCCTACGGAGAAGCGAGCTACGCTTTTAGCGTCTCGTAGAGAGCGTCATTACGAATTACGAATTATTTAACTTGGCTCATTAAAATAAGATAAATATGTATTTGCCCAAATCGCAGCTTGAGTGCGATCGCGCAAATTTAACCTGTTTAAAATATTAGTAACATGATTTTTTACCGTCCCCTCAGAAATATAGAGTCCTTGAGCAATTTCTCGGTTACTAGCGCCTGTAGCAATTAACCGCAAAACCTCTTTTTCTCTGGGAGTAAGTTCAGTTAAAGTAGATGGTACAGGGGGTGACTGGGTTGGTGTAGGATTAGAAAACTGAGTTAATAGCTTTTTAACTATACCTGGGCCTAATTGAGTATATCCTTTATAAACGGCACGAATAGCAACAGCTAACTCTTCTGATGGCGTATCCTTTAATAAATAACCCATTGCCCCATTTTTCAATGCTGCTGATACATATTCATCATCATCAAAAGTCGTAAGTACTAAAATTTTAGTTTTTGCAAAACGTTTTTGAATTTCCAGCGTAGCTGCAACTCCATCCATAATAGGCATTCTGATATCCAGCAATACCACATCTGGCTGAAATTCAGCAACTAAATTAATCGCCTGTTCACCATTTTCCCCTTCCCCTACTATTTCTAAATCTGATTCTAATTCTAATAACGCTCTTAATCCTTGACGAATTAGACCTTGGTCATCTACCAACAATACTTTAATCATTATGTCAACCGTGCTAAGGGAATATTAACTGTAATTTTGCAACCTGAACCAAGAGCGCTATTAATATTAAACTCACCTCCAAGTGCTAAAGTGCGATCGCGCATACTATGAAGTCCAAAACCAGTAGTATTTTGCCCTAAAGCAAAACCTCTACCATTATCCTGAATTATCAATCGTAGATTTCCTCTCATCTCAGTAAGTTCTAGTTTAACCTCTGTTGCTTGTGCATATTTAGATATATTTGTCAAAGATTCTTGAGTAATCCGGTAAATAGCAGTATTGATTTCAGGTGGTAGAGAATATTGCAGGTTGATTTGATAAATTGGCAAAATGCCATTGGAGCGATAAAAACTTTCTGAAAGACTAGCGATCGCCAGTTCTAAAGACTGTTCTTGTAAGGGATTAGAACGCATAGTAGAAACAGATTGACGGACATCTTTTAGCGCTTTTGAGCCTAATTCTTTTGCTGTTGCTAGAAATGTTTCAGCCTTACTTGGGTTAGATTGCCATAGTTTTAAAGCAGTTTCTAATTGCAGATTTAAAGCAGTCAGAGAATGTCCTAATGAATCATGAATTTCACGAGCAATGCGGTTACGTTCTTCTAAGGTAGCTTGATTTTCAATTTGCATGGCATATTGACGGAGTTTTTCGTTAGCGATCGCTAGCTTTTCTCGGCTGTGCCGTTCAGATAATACTGCATTCATCATCAACAACACAAAAACTAAACTTAAGCCAAATACTAGCGACCAATTCAAGCTAAAAAATCGAGAGCGTTCCTGTGCCTGTGGAGATGCTTGAAAATTGAATAGTTGGTATTTTAGTTGTGTAGTCAATAGAAATAATATGAATGAGAGACTGGTAACGAATAAACGTCCAGGCAATTTAAATATTAGGCAACTGCGAGTCACTAAAATTATGTAAAGAAAGGGGAAAAGCCGAGAGAATCTTTCACCAAAGAGTCCAGTTGTTAAAATTAATAAAATTTCAACAACTGTGTATATTACCTTAGATATCTGGTTATTGCTAGGTAAAATTAAGCCCATTAAGGCAAAAACAATCAGACTATAAATTGATAGTTCTGGCAATAGATTGCAAATTGATAAATCTGGAAATGTACCACAAATTGATAGTTCTGGGGATCTGGGGCGAAATCGCCGTAATGGAGGTGGTATAACTGCTATCAATGCAGTGATAGTCAATAGTATCCACTCCAGATAAAGCAGAGACGGAAAAGGATGTTTTTTAATTTGAATTGAACGATTCATAAGTCGTTTTGCTCCCTTTCTAACTAAATTCTCAGTTTTGAATATTTTAGTAGAGACTTCCGCAGGTTATTTTTTTAATGATTAAGTAATTAAGAGTAAGTCAAAATATAAAAATTTATATAATACCCGAAATAATCATTGATGAATTAATCATAATAAAAATATTCATTATTCCTTACTTAATATGCTTTGGTTAAGCATTTATTTCTTCTCTCTGTGTCCTCTGCGCCTCTGCGGTATTAAAAAATATAAAGAGATTAGCCTTACCCCAAACGTACTGATTCCTAACTCCCAACTCCTAACTACTTATTGTCAATCATGTTTGTCAAAATTCAATCATGACTAAAGTCATGGGTAAAACCATGACTTTCTCCTCATGTAACGACTAAACATTAGTTCTTATGATAATGGCATCCAACCTGGGAAAACCCACAATACAAGTCATGAAACTCAAAACATTATCGCTAGTTGCTGGAGCGATCGCCTTAACTTTAACTGCTACCTCCTTTGCTGCTCAAGCACAAACAGCCTCTCCTTCACCCGTGTTACTTGCACAAAATTCACAGGGGGGGCCTTGGAAAAACTTGGGTCTAACAGCTATACAAAAACAGCAAATTAAGACAATTCACCAAAATACCTGGCAGCAAATTGAAGATAACGTTTTGACCCCAGACCAAAAAGCACAGTTTGAGGCAGCAAAACAAGCGCGTCAGGCTGCGTGGCAAGCGCGTCAGGCTCAGGGGCAAACAGGTCAACAGCAAACAGGTCAGCATCATCGTCATCATCATGGAGGAGGTCTTTTTGCTAAATTAAATCTGACTCAAGCACAGAAAGACCAAATAAAACAAATTCGGCAGTCAGAAAGACAACAGATTAAAGCTGTCTTTACCCCCTCACAGCTTCAACAAATACAACAATGGCATCAAAATCATCAATCAAACAATCCCGGATAATCCCCAATCTTTCAAAAAATACTTAATAAATCTGAGGTGGGTAGTGCTGCCCATCTCATTCATTACAAGATAGATTATGCAACCCCTTACTGATTCCTCAAATCCTGCTCCTCGCCTGCAAGAGGCTTTAGATTTACTCGATTGCATCGCTGAAGCACAGGGACAAAATGTTCCCCAAATTGTGGAAATAGAGAAATTGCGTTTCCTCCCCACTGGCACTTTTGGCAGAACTTGGGTAGATTTCCTCAATGAACACAATTTAAAACCCCTCACTACAGGTAGCCGTCGTAAACAACTCCATGACGGGGTTCACCTCATCACAGGCTATGGCACAGACGTGATTGGTGAAGCCGAAATACAGGCATTTTTATTAGGAACCAAATTTAGCATAACTAACTTGATACTAGGGCTAGGACTATTGCGAGTCATTTATGAAAACTTAAATTATCAACAACATTTTACCTGGAGCAGACTTTGGCAAGCATACCAACGCGGTCGTCACTCCCACTTTGACCCAGATAGGTGGCAACCAGAATTACTGTGGCACTTACCCTTGACTGATGTCCAGGCATTGTTTTCCCTAGTCAAAAATTAATAGACTTCTTGCAGAAGATGCGGAAAGGGGAAAAACTTCATCCCCTTTCCCTTTCCCTATTTATTCCCATGTCCAATCCCCAATTTAGTAGACTTTCAAGATAGTTATAAGTTATGAGTTAATCAAAACTCTTAGCTTGATTTTAAGATGTCTCAAGAATTCGCAATTGGTAGTCAAGTTCGTGTTGTGGCACTACCGCCCTACGTCAAAACGGCTGAACCCATGCCCATGCTGCGCCCACCTGATGTTCTTCACATTGGTGAAGAGGGTATAGTCATTGATCGCCGTCCTGGTGGATATTGGGGTATTCGCTTCGCTAGAGGAGCCTTTCTCCTAGATAGCCAATACATAGAAAGCACAGATATTCCTCCCAAATCTCATTTAGAGTGAGATTTATAGCAACCAAGAATTGTAAACTTGTGTAAAGTTGTGATTCTGGTTTGCACATGATTTCCCGCCGCACTTTTTTAAGCATATTATTTGCCAGCTGTATTTCTGTCATCAGCTGGCTGAACTTTCCCACTGCTGTTCATGCTCTTGGTGGTAAACTTCCTGTTATTAATCAACCTGCACCGGAGTTTACTTTGCCAACTAACACAGGTGATGGCCAAATTTCCCTCTCTGACTTACGCGGTAAGTGGCTAGTCCTCTATTTTTATCCTAAAGACTTCACCTCTGGTTGCACTATAGAGGCTCGTCGTTTTCAGCAAGACTTACCCCAATACCTCGATAAAAATACCCAAATTATTGGCGTAAGTGCTGATGACATTGATTCTCACGCCAAATTTTGTGATTCAGAGGGATTAAAATTCCCCCTGTTGGCTGACACTGATGGTTCAGTAAGTAAAGCTTACGGTTCGTGGCTCGGTTTCTTATCGATGCGCCACACTTTTATCATTGATCCTCAAGGCATCTTGCGGGAGACTTTCGTCAAAGTCAACCCAACTATCCACAGTTCAGAAGTGCTAGCACGATTAGAAAAGTTACAGTCCACAGCTTCTTAGACCTCAATTAACAAGGCTTGGAGCAAAATCCCCTTGTTATCGCACCAGAAACCCATATTTTTTGAGTACAGTCTTGGCTTGACTGTCAGATAAAAACTGGATAAACTCCTTGGCTGCGGGAATATTTTTACTGTCTTTAATTACTGCCATTGGATAGACAATCGGTGAGTGAAACTTATCGTCAGCAGCGACTACGACTTTTACCTTGTTGGAGATTTTGGCATCAGTAGCGTAAACTAAACCAGCTTCGGCGTTGCCACTTTCTACCGCTGCCAATACTTGACGCACATTGCTAGCAAAGACCAGTTTAGATTTTACCCGATCATAAAGTTTCAATTTCCTTAAGACTTGCTCCCCATATTGACCTGCTGGTACACTTCTGGGTTCACCGATCGCAATTTTTTTAATCTTACTATCTGTTAAATTGTAGAAGCTACTAATGCCAACAACATCCTGAGCCACAATCAAGACGAGACGGTTATTTGCCAAGTTAGTCCGGCTACCTGGTAACAAGAGTCCTTTTTCTTCCAAGGCATCTACTTGCTTTTTGCCAGCAGAAATAAAGATATCGGCTGGGGCACCTTGCTCAATCTGTTGCTGTAAAGCACCAGAAGCCCCAAAATTATAATTAATGTTGACATCTGATTTACTTTGTTGGTACAAGGGCTTAAGTTCTTCCAGTACCTCTTTTAAGCTGGCAGCTGCGGACACAAGTATGGTGGTGTTTGACTGTGCTATTACAGGAGAAGGAGTAACTAACGGTAAACCAATTGTTAGAAGTAAGCCAGCAACTGCTATACCCAGGAAACCAAAAATTTGTCTTCTTTTCATAGAATCAGGTGCTTGAGAAGTTTTTTATAAAATTGATGCTAGCTAGAATCGTACCAATAATACCAAGATTTTACCAACTATATCGGTGAAATCATGCCTAAAAAAGAACAAGGGTCGGTCACATTCCAAACCTCAGAAGAGGAGCGAAAGATTTTGGAAGAGTTTTGCGGCAAGTCTCAGCGAACCAAGACCGAAATTCTCAGGGAATTAGTACGTGGTCTTAATCAGCACTCTTTACCATCTCATTCGCTACCAACCATAAATCCAGAAAAGGAAAATATCTATGCTCAAAAGCCTGAGATAGAAATTAGTATTCAAAAGAAACTCAGCTACTAGAGAGGCAGTCCACTGAATATATGTTGACAAAAACTAAAGTATGTGATTTAGAATAAAACGCCTATTTTGGGTGAAATATTTGGGTCTTATTTTTAGCGATCGCATAAAAACGGAACACAAAAATCCCCAATTTTAACAACATCATATCTTGTGTTTTAGGTCAAGCACTTCTACTAGACTGGCTCTCTAGTACAGCACGGCGGAAATAAGCTACCCATTGTAAACCAACGAAACGCTTACACTGTATTCATTTTGTTACCGCTGCCGTATTGCCTTCTCTTCTCCTATGGGAGACACTTCGTGAACGAGAGGCAACGCCTTCGGCATGGCCAATCTGGAATTAAAATTTACTGTCGTAGATTAATAATACTTGCATTTTACTAATCTCTATGCAAAAATAGTTTGTCAAAATACAGTAAGTCTATCGATTTACTGTATTTAATTGAAAAATAATAGGGTGTGACTTTCTTTCCTTTCATATTCAATCACTGTATTGCTGGTTTGAGAATCTGAAATTTCAGATATATAGCCGGCTAAATCCTTGCTAGGAAATAATCTGGCATTTAAGCAGAAGTATTGTAAGAAATATTTCTGTGACTTTTCCTGTTCAATTTCTAGTCAGTTCTTTCACTTTTAAGGTTGAGGAGTCATGTCGATTGTTCGCTGGAATTCTAGATTTACATTGTGCTTACTTTTTTTGCTAGATATCTCAATTATCCTAGTTATTCATCCTGTAAAAAGTCAGGCGAATACACCTCAATCTACCGCATCTCCTGTGAGTGATACCACCATTGTCGCTGATCCTGGGCAGTTGCCTGGACGCGATCGCAACAATTCTGTGGTGGAGCAAGTTACACCAATTTCACAATTACTTTCACCTGTACCTAAACAATTACCTAATCCTAAGACTACCGCAGAAATGGAGCAGGTAACTTCTGTTTCGCAGTTATCAGATATCAAACCTACCGACTGGGCATTTCAAGCCTTGCAATCTTTAGTGGAACGGTATGGTGTGATTGCAGGCTACCCCAATCAAACCTTTCAAGGGAATCGGGCAATGACTCGTTACGAGTTTGCCGCTGGACTAAATGCAGCCTTGGCTCGAATCAATGAGTTGGTGAGTGCAGGAACCAGCGATTTGCTGAGAAAAGAAGATTTAGAAACATTGCAAAAACTCCAAACTCAATTTGCGCCAGAACTGGCTCAACTGCGGGGGAGGGTGGATTCGTTAGAAACACGAACAGCAGTTCTCCAAGCACAGCAGTTTTCTACCACAACCAAACTCGTTGGTCAAGTTGAGACTGTGATTGGAGGACTTGTCGCAGGCAATAACGTCGTCACCAAGCAACCCGCACCTCACGTCTTCACATTTCAGGACGCGGTTACTTTAAAGTTAAACAGCAGTTTTAACGGCACAGATCAATTTCGGGTAACCTTGGCGGCAGCAAATATTGCCTCTTTAGGAGGAACAAGGAGTGGATTAGTTGGAACCAGTGATGGCAAAACTTCTGATAACGCCAGTCCATCATTCCCCAACAATCAACTTTATGTCAGTGGCCTCCGCTATCGTTATTTACTTGGTAGTAATACAGCAATTAATGTTTTTGCTCAGTCTGATGGAGCCTTTGAACTAGGCTTGAGTGGAACCATCAACCCGTATTTTGAAGGGTCAGCAGCCAATGGGATCTCACGATACTCACGGCGAAATATGGTCTATGACTACGGAGATACCGGAGCCGGAATCGCCATCCTCCATGACTTTGGTAAACAACTTCAATTAGGATTAGAGTACACCTCCATTAACCCTAACACTCCTACAGATAATAATGGCTTATTTGATGGTAGGTATGTAGCTCTTGGACAATTACTATACAGCACCTCCAACAAGAATTTCCGGTTGGCTTTGACTTACGCCAATACTTATAGTCCACCAAACACTACAGGTCTCAGTGGCACAAACTTCGGTCCAGTCATCGGCAGTAACTTAGCAAACAGCACCGTAGCTGGAGCTGCAACTTTAGCGAATACTTATGGTGTAGAAGGGTTTTATCGAATTACCCCATCTATAGCATTAAATGGATGGGTCGGTTATTCCGCGCACCGTTACATCGGTTACGGTGATGCAGAGGTCTGGGATTGGGGTGCAGGGTTAGCATTCCCCGATTTATTCCAAAAAGGCAGTTTGGGAGGTATTTTTGTGGGTATGGAGCCAAAGTTGACTAGTCTCAGTCCCAATGTGAATTTAGGAGCAGGCTATGGTGTCGCAGACAAGGATACCTCCTTACATTTTGAAGGATTTTATCAATATAAAATCAATGACAATATTGCAATCACGCCCGGTGTAATCTGGATTACTGCACCTGACTTTAATGCTAGCAATCCTGATAGTGTAGTTGTTTGGCTCCGCACTACCTTCTTGTTCTAACCTGAAAAAACTATAGGACTCATATTTGATTTTTGAAAAAACTCGCTCTCAACTCAAAAAGGCTGATTTCCTATTCCCAACTATCTGCCTATCGCGCTTGCGCTGTGCTTCGCGCACCACCCAAACAAGTGTGGCTACGCCAGCCACGCTGCGCGAACAGAAATCAAAGCGGATTCCTATAGTACTTTTGGCAAGCAAGATATTTCAAGTATTCTTGAATGAATTCAGAAATCAGAATTTATGGAATTCTCTGGATTTCATATTCAATAGACATATCCGCAAATTAACATCAAAGCCTTATAAATAAAGGGTAAAAACCTAATTTTCGGATAAGTATAATCAATCTGCTGCTGGTTTGAGAATCTGAGATTTCAGATATATAGTCAGCTAAATCATTGCTAGTAAATAATTCTTACAATTCAGGTTTTATGGAAAATGTTATCTTGAGAAATTGCCATCATTTAAATACGATCGCTCCCACCCACCATGCAATTTGCAGATTTTTGGTATATTGTCGCACTCAGCGAACAGTTACAACCTAACAAGGTATTACCACGTAGCATTTTAGGAGAATGGTTAGCGATATTTCGCGGTGAAGATGGACAACCCGTAGCTTTGCGCGATCGCTGTTTACACCGCAATAGCCGTCTATCATCAGGTAAAATCTGTAACGGTGCTTTACAATGTCCCTATCATGGTTGGGTATATGACGGGGTTGGAAAGGTTATTGCTGTTCCAGCCGAAGGAGATGATTTCAAACCTTCCCCACAGCGTCGAGCCAAGTGTTACGCTACCAAAGAACAAGATGGCTATGTTTATGTGCGGTTAGCTGATACCCCAAGTGTTGATCTTGAACCCTTTTCTATGCCTCACTACCGAGAAACAGGATGGGAGACGGTGCGGGTAATTAACCGTTTTGCTAACAATGTTACTAATTGTGCGGAGAATTTTATTAATATTCCCCATACGGCTTTTGTTCATCCTGGTGTTTTCCGTACTTCCCGCCAACAAAAGTTAGAGATGACTGTTGAACGCTGCAATGGTGCGGTTTTGGTGGAGTATCGCAACGAAAACAGTAATTTGGGATGGTACAGCCGTTTTCTGAATTTGCAGAGTGCAGAGATTAAACATAGCGATCGCTTTTATATGCCAAATATTACTTCGGTGGAGTATGAAATAGCATACAATCGCCATTTGTTCATTACCAGTCAATCTATTCCAGAAAACGATAATTCAACCCTGGTTTATACGGATGTCACCTATAACTATGGTATTTGGAATAAGTTAGCACGTCCCTTTGTGCGGTGGACTGCTCAACACATTATCCGCCAAGACGGGGAAATTTTGGATATTCAGGGAGAAGCGATCGCTAAATACGGTAAACAATTTTATAATACACCTGCGGATACAATTCATATATTCGTAGAGTCAATTATAGCAGCTATATCTCGTGGAGAAGATCCGCGTTTATTGCCAAATCAATCAGTAGAAGTTACATTTTGGGTTTAAGAACAATTTGTAATTAATCAATTAATCATATAAAGTCCGGGTATTTATTTCGTAACTCCCCATTCCCCACTCCCCAGGGCTATTTCATTCTCATCTAGCCCGCCTCAGAATGAATTCTGAGTCTAATAGCGAAAGTCGTCTAAAGACGACTGAGTAAAGGTTATAGTCCGTTTTAACGGACTATAGCTAAAAGCC
>Ga0116226_10002495_pt1 | contig 16053 bp, 13 predicted proteins | sample S1TSphfallax_FD_89692 | JGI IMG/M metagenome (GOLD analysis project Ga0116226, IMG submission 89692) | Host-associated microbial communities from peat moss isolated from Minnesota, USA - S1T2_Fa - Sphagnum fallax MG | ecosystem: Host-associated > Plants > Peat moss > Unclassified | place: USA...
AAACCGGCATCAAGTTTCTCTCCAGTCGCCGTGACGCCGGATGAGTTGGGTCCAGCCTGGCAGGATGGCAAGGTACATCTGCCATTGCGCGTGACCTGGAATGGCGCAGTGGTTGGCAAAGCCAATGCTGGTGTCGATATGGTATTCAGCTTCCCGCAACTGATCGCGCATTTGACCAAGACACGTAATGCACGCGCTGGCTCCATCGTCGGCTCGGGTACTGTGTCGAACAAGGATGCTAGCAAGGGATATTCCTGTATCGCTGAAAAGCGTTGTCTGGAAATGATCGCTGATGGTGAAGCGAAGACGCCATTCATGAAATTCGGCGATTCGATACGCATCGAAATGCTGGATGCGAATGGCCGCTCGATCTTCGGTGCCATCGATCAGCACGTTACGCAAAATCAATCGTAATCCCTGTGCCGTTCAATCAGTACACGGTTGCCGAATCCAAGTCAGAAAGGATATCCATGACGCCTACTCGCTGTATCGTTGCAGGTCTTGCCTTGACCTTGTTTTCCGTTGGTGCGCAAGCGCAAATCAAAATCGGCGTGGATATTTCCACGACCGGCCCAGCAGCAGCGATAGGGGCATCGTCGAAAAATACGGTGCTGTTGTGGCCGAAGGAAATTGCCGGGCAAAAGGTCGAATACGTGATCCTTGATGATGCGTCAGACCCAACCAATGCAGTACGCAATGTGCGCAAGCTGACGGCGGAAGATCACGTGGATGCGATTGTCGGCCCCAATACGACGCCCAATGCCTTGGCATTGCTGGATGTGGTGAGCGAATCGACCTCGCCGTTGATCACGCTGGCTGCATCAGCTTCGATTGTCGAGCCGATGGACGCAAAGCGTTCCTGGGTCTTCAAAATTCCGCAAAACGACGCCCATATGGCGACCATCGTCACACAGCACATGGCGGACAACAACGTGAAGACGGTTGCCTTCATCGGCTTTTCCGATGCGTATGGTGAAAGCTGGTGGCGTGAGTTTTCCAAGCTGGCCGAAGTACGCAAGATCAAGGTTGTCGATAGCGAGCGCTACGCGCGCAACGACACCAGCGTGACCGGACAGATTTTGAAGATCATGGCGACCAATCCCGATGCCGTGTTGATCGCAGCGTCAGCGACGCCAGCGGTACTGCCGCAGCGTACTCTGATGGAACGTGGCTATAAAGGCCGCATCTATCAAACGCACGGTATCGGTACCTTGGATTTCCTGCGTGTCGGTGGCAAGGATGTGGAGGGCACCTTGTTCCCAACCGGACCTGCCGTCGTTGCCAAGCAATTGCCGGATACGAATCCTGTGAAGAAGACTGCACTTGATTTTACACAGCGCTATGAATCAGCCTATGGCGCAAACACGGTCACACAATTTGCTGCCGATGCCTGGGGTGCTTATATGTTGTTGGCGAATGCAATCCCGCAAGCATTGAAGGTGGCTAAACCTGGCACCAAGGAATTCAGGGCGGCGCTGCGTACCAGCCTGGAAAACACGAAGGATTTAACCGTGCCGCAAGGCGTGATCAACATGAGTGCTACCGACCACGTCGGCCTGGATCAGCGCTCACGCGTGATGGGCAAGATTCAAGGCAATAAATTCACCTATGCATTCGGTGGTTGATTTGCTGCTGAACTTGCGAATGAAAATGGCGGCCTGAAGAGTTGGATTCAGGCTGCCAAACGTGAAGTGATCTTGCAACCATCCAGCAAGAAGCTCAAACCGATCACCAGTACCAATTCTCCTTCGGCGGAACGTGCGGTACCGGCAATGCCCGGAACTGCGAGGGCCGTCAATGGCTTGATCACCAGATCGGCCGTACCATCCACTGCTGATACCGCCAAAATATACGGACTCGGTGCGGCCATTACAATGCCGACTTTTTCCACTGACGTTTCGTAACCCAATACTGTTGCCAGCGACAAGACCGGTAAAGGGCGGCCTTGATCGCGTAGCACCGGAGCACCACCAACGGCCTGGAAGGTTTCTGGCAACTCTACTACGCGTTCCACTACAGCCATTGGCATTGCCAATGCAGCGCCTGCTGTGCGGACCAGCATCGTCGGTACAATCGACAATTCAATCGGCAGACGGATCGAAAACCGTGTGCCAGCGCCCAAGGTTGAGTCGATACGTATCGTGCCGCGATGTTTTTCGACAGCGGTTTTCACGACGTCCATGCCGACGCCGCGACCAGACACACTGGACGCCACTTCCTTGGTCGAGAAGCCCGGCAAGAACACCAACTGGAACGCTTCTTCCGGCGTTTGTGCGGCGGTTTCGTTGATCAGCCCCTTGGAAATCGCTTTCTCGCGCAATTTCTTTGGGTCCATACCTTTGCCATCATCCGACAATTCAATCATGACGCTGCTACCTGCCTGCCATGCCTTCAGGGAAATGACGGCCTTGGCTGGCTTGTTGACGGCAGCGCGGTCCGGTGCTTCCTCGATGCCGTGGTCAAGTGCATTACGTAGCATATGCACCAGCGGATCGTACAAGCTATCGACGACGACGCGGTCAACTTCAGTCTCGGCACCTTCAATGACGAGTTCAACGTCTTTGCCGAGATCTTTCGCCAATTCGCGCACCAATCGCGGGAATTTCTGGAACAGGCGTCCCACCGGTTGCATGCGGGTGGAGAGGGTCGCTCTTTGCAGTTCGGTCGAATAGCGCGAGGCGCGATTCAGTGTTTCTGCCAGTGCCGCCATCAGGGTGGCAGCTTGTCCTTCCACGGGGAATTGCGCGAGTTTTTCCAGCAGTACGGCTGCCTGATTTGCTGCTTGTACCGATTCACCTGCGACTTCCAGCAAGGTGTCGAGTTTGGCTGCATCTACGCGGATGCTTTCTTCCTTGGCAGGGGCGGTTGCCGCGCGCGCACTGTCGCCACCAGACCTCGCTACTGGTGCAGCACTCTCCGTTGGCTTCGCAGCTTCGCTTGTTGCTACAGCAGCGACTTCTTCGACATGTTCCTCTGCGACTTCTTCCACTTCTTCGACGTGTTCAATGGCCCCTGACACAGCTTGTTGTGCATGCGCCGGAACGACGGCGTTATACAGCGCTACCCAGTCGAGATCGCTGGCATCGGTGATGACTCTTGGTGGCGCCTTGACCACCACTTTTTTAGGCTTGGGCGGTGGTGGTGGTGGTGGCTTGGGTGCCTGCTTGGCAGGCGCGGCTTGGCCTTCGATTGCATGCGTGAGAATGTCTTCCAGCTCCGATGGCATGGCTGGCAGGGCATTCGGTTCAGTGCCATTGGCGAGCTGCTGCAATTGATCGGCAACAAAGCCGCTGGCCTGCAATGCTGCTTCGATAGCCAGCGGGGTGACAGGCGCCTTGCCGGTACGCAGCGCATCGAATAGATTTTCCGTCAAATGGCAGGCCGATACCATCGCTGGCAGCCCCATGAAACCTGCACCGCCCTTGATCGTATGGAAGGAACGGAACACCGCATTGAGCGTATTCAAGTCATCAGGATGCCGCTCCAGCGTCAGCAGGTGCTCTTCTACGTTCGTCGCCAGGTCGATTGCCTCGACAACGAAATCTTTGAGCATGTCGTCCATTAGAACCCCAGATCGGCAAGTAAGCTATCGACATCGTCTTGCGCCATCGCTTGCGTAGGCACTGATGGGCCGGACATCAATTCAACTGGTTTTGCTTCCATCGCAGCACGTAATTCAGGCGGCGCGTTATCGCGCAACAGCTGTGCAAGTTCGCTTTCTGCTGCATGCGTGATGGTGACAATTTTCTTGATCAACTGCCCGGTGATATCCTGGAAGTCTTGTGCCATCATGATTTCCAGCAGACGTGCTTTTTCCGCATCGGTAGCATCGCTGACTGCAGCCGCAAATTGACGCGAATCAGCAGCCAATCCCTTGAAATCCTCCACGCTCATCTTGCCTTCGAACAGCAAGCCCCAGCGCGTATCCATGTCCTTCGCTTTCTTTTGCAGCAAATCCTGCTCTGGCATGCCGACATCAACCGCATTGAGTACCTTGTTGGCAGCCTGCTCGGTCAATGACGCGATGTATTCGAGGCGATCCTGTGCATCTGTAATCTGCGTGGCAACCGTGGTCAGTGAACGGTCATAGCCCAATTCCCGTAGCGAATCGTGCAACATACGCACGATGCCGCCCAGTCTTTCAAACATCGGTTTGCCGGATTGATCTTCTACCTCACCACCAGCTTCTGCCTCAGCCTCCGCAGCGTCGCCGCTCTGTGCGGGGGCACTGGTCGTTTCGGCGCGCTGTGCTGCAACTTCATCGAACAATGCTTCAAATTCGTCTCCGTCGGTCATGATGGGCGTCCCTCTTTATCAAGGCAAATGTGGGGATAGCGCGGAGCATTCCGCGTCAATTTGGTGGGCAATGTGCCCGATTTCGTGAAATGGCGTGTTCGACACGTCCGATGCATTGCGCACCTGCGAGAGGACACCATCGACCTGCGATGTCGGTTGGTTTCGGACGATGTGATCAAATCCGGTACCTTCAGCATGATCTTCCTAAGCGTTCGCTATGCGATTGCAAAATAGCTAACCTTACTATTTACTATACACGAGAGTTTCGCTATTGCGCATCGACATCACTTGATGGCTTGTCACGAATTCCCGACTTTGTTTCGTCAATCGATCAGCGCTTGTTCGGCCTGCAAAAATCCTGTTTATGCTAAGCAATAATAGCCCGGATTTATCGGACGCGGCTAGTTTTCGTGAGCACCTATGGTCTGCATGCAACGAATGTGTGAAACATTGTCGCAGAGCGGGTCGGTTTTTGCATTTGCAGTGCTTACTGCGTGGTGATCGTGCTACGAAATGAAGAGGATGCGATGATGGCGGAGGAGTTGGGTATTGCCTTTAGTTAATTCTCTGGATTAACAACTGGCAATACCCAAGGGCGTCAAGCGGCTTTGGTAGCCGATGCGCGGCGTTGCAGCACGAAGATAGGCTGCGCCCATTCCGTGTCTTTTTTCTTCTTGCTGGTGATCAGTGTCAGCTCGGACGGATCATAGACGTCGGTGTTATGCGTCAACGGTGTCGTCATCAGATACTGGGCGTCCGTGTTCTTCAGGAACTCGCCGACCAGCTGGATGTTACGGATATCCAGGTGGGCGAACGGTTCGTCGATGAACACGAAGCCACCAGAGCCATCTTCCGACTTCAGCAAGCCGATCAACAGAATCAGCGACTTCATCACCTGCTGACCACCGGACGCTTCGCCGTCGTTCAAGCCAATCGGCCCCTTGCCGTCGAACTTGAAGCGCACGTGCAAGCCTGCTTGTGACAACAGGAGATCGTCATTCTCCAGTCGCACCGGGTCGGAATGCACTTCGATGCCCGCCAATTCGCCCAATTCCTTGATGTTGCGTGCATAGGTCTTGATCGTATAGCGCAGGCGCTCGATATACGCGCCACGTGCATTGCCGGTTGCTTCAATCGCGCGATTGTTTTGATAGCGGCGCTCTTCGGTTTCCTGTTGACGTCCTTGCAATTGGCCATTCAGACGTACGAATTGATCGACTACGGCGGAATCGGTTTCCCAGTCATCCAATTCCAGATCGGAGCATAGATGCTTGATGCGCAATTCAACCTGGTGCGCGTTCTGGTGTTCGGCAAACAGTTCCGCACCGCGTGCGCTGCTGCGCCAGCCAATTGGCAGGCGACGCCACGCATTACGCATATCGACCAGATCGCCAGCATGTGCTGAACGCTCATCACGATGTTTGCGCAAAGAAGCACGGCCTTGGCTTTCGCTGTCGGCCAATGCATTCTTCGCGTTTTGCCATGCGGTTTCCGCGCGGGTACGGGTTTCGGTTGCGCTCTTGATCTGCGGGTAGATTTCGCCGAGACGGGTGCCGACTTCGGTGCGTGATGCCTTCAACGGAATCGCGCTATGTTCGGCTTCATCGAACTCGGCTTGACGCGCCACCAGTTCCTTGGCTGCATCGACGCCAGCCAGACGTGCCTTCAATGCACTGACTTCACCAGCCAACTTGCCGATCTTCAGTGTCAGTTGATCCTCTTCCTCTTCCAGCTTCGGCAGGGAGCGTTCCAACGCCGCCAGACGTTGTGAGCGACCGGCCTGACCGAAGCGATAGCGCGAAGTCTCGACGAACAGTGAGCGACCACCACGACGTTCGCGATGGAAGGCTTCCGGCGTGATCCACTCGTCAACGCCTGTCAAACGCATGCCTGCATCGACGGATTCCACACGGCGGATGCGTGCCAGTTGCTCGATCAACCACGACGGCGCATCTGCAGAAAAGCGCACCACCGACAACAGGCTTTGATCATTCACGCTAGGAGCGCTTATGCGTTCGGACACGATGAAGTGACCGTAACGTTCCTTTTCACCTATGCGATATGCAGCCGCAGAGTCACGCGCCTTATCCAGCAGGATCACAGATGCATAGCCGCGCAGGATACCTTCAACCGCAGCCTGCCATTGCGGATCGCTGACTTCGACGATGTCCGGCAACAGCACATGGCTGATACCCGCGTCATCCAGCGCACGACGCATCACACGCACGTTTTCCGGTTCCGGCAATGCAGCCTTGCCTTGTAACGCCGAGATTGTTTGCTTGTCTGCAGCGACGCGCCCGCTGACGTTGTCGCGTTGCTGACGCAGACGAGCCAGATCGTTTTCTTTTTCTTCCAGCTGCGTCGTCACATCGCTGATGTCGGCACCGGAATCTGCAGCCAGCTTTTGCAGGCGTTGCTTTTGTTCCAGCAGGCTTTCCTTCGGCTTCAGCTTGCGATTTACGTCGTGCAGACGCGATTCCAGCGAGGTCTTTTCCGCTTCCAGCGCTGCTTCATTTTGCTGCGCGGCAGTCAAGGTCTGCGCACGTTGTTCGACGTCAGCACGCTTGTCTGCCAACAGGCTATCGGATTGGCGCAAGGTCTTGCGTGCTTCCGACAATGCCTTGCTGGTACGTGCAGATTGCTCGCGCGCTTCATGGTATTGCAGCGTCGGCAGGATTTCTTCCTGCAAATCGGCACGCTCCTTGTGCAAGCCTTCCCAGCGATGGAAGTTCGCCACGCGCAGGCGCAAGCCTTCCAAGTTCGCTTTCGACGATTCCAGTTCTGCTTCGAAGCGTTGCAATTCGGATTCGGTGTCGCGTTGATGACGCTTCGCTTCGTCATACGCATCCAACACTTCCTTGTCGCCGAATACCTGGAACACGAGGTCGAGCAGCTGACGCGGCGCATATTCGCACAGCTTGTCGGTTTCGCCTTGCTCCAGCGCCAGCACCTTCGCCATCGCTGGCGACAAGCCCGCATTGGCGAGACGTTTGCGATAAGTCTCGACGCCGAGCCAATCGCTCGCATCCTGCACGCCTTCGATTTCGACATTGCCGCCGCGCATCAGATATTGACGCTTCCAGTCGCCGCCATTCTTTTGAATCTGGCAGAACAGCGTAACCTCATCGTCGCTGAAGAAGCCGGACGAACGGAAAGGGCGGTTAGACAACTGACGGCCTATCGGCTTGTTATCGACCACCGCACGTAGCCATGCCGATTGCTGACCGGAGTGACGCGCATAATGCTTATAGGTGCGACCCATCGAGCAATCCAGCCCAAACAGCGTGCGCATCGCATCGAGCAACGTCGTCTTGCCGGAACCATTTTGCCCGGCAATCGTGATGATCTTCGCATCCAGCGGGATGTTCTTGATACGTTGCCAATAGTCCCAGTGAACCATTTCCAAGGATTTGATATGAAACATGGGCTACCTTATTCGCTTTCTTCTTGCTGTTGCGTCGCTACTGCGGCTGCCACGCTGGCCGGAATACTGTGCAATTTCACCGGACGACCGAAAATGTCTGCCAAGGCGCCGTTGATGATGCGCTCCTTGAGTACGTCGGTATCCATCATCAAATCCAGCAACGGGCCTTCATGGATGAAATCGCCTTTGCGTTCGATGAAGCCTAATTTGGCCAGCTGACCAAGATTCATGTCCATGCGCGTCTTCTTGCCGAGCTTGTCGCCGAAGTCGGCGAGCAAGGATCGGTAAGAGATGCCGAGTGATGTTTCTTCCGCACGCGGCACAGGCTTTTCCTTGCCGAACATGTCGTTCTGTTCTTCATTTGCAAGTTGATGTGCCTCCTGCCGTTCCCGTTTGGGCAGAATGATCTGCGCCCACAACACCACCAGCAGCGCTACGCCATCGCGCGACAGGCCAAAATTATTGTTTTGCCAGACTTCCTTCGCGCCGAAAATCTTCGGCTCGACATCGCGTGCCAAAGCCAGCGTCACATAATCTGCATAGACGTTATCGAGAAACTTCATGCCGACGGCAGCGAGGCGGCTATCCACTTCGGCGCGGAACAGTTCGTCCGACAGTGCGCGTCGCACCAGCTTGTCTTCGCGCTTGAGCGTTTGATGCGTCAACAGGCGCGCGATCAGGATTTGCGAATCGTCATTCATGAGCTTCAGTCTTTTCGTTATCGGTGGATGGCGAGAGCGAAGCCTTCGACATGGCCGCGACGTGCGGGTCGGAGAGTTTGGTCATCTCATCGCTGGCGCGGAAGATGATGGGCAGGCGTGCCAGCTTCGCGGTGGCACCCTGCAGGCTGGCCTCGCTTTCGTCGCCCAGCAAAGGCAACAGCGAGGCGCGATAAGAAGCCACGGCAAAACTTGCCGGTAGCAGAGATTCATGTACCGGCGCAGGCTTGCTTGGTGTCGCGGTGAAAGAAGACAGGCGGTCGAGCCAGTCGTCCAGTTCCTGCATCATCGGCGTTTCCTGCTCGACGGTAACGGGTGCATCCTGACCGGACGGTAGCATATTCAACGCACTGCCAGCACGTGAAGCCAGCAGTTCTGCTTCGGCGACATCGACCATTTCAGCGGGCGTGATGAAGATTGGCGTGACTGGGTGCGACAACGCGCCATCAGCCAACGACGTCAAGTCCTCATGCTCCAGCAACCAGGTCTTGATATCGGTGGTAGATAAGCCCGATTGGCCGAGATGCACGCGCTGGCGCTCAATCTGGTTCAGCGCCCGCGAGAACATCCCTTGCATATTCAATAGCGCGCTCTGTGCGCGACCGATTGACTGTGCTGCACGATGGGTTGCACCATCGGCATTTGGGTCGGTCGTGATCGCGTGGATGATTTCTGATCCCTTTTCCACCCAGTCACAAGCGGCATTCCATTTGACTTGCGCCTTGCGTAGCAGGAATTCGGAGCCTGACGCAATCGCATCGCGGAACTCCTCGGTCAGTTCGACCAGACGACCCAGCAGATGTTGCAACTGTTCGGAGTCACGCCGCCGACAGCTTGCGCTCCAGCGACTTGCGACAGCAGGAAGCCGACTTCGACTTCCTCTTCGTCCTTGCTGAATTGTAGCAGGGTGTCCAGCGCAGCCAGTACATTACGCGCCATCGCGGTCACGCGATAGACGCTTTGTGCCTGATCCCAGGCCAGTAATTGATGTGCGCGCAAACGCGCCAGCACCGTTTCCAGGCGCTCCGGCTCCATGAAGGCCAGTTTGACGTTGATGTCGGCACGCGTGAAAGTCGGCGACTCCGGGTCTGACGCCAGTTCGCGCAATACCATCAGGCGTACCAGCACGCCATCGAAGCTGCCGTGAAACAGCGCAGTGAAAGCTTGAATCGTCGATTGCGAACGTTTCAGCTTGAAAACTGCTTCGATGTCGTCGGGAGCAACTTCGGGTTTGAAATAAGCTTGAAGGCTATCGGGCTGGTCGTCGTCGGGTGACGCGGCAAGCATGGTTGAAGAATTCTGCATTCCGATATTTTAAGGCAACGGGGCACGTATTCTGTCATAAAAGGGCTTACTTTCCTTGAATCGGCCGCCTCAAATCGGTGTGAAAACGGGATTTTGCTGATGCTTTTGCTATTTTTTACTTCTCGATATAAATCAAATAACAAATTTCGACTGGTTTTGCATCCAAATGTGAAATGTTTTCTCTTGGAAATGTTGAAAATTTGCATCAACCACAGGCTGTATGCTTCATTCATGTCATTTCAAATTGACATGTTTGCCGTGCATCAGCATCATGTCTTGAGCAGGCAGGTATGCAATCCCCCCGTACTTGGTAGGAGCAGTGATCGAGCAGTCTTTATAACAGCATCGAAGACCCTAGCGAATAAGGAAAAATCATGCCCGTGATCGTGGTTGCCAATCCCAAAGGCGGTGTCGGTAAAAGCACGCTGGCGACGAATCTCGCCGGTTACTTCACGTTTCAGGGGCATAACGTGATGCTGGGGGATGTCGATGTACAGCAATCGTCGCGCTCGTGGCTGCAATTGCGTTCACCAACGCTACCACCGATTTCGGCCTGGGAAATCACCGATGGCAACATCGCCAAACCACCCAAGGGTACGACACATATGGTGCTCGATACACCCGCTGGGCTACATGGTAAAAAGCTCGATAAAGTCTTGCAGATTGCTGACAAGGTGATTGTGCCCTTGCAGGCATCCATGTTCGATATCCTCGCCACGCAGGATTTCCTGCAATCGCTGAAGAAGGAAGAGGGCAAGTTCAAGGTTGGCGTGCTTGGCATGCGTGTCAACGTGCGCACCCGTGCTGCTGAGCAGTTGACCCATTACGTCAACGGCCTAGGCTTACCGGTGTTGGGTTTTCTGCGCGATACGCAAAACTACGTGCAGCTTGCTGCGCATGGCACGACGATTTGGGATGTCGCACCGTCGCGTGTCGAAAAGGATACCGAGCAATGGCAGGACTTGATCAAGTGGATTGAATCCTGATTCGCTAACGTCTGTTATCAGGTTGGCGCAAAGCTTGCCAATGCTGTCTTGATCTTTTTCAGTTGGTTGTCATCGGCTGCATCCGGCGCGATCAATAGCAGCAATCGACCTTTACCCATCACGGTATTCTGCGTGCCATCTTTTTTCAGCTTGTTGATCTGATGGTTGCAAGCCGACGCCGATAAGCACAGCAGCATGTATAGCGGATGCGGTGCGACAGGTGTCAGCTGATAAGCCGCGACATCGGCGATGTCTGCCTGCTTCTTCATTTCCGCGATTTCTGGCGTCACGGTGCGATCCAGCCTGCCGGTGACACCTGCAACGTTCAACTGGCTTTCCAATTGACCCATCACGTTGTCGTGCTTTTCCTGCGCTAACACACCGTCCTTGGTCGGTTCTACGCACATTTGCAGTACAGGGTCATAGGCCGCGTCGTTCTTTTCCCGGCACCAGCTTGTCATGTAGGGATTGTCTTTCGCCACAGCCGCTTCGCGCACCTGGCTGGTCGCATAGTGGGTGCTGAATATCACCAGCCCGGGCATCAAGATGAAATTGACGGCCAGATTGGCATACGCAGCCTTTTGCAAATGGGCGCGCGGATTTTTCCAGAGCTTATAGACCCAGTAGAACGCGGGGATGACCAGGATCAGGCTCAACAACGCGCCGGTATTGCTGACTTGCGAAATGCGCGATGCCAGCCATAGCCATAGCGGCAACCCGATGATGACCAGGATCATGAAGAGTATTGTCATTGTTTATCCCTATCGATGACTACGGGCGATGTCGAGTTGTTTGCAGAGTACCTGTGCGCCATCCAGTATGCGCGGGGTGCCACGGGTTAAGGTATCAGAATTGACTGTCAGTAGATTACCGTTTTTCACGGCGAGCAGTTGTGGAAATTTCCGCCATTCTGCGAGGGCATCGTCGCTGGTGCCGCCACTAACGATGGCTTCAGGATTGGCTTGCAATACCGCTTCCGTATTGACTGTCGGCGCCAGTTGCGAGAGCTTGCCAAATACATTTTCTCCGCCACACAATTGAATCGCTTTCGATGTCAGATGCTGATCGTTCAAGGTCATCAATGGCGAGCGCCAGACTTCAAAAAATACTTTGATCGGCGGACGATGTGCATATTGGTTTTGCAATTGCTGTAGATGCGCACGGAATGCATCGGCTGCTGGCTGTGCTGCGGATGTTGTTCCCGCCAGCGTACCTAAGCGCTCCAGTGAAGTTGCGATATCGTTGAATTCGCGTGGTTCGCTCTCGAATACTGCAATGCCTGCCGCACGCAGTTTTGCAACTTGTGCTTGTGAGTTGCCGCTACCCCAGAACACGACCAGATCAGGTTTGGATGCAATGATGCGTTCCAGATCCAATGCCGTGCTGCTGCCCACGGATGGCAGGTGTTTGGCTGCTTCGGGATAATCGCTGTATTCGCTGACGCCGACAACCTTGCTGCCTGCGCCAGCGGCAAATAGTAGTTCAGTTGTATGTGGTGCCAGGCTGATGATGCGTTGCGCAGGTGCGTTCAGCGTGACGGCATGGTGCGCGTCATCGGTGACGGTGATGGGTTCAGCGGGAGCGGATGCTGTCGCGATCAACAGGCCCAGTGTCAGCACCGGGCGTATGCACGCTGATATGATGTCGGCCAGCATCGGCACGATCAGATTTCGAGATTGTCGATCAGGCGTGTGATGCCCAGCTTGGCTGCAGCCAATACCACCAGCGGTTCCTTGTTGGCGATGTCGCCAGCTGATGGCGGCTGCAAATCAGAACGGCGACGGATGGAGATGTAGTCTGGCTTCCAGCCACGTGCTGCCAGTTGTGCCATCGCTTTCTTTTCCAGTTCCCACACATCCAGGTGACCGCCACGCACTTCGTCTGCGACTTCGTTCAAGGTCTTGTATAGCAGCGGCGCTTCCTTACGTTCGTCGGCGGACAGGTAGCCATTACGAGAAGACAGCGCCAAACCATCGTCGGCGCGATAAGTTTCTGCGGCGATGATCTCAGTCGGCAATGCGAACTGGCGCGCCATATTCCGCACGATCATCAGCTGCTGATAGTCCTTCTTGCCGAAAACGGCGACGCGTGGTTGCACGCAGGAGAACAGCTTCAATACGACCGTGGTGACGCCTGTGAAAAAGCCAGGGCGGAATTCGCCTTCGAGCGTATTGCCGAGATCGTCCGGTGGACGTACGCGATACTCTTGCGGTTCCGGGTACAGGTCTTTTTCGGTCGGGGCGAACAGTACGTATACGCCTTCCTTTTCCAGCTTCTCGACGTCCGCCTGGAAAGTGCGCGGGTATTTATCGAAATCCTCGTTCGGGCCGAATTGCAGGCGATTGACAAAAATCGAAGCAACCACTGGGTCGCCATGCTTGCGCGCTAAGCGCATCAGCGACAAATGGCCTTCATGCAGATTGCCCATGGTCGGCACGAAGGCGGTACGCAATTGGCCGCGCAATTGATCGCGCAATTCATCGATAGAGGAAATGATTTTCATAGAGCGCTCTTATTGTCTAAGCGAGTGAGGTGTTTTTATTCTATTTTACGGACAATGTTGTCCGATCAGCTTGGCGCATACGCCAATCTTACATAGATCGGTGCAAATGCTTCGGCTTGAGTGATTTCTATCAGCGTTTCCTTCGCCAGTTCCAGCAAGGCGACAAAGTTGACGACCAATACAGGCACGCCACGCGACGGATCGAACAAGTCGGCAAATTCGACGAATTTCGTCGATTGCAGGCGACGCAGGATGCCGGTCATATGCTCGCGCACCGACAATTCTTCGCGTGAGATCGTGTGATGTGCGGTCAGCTTGGCCCGCTTCAACACATCGGCCCAGGCTTCTTGCAGGTCGGTGATGTTCACGTCCGGCCAGCGCGGCACCATGCTTTGTTCGATATAGACATGCGCGCGCACGTAATCGCGACCGATTTGCGGCAGCATGTCCAACTGCTGCGCAGCGAGTTTGATCTGTTCGTATTCGAGCAGGCGACGTACCAGTTCTGCGCGTGGATCTTGTGCTTCCTCGCCGGGTTCGGCCTTCTTTGCCGGTAGCAGCATGCGCGACTTGATCTCGATCAGCATCGCTGCCATCAGCAGGTATTCGCCTGCCAGCTCCAGATTGTTGGCGCGAATCTGATCGACATAATCCAGATATTGCAGTGTGACCTGCGCCATCGGGATATCGAGAATGTTGAAATTTTGCTTACGGATCAGGTACAGCAACAAATCCAGCGGGCCTTCAAACGCTTCCAGAAAGACTTCCAGCGCATCTGGCGGGATGTACAAATCATTGGGCAAGCGGAATAGCGGCTCGCCATACAGTCGCGCAAACGCAACACCATCGACGACATTCGGCGTTGAATCAGGCTGTCCTTCGACGGCCAATTCAGGGGCGCTGGATGGCAATTGTGCCAACAGCGCCTCTTGAGTGTTGCTCATTCCTGCTTATTTGTTTTGGTAAACGTAGGCTTGCTGCTTCACGCGCGATTCATCCGCACGCTTACGTTGATCCAGGTCGATGGGAGCCTTGTCCCACAGCAGCGCCCGCCCGGCGCGCTGCGATTCTTCCAGCTTGGGATTTTTCTTCTTCAAGTCGTTGATGAATTGGGTTGCTTCGGACTCGTACAGATTGAATTTTGGTGGAAGTGCCATGATATTTTGCTAATTTGGTGAATTCGTCAGCTATTTTACCCTGTCTTGCAACATCTACCGCAGGGAAGACAACTAGCTACTGCGATTAATCGCACTATTTGGTAACGTGCTATCTTGGAGCGGTTCGCGGACCTGAATTGACTTTAGGTAACGAATTATCCGCGACTTTTAATCATTTATCTATGGTGCGTAGGCCCCAATGGGTCTATTATCATAGAGCAAGCTATTGATTGACAGCAAGTTAATGTTGCTACTTTGTGTTGGCAACGAAGTGTTGTCTCATTGGCCGCAGGAGGAAGTCAGATGTTGGTGCATGCTGACGCCAAGGTTGAGCAAATCCTCATCGTGGACGATAACGCCGCGAGGGATGGCGTCTTGCTCAATTTCCTCGATGCAAGCGCATATGGCGTGCAAAGCGTCACCAGTGCGGAACTGGCGGCCAATTTTTCCGGCCTCACTACGCCTGACATGATTTTACTGGTCGGTGATGCCATCGATCCTCATGAAGTCTGCCGCAAGCTGAAAGCTACTGCGCAATGCGCCGATACACCCGTCATCGTTATTTCTTCTCATAATGACGCGCTTACCAAGGTCAAGGCGTTCGAGCTGGGCTGTGTCGATTACGTGACCCTGCCTTACGCGCAGGAAGAGTTGGAAGCGCGGATTCGCCTGCACCTGAAGCAGAAACATGAGCGCGATTTGCTTGGCTTTCGTGCCGGGCATGATCCGTTGACGGGACTGCCGAACCGTAACCTGTTGCTTGATCGCTTGCAACAGGCAGTCAGCTATGCCGAGCGTTATGAGCGGCAAGTCGCGGTTGCTTACATTGACCTGGATAAATTCAAGTTCATTAACGACAGCCTCGGCCACGAAGCTGGCGATCAATTGTTGATCGAGGTAGCGCGGCGCTTATTGAGCTGCATCCGCGAGTCCGATACCGTCGCGCGTCTGGGCGGCGATGAATTCGTCGTCGTGCTCTACGATCAGTCGAATGAGGACGTGACGTTGCATGCGATGCAGCGCATCCTCCAAAGCATCGCCGAGCCAGTCTATGTCAATGGCGGTGAAATCCGCACGACCTGTAGTATCGGCTTTTCCTTCTACCCGCAAGATGGGCGCGATGTCGAAAGCTTGCTGAAAAATGCCGATGCGGCGATGTATCGCGCGAAGGAATTAGGCCGCAATAACTTTCAGTTCTTCACTGATGAATTGACTGAACGCATCAATGAGCGCGTGGCGCTGGAGCAAAGCCTGCGTGGTGCGTTGGAACGCAACGAATTCATGCTGCACTATCAGCCCAAGGTCGATCTGCGTTCCGGTAAAGTGATCGGATTGGAGGCGCTGATTCGCTGGAATCACCCGACGCTTGGTCTAGTGCCGCCAATGCGTTTTATTCCACTGGCCGAGGAAATCGGGCTGATGCAGCAAATCGGCTTGTGGGTGATGCGTACCGCCTGCGCGCAGCAAAAGAAATGGCAGCAAGATAATCTGGCATTTTTGCCGATTGCGATCAATATCTCCAGCCTGCAATTTCTGCAAAAGGATTTCACCGGACAGGTAACGCAGGTATTGCGCGAAACAGAAGTCGATCCAGAATATCTGGCACTGGAAATTTCTGAAACGCTATCGATGCAAGACCCGCAATCGACAATCCGCGTACTGC
>Ga0116226_10002496_pt1 | contig 16047 bp, 14 predicted proteins | sample S1TSphfallax_FD_89692 | JGI IMG/M metagenome (GOLD analysis project Ga0116226, IMG submission 89692) | Host-associated microbial communities from peat moss isolated from Minnesota, USA - S1T2_Fa - Sphagnum fallax MG | ecosystem: Host-associated > Plants > Peat moss > Unclassified | place: USA...
CCCATTGGGAATACAGTAAGGCATAGATGAAAGCGGCATTATCGCCCACGGCCGCCTGCACGCGGCGCAATGCCGCTTGCGCGTCCGCCAATCTTCCCAGCCGGTGGTAGGCCCAGGCAAGACAAATATCGTCGCGCGGGTCGCGCTCGCCGCCACAGGTGTGCAATGCCTGTGCCGTGTCACCCTGCCACATATCTACAAAAGCAAGATATTGCCGGTCCTGCGCCGGATCGGGTGGCTGCAAATTTTGCGCCCGGCGCAACGCCGCCCGCGCGTCCTCATAACGTCCCGCGAACGTCAGCACACGCGCCAGCAGACGGTAAGTGCCAGGCGTCAGCGGATCGAGCGCTGCCGCGTGCTCGGCCGCATCGACGGCCTCCTGCTTGTGGCCGAGTGCCACCTGGAACAGTGCATAACGCATTGATATCGAGGCATCGCCGGGCGAAAGCTCCACCGCACGGGCATATTCCGCCCCGGCCCGCGCCAAGTTCTCCAGGCGGCTCTTCAGCACAAACCCCAGCGCCGCGTGTGCCTCGCCGAGGTCCGGCGCCAGCGCCACGGAACGCTCGGCGTCCTGCAAGGCCGCGTCCAGCTTCCTGCGCGCGGCGCCGGGGTCGGAACTCGTGCCGTTCGTCGCCAGATAACACAGCGCACGGGCACGCCCGGCGAAGGCCAGCGCGAAATTCGGATCCAGCCGGATCGCCACGGTGAAGGAGTCGATCGCGTTCTGATCCGCCGCCAAATCCGCCTCGCTGACGTTCGCCAGGCCGGCGAGATAGGCGTCCAGCGCGCGCCCATTGATCGTCCCGCCCGGGGTGAGCCTGGACGCCGCGTCACCGAGCAGCACGACCTTCAGCGAGGCAATCACCGCCCCCGCGATTTGACCTTCCAGCATCAGAACGTCGCCCTGGTCGCGGTCATAACTGCGCGACCACATTTGAAACCCGCTGACCGCATCGATCAGTTGCACCGTCACCCGGACGCGGCCGCCATCCCGCCGCAAGCTGCCTTCGAGCAGCGTGCCGACGTGGAGTTGGCGTCCAATATCGGCAACCGTGGTCGATTTTCCCCGGAATGAAAAAGATGAGACCCGGGCCGCCACGCGCAGGGCGCCGACGCGCACCAGCGCATCGATCAGCTCCTCCGAAAGTCCGTCCGCGAAGTAGGTCTCGCGCGCGTCACCGCTCATATTGTCGAACGGCAGCACCGCGATCGAATGCGGCGGCGGCACGACCTGACCGCCGCCAAAAGGCGCCCGCGGCATCCGCCCGTTCAGCACGGCGGCCAACGCCACGCAGGCCGCAATCCCACCAATCCAGAGCCACCTCTGACGCGGCGGCGAAGGCGGCCGTTCGGCGAAGCCACCCACCAAGGGCGGCCGTTCGGCCGCGCTACCGACGAAGGACGGCTGTTCGGCCGCGCCACCCACGAAGGGCGGCCGTTCGGCCGCGCCGCCCACGAAGGGCGGCCGTTCGGCCGCGGGCAGCAGCGCCATGTCCGCCGCCGACGCCGGCCGGTCCTGCATCGGTACGATGGTAACCCGCGCGCCGAAGCGATAGCCCCTGCCGGGCGCCGTAACAATCAGGTTTTCCGCCGCCCCATGCGGCTTCAGCGCGGCGCGCAGCGACGAAATCGCCATACCCAGGCTGGTTGCATCCACCGTGCGGGCGGGCCAGACCGCGCGCAGCAATTCGTCCCGCTCCACCAGGCGCCCATGATGCTCCACCAGATACAGCAGCGTGTCGAACAGCCGGGCTGCCAGGCGCACCGGCGCGCCCTCGCAGGTCAACGTTCGGCCAACCGGGTCAAGCTGAAACCGGTCGAATGCATAGGCGCCTACGGAACGCGCGGGACCGTCCATGCCTGTTCCCTAGCCGCGCCTTTGCCCTGAACCAATTGAATGGAAGAAAAGCTAGGCAGTTCTTTTTTGGAAAAAAGAACCAAAAAACTTTTGTCAATTGCGAGCGGCGCCGAACTGGCCTTGCTGGCTCGCCTGCTGGCCGCAATGAGCAAAAGTTTTTTGCTTCTTTTTTTCAAAAAAGAAGTCCTTTCTTTTTCGCCCCCCCCCGCGCCACCCCGGGCAAGCCTTTGAAAAACCATATATTTAAACATTTTTAAAAGCTTTTACTTGCTCGGACTGGGTGTTCGTCCGGATTAATCGGCGCAGTTCGCCGCGGCCATTGCCGAACCGGCGGCGCGACCGCGGCGCCGGCTATCGCGGCATCCCCTAAAGGAGACATGCCACGTGCGAAAATCAAGTACAAACAGCCCAAGGGCGATGCTGGCCTGCTGCCTGCTCGCCGGCCTGGCGGCGGCGCCGGCGCACGCCGCTGCGCCGGTGGCGCGTATTGTCGTGCAGTCGGGCGAGTCGCCGCTTATCGCCATTCATGCGGCCCAATCCCAGACCCGCGCAGCCACCCTTCGCGCCCAATGGCTCGCCAGAGGGCACACACTGGCACAGGCTGCGCAATCCGGTGAGCCGGCGATCACCGGCGGCACGGTGACCGCTGCCACGCTGGCGGTCGGCGACCCGCAGGCCTACCCGAACATCACCGTCTCCTACACGGCCGGCGCCGCCGGCTATAATTCCACCGAGTTTACGTTTGTCTCGTCTAGCGGCCAGTCGTTCTACAACGCCGGCACAAGCGTGCCTTACTTCACCCAGTCCGGCACCATCAGTTTCGCTTCCATCGTTCCGCTCGCCCTGTGGTCGCAACCCGGCAAATGGCGGCTCGCCGGCGCAACCGTGTACGATAACGCGGGCAATTCCACGATCTACACCGAACACCAGCTCGCCAAGCTGTTCACCAACAGATCGTACACGGTGACCAATTCCGGCCTGTGGGATGGGCGTGCGCCGAAAATCCTGTCCGGCAAGCTGCGCAACGATACCGTTTCGCTGAGCGCGACGTATCCGGCGCTAAAGGCAGTCATTACCGCGTCGGACGCCGGCTCCGGGATTTATGTCGCCTACGTCTTCATCCAGCCGCCTGGCCAGACCTATTACGAAGCGGCCATCATCCCCAATGCCGTGCCTGTCAGGCACGGCGCGATCAAGGCGTTTGATCCGCTGAACGAGTACGATCCGACCGGCACCTGGGGCATCATCGGCTATGCTGTTTGCGATGTCGCCAGCAATTGCGCCGGCAGCACAAACCAGTCCGATGTCCTGGCATTGTTCGGCACCGACAGCTTCACCGTAACTCCCTGAGGTACGCATATCATGGCACGCATCTATTTGGCGGCCTGCATGGCCGCCGCCTTGTCTTCCGCCGGTATCGGCCGCATTCACGCAGGCCAGACTGAACCGATGCATATTCGCATCGAGCCCGGGCAGACCATCCAGCATGCCCTGTTTCTTGCAAAATTGCATGCGAGATTGCACGCACGGCGCGGCGCGCCTGGTGCCAGCCAGGCTGCCCGCGACGGCGGCAAGGTGTTCGACCCGGTCATCACCGCCGGGGCGGTGGTTTCCGGCACCGTCACAGTCGGCAAGTCGGGGTCCCTTCCCGAAATCAAATTGACTTATAAGACCGACGACGGCGGCCTGGGCGGCGTGGAATTTACCTTCACCGCGCCGGACGGCGTGCAAAGCCTCACTTACAGCTATTACCCGCAGGGCTACTCAAAGAGCGCCACCGTGACGTTCGAGGCCAATGTGCCCACGCCCTATTATGCGCAGCCAGGACAATGGACCCTGACTTCCGCGTTCATCGAGGATAACCAGTTCAACTATACCCAGTACGATCAGGCGCAATTGGCCGCGCTGATCACCAACCCTTACGTGAGCGTGGTGAATAACGGCCCGGTCGATATCACCCCGCCGGTCGTGACAGGCGGCGCAATACTGACCCCGACGGTGAGCCTTTCCTCCCCGATTCCGGTGTTCGAGGCCACGCTCACCGGAACCGACGACGTCTCCGGCATGGAAAACGCGTTCGTCGGCATCGAGCCGCCAGGTGGGACCTACAGCCAGGTCGATGTATATAACGCCCCCTTCCCACTGCTTTCCGGAACGCTCGATGCCTACTCGCCGATCTTTACGGGCCAGCCGACAGGCACCTGGTCGATCACCAGTTACTCGCTGTGCGACGTAGCGGGAAATTGTTTTAACGACACGAGCCCGGCCGATGTGACCTCGCTGTTCGGCACGGACACATTCACCGTCACCAACTGACGCCATCGCCCGTGTCGGGGCTTGCTCATCAAAGGAAGGCAGGGGGGCGAACCCCCTTGGTCTTCCGTGAAGGGCGGGTAAGAAGGTTCAATTTGCCAAAGTTTTTCGTTTCGTTTTTCAAAAAAAGAAATACGTTCCTAACCTGCTTCCTTCCAACCAATCCCATTGACCAAATTCACCGTTTCGGACTTTGCAATGAACCAGCCCGCGCCGTCCCAGGCGTGGGCTTGGATGATAGTCTCTCCCCCTGGTTGGATCGTCAGGCGATTGTAGGCGTTGGGTTCGCCGCGCAGGCGGGTGGAGGTGGCTGAGCCGCCTTGCAGGATCATTGGCGCCGCAGGGACGGGCGTGGCCAGGCGGGAATAACTGCGGTGAAGATGGCCGGCGAGCACGAGGGCTACGTTGTGCGCGCCGAAGGAAGCGAGGGCCCGGCCGGCACCGCCGACGATCTGTGCGGTTGGAAAGTTCGTTGGCGGGACCAGCGGGTGATGGGCCACGACGATGCGGATAAGGTGGGCGGGTGCTGCGTCGAGCCGGGCGAGGATGCGGGCCAGGCGTTGTTTGGTAACTCGGCCGCGGGACCAGTCGAGGTGCAGGCCGGCACGGCGGGCGGTGTTCAGGCCGATGACCACCACCGTATCGTCCTGCCAGGACGGTTCGGTTTGTTCGTCGATTTCCTGGCGCCAGCGCCGGTAGGGAACGAGGAATCGTTCGTCCAGGCGATAGGGTGAGATGTCGTGGTTGCCGGGCACGGAGAGGACCGGGGCCGGGCAGGCGCGCATGAAGCTTTTTGCGCGGCGGAATTCTTCGCGGCGGGCGCCCTGGGTGAGGTCGCCGCTGATGGCGATGAGGTCGGGCGGATCGTCGTTGAGGGCTTGTGACAGGGCATCGACGATGGCTGGGTTTGTGGCGCCGAAATGCAGGTCGGTCAGGTGAGCGATGCGGGTCACGGGATGGGGGCGATGACAGTCAAGGCGCGTTTCAGGATGCGGATTCGTGCCGGGTTGCTGATGAGGTTCTCCTCGCCATCGACCAGCACCCGGAGGCTTGCGGTGCAGCTGGCGATCTGGATATGCTCGCCTTTCAGCGTGGTCACAGCGGGGTCATCCGCAAAACGTCCACGTGCAGCATTCAACGCCACGCGCAGAAAACCCGCCCACGAACGAGGCTGCAGGGCGTATAGGCAAAGTTTGCCATCATCAAGCCTGGTTCGAGCAAAAAGCCTGCCGGTGGAATCATCCAGTGGGTTCACCGTAACGCTTAGCGACGGCGTGCGAAGGCGATAATAGATACCATCCACGATGACATCGAAGGACAGCGCCTTGTGGCGCCGCGCGGCGCGAATGGCTGCGCGGGCGAGATGCAGCCAGGCGGCGGGGCCGTTGCCGCGTTTTCGTCCCAGTTCGCGATGATGGCCCAGACGGGCCGGGCTGCCGAACATGACGGCACAGAGAAAGGCTCGACCGGAGATGTCGCCGACATCGATATCGCGGCGGCTGCCCTCCTGTAGAATGCGTATTGCGGCTTTGCGGTCATTCAGCGGAATGCCGAGATCGCGGGCCAGCAGATTTGCTGTCCCGGCCGGGATGATCCCGAGCGGAATGAGACTGTTGGCCAGAATTGCGGCCGCGCAGGCCAGAGTGCCGTCGCCGCCGGCGACAACGACGAGATCGGGGCGGTCGTTGCGCGCGTGCGCGAGGCGTTCCGGCAGGTCTCCCTGGCTATCAGAAGTGACGTCGAAAACGGTTGCGAGCTCGTCCGGCAACAGGTGGGCAGCGTCGGCGCCCAACAGGCCGCCGGCGTTGGCATTCATGACGAGGGAAGCGGTGCGGCGTAGCGACGCAGCGGTGACCGGCGCGTCCCGGTCGTTTCGGGCTTCGACCGCGGGCTGATCCTCAATCGCCACCGAGGCCCCGCAACTCGCCGGCGACCGGCGCGTGATTGAAGACGGCGGCCAGCGCGGTGCCGCCGAAAACATTGCCGGCCAGCGTCGGCAGCAGGAACGTCGTGACGTAGGCGGCGGGTGAGGCGTGGCCGGAGAAGACGGCGAACAATGCCTCTGCCGAACCGGCAATGATGTGGGGGAATTCGCACATCGCCACGACATAGGTGAGGAGCAGAATGACCAGCGGGCGCGCGGCGCCGGAGGCGGGGAGCAGCCACACCATAAGCCCGATCAGCCAGCCGGCGAAGCACGCGCGCACTGCGCACTGCCAGAACGGCAGCGCCATCAATTTTCCTGAAATGGTGACCATGGCGGCGTACGACTGCGGCTCGAAAACCCCGGGGCGGGATGCGATGAAGGCAAAGATGAAGGTGCCGACGAGGTTCGCGGTCAGCACGATGGCCCATACGCGCAACGTTGCCAGCAGCGACGGCAGGTCGCGCCTTGTGAGGGTGGGGATCAGCGCGGTCAGTGTCGTTTCGGTAAATAGTTGCTGGCGGCCTAGCACGACGATGAGGAAGCCGAGGGTGTAGCCGAAGGAGGCGACGAGACGGCGCCAGGAGGTGTCCGGCAGACCTGCCTGAAGATACGCTTGCGCTACGAGCGAGAAGCCGATGGAGAGGCCGGCGGCCAGGCCGGACCACATCAGGCCGGAAAAATGCCGCTCCAGTTCCGCCTCGCCTTCGGCTCGGACTATTTCGTGAATGACGAGAGGGCCAGGAGCGGCGCGGTCCGCTGCCTGTTTTTGCTCCCGTTCGTCGAGGTGGGGGGAGTCTTCGCCTGCGTCCGCCATGGGGAGGCGACGCGTCGGAGGGAGGAAAGTTCCAGGAGAAGGAAGGCAAGCAATTCTTTTTTGAAAAAAAGAACCGAAAACCTTTTATCTATTTGCCGGCAGAACAAAATCGGCTCGTTTGAAACGTGAGCTGGCAGCATTTGGTTGGCTGCTTGGATTGCTGGGCTGGAGCCCATCCTACGGGGCTACAGGGCTCCTAGGGCCGCGAACTCGCCTTGTTGGCGCGCGGCGCGGGCGGTGAGGGCGCCGAGGACATCCTTGGTGTTCCACAGGGCGGCTTGCAGCAGGGCGACCTGATCGAGGCTTTCGGCAACCGTGTGCTCGCGGGCGAAGTCGATGGCGCGCTTGCTGGCGGTGATCGCCAGGGGCGCGCGGGCGGCGATCTCGGACGCAGCGGCGAGGGCCGCGGCCACGGGGTCGGGGGAGACGCCGTTCACGAAGCCCAGGGCTGCGGCCTGCGAGGCGCGCAGGGTCAGGCCGCAGAAGGCCATTTGGCGCAAGACGGCGTCGGGCAGGAGGTGTGGGAGGCGTTGCAGGCTGCCGACGTCGGCCATCATGCCGATGTTGATTTCCTCGATGCGGAAATAGGCGTCCTCGGCGGCGAAGCGGAGGTCGCAGGCAGAAACCAGGTCCAGCGCGCCGCCGATGCAGGCGCCCTGGATGGCGGCAATCACGGGGAAACGGGCGCGGCTTACGCTTGAGAGGGCTTCCTGCAGGCGGCGCACCTTATGGATGAAGGCTTCGCGGGCCGCCGGACCGTCGTCGGGGCGTAGTTCGGCGGTTTGGAACACGGCGACGTCCATGCCGCTGCAGAAATGCTTGCCCTCGCCGCTGATCACCAGGGCACGGACGTTGCCGCCGGCGTCCAGGGCGCGGACCTGCTCGGGAAACTGGGCCCAGAAGGCGGGGGTCATGGAGTTGGCGGCATGCGGACGGCATAAGCGCAGATGCGCCACCGCGCCGTCGCGGGATACGGTAAATGGTGCCTCGGTCATATGCTGCTGCCCCCGGATTGCGAGTGGCGCACCCATACCTGCCGCGCGGGGCTGACGCCATGCGGCAACATTCGTTCACACTGCTTTGATTGACCGACGCGCAAGCTCTGCCCATAGAGGGGACAGGCGTTACAGGAATTGACCACGCTGGATATGCATCCTGCCTCGGGTCAGGCCGCATCGCGCGCGCCACAGGCAACCGACCCGCATGATTCTGAGATCGACCGTGCCGCAGCGCAGGCCGCGTGCCGGTCGGCTAAAGAGCGGATTATCTGATGCTCGCCATTCCGGAAACACCGGTACCGACACCGGTTGCCCGCATACAGGCGGTCGTGCCGCGCGGCGCGTTGGCGCGGCGCCGGCGCGCCGTGCACGTGGCCAAGATATCGCTCCCGCTGGCGGCGCTGGTGCTGCTGTCTTCCATTGCCTTGTGGCCGGAGATCAGCCGCACGATCGAGCGCGGGCGCGCGACGTTGCACGTGCTGGCGCTGGTGCAGACCGGCGGTGTGATGAAGCTGCCGCGTTACCGGGGGTATGACACGCAGAACCAGCCTTACATGGTGAGCGCCGACACCGCCGTTAAGGTTGGCGAGGAGCGGTATGCCCTGACCAACCCGCGCGGCGACATGACGATGCGCAACGGCACCTGGGTGCAGGTGCAGTCCAAGCATGGCATTTATGTGCAGAAAGCAGACCAGCTCGATTTGAGCCGCGACGTGGTGCTGTATCGGCAGGACGGCACAACGATGACGTCGTCGACCGCGACGGTGGATATGAGGAAAGGCGCGGTGACCAGCGCCGACTACACGCACGCCGAGGGCCCGTTCGGCACGCTGGACGCGGAAGGTTTCACGCTTTTGGACAAAGGTGGCCTGATGCAGTTCCATGGGCCAGCAAAACTGGTGCTGAATGGCAGCCACTGACCGGGGTTGGGTCGCGGCGTTTCATCTGGTTGGGGCGATTGCGTGCGCTACGCCGGCCTCTGCCTGGGCGCAGGGGCTCGATCTGTCGCATGGCGGGCCGATCACTGTAACGGCGCTCGGGGGAATCGACTGGAACCAGGGCGACCAGACGGTTACGGCACACGACGACGCACGGGCGGTGCGCGGCGACGTGACCGTGACGGCCGACCGTCTGATTGCGCATTACCGCAAGAAGGCTGGGGCGGCTGGGAATGCGCCGGCTGGTGCGGCGGCCACACCGGCTGCGACGGCGCCTTCAGTTTCGGCGGCAGTTGGGCCGCAGCCGGCCGGCGTTACCGGGGCGCCGGACGACACCGGCAATAACGAAATTTATCGGCTCGATGCGGATAATCACGTTCATATTTTCAACCCGACCGACCAGGCCTGGGGCGACCATGGCGTGTACGACATGGACCAGGCGGTGCTGGTGCTGACCGGGAAGGCGCTGAAAATGACGACTGCGCAGGACCTTATCACGGCGCGGGATACGCTGGAGTATTACTCGCAGAAGCACATGGCGGTGGGTCGGGGCGACGCCACGGTGACCAGCAATGACGGGCGCCGGATCAAGGCCGATACGCTGGTCGCTTATTTTGTGGATAACGGCCAGCCGGGAGCCAAGCCGGCCGCGGGGACTTCGCCGCCGCCACCGCCGAAGGCGGCGGGAAAGCCGGGCGAGAAGGCGGCCGACCCGCTCGCGGATTCGGGCAAGATCCAGCGGGTGGAGGCATTCGGACACGTCGAGGTGCGGACGGTGACCGAGACGGTCACCGGCGAGCGGGGTGTGTATGTGCCGGATACAGGGCTTGCCCGCATTGTCGGCCATGTTCATGTCACGCGCGGCGAGAATCAGCTGAATGGCTCGACCGCCATCGTGAACATGAAAACGGGCGTTGCCACCATGCTGGAGACGCCGGGCGCGCGGGTGCATGGGCTGGTGGTGCCGAACGAACCGCAGGCGAAGGGAGCCAGTCCGGATAGCGACACCAAACCTGGGGCGAAGCCCGCCGGCAGCGACGATGACACCGCGAAGGACACGCAATGACCGATATTCCGCGCGACAAATTGCGCGTGCTGCACGGCAGCGGCGGCCTGACCGCGCAGGGCGTCGGTAAGACCTACAAGGGTCGCCCCGTCGTACGTAACGTTTCGGTGAATGTGCACCGTGGCGAGGCGGTCGGGCTGCTGGGACCGAACGGCGCTGGCAAGACCACGACATTCTACATGATCGTCGGGCTGGTGCGGCCTGACACCGGCAACATTACGCTGGACGGGCACGATATTACGCTGCTGCCAATGTATCGCCGTGCCCGTATGGGCATCGGCTATTTGCCGCAGGAGGCGTCGGTTTTTCGCGGCCTCAACGTCGAGCAGAACGTCAAGGCGGCGCTCGAGGTGGTGGAATCCGACCCCGATGCGCGCGAGGTGGCGTGCGATGCGCTGCTGGCGGAATTTGGCATCGGGCATTTGCGGCGGACACCGGCGCTGGCACTTTCCGGCGGCGAGCGGCGGCGGGTGGAAATTGCCCGCGCGCTGGCGACCAGGCCGAGCTATATTCTGCTCGATGAACCGCTGGCCGGTATCGATCCGATCGCGGTGGGCGAAATCCGCGACATGGTGGGGCACCTGAAGAACCGCGGGCTGGGCGTGCTGATTACCGATCATAATGTCCGCGAAACGTTGGAGATTATCGACCGCGCTTATATCATGCACGATGGACATGTGTTGATGGAGGGTTCGCCGCGCGATGTGGTGGCGCATGCGGACGTAAGGCGGGTCTATCTTGGAGAAAAATTCTCTATGTGATGGTAGAGCCAGGGTTGCGGCCTGGCTTTTTGTTCTGTTGTGTATGGTGGCAGCACCGCTGGCGTCAGCGGCCGCTTCGAACATTTGTCACGGATCGCCACCGAAATATTCCGCACCCTCGGCCGGTGGCGTGGCCGCCGCGCCGCTGAGCGTCGATGCGGGCAGCCATGTCGTGCTGATGGAGTATGAGGCCTGGTTTGGACCCAAGGCCGAGGGTTTTCAGACGCAGGTGACGACCTGCCTGCAAAGCCGCGATATGCAGAAAGGCGTCATTCCGAGTGGCTATGACAGCGCCGATCCGGCGGTGATCAAGCAGCATGTTGCCTGGTTGGAGCAGATGGGCATCGATGCGGTGACGATCGATTTGACCAACAATGTCAGTTGCATCTTTGATGGCGATGAGGGCAAGAAATTTCTGGAGAAGGCGTGCCAGCAGCCGAATTGGGTGAACACCAGGGAATTCCGTGCGTCGATGCTGAGCATTCGAAGCAATGTTGCTAATCTGTATCCGGCGTGGACAGGGCTGGCGACCCGGCTGAAGATTATTCCGCTGCTTGGCGGGTTTGACCGGTATGCGCTGACGCCGGACCCGCATGATGGGCGGTCCTCGCTGGAGAAGGAGGCTGATTATTTCGGCGCGCTGATGCGCAACTTCCCCGATATCAACGTGATTTATGACGGCAAGCCGCTGATGCTGATCTATCTAGGCACGCCGGTTGGTCCCGGTCGGGAGGCCGCTATTGTGCGCATGCTGGCGCGGACCCGGCTCGATGAACGTTACACTTTCAGGTTGGTCGGTGGCTTTCTCGACAGCCAGCCGAGCTTTTGGGCGCACCCGCACAGAACGCCCACGGGGCCGATTGAAATTGCACCGCGTTATGATTTCTGGAGCGTGGTGGACCGGCTGAATTTCTGGGGGGCGCCGCCGGTGCCGTATTATCCCACCTACAGCCTGGCTGGAGGGCGGACCGAGAACATGACGGCGTCGCTGGCAACGCCCGGGCAGAGCGGCTGGAATTGCTCCGGCAAGCCGGATCGGTATCGATATTGCCCCGATGCCGCGTTGCGTTATTGCGGTGCAGGCTACCAAGGTGGCTGCAACAAGGGGAGGTACGAGACGCTTGCGGAGTTCATGGCATACGCTGGGACGTTGCAGCCGATATTTCTGATTCTAAACCAGTTCAATGAATTTTCGTATGGCGACGAGGGGTGGAACGCAAACACGAACGATGATGCCGAGCCGACGCTTCAATGGGGATATGGCGGGATACGGGCCGTGGTCGATCAGGTGCGCGATTATCGTAATAATGTGAATTCGCGGTGATTGTTTATTCTGTACGACGTCAGGTGGGATTGAAGGGCATCCCACCCGCGATGGCGGCTTGTTGTAGCACCCACCTTCCCCCCGCTTCGCGGCGGGCCCCTTCCTCTCCCGCGAACGGCGGGCGAGGAGATTTCTTTTAGGAGGGATCAACAAAGTTTGCGTAAGGCGAATGCCATCTTATAACTGGAAGGGGTTTTTGGCGAGCGCTGCCAGGGTGGCCCATGCGGTGGCACCGAGGTGGGGGCGGCGGTAATAGACGAAATCGGGCTGCAGCATGAGGCCGGTCGAGAAGCCGGTTGTCATGCGCGGTACCGTGGTGGCCCATACCAGGCCGTCCGGGGTGGTTTGTTGCGTCAGCGTGGCCATCATGCGGGCGGCGAGTTGCGGGCGGCCGGAAAGACGGGCCAGGAGGGCGACATAGGCGGTGCCCTCCAGCCAGATGCCGTCGCGGTCGTCGTTGAAATCTATGCCGGCGGGGTCGGACGCGGGGACGCCCTGGTGCGCCAATACCCAATCGAGCGCCGGCGCCCATTCCGGCGAGGCGCCCGGGGCCAGAAGCGGCCATAGATTGGCGTCCGCGGCGGCAGCGCGATTGGGGGCGCCGGTTGGTGTGAGGCCGGCCAGAAACCTGCGTTCCCGCGGGTCCCACATCGAGGCCACGAACGCGCGCGCATGGCGCGCCGGTTCGCTGCGGCCAAGGGCCGCGAAGGCCACCGACAGGTCCAGATTGTGCTCCGTGCTTACCCAGGTGAGAGCGATCTGGTGTGGTTCCCAGCCGATAAAGCCGCCGGTGTAGCCGCGCGCGGCGCGGGTGTTGCGTTCAACCCAGTCGGCGGCACGGTCGGCGGCAGCACGGTAGCTTGTGTCACCGGTTGCGGCCGTCAGGCGCACTAAAAAGATCATTGCCCAGGCGACAACGCCGGTTGCAGTGCCGACCTGGTAGCCATCCTCCAGCCAGCTTTTGGTGTCCGTGTCCCACCAGCCGGAAAGCGGGTATGCGCCGGTCGTGGTCACCGGTCCGGCGGCGTAGGCGTTGCGGAGGCGCCCGTCGAGAAAATAGCGGTCGCGTTGCTGGGCGTTTACGAGCGCGTCACCGACGACCCGGGCCTGGGCGACGTTGCCGCCGGCCAGAAGGGCGAGGCCGGCCACCGCGTTGTCATACACGTAGGCGCAATTCTCATGCACGCGGTCGAACGGCGTGGTACCCAGGCCCTCGTAGCTGCGCAATAGGCCGCCATGCACATGGCCCAGCACAGAGGCCGCGGCGCCGAATAGAGCATTGCGGCGTCGAATCAAGGAACCAGTTCTTTTTTTCAAAAAAGAACTGGTTCCTTAAAGTGCTTCCGCCAGCGCCGATGCGCTCCGCCCATTAGCAATGGCCGCCGAAAGCGCATGGAAATGCACGCCATTGACCCGAGCGAAAGCATGGTCTGCACCCGGATAAACATAGGTCTCGATCAGCGCATTGCCGTGCGTCGCCGCGGTTATCTTCTCCTGCGCCTCGGGCGGAACGAACTTGTCCAGCGCGGCGATGTGCAGCAGCAGCCTGGATTTCACGTTCGGCAGTTCGCCGAGCAGGCCGTCGATGCCGACGCCGTAATAGGAAATATTCACGTCCGAGTCCGAGCGGGTGGCCATCATGAAGGCCAGGCGGCCGCCGAGGCAGAAACCCATGGTGCCGGCGTGGCCGTTGCTGCCCGGCAGGGTGCGGGCCAGCGCAAGGGTTGCCTTGAGGTCCTCGACGCCCTTCGCCTGGTCGAAGGCGTTCATCAGCGCGAAGGCCTTCTGCCATTCGGCATCGGTCTTGTCGGTGATGTTCACGCCGGGTTCCAGGCGCCAGAACAAGTCGGGCGCGATCGCGAAAAATCCCAGCGCGGCGACATGCTCGGCGGTGGCGCGCAGGGCGTCGTTGACGCCGAAAATCTCCTGGATGATGACCACGGCGCCGGCGGGCTTGGTGGCGGGCTCGACGAGGTAGGCGTCGAAGGTGCCGGCGCCATCGGTCGCGGTCACTGTCACGTTTGCCATGGATTTGCGTCTCCTGCTGGGTGGCCGGCAGATATAGCTTGGGGGCGTGGTGCGCCAGGGGGGGCGGTGGCAAACAGACGTTCACTCGCCGCGAGGCATGGAGCGAAGATTTATGGATATGAATTTGGCGGTGGCGCCGCGCCCCGCGGTGCGCACGCGCGTGGTGCTGTGGCTGCTGTCGGGCGTGGTGCTGACGGGGCTGTCGATCCTGTTCGTCGATCAACCGGTGTCGACGTGGTCGCATGACATGCTGCACCGGCCGCTCTGGTCGGTGGAGGCGCAGAAAATTGCCGGCGTGGTTTACCTCGGGGGCGCCGCGCTGGCGGTGCTGGTGGCAGCTGTGATCGTGCGGCTGACAGGGAGGCGAATGGGGCCGCTATGGCGTACCGCTGTTGGCGCGGCGCTGGCCACTTTGGTGGCGGCGCTGGCGGTGACTTTCATCAAGTATGGGTTCGGCCGGCTTTGGCCGGAAACCTGGACGCACAACAATCCGTCGTGGATCAACAACCACGCGTATGGGTTCATGCCGTTCCATGGCGGCGAAGGATACGAGAGCTTTCCGTCCGGGCACACGGCGCGGATTACGGCGCCGTTCGCGGTGCTTTGGCACAGGGTGCCGCGCCTGCGAGTGCTGTGGGCGTTGCCGACATTGGTGGTGGCGGTAGCGCTGATTGCCGCGGATTTTCATTTTGTTGGCGATTGTATTGCCGGGGCTTATCTGGGGGTGGCGTCTGCCGCGCTGGTGATGACTTTTTTGTAGGAAGGAAGCAGTTCATTGCGGTAAACTAATTGTTCAAAATGGCAACCTCGGCGCCGCCCGCAAGAGTCAAAAGTTTTTTGGTTCTTTTTTTCAAAAAAGAACTGCTTACTTTCCTTTCCGCCACCGGTTCAGCGCGACCAACGACCAGACCGCCTCAATGGCGCCAAATGGCCAGGCGCCTTGCAGAAACCCATACGCCGAGCCGAGGGCGCACGACGCTGCAAATGCCAGGACGAACCAGTGGCTGCGGGATTCCAGGGTGTAACAGATCAGCATGGCGGACACCGCGAACAGGCCGAACAGCGTCAGGCGATCCATGCGAGTTTCGTCTTTACCATAGGCCGAAAGTACCGGCTCCTCGCCTGCGCGAGCACCCTAACCCTCACCTTCCCACCGCTTCGCGGCGGGCCCCATCCTCTCCCGCAAGGGCGGGCGAGCACATTTCCGAACAGCCGCCAAGACTTCGGGCCACGCGTGTCAGATATAGTGTTCCTCGAGCGGTTTGAAACCGTTGAAGCCGTTGGTGGCGTAGGTTGTGACGTAGGCGCCGGTGGCATGGAAGCGCACGCGGTCGCCGGCGCGCAGCGCCAGCGGCAGGCGGTTGTTGGTCTTCTCATATAAGGTATCGAAGCTGTCGCAGGTGGGGCCGGCGATGACTACGGGGCCGGTGGGGGTGCCGTCGTGCGGCGTGGTGATGATGTAGCGGGTGTTTTCGTCCATCGTTTCGTTCAGGCCGCCGAACACGCCGATGTCGAGATAGACCCATCGCAAAGGGTCGGTGCGGCTGCGGTGGCTCACAAGGACAACTTCGCTTTCCAATGCGGCGGCGTCGCCGACCAGGTGGCGGCCGGGTTCGAGCAGCACCTCCGGGAGGTCGTTGCCGAAATGGTAGGCCAGCGCGCGGTCGATGCCGCGGCCGAATTCCTCGATGGGGGCTACTTCATCCTGGTAGCGGGAGGGAAAGCCGCCGCCGAGGTTGATCATTTTGAGGTGGATGCCGTCGTGCTCCAGCGCGTCGAACAGCATGGCGACCTGGCCGATCGCCGCTTCGTGCGCTTCGGGGCCGGTTTGCTGGCTGCCGGGGTGGAAGGACAGGCCGTAGGGGACCAGGCCGAGGCCCTCGCACCGGTGCATGAGGTCGAGCGCCATGTCGGTGCCGGTGCCGAACTTGCGGGCGAGCGGAAAAATCGCGCCGTCGGTGGCGACGACGAGGCGGCAGAAGACGCGGGCGCCGGGGGCGTTTTCGGCGATCTTTTC
>Ga0116226_10002497_pt1 | contig 16046 bp, 16 predicted proteins | sample S1TSphfallax_FD_89692 | JGI IMG/M metagenome (GOLD analysis project Ga0116226, IMG submission 89692) | Host-associated microbial communities from peat moss isolated from Minnesota, USA - S1T2_Fa - Sphagnum fallax MG | ecosystem: Host-associated > Plants > Peat moss > Unclassified | place: USA...
AGTGGGGCAAGGTAGACGGCGGTAGGGTCTCTTGGAACCCGCATGAACATTGGCTCAAAACCGATTTCCTTGAGAGAATTGCCGAATGCAAATACAGGTCCCTGGGACGATTCGAGTCCGGGATCATCGCGGGAGCGCGAAGAGGAGAAATAGGCAGATGGCGACAGCAATGACAAAGACAGCGTTGGTGCGGCAGATGGCGGAAAAGCTCGAGTTGACCAGCAAACAGGCAGTGGCCTTTCTCGATCTGCTGGCCGATACGGCCGTAAAAGAGACAAAGAAGAACGGGGTTTTTGTAATTCCGGGACTAGGCCGTCTGGTCAAGGCTGAGCGCAAGGCCCGCACCGGCCGGAACCCGCAGACCGGAGAAGCCATCAAGATCAAGGCCAAGACCGTCGTCAAGTTCCGGGTCGCGAAAGCCGCCAAGGATGTCATCGCACCGGTCAAGAAGTAGTCTGCGGCCTGAGGGCGTCACCAGGGCGTGGTTCTGGTGACCTCACCGCAGAACGCCTGAACGCCTGACCCATTGCCGGACATCTACTGCATCGGACGGGCGCTCAGACAGTCCCTTGGCTCTCCTCGGCAGCATCTGGTGACACCCGCAGCCGCATCTCCGCCTGCGCTGGCAGTGCGGCTCGCACCACCAGCGATAGGCCCGCGGCGATCAAGAGGCACTGCAGCAATCGCAGCGCGTTGTACTGCCAGCTCATGGTAACGAAACAGGCTGCGGACAGGACCGGGAAGCACTCCCGCACAACTCGCCTCCACAGGGACCGGTCAGGCGCCGTGAGTGGAGGCGACGGTCCCACGAAGCCTGCCAAGGAAATGGCTGCCACCGCCAGAACATAGAAACCAGCGCTCTCGGCAGGCAGCAGGACGCACCACGGCGCGCAGACCGCCAGCAAGCCGGCGCTTTTGGCCGGGGATCTCTGCGGGACCGTAACCACCCGGAGAAGCGCGCCCAGCAAGGCCACAAACGCCACAGCGATAGTTACATATTCACTGCTGCGGGCAAGATCGCCGAAGCCGTGTGAGACTCCCCACTCCGCCAGGGCCAACCATGCCGTGCCGGTGCGGGGGGAGGCATAGGACACGCTGTACCCGATTACCCAAGCCGCGGCAATGATTGGAACCCTCAGGTTCAGCAGCCGCGGTCTGCGCGGGTCGATTCCGGTGGCGCTGGCCGGCTCGGCTCTCATGCTCTCTCTTCCTGGGAGGGAGACATCTCGAGCGCATCGCGCAGCCGTCCCCCGGAGGCCGCGAGTCTGCCCTCGGCCTCCATCCGGTCGAGTTTCAGGCGGTGCATGATCACGGCGACTCGCACCGAGCCGCCCAAGTCGAGCAGTCTCGCCGCCTGTTCCTCACCCAGCTCTGTCAGTCTGGCAACAATGCGCGTGGCCCGGTCTCTCAGTTTCTGGTTCGTAGGCTGAACGTTCACCATCAGGTTGCCGTAGACGTAGCCCAGGTTGACCATTACACCGGTCGAGAGCATGTTGAGCACCAGTTTGGTTGCCGTTCCAGCCTTCATGCGAGTGGATCCGGTCACTATCTCCGGCCCCGTATCCGGGGTAATGGCCAGGTCAACGCTCCCTGCAAGGGCCGAGCCTCGGACGCAACTGATCCCGATCGTCCACGCTCCGATCGATCGAGCATAGGCCACTCCTCCGAGAACATACGGGGTACGCCCACTCGCAGCAATGCCGGCCAGCGTATCGCCCGAACCGAAGCCCTGCGCCGCCAGGTCTGCCCTTGCTTGCTCCTGATCGTCTTCCGCGCCCTCCACCGCATGCTGAAGCGCCCGGCTCCCCCCCGCAATGATCCCTTGCACCAGATCCGGCGGGCTGTTGTAGGTGGGGGGGCATTCGGCCGCATCGAGTACGCCCAGCCTGCCTGAGGTGCCGGCTCCCAGATAAAAGAGACGGCCACCCGCCTTGAGGCGCGCCGTGATCTCGCCGACAGCGTGTGCGACCGAGTCCGCTTCCTTCCTCACCGCAGCCACAGCCTCGAAGTCGGCCTCGCACATCAGCGCGACAAGTTCCATGGTGGAGAGTCGATCGAGGGCATGGCTCTTCGGGTTTTCGGACTCGGTGGAGAGCTCCCCAAGACGCATTGCTGGTTGGTTCAACGCCTCCCCCGTTCCGGGCATTCTGAGCACTCCCTTACTGTTGGACAAGCCTGTCGACCAGCACATCAAAGTCTTCAAGGCAGGTGTAGTCGATGATGACGCGGCCTTTGCCGTGGCGATCTTCTATCGTGACCCGCAGACCGAGGGCGCGCTGCAGTTCATCGCGTGCTTCCCGGACGTTCGGATCGAGAGGTTCCTTGAGCTTGGCTCGTTTCTGGAGATCCTTCTTCCCGGGGTCGAGGATGCCCTGCACATAGCTCTCAGTCTGCCTGACGGACATCGACAGGGCGCAGACCCTTTGTGCTGCCTTGGCGATGTCGTCTGCCTTTTCAAGGGCAAGGAGAGCACGGGCATGCCCGAAGCTGAGTTCCTCCGACTCGACCCTGGCCTGCACAGGCGCTGGGAGTCGCAGCAGGCGCAGGAAGTTGGCGACGCTTGCCCGGTCCTTGCCGGTGCGCTGGGCCATCTGCTCCTGCGTGAGTTTGAACTCGCGGCTGAGACGATCGTAGGCGCGAGCCTGTTCGATCGGATTGAGGTCCGATCGCTGCAGGTTCTCGACAATCGTCATCTCCATGGCCTGCCCATCGGAGACCTGGCAGACGAACGCAGGTATCGTTGGTTTCTTGGCCAGCTTCGAGGCCAGCCAGCGCCGCTCTCCCGCAATGAGCTGGTAGCGCCCGTCTGGCAACTTGCGCACGACCACGGGTTGCACGACGCCCGTAGCCGAGATCGAGGCGGCGAGATCGATCAACTGTTGATCGTCGAATTTGCTCCGCGTCTGAAAGGGATTCCGCGTGATCTGTTCAAGCGGAATCTGCAACGGCGATCCCTGGTTCTCGAGGGGAGGAGCGGCGGCAGCGCTCTGTTGAGCGGCCGGGCGTGGCAAAAGGGATTCCAGACCCCTACCAAGTACCCGGCGCTTCGCTTGTTCCGGTTGTTCAGTCATCTGATTTCGCACCTCGCTCAGGAATACGGCCAGAAACGCATAGGCCGCGATGGCGCCTGTGTTGCGGGAGTCTGCTTTCGACTCGTCATATTGTTTCTCTGCAGCAGCTCGAGTGCCAAGTCGCGATAGGTCTCGGCCCCACGCGATTTTGGATCGTACATGGCAACCGGGCGTCCGTAACTGGGGGCTTCGGCCAGTCTGACATTGCGGGGAATGGTTGTGTTGAATACCTGCTCTTGAAAGTGTTCCCGGAGATTCTTGCTCACTTGCTGAGCCAGGTTGGTCCGCTCATCGTACATGGTCAACAGAATGCCCTCAATGGCCAGCTTCGGATTGAGGCTTTCGCGAACACGCTCCAGGGTGTGCATCAGCTCGCTGATTCCTTCGAGGGCGAAGTACTCGGCTTGCATCGGGATGAGCAAGCCGTCCGAGGCGACCAGAGCGTTGAGCGTGAGCAGGTCCAGAGCCGGTGGGCAGTCGAATAGGACGAAGTCATACGAGTCGATTTCGGGCGTGAGCGCCGCTTGAAGCTTTTGCGCACGATTTTCCTGTTGGATGAGTTCGACGGTAGCCCCGACCAGGTCCTTGCTGGAGGGCACGAGCTTGAGTAACTCGATTTCGGTGGACAACAGGGCATCAGCGATGGCGGAGCTCCCTACCAGAATGTCATATGTAGAGCATCGAAAGCCGTCCTGCGCGAAGCCGAATCCTGCGGTCGTGTTCGCCTGAGGATCGATATCAAGCACAAGACAGGCCATTCCTTCGAGCGCGAGAGCTGCCGACAAGTTGATAGCGGTGGTCGTCTTACCGACTCCGCCCTTCTGGTTTACTACCGATAAAACCTTGGCCATCACTCAGGAGATTAGGTGGATCGAACCGATATAGCAAGGGTGTAGCAAGGGAGAGTGTTCCACGTGGAACATCTGCGAAGTGACGTTGCTCGTAAAGTGTTCCACGTGGAACACTCTCTGGACTGCAGCCACGTTTTCATCGAGTGGGATCCACCGCTCAATCGCTCTCGACTAAGCCGATCAGAGCAATCGTGAACATCGAGCGCGCACACTCAGGTGAGCCGCTTCTGGCCGATCAGGACAATCCTACTGCCACTCCTGGGCATGGCATACGGTTCCCTGAAGGCAATCGCTGGAATCGCGCGCCACTCTTCCACTGCGCGCCGGCTGGTGAGCAGAAGAAGCCAGCCCCCGTCCTCCACACGGGCGGAAGCCTCCTCCGCAACCTCCTTCATCCGGTCGACCGCGCGCATGACGACAGCGCTAAACGCCACCCGCCGATCCATCTGTTCCACGCGGCCATGATGCACCAGCGCGTCTACACCCAACTGGCGCACCGCCTCACGTAAAAAGAGCGCCTTCTTCCCCTGCGATTCCGCCAGCGTCACCCGGATATCCCTTCGGCAGATCGCACACGGAAGCCCTGGAAATCCTGCACCCGATCCATAATCCAGCAGCGTCTTGACCGCTGACGGCAGCATGCGCGCGCAAATGATCGACTCTACAAAGTGCCGGGCAATGATCTCTTCTTCATCCCGAATGGCGGTCAGGTTCATCTTCGCGTTCCACTTCAGCAGCAGCCTCAGATAGAGAGAGAAACGCTCCTCCTCATCCGGCAACAACGGCGGCTGCCCGGCTGCGATCAACTGCTGCTGCAGGCTCGCGGCGGGGCTGGAAACCCCGGCATGATTTCGCCCGGCCTCGCCCGCGCTCATGCCCGGCTTCGGCTCGGCTCGGCTATACCCAGTCTCGGGCCCTCGGACCGCTCGTCCGCTTCCGGCGAAACCACCTTTGGCACGGCCCAGCAGCGCGCCGCAGCCACAAACCTGGAGAAGATTTGCCGGGAAGAGGCCTTCGTTGCAAATGTCCGCTCAGGGTGCCACTGCACCCCCACCACAAACCCGTCCTCAGCCTCTACCGCCTCGAGCGTTCCATCTTCCTCCGCATACGCCGCTGGCCTGAGCCCGTCCCCGGGCCGGTCTACCGCTTGATGATGGCTGCTATTCACCGCTGCCCGCACACCATCGAACGCAGAGTAGAGGTGCCCAGCCCCTAGCGAGAGGAAGATCTCATGCGCTTCCTCGAGAGTTCTGCCAGGTGCGTGGTTGAGACCTGTCTCAAGATGCTGAACCAGACTTCCTCCCTTCCAGACATTCATCGCCTGGTGTCCGTAGCAGATCCCCAGCAAGGGCTTCTGGAGGTTGAATGCGTCTTGCAGAAGGAGCTCGTCAGCCGCCTCCCGGAGCGCATCCCGCGCGGCCGTTGCCGGATGCGCCTGCTGCCCGTACTTTTGCGGATGGATATCGGCGGGGCTTCCGGGCAACAACACCCCCTGGCACTGGGCGACCTGCCGCGCGGTCACGGACGGATCCGCATCAAGCTGAATCGCTACCGCGATTCCTCCGCTTTGCTCCACCGCCTCGGCATACTGCTTCCAGCACCGCTCGTTGTATGCCGCGTCGGTGGAAGTGGGGAGAGGAATCGCAATGCGCGGCTTGTCTATCATCCAAGCTCCATGGGTGTACGAACGTCGTCCGGCGCATGCATGGGGTCCATCGGGGCGACCTCTGCCTCGTCAAGGTAGGAGTGCGTGTAAAACAGCTCTGAAATCACTGAGCGCAACCGCGAGGTTAGCTCCTCCATGTCGCGCAGGGTGTACCCGCTCGTATCGATCGGCTCACCAACCGCGAGCAGGATCGGAACCGGGAAAAACTCCCTGGCATGCACCGGGAGCAACTCGTGGGTACCGATCAGCGCCATGGGAACAAGCGGCACACGCGCCCGGATGGCCATGAACGCTGGTCCATTCATGAACGCGCCGGGGTGTCCATCCCCTGTCCTCCCGCCTTCGGGAAAGATGAACAACGGCATATTCTCCCTGAGCGTCTTCACCCCGCCGCTGAGGCTGGCAATCGAAGCGCGAGGATTGTCGACATTCACTGGAATCTGTCCCGACCTGTTGAGATGCCAGCCAATGAATGGCATGCTCCAGAGGTCGCTGCGAGCGACAATCCTGAATTGAAAGGGAAGACTCGAAAATATCACCGGCGTATCCATGTAGGAGAGGTGATTGGAGCAGTAGACCGCCACCGGGTGTTTCAACAGGTTTTCTGCGCCGATAACGGTGACGGTCGAGCCGCTGCACCACACCGAAGCGGACGCCCAGGCCTGCGCGATCCTGTGCTGCCAGCGCCCATCCTTCTCAAAAACCGAGGCCAGCAGGGATGCGCTGCCAAAGGCAGCGGTGCAGACCAGAAAGAGCGGCGCCTGCACCAGGTTGGACCAAAGCCGGGCGCGTAACGGAAGTGGATCAGGTCGGGAGGTAAGTGCCTTCGTCATGGGTGCGATCACAGGAACGAAATTCATACCAGCAAAGAGCGCAGTGCGCCGATAAGCACCACTGAGCCACAGGCAACGATGAGACTGCCGGGCTGTGCGCCGGCTGATTGGATGGCCGCATCGAGGGCGGCGCCGGGGTCGGCGAACTCAGTGTGGCTCGCCCCTGTATGTCCTGCCGCTTCAACGAGTTCGGCGATCGATGCGGCACGCGGAGAGGGGAGAGCCGTCAGGTAAATGTGGTCGAAGATGGGAAACAGGATCTGCGCCATCTCGTCAAGGGCCTTGTCGCGCATACAGCCAAAGATGAGCGCGCAAGGCCCCTCTAACCCCATCTGGCCCACCGCGGCACGCAGCGTCCAGGCGCCGGCGGGGTTGTGGGCCACATCGAGCAGAACAGCGGGCCGTGCAGGCTCTGCAGGAAGAAGTTCGAGGCGCCCGGGCCAGCGCGTCTCACGGATTCCGCGCTCGATGTGCGATCGCTCAATCTTGTAACTGTGCGTATTGCGTAAAGAGATCGCCGCAGCAATGGCGAGGGCGACGTTGCGTTGCTGATGCTGGCCTCGTAATGGTGAGTCCACGAGGAGCACTGCGTCGGCGATCTCTGGCAATCCGGTGAGTTCATAGCGGTTCCAGCCTGATCCGGAGCCGGGCTCGAAGGACGAGGATCGTCCGGGCAGGTACTCCGCTGCGTTGACTCCTCGTACATTCAACGCGACGGCCATCTCGCCGAGCGCCTGGTTCGCCTCCGGATGCTGCGGCAGGGTGATCATCGTGCCACCTTGCCGTAGAATTCCCGCCTTCTCGCGCGCAATCTCAGCGATGGTTGAGCCGAGCCATTCCGTGTGGTCGAGGGAGATATCGGTGATGATCGAGAGCAGGGGCTCGACGACGTTGGTCGCATCGAGCCGGCCGCCCATGCCCACTTCAAGGACCGCAATATCGACGGAGCGCGCCGCAAAGGCGAGCATTGCAGTGGCCGTCATCGTCTCAAAAAAACTTGGCGGCCCCGGCAGTGCGCCCGCTGCGACCAGGGACTCGGCAGCCGCCTCGACCCGCGCCAGATGCTCGAAGAGGACCGCGTCTTTGATCGCAGCGCTCCCGCCATCGCCCGCCGAGATACAGATCCGCTCATTGACACACGAGAGGTGCGGCGAGGTGTAGAGTCCGGTCGTGTAGCCTGCCGCGGAGAGGATCGACGCCAGGGTCGCCGCGGTCGAGCCCTTCCCGTTGGTGCCGGCGATCAGGACTGATGGAAACCGCTGTTCCGGGTTTCCCAGTGCGGCAAGCAGCGCACGCATGTGAGCGAGATCGAACTTGCGGCGGGGCTCGCCGGGTCGCGTATGCAGCTCTCCCCCGAGACTCATGAGGCGATCAAGCGCGGCAGAGTAACCCATACCCTCATTCTAAGCCCGCAGCCCGGCATTGCTCAGCGAACACTCAAGCAGATCCCGCTCACCTAGGGGCGCATGAAGTCCAGCGCACGAATCAGGAAGGATTTCAGCTCTTTTCGAGGAACTACGGCATCGAGCATTCCGTGCTGGAGAAGAAACTCCGAACGCTGGAAGCCTTCGGGGAGTTTTTGACGGATCGTCTGTTCGATCACACGGGGCCCGGCGAAGCCAATCAGCGCCCCGGGTTCGGCGATATTGAGGTCTCCAAGCATCGCGAAGCTGGCAGTCACACCACCAAAGGTCGGGTCGGTGAGGATCGAGATATAAGGAACACCAGCCTCATCGAGCCGCGCGAGTGCGGCGGAGGTCTTCGCAAGCTGCATGAGGCTGGTAATGCCTTCCATCATGCGGGCGCCCCCGGACGCGGCGACGATGACCAGCGCGGTGCGTGTCTCGCGGGAGCGGTCGACGGCGCGTGCGATCGTCTCCCCGACCACGCATCCCATGCTGCCGCCGATGAAGCCGTACTCCATCACGCTCAGCACGGCAGGATGAGGGCCGATCCTGCCAATGGCGTTCAGGATTGCATCGTTTAGCCCGGTGGCCTCCCGCGCTTTGGCGAGCCGCTGTTTGTAGGGCTTCAGATCGGAAAATTCGAGCGGATCGGTCGAACGGAGTTCAGTGTCGACCAGTTCGTATCCCGGTTCGAGCAGGCTCGCGATACGATCGCGGGCGTTCAGCTTGCCATGATGGCCGCACTTGGGACAGACCTGCAGGTTAGCGTCGAGATCGGCCTTCCATATCACCTGCTGGCAGGACTCGCACTTGATCCAGAGGCCTTCGGTGCGCACGGTTTTCGCGCCCTCCGTCTCGATCGTGTTCTCCTGCCGCTTGAACCAGGTCATTGCTGCGCTTATCCTCTCGCCAAGTGTACTAGGGGTAGCTCCCTGCGGTGAACATGGCCGCTAATACTCGATGCCGCGCTGGGCGAGGATGCCCTGTTCGTAGGCGTGCTTGACCGGGCGCATCTCGGTAACGGTGTCGGCGATGGCCACGAGCGAGGGGTGCGCGCCGCGGCCAGTAAGGATGACGTGCACAAGAGGCGGGCGCTGGGTCAGGGCCGCTGCGACAACCTCAGGGTCGAGCATACCGTAGCCGATGGCGTAGTTGATCTCGTCGAGAATGACCATGTCCCACTCGCCCGAGTGGATGGCGGCGAGCGACTCCTGCCATGCGACGTCAACCAGCCGCTGATCTTCCGGGTCGGTCTCCGCGCCGCCGACTTTCACAAAGCCGCGGCCCATCTGCTTCATCACGAAATTGCCCCCGAAGGACTCGACGGCATCGAGCTCGCCGTAGTGCCAGGAGCCCTTCAGGAACTGCAGCATGAGCACACGCATGCCGTTGCCGACAGCGCGCAGCCCGGTGCCCATGGCGGCGGTCGTCTTGCCCTTTCCGGGGCCGGTTGTGATCAGCAAGAGGCCACGACGGGTGGCCTCCGGGATGTCAGGGGTCGCGGCTTCGCTGGTAGTGTCGTCTGTCATGGCGCCTCGCAAGTTATGCGGCCCTAGTGGCCGGAGTGATAGGGGTGTCCAGCCAGGATTGTACAGGCGCGGTAGAGCTGCTCCGCGAGAACGATGCGGGCAAGTTCATGCGGTAAAGTCATCGCTCCCAGCGAGAGCAGGAGCCCAGAGTGATCGCGGACCGCGTCGAGGGCGGCCTGCGACCAGCCGTTCGCCGGACCAACTGCAAAGATTGCCAGTTGACGGCCGGCGCTCTGCTGCTCGCTCACCCGGGTTGCGAGAGCCTCAGAAGAGAGCTGAACGCCGCGGGAGTCGAGCAGCACGAGCCAGGGAGCGGTGCGTGCACGGTGCCTGCCCACGGAGTCGAGCAGCGCCTGCTCCGAGCGGTAGATCTGGGTCTCGGCCGGAGTGTAGGCTGCAATCCGCTTGGTGTAGTCAGCGAGCAGGGCCTGGGCGGGGCCAGTGCCGGGGCGCGGAGCAATCGAGGTGAGCAGGAGTTTCATCCGGGTGGCGCGGGGCAGCAGGAATGCCCCGCTGATCCTCCTTACATGCCCAGCATGACACCTTCTGCAGCCAGGCGCTGAGGCCGGACTCGCGGGCCGTTTGGCGGTTCCGGCTCATTGCTCCCGATCCACGAACTTTTTCTTTCAGCTCGATCGCGGATCGTTTAAGCTCGCGCTACTTATGCCTCGCTTGTCAGCGCTGTTCCTGCTCGTTTGCTTGATTCGCCCCGCCTTTGCCCGAGATTCGGCTGACCACTGGTTCCAGGTGCGGACCCCGCATTTTGTCGTACTCACAGACAGCAACGAGAAGCAGGCGCTGAAGGTGGCGAGCCAGTTTGAGCGGATGCGCGCCGTCTTTCATCTACTCATGCCGGCGGCCTCAGACAGCGCCGGGTCGCCGATTATCGTGCTGGCGCTCAAGGACAAGAAGGCGTTTCAGGCGCTTGAGCCGGAGGCGTACCTGGCGAAGGGGCAGTTGGACCTCGCCGGGTACTTCATGCGGGCGCCGGATAAGAACTACATCCTGCTGCGGCTCGATGCGCAGGGCGACCACCCGTTTGCGACGGTGTACCACGAGTACACGCACTACATGACGCGGAATACGAGCGACTGGATCCCGCTCTGGCTGAGCGAGGGGCTGGCGGAGTTCTACCAGAACACGGAGATTCGCGACAAGGATGTCCTGGTGGGAGAGCCAAGCGCCGATGACATTCTCTACCTGAGGCAGAACCGGTTGTTGCCGCTGACCACGCTGCTCAAAGTGGACCAGAGCTCGCCCTACTATCACGAGGAGCAGAAGGGTTCGGTGTTTTACGCGCAATCCTGGGCGCTGACACACTATATCGAGGTGACCGACCGCCAGAAGGGCGCCAACCGGCTGGCGGACTACTCCAAACTGCTAATTCAGAAGCAAGACCCGGTCGTGGCGGCGCAAACGGTCTTTGGCGACCTGAACCAGTTGCAGAAGGCACTGAGCAGCTACATCTCGCAGGCCACGTTTTCAGAGTTCAAGATGAACCAGGCCGTGGGGGTGGATGAGTCGGCGTTCCAGGTGAGCGTGCTGCCAACGGCCGAAGCCGACGCTGTCCGGGCAGACGTGCTCGTCTACAACCAGCGCACCAAGGATGCGCAGGCGCTGCTCGATGCAACCCTGCGCGATGACCCGCAGAATGCGCTGGCGCACGAGACGATGGGCTACCTGAAGTTTCGCGAGGGCGACCTGCAGGGGGCGCGCAAGTGGTACGGCGAGGCGGTAAAGCTTGACTCGCAGAGCTACCTGGCCCACTACTACTACGCGACCATCTCGATGTCGCTCGGAGGAGCAGACGATCCCGATGTCGGCCCGAGCCTGCGCACCTCGATCAAGCTGAATCCGAAGTTTGCCCCGGCCTATGATGCGCTCGCGATGTATGAGTCGCGCGACCCGGCCAAGGCTGACGAGGCGCACATGCTGAACCTGCAGGCGGTCGGTCTTGAGCCGGACAACCTGAACTACCGCCTGAATGCGGCGTCCGTGCTGATGAACGAGCAGCGCTACGATGGCGCGCTCGGGGTTCTCAGAGCTGCAAAGCGAGTGGCAAAGACTCCGGCGGAGGTGGCTTCCGTCGACTCGCGCATTGAGCGGCTCGAGCAATACCAGGCGGCGGTGGCTCAAAGCAAGGCCGCCGGGGCCACAGTGACGGTGGAGGCGCGCACCACCACGACTGACACACGCACGATGACCGTGACCAGCAGCGATGGACGGACCTACGTGCTCAAGCCGCATAGCGTCGACGAGGCGCCGAAGTATCCGACTGAGCCGCCCACCGGGGCCCGCCATACCGCTCGCGGCATTATCGAGAGCGTGAAGTGTGCGTACCCATCCATCCTGACGTTGCAGGTGGATGAGGCTGGGAAGACGGTCTCTTTGTACCGGAACGACTTTTACCAGATCGAATTCACGGTGACGAACTTTACGCCAAAGAGCGATATCAACCCCTGTACGGACATCCAGGGGTTGAAGGGAAAGGTTGAGTATGCCGAGGTTTCGGACAAATCGATCGCGGGGCAGATTCTGTCGATCGAGCTGAGCAAGTAGCTCGGAGCGCTGGGCTCGTTCGTTACTCTTCCGGTGACCGCCGGGGAGATTTGCGGGAGGACGACGTCTTTTTCGCCGCAGCCTTCTTCGCGGGAGCCTTCTTTGCGCCTGCTTCATTCGCGGCGGCGAGGCGGGTGGCTGACTTTTTGGCGGGGGCTTTTTTGCGCGCAGCGGACCGTGTTGGGGCCTTTGCGGTCTTTCTTGCGGCACCTTTCATGAGGGATCGCTTCGCTGCAACCTTTCGGCCAGTGCGCTTGGTGAGTTTGCCCGCTGGCTCCTGCTCGGGCGCCGGTGTTGATTCGCGCGTGGGAGCAGTCTCGCTGGGGCGGGGATGGGATCGCCGGACTGCGGCGGTCTTTTCCGCGAGAGCGGCTTTGAGCTGCGGCAGGTCGATCGAGCGGGCCGACTTGCGCAGCCGCTCGATGTCGTAAAAGGCGCGTTTTTCCTCGACAAAAATGTGTACGACGAAGTCGACGTAGTCCATCAGGATCCACTCACCGGTGCGGCGGCCTTCGACGGAGTTCGGGTAGGTCGCGAACTCGCGCTTCATCTTGAGCTCAATATCGTCCGCGATCGCGACCGTCTGCCGGGTATTGGTTCCACTGGTGATCAGGAAAAAGTCGGTGAAGCCGGAGTCGGCGGGGTCCAGTTCGAGCACCCTGGTGTTCTCCGCCTTCTTCTCGTCGCAGATTGCCGCGGCCGCGAGCACCATCTTTCGTGTTTCGGTCGTTGCCATGCTACCTCGCTTACTCGGATGCAACTCCCTAATTCTATCTGGCCGCGCCTGGAAAAGGCCTGGATGGGTCGGCAGGATCGCTGCCGTGCGCAAGCGATGATCCGAACGAGGAAATTCTCGTCAACGATAGAGCCCGTGCGCGTGGATGTAGGCGATCACTGAAGGAGTGAGGACTTGCTGGCCGGGGCGGAGTTGCGGGAATGGCTGCGACGGCGCGATCTCGGCCAGGGCGGCACGGATCTCGGTGGCAGAGACATCTTCGCGCAGGTCGGGAAGCAGGTAGAGGGTTGCGGAGCGGCCATCGGCGGCGGTGAGCTGCTGGATAATGCATCCGTCCCGCTGTTCGGCGTTGGGGCTGGGGTCGATGCCGGGCGGCAGCGCCTGATCAAGCTGCTCGAGGTTCGAGCCGGGGCGGGCGGCGACGATCCAGTCGGCGAGCAGGAGCAGTTCGGCCGCGCGGTGCCACTGGTGCATGCTGAGAAAGGAGTCGGCGCCGAGCAGAACGAAGAGCTTGTCCTCTGGGAGGAGCTGCTCGCGCAGGGCGAGAAGGGTGTCGTAGGTGTAGTTAGGCTTGCCGTCGGCGCGGGGCGCGTCGAGGTCGCTCACCTCCATGCAGGGGCGGGGGTCGCCCTCGATGAGCAGACGCAGCATGGCCAAGCGGTCGGCGTAGCCGGCGGGCAGGGGCCCTTCCCGCTTGAGCGGCTGCAGGGCTACCGGGGCTAGGAGAATGCGATCGAGATGCAGCCGCTCGGCCGCGGCGTGGGCGATCCGGAGATGGCCGATATGAGGAGGGTCAAAGCTGCCACCGAAGAACGCGATCCGCATTGGCTCCATGCTAGAACACTGCGTCGCCCCGGGGCTTTGATGGCGCAGGATTGCTCGTGTGGGGCTCTACGGCCGCTCGGTACACTGGCTGCACATGTCTGCACTGCCTACGGCATATATAGCATTCGGTTCGAATCTCAGTACCGCTGCGGGCGATCCGGCGGCGACTATCCGCGCCGCATTGCGGGCGCTTGTGACTGCACTGGGCGTGGAGGAGAGTCGGCTGCACGCCTCTTCGCTCTACGCGACGACACCGGTTGCTTACCGGGACCAGCCTCCGTTCATCAACGCGGTGGCGTCGGTGGGCACCTTGCGCAGCCCGGAAAGGCTAATGGCAATGCTGCTGGAAGTGGAGCGGCTCTTCGGGCGGGAGAGGTCGGCGGCAAACGGGCCGCGCACCCTCGATCTCGACCTGTTGCTGGTGGACGGGCTGGTATTGACTAAGCCGGGGCTAGTGCTGCCGCATCCGAGGATGGCGGAACGGCGGTTTGTACTGGAGCCTCTGGCGGAAATTGCGCCGGGGTTGGTGCATCCGGTGCTGGGGCGAACAGTCGCGGAACTGCTGGCAGTATTGCCGGATGAGGGCGAGCAGGCTCGGAGTGGGGTGCGCAGGCTGGGGAGGGCGGTCGGATGGTGAGGGTGAGGGTGCGGGAGCGGACAAAGTGTTCCACGTGGAACACTTTGAGGCGTGTTGTACTGGTGGGGGTGATGGCCGGAGCCCCGTGTCCGTCGGCCTACGGCCAGACCGGCGCCGCTCCGCCCCCAGTCGCGCAGAATCCGCCTGCGGCATCCCCTCGCGTGGAACAGGTGGAGGTTACGGCGTACCGGACTCCCCTGGCAGCACTGAACTCGCCGGCGAGCACGCGGACGCTCGACCAGGCGGAGCTCGCCCGGGCAGCCGCACCCACGCTCGATGGCAAGCTGCGTGAGGTGCCGGGGTTCGTGTTGTTCCGGCGGACGAGCGCGCTGGTCGCAAACCCAACGACTCAGGGGGTTTCACTGCGGGGGCTCGGCTCGACGGCTGCGAGCCGGACGCTCGTGGTCTCGGATGACGTTCCGCTGAACGATCCCTACGGCGGCTGGATCCACTGGGATGAGCTGCCCTCGCTGGCGATACGGTCCGTGGAAGTGGTGCGGGGCGGGGCGTCTGACCTCTACGGCTCGAGCGCGATTGGGGGGGTCGTCAATGTCATTCCTGTGGCTCCCGAGAAGGCCGCAGAAGCGCCGCGACTCGAGCTGATGTCCGGCTACGGCGCCGAGGCGACGACGGACAACGCCGCACTCGGAACGATGGCGCGAGGCCGGTATGGAGCGATGCTGGCTGCGGGGTTGATGGCGACCGATGGGTACGTCCTGGTAGCGCCGGCGCTGAGGGGGGCGGTCGATACGCGGTCGAATGTGCACGCGGAGAATGGTTTGTTCGAGGCGGATCGCACGGTGGGGGCCGAGTCGCGGGTGTTCCTGCGCAGCGATGTTCTCAATGAAAATCGGCACAATGGTACGCAGCTTACGGTGAATGCCACCCGGCTTTGGCGGTATGCGGCTGGAGCGGACCTGCAGCGGTTGAGCGCGCGGGCGTATGGGGCGAGCGAGCACTACTATCAGAGCTTCTCTTCGGTTGCGGCAGGCCGGGGGTCAGAGAGGCTCACCCGCACCAATGAGGATCCGGATAACGAGCTGGGCGCCTCCGCGAGATGGACACAGCCCCTGTTTCGCGACACGCTGGTAGTGGCGGGCGGGGACGTGCGCGATGTGCGGGCGGCGGATTACGCGTTTTCGCCTTCTGTGCCGGTCACGGTTACAAGTACGACGGCGCGGCAGCGGCAGACCGGCGGGTATGGAGAAATACTCTCCACGCCGGGCCCCTGGACGCTGAGCGGGAGCGCTCGGGTGGATCACTTCTCGAATGGCGATGCGGCGCAGTATCCGGCCGCAGGCGGGGTGAAGCCGGAGCCATCGTTGAGCGAGACGGTGGTCGACCCACGGCTAGGGGTTTCGCGGCGGATCACGCCGGCCTTCGCGGTGAATGCTTCGGGGTTCCGGGCGTATCGCGCGCCGACAGAGAACGAGTTATACCGGACCGGGCAGGTCGGGCAGCAGACGACCCTGCCCAACCCGGCGCTGCGCTCGGAGCGGGCGACAGGCTGGGAGGCGGGTGTGGCGGCAGCGCCTGCTTGGGGAACCTCGACCCTGCGGGCGAGCTACTTTTGGACGCAGGTGAACCGGCCTATCACCGCGCTCACTCTCTCGACGACCCCCACGGCGACGACCTTGATGCGGGAGAATCTCGGGCAGATCGAGAGCCGGGGAGTGTCACTCGATGGAATTGTGCACCCCACTGTTACACTTCCGGAGGAGACGCGCCTGTCGCTTGCAGGCGGGTACCAGTTTGCAATCGCCACTGTTACACAATTCGCGCAGGAGCCAAAACTGGTGGGCAGGTGGATACCGCAGGTGGCGCGGAATGCAGGTACGCTGCAGTCGACGCTCACGAGTGACCGGCTGGGGCTCTTGAGCGTGCAGACCCGGGTGAGCGGGCGGCAGTTTGATGACGACGTAAACGCGTATGA
>Ga0116226_10002498_pt1 | contig 16045 bp, 12 predicted proteins | sample S1TSphfallax_FD_89692 | JGI IMG/M metagenome (GOLD analysis project Ga0116226, IMG submission 89692) | Host-associated microbial communities from peat moss isolated from Minnesota, USA - S1T2_Fa - Sphagnum fallax MG | ecosystem: Host-associated > Plants > Peat moss > Unclassified | place: USA...
AGGCCTTCAGCAATGTCGCCAAAAAAGGACGCGTTAGAGCGCGTGTCATTCCCCCTCATGAACGATCCAGAGCTGTCGGGGCCGGTCGGCGTCGATCCTGAACCGAGCATAGATGAAGCGCGACTTCGTCAGCAAGCAATAGGCGTTAAACTTCGCCAAATGTTTGACGAGATCGTGAACGAGCCCGTGCCGCAGGACTTCCTTGATATTTTGCGCCGCGCGGACGACAAAAGTGCTGTCAGTGGTCAAGATTGATGGTTCAACGCAACAATCTCGACGCCGCCTCAGAGACGGCCTTCAAACGCGATCTCGTCGCGCTCATTCCTCACCTACGCGCGTTTGCGCGAACCCTTTGCGGCGACGCTGCAGCGGCCGATGATCTGGCCCAAGATGCGATCCTGAAAGCCTGGGATGCGCGCGCCAGTTTTCAAATGGGCACGAACATGAAGGCTTGGACCTTCATGATCCTTCGAAATCAATTCTATTCCGAAAAACGGCGCTCGTGGCGCCAATCCCAGCTCGATCAAGAGGCGGCGGAACGCACCCTTGTCGCCGCTGACGATCCGGAAGCGCCCGTTGCGCTGGACGAAATGCGGCTCGCTATGGCGATGCTGCCGTCGGAACAGCGGGAAGCCTTGATCCTGGTCGGCGCTGGAGGCTTCGCCTATGAAGAGGCTGCAGATATCTGCGGCTGCGCCGTGGGGACGGTGAAAAGCAGGGTCAGCCGGGCGCGGAGGGCGCTGCACGCCATTCTCGAGCAGGGCGCGTATGACAGGGACGGCTCTCCCGCTGGCGAGGCTATGCGCTCTATCCTTTCCGATGCGGAGCGCCTGAGCGGGCCGCGATAGCCGTGACCAGCCGCCGGTTAACGATCCGGTTCCGTCTGGGCCTTGCCGTTGCGCTCGCGCTGCTGCCGGTCCTTGCGCTGGGCGTGCTGCAAGCCGTTACGGACTTTCAGCATGACGCCGCCTTTCGCCGCACAAGCCTGACCCAGGCCGCCGGGCGCAGCGCAACGGTCGCCCGGGACCGGATACAGGGGGCGATTGCGCTCCTTCAAACCCTGACGCCGCAGGTGGTCGGGGCGGAGTGTACCCCGCGCTTGGCGTCGATCCTGTCGGAGCTGTCCGGATATCGCAACATTGTCAGGCTAGACGACCTCGGCAGAATTCAGTGCGCTGGCAGAACTGTCTCGGGCGCCTTTAGCCGGATTAAGCCACCGTGGTTCATCGCCCTAAAACAAGGCGAACCGATCTCCTTGGCGAGATCGTTACGCGCCCAGACGCCTGCACTCCTCGCCGCCGTCCGGGTAAACCGACCGGATGGGACCTTCGATGGCGCCATCGTGGCGATTCTGGACCTGGAAGGCTTGCGTCCCGACCTGTCTGATCCGACGCTGCCGACCGGCGCGGCCGTCTCCATTGTCAACGCCCAGGGCGAGACGATGGTCCAAAGCGATCCGGCCGCCTTCGCCCCGCTGCCGCCCAATTGGGCGGCGCGCGCCGCAAGTTCCGGCGGCCTGACCTATCACGCCAAAGACCTACGAGGAGTCGTGCGCGACTTCGCAAGCGCGCCGCTCCTGAACAAGGATGTGTTCGTCGTGATCTCGGCTCCGGCGCCGGGGCTGCTCTATTGGGCGAGGCTCAATCCCTTCGCCAGCATCGTCTACCCGCTGTTGGCCTGGCTGATGGCCTGGGCGGCGGTCTGGATCGTCACCGACCGGGTCGTGATCCGCTGGCTCGCCTATCTGGACCGCGTCGCGTCCATCTACGCCAAGGGCCGCTTCACCGTGCGGCCAGTCCAGGCCGAGACGGCGCCGCTGGAAATCCAGACCCTGGCCCATACGCTCGACACCATGGCCGATGGTATTGTCGCCCGCGACCTCAGCCTGCGCGAATCCTTGGCGCAAAAAGATGCGATGATGCGGGAGATTCACCATCGGGTGAAAAACAACCTTCAGGTCATCACCAGCCTCCTGAATATGCAGCAGCGCGCGCTGACTGACCCTGCCGCCCGGCTCGCCATGTCGGACACGCGCCAGCGCATCACCGCCCTGTCTCTGATCTACCGCGCCCTTTACCAGAGCCCCGACATGCGCCGGGTCGATGTACGCCAGTTTCTGGAGGAGCTGATCACCCAGCTCTCCACCAGCGAGGGCGGTCGGCCCTCCCCGATCCGCACCAAGCTCCAGGCCGACGACCTGGAGATCGACCCGGATAAGCTGGCGCCCCTGGCGCTCTTCGCGGTCGAAGCCATCACCAATGCGCGCAAACACGCGTTCGGCCCCGATGGCGGCCTGATCGACGTGCTGTTCCGCGTCGGAGAGGACGAGATTCGGCTGGAAATCGTCGATGATGGGCAAGGTGAAGCCGAAAGCCTATCGACATCGGGCGTCGGTCGCACCCTGATGAGCGCCTTCGCCCGTCAACTCCGCGGCCGCGCGGAACTCGAAGCGGCGCCCGACCACGGCGTCGTCGCCCGCCTGATCTTCCCCAAGCCCGAGCCGCCGCCAGAGCTTGAAGCACCGCCGGACTTTGGCGGGACCTAAGGCCGAAGTGCTAGCCGGAGGAACCGCGCCGGAGCCAACCCGTTCGGACTGCAGTTCGTTCAGGGAGAGTATCTAATGCGTAAGCTTGTCATTCTTTTCGTGGCCATGACCGCCCTATCGGTGACGGCCTGCAACACCGTCGCCGGCGCCGGCCAAGACGTCAGCGCCGCCGGCCACGCCGTGACCCATACCGCGGACGACGCCAAACCTCAGTAAGCTCCGCCGATTAGAGCCGATAACTTCCACGCTCGTCTCGCTTTAGGAACGCCCCGCCCATCCGCGGGGCGTTTTGCGTCGTCCCGGTGATCGCATCGCAAGCTGAGGGCTTCGCCTGGCTGAGCGGGAGTGCTATCGAAAAAGAAAACGTCCGAGGAGGAAGTTAAATGGCAACCACGACAGTAGCCTATGGCGCCCGCGCCAAGCCGTGGAGCATGAGCATGGTCGTCGTGGCGTCCGCCGCGGGCACCACCTTCGAATGGTATGACTTCTTCGTTTTTGCGCCCCTTGCCGGTATTTTGGCCAAGGTTTTCTTCGCCGGTCTGAACGACGCGGCGGCCTACATCTTCGCGCTCGGATCGTTTGCGGTCGGGTTCGCTTTCCGCCCGGTGGGGGCTCTGATCTTTGGACGCATCGGAGATCGCGTAGGGCGCAAAGGCGCCTTCATGATCACCATCGTGATGATGGGCGGCGCGACCTTCGCCATCGGCCTCCTGCCCAGCTACAGCAAGGTCGGCATCGCGGCGCCGTTGCTGTTTATCCTAGCGCGGATCATCCAGGGCATCGCGCTGGGCGGCGAATGGGGCGGCGCGGCGGTCTATATCGCGGAGCACTCGCCCCAGAACAAACGCGGCCTGATGACAAGCTGGATCGGCGCGTCTGCGGCCTTCGGCTTGCTTGCGGCGCTGGTCGTCAGCCTGATCACCCGCACCTTGGTTGGCGAAACAGCCTTTGCAGCCTGGGGCTGGCGGGTTCCTTTTCTGGTCTCTGTTCTGCTTCTGGGGGTTTCGGCCTGGTTCCGGCTGAAGCTATCGGAAAGCCCGACCTTTGAGCGCATGCGCGCGTCCGGCCACCGGTCGGAGCGCCCGTTGGCGGACGCCTTCCTGCATTGGCCGATCGCCAAGCTGGTGTTGATCGCGCTGTTCGCCGTGATGGTGGCGCAAGGGGCGGTCTGGTACAGCACCTTCTTCTACGCCCAGGCCTTCCTGGAAAAGACGCTGAAGATGGCGCCAGACGCGGTGAACAGCGTCATGGTCGCCCTGGTGATCCTGTCGGCGCCGCTCTACATCTTTTTCGGCTGGCTGTCGGATCGGATCGGACGCAAGCCCGTGATGGTCGGGGGCATGATCCTCTTTACTGTGGCGGTCTGGCCGGGCTTTCATCTTCTGGCGAGCGCAGCCAATCCGGGCCTGACCGCGGCGTCGGCCGCAGCGCCCGTCACAGTGGTCGCCGACCCAAAAAACTGCTCACTGCAATTCGATCCGGTAGGCAAGGCCCAGTTCCGCACGGCCTGCGACATCTTGAAGAGCACCCTGACCGAGAGCGGCGTCGGCTATCGCAATGTCGTCGCCCCCGCCGGCGCCTTGGCCTACGCCACGGTTGGAAACGCCCACGTCGCCTCCGCCGATGGCCGCGGCTTGCCGACCGCCGCACTGAAAACGCTGAAGGGTCAGGTTTCCGGCAAGCTCAAGGCCGCCCTGTCCGCCGCCGGCTATCCCCTGAAGGCCAACCCCAAACAGACCAATGGGGCAGAGGTTTTAGGGATACTCTTCATCCTGGCGGTCGGCGCTACGGCCCTCTACGGGCCTCAGGCGGCTTGTCTGGTGGAGCTCTTCCCGACGCGGGTGCGCTATACAGCCCTGTCCCTGCCCTATCACATAGGCACGGGCTGGGTCGGCGGCTTCCTGCCGACGACGGCCTACGCCATGGCGGTGGGATCGGGCAACCTGTTCCAAGGCCTGTGGTTCCCCATCGTCGCCACCTCCATCGCTATCGTCACAGCCCTCCTATTCCTGCCGGAGACGTTCCGGCGGAACCTGGACACTGTCGCTTAGACGCCAGGGGACTTAGACGCGGGCGCGCAGGGCCGCCAGTTGGTCGCGACGTAGCCAAACCAGCACGCTGCACAGGACAAACAGCACGACCGCTCCGGCCGGGTTGCTGTGCAGGACGAACAGGTGGGTCAGGATGGCGACGAACATGGTGAAGCCGAGCCACAAGCCGGCCAGGGCTGCGAAGCCTGGGATCAGTAGCGCAATGGCGCCGACGATTTCGACGACGGCCGTCACATAGCGGAACCATTGGCCAAGCCCGATCTGATGAAAGACGGCGACCATCATGGGCACGCCGGCCAACTTGGCGCTTGCGGCGGCGAGAAAGGCGGCGGCGAGTAGAAGCTGGATGGCCCAGGCCGCAATGTTGACGCGGCGAGGCTGAGCTTGGGCGGATGCAACGGTCATTAATATCTCCAGGACGTCAGAGGCGCTGAATGGAGCCTGACACCGCCCCAACCATCGTGGTAGCCTATGCTTAGTGATGGCAGCCATCGGTTAGACTTATATGTTGGACGGCTTTACCCTCGATCAATTGCGCACGTTCATTGCGGCGGTCGATGAGGGCAGCTTCTCAGCCGCGGGCCGGCGGATGGGACGGGCTCAGTCGGCGGTCAGCCAGACGTTGGCCACCCTGGAAGGGCAGCTGGGCGTGTCGCTATTCGACCGCAGCGGTCGACGTCCGGTTCTGACTGAGCAGGGCCGGGCGCTGATCGCCGAGGCTCGCGCGGCGGCCGGCGGCTTGGATCTATTCAAGGCGCGCGCCAAGAGCCTGGCTGGCGGTCTGGAGGCGGAGCTCTCAGTCGTCGTCGATGTGATGCTCCCGATTAGCGTGCTAACCGAGGCCGTCGGCGCATTTCAGGCCAGGTTTCCGACCACGCCGCTTCGGCTCTATGTCGAGGCGCTCGGCGCCGTGTTGAAACCGGTGCTGGACGGCCGCTGCGCCTTCGGCGTCATGGGCTCGCTCCCCACCGCCCCGCCCCACGTCACCCTGGAGCGGCTGCTAGGCGTTCCCATGACGATGGTGGCCGCCCCTCAGCACCCCCTTTCCGCTCATCCGGGCCCGATCCCTTCAGACAGGTTGGCGGAGCACATCCAGCTCGTGCTGACGGATCGGTCCGATCTATCGACCGGGCGCGAGTTCGGCGTCATGTCGGCAACGACCTGGCGCATCGCCGACCTCGGCGCGAAACACGCCTTTCTGCGCGCAGGATTGGGCTGGGGCTCCATGCCCCTGAACGTGGTCGAGGCGGACATCGCCGCGGGCGCGCTGGTCGCGCTGAGCTTCGAGGACGGGCCGCCATCTGGCGGCTTCGTCATGCCCCTGTCGGCCGTCTATCCCACCGCCAGCCCGCCTGGCCCTGCCGGCCGCTGGCTTGTCGACCGGTTGAAACTGGAAGCTCTTGGCTAGAACGGTCGGGTTGAATGCTCGGTCATCGAAGCCGCCCCGACGAGAGCAGGCCTTGCAGTCCGTCTGGAAGATCGACGCCGCCGGGCATGTCCGGCGCCGGTTCGGCCGTCCCAAAGCGGGTTTCCAACGGCAGAACACCCGCCCAGACCGGATAATGGGCCTCATCGTCGTCGCCAGGCGGGGCGGCGCGGGTTTTCACGCTCGCCTCTTCGATATCGAAGTAGAGCACGCTCGTGCCCTTCAGCTCCTGCGTCGTCATCGGCCGCAGCGTCGCCCAACGGCCAGGGAATAGCCCGTCCGTGAAACGCCGTAGCGCCTCTGCGGTCGCTTCGGGATCGTCGATCATCTGGGCCCGGCCAAACACCATGGCGGATCGATAGTTGACCGAGTGGCTGAAGGCCGACCGCGCCAGCACATAGCCGTCCATCAAACTGACCGTCAGGCAAACCCGCTGGCCAATCACCTTGCGTAAGAACCGGCTCGCGGCGGAGCCATGCCAATAGACCCGGTTCCCCTCGCGCCAGTGGATCGTCGGCGTCACATAGGGCTCACCCTCGATCACATAGCCGACATGACAGAGCGGCGCTGCGTCGAGGACGGCATGAACCTGCACGTGCTCGTGGCTACCGCGTTTATGCAGACGCCGGACACGACTGCGCTCGGTAACAGGATAGGCCGACACATCGTCGGTCAGGATCGTTTGGGCCAAGGGCGCCTCCTTGAAACTTAAGCGCCGCCTATCGCTCTAAAGCGGATTGGCGAACACGGCCACTTGTGAATTTTCAATCAGTCCACTTTACTGCTAGGGATGACCTCACATACGGCGACCGCCTGGCTCCTTTTCGACCGCTCGGCGGGAAACCTTGAACAGCAGATCCATCATGGGATCCGCGAGCGTATCCTTGACGGGCGTCTGAAGAGGAACGACCGCCTGCCGTCTTCGCGGTCCCTGGCCATCTCGCTCCGGGTCGCGCGTTCGACCGTCGCCGGGGCCTATGAGCGGTTAAGAACGGAAGGGTTTATCGAGGCGGCTCGAGGCTCGAGCACCCGCGTCGCCGCACTTCCAGCTCCGCCCCAGGGCGCGCGCGGCGGCTCGGCGCCGCCTTCGCCCAAGCCAAGGTCCGAGCCTGAGCGGTTCCTGCCGTTTCGCCCAGGCCTACCCGATCTGGACAGCTTTCCGCATACTCTTTGGGCGCGCTGCTTGGCAGGCCGCGCCCGCCATCTGCGCTTGCATGATCTGGGATATGGCGACGAAACCGGTTTGCCTGAACTCCGCGCGGCCATCATCGAGCACGTTGTGCGGGCGCGCGGCGTCTTGGCCGATCCCGAGCAGGTGATCGTCATGCCCTCAGCGTCAGCCACCATCGACCTTTTAGCGCGGCTAAGACTTGCTGATCGCCCTCAGACCGTCTGGCTAGAAGAGCCAGGCTATGTGACCGCCCGCGACATCTTCCACGGCGCTCAACTCGTCCCCGTGGCGTGCGACGACGAGGGACTGATCGTTGAGGGCGAAGGGCGACCTCCACCCTCGCTGATCTATGTCACGCCCTCGCACCAATACCCGACCGGCGTCGCCATGAGCCTGCGCCGCCGTCTGGCGCTACTCGACTTTGCGGCGACGCAGGGCGCCATCGTGATCGAAGACGATTATGACAGCGAGTTCCACTACGCCTCGCGCCCGCTGGCCGCCCTGCAAGGCATCGACCGGACGGGCTGTGTCGCCTATGTCGGCACCTTCTCCAAGGTTCTGGCGCCAGGCCTCCACGTCGCCTATGCCGTGCTTCCGCCCGCGCTGCTCGATCCGGCGCGCCAGTTGCTACGCCGCCAGGGCGGCGCCGTATCGATCCACGTCCAGGCGGCGCTGGCGGATTTTCTGAACGAGGGTCATCTGCGTGCTCATGTGCGGCAGATGCGGAGCCTCTATCAGGCGCGCATGGCGGCGACGCGAGAGGGATTGCGGCAGGCCTGTGGCGATATCCTGGATATCGGCGCCGGCGATGGCGGCCTGCAACTTGCCGCCTGGTTTCGAGACAAGGGCGCCGACGACGTCGCCGCAGCCCGCTTCCTTCATACGCAAGGCGTCGGCGCTATGGCGCTTTCGCCGTTCCATATGGGCGAACGCCGGCCAGGACTTCTGTTCGGGATCGCTGGCGCCATGCCTGACCGGGTGGCGAAGCTTGCGGCTGCGATGAAGCGCTAGGCCATGGCCCACGCCAATCTGGAGCCGGCCGCATCGTTGGGAGCACGGCCCTCACAGTTTAGCGGCCTACCCGCCCACATGGCCGATATTGTCTTCGGAGTTGCGGTCGATGGCCTTGTTATATGGATCGACGCCGGCGAAGGCGGGCGGGCGGGCGACGGTGAAGTGGAAGGTTTGGCGGCCTGAATGGATGGGGACATGTTCGAACAGGATCACGTCCTTGGCGGTGAACTGGCTGCGACCTGGCTCCTTGGCGAAGAGGCCGATGTCGAAGGCCTCGTTCAGGGGGGCGGCCGTCTCCTTGCCTTTGCCATCGGCATAGAGCTTGGCGCCTGAGACCTCCAGCGTGACGTCGTAACGCCCGTCGGAGCGGCGTTTGGATGACGCCCTGAGCGCTTTCAGATCATAGAGCGTGATCTTTTCGAATAGGTCGGTGATGAGCTGCTGCTTGTCCGCCGGCGCCTCGGCGCGCAGGTCGGCGAGGAAGTCCTTGGTGGTCGGATAGGGCGCGCCCTTGAAGGCGTAGCGCGCAATTAGCTTTTGTAGCGCCCGATTGACCGGCCCCTCGCCCAGCTCGTCCTGAAGCCGGTACATGACCAGCGAACCCTTGCGATAATAGATGTAGGGTTGCCCCTCGACGCGGTAAAGCGGCTGCTCCTCGCTTGCCTCGCCGCCCCGCGAGCGCAGATAGTTATCCAGCTCATACTTCAGGAACTTGCGAATCTGGTCGGGGCCGTAGAGGTGTTTCATCGCCATGAGGGCCGAGTATTGGGCGAAGGTCTCGCTCAGCATTTCGCCGCCCTGCGTGTTGGCGCCGATCACCTGGTGCGCCCACCATTGGTGGCCGAGCTCGTGAGCGGTGACATAGGTGACCGTGTCGATCTTGGCCTGGTCCCGCGCATCAATGATGAAGCCGATGCCTTCAGAATAGGGGATGGTGTTGGCGAAGGACTGGGCGAATTGGGCGTAGTCCGGGAATTCCAGAATGCGCACCTGACGGAACTGGTAGGGGCTGAAATTGGCCTGGTCGTAGTCGAGCCCGATCTTCAGCGCCGCGATCATGCGATCCACGTTCCAAGGGTGTTGGGGGTCGTAATAGATGGCCAGATCGACGCCCTTATAGGTCTCGTGGCGCACGGCGTATTTGGCCGATTGCACCGAGAAGAACATGTTGATCGGGGCCTCGGTGCGGAACTCGCTAATATGCCGACCGCCAGCGATACGGTCGGCTACCCGGTAGCCCGGCGCGATAGGCGTCTGGTCGGGCAGCGTTGAGACCGTGATATCCGAGGTGACCCAGTCGGCGTCCTTGCGCAGGCCGTTGAACTGGCGCGCCGCCTCGTCGTCCAGATTGGGCATCCGTAGCTCTGGCGTCAGGCCGTACTTTCGCCGCTTGGCCCGGTCCTGCAACAGGCCCGAACGATCCATGCCCAGGGCCGGCGTCAGCTCGTCATTGGTCAGGAAGGTCCCGTTGTGAACGATCCGTGTGGTGTTGTCGGAATTCTTGAAGCCGTGCTGGCCGCGCCAGGTGGTGAAGGACAGCTTGCGGATTTCGCCAGGGGCCATCGGCGTATCGAAGGCGAAGATGCGATAGTTGAACCGGTCGTAGGTCTTGAGCGGGCGAGCGCCGTCGATAGAGAGGCTGCGCACCACAAGGTCGCGATCAAAGCGGATGTGCAGATCCTTGATCGGGGCCGACGTCTTGTTCTGGAAGGTGTAGACGCCGCGCGTCACCGCCGCCGGCTGATCCGGATAGAGGTCGATGTTCAGCTTGACGTCGACGATCTTGGGCTGGGGGACCGTTTCGTACGGCAGCAGCGCCTTTTCGTAGTCCGCCATATACCGCTCGTCGCCGAGCTGGGTGCGATAGGCGTTCCACACATTGGTGTTCAAGAAGATAAACCCGCCGAGCCCCACCGCCGCGACGAGGCTCAAGGCAAGGAGGCCGCCCGCAGGCCCCGTCAACCGATGGGGAAGGCGCCTGAGCCGAGGCCAAAGCGCTCCGCTGGGGCCGCGCCGCCATAGGCCATAGATCAGCACGATCAGTCCTAAGGCGACGCTCGACCAGTACGCCCTAAACCACGCCCGCGCGACGCCCGCGAGGCCCAGGCCGTTCATGTCCGACAGGGGCACGTCCGGGCCGGAGCCATACTGATAGAGGTTGTGCTCCCAGCCCACCTTGGAGATGACGATCTGGGAGATGATGAACAGCACGGCCAAGCCCCAGCCGATGAACTTGTGGGGCGCTAGCGTCTGAAAGAAGACAGCCAACACGGCCAGCAGGATGAAATCCAAGCCTTCGGGCAGAAGATACCAGCCGACATATTTGCCGAACTCGAAATGGGTGTAGCCGCGCAGCAGCTGCACCAAAACGCCGGTCAAAATGCTGACCCCAAGCATGGAAAACAGCACGAGCGAGATGGCGGCGATCTTGGGCGCTACAAACACCCAATCCGGTACGGGCGTCACGTCGATCAGCTCGTCGGTCTTGCGATCACGCTCCCTCCAGACCAGTTCGCCGGCATAATAGATGGCCACGATCAACGGAATGAACCCGAAGGCGCCCCGCGCGATCATGATCATCTCCCGCGTCACGGGATAGATGTTGTCGCCGTAAAGACTGTCTGTGACCGTAAACCATAGGCCCGCGCCGGCATTGAAGACGCCCAGCGCTAAGAGCACGAAGAAGGCCGGGCTTTTGAACACCTGGGCCATGTCGAAGCGCGTGCGGGCGACGAACTGGGCCAGCAGAACCCGCGCACCAAAGGTCCGCGTGGGCTGAACCGGCGGTGATAAGGCGTTGGCTCCAACCTTGGCGCCCGCCTCAACCGCCTCGCGCTCAGCATCGCGGCGGCGTCCCCGATTGGCGACAGGCTCGAACCGGAATAGGCCGTAGGCGCCGGCCAACAGCGCCACACCGATCCCGCTCCACAGGAGCCTGTTCCATAAGAGCGGACCGAGAAGAGACGGCAGCAGGGTATTGCGTTCGTTGGCGGTCCAGTAGCGGGTCGCAGAGCCGAAGGCGCCGATGCCAAACGGCTCTAAATAGGCCACGAGGGCTCTGTACTCGGGCTTCGCCGCGAGCGCCGTGGTGACAATGTAGAGCACCAGGAACGCCACCACACCGACATAACTCGCCATCATGGATCGTGTGGCCGCCGCCAGCGCGAAGAAGACCGCCGAGATAAAGAACAGGCTTGGCAGGGCGACGACCCCATAGGCGTAGAGGTAATCTTGAGCACGGAAAGGTCCGACCTTTTCCGGGTCCAACCACGGCATGGCTGAGCCCACGAGCACAGCCAGCGGGACCGCCAGGAAGGCCAGGGCCACGGCCGCCCAGGCGCCCGCAAACCGCCCATAGAGGTAGTCGAACTTGGTGATCGGGGTGGCGCGTATGATCGGTCCAAAGCCGGTATCGTCGTCGCGCACCACCACATTGGCGACCAAGGCGGTGGAGAAAAACATAAAGAATAGCGAGAAGATCAGGCAAACTTGAACGAGGGCGGCGGGCGAATTGACGTGGACGTTGGAGGTGGCGCCGATGCGGATAAAGTCGGTCGTCACCGAGCCAAAGGTAAGCAGGAAGACGATGATCGTCGCCACCCAGAAGACAGGCGACTTCAGCTGATAGCGCAGTTCGAAAGTCGCGACCTTGCCGAACGTGAAGCCGGCCATGGTCTTAGGCCGCCTTGGAGGCGCCATGACGCGCCCCATAGAGGGTGGAGAAATAGACGTCCTCTAGGCCACCGGTGTGGGGCGCGAACCCCTCGCCCGGATCGGCGTCAGCGACGACGTGGACGGCGGTGCGCCCCCCCGACAGGCGGGTGGAGATAACGGCGTGGCGGGTCCTAAGAGCCGCGACCTCGCCCTTATCCACCGTCTTGATCCAGATACGCCCCTTCAGATCGGCGGCGAGCTGGGCGGGGACGCCCTGGCGAAGGATCCGGCCGCCGTCCATCACCGCCATGGTCTGGCAGAGGTCAGAGACATCCTCCACGATGTGGGTCGAGAGGATCACCACTACCGTCTCACCGATCTCGGCCAGAAGGTTCAGGAAACGGTTGCGCTCCTCAGGGTCCAACCCCGCAGTCGGCTCATCGACGATGATCAGCGACGGTCCGCCGATCAGGGCCTGGGCGATACCGAAACGCTGGCGCATACCGCCGGAAAAGCCAGCCAGCGCCTTGCGACGCACGCCATAGAGATTGACCTGCTCAAGTAAGCGCTCGACTTCCGCCTTGCGCTCCCCGGCATGGGCGAAGCCCTTAAGCACCGCCATATGATCGAGCATGTCGTATGCTGAGACCCGGGGATAGACGCCGAAATCCTGGGGTAAATAGCCCAGCGTACGGCGCAGCGCCTCTGGATCGCGGATCACGTCGATGTCGTTGAAGCGGATATGACCTGAGGTGGGGGTCTGGAGCGTCGCGATACAACGCATCAGGGTCGATTTCCCGGCGCCGTTGGGGCCGAGGAGCCCAAACATGCCGCGCGGCACCGATAGGCTGACCCCATCTAGCGCGCGGACGCCATTGGGGTATTGGTGCGCAAGATCATCGATTTGCAGCATCGCCGCCTCGTTCGCCCTTCCCAACAGGCTTCCCCCGAACCCTGAAGACCATAGCTGCACGCCCCATATGCGGGCGGCAAGTGAAACCGGCGTCATCTTTTTACGACGCCACAGCTTGAGGACCCTTTATGACCGACTACGCCGTCCCCCCGCTCCCGCCGACCACCCTGCCGATCCTAGGTTCAGGCTCGCTCTTTCCGGTGCGCCGGGTGTTTTGCGTCGGCCGCAATTACGGCCTGCACGTCAAGGAGATGGGCGGCGACCCCAAGGAGCAGCCGCCGCTATTCTTCACCAAACCCGCCGACGCCGTGGTCGGCCCGGGCGGCGCCGTGCCCTATCCCTCGGCGACCAAGGATCTGCATCATGAGATTGAGCTGGTCGCGGCGCTGAAGGCCGGCGGCTCAGACCTGTCCCCCGAGGCGGCGCTTACCTTGATCTTTGGCTACGCCGCCGGCGTCGATCTCACCCGCCGCGACCTCCAGGGCGCCGCCAAGCGCGACGGTCAGCCCTGGGATTCCGGCAAGGCCTTCGACGCCTCCGCCCCGGTAGGCGCCATCCGCCCAGCCGACCAAGTCAAAGACCTCGGGGGCGCCATCCGCCTCAAGGTCAATGGCGAGGTGCGCCAGGACGGCAAGCTCAGCGACATGATCTGGTCGGTGGCGGAAGTCATCGCCCAAGCCTCCAGACTTTGGCGGCTAGAGCCCGGCGACCTGATCTTCACCGGCACCCCCGACGGCGTCGGCCCGCTCCACCGCGGGGATCTGGTGCTGGGCGAGATCGATGGTGTTGGCGAGGTGGCGTTTACGGTGAGCTAGGCTTCGCCCGGAAGTCCACATCGCTATCCGCCGCGAGATAGGTGAAGGCGACCCAGGCGGCGACCGCCTTGTCCATGCGGTGAGGATCGACCTTGTCCAGCGTATCGTCGGCGGAGTGATGGATGTCGAAATAGTGGGTCCCGTCCTGCTGCAGTTCGGCCAGCGGCACATGGGGGCTGAGCGGTTCAACATCCTCGCCGCCGCCCCGCGCGGGCGCGCGATCAACATAGGCCGGTAGGGGCGCGATGGCCTCGGCTAGCATGGCGCCGTAGGGCGTCTTTGCGGCGCCGGTCGGCAGGGCGACGCCATAAACGGGTTCGGCGCCGAAATCGCACTCCGCGGCGATAACGTAATGGGACTGCTCGGCGGCCGACCGGACAGCGGCGAAGGCGGGACCGGCGAAGTTGATCTCCTCGGCCCCGAACAGGGCGAGGCGCACGGTGCGGCGCGGCGCGCGCGGCATGTCCAAGATCAGCTTGGCGGCGGCGGTGGTGATGGCGGCGCCGGCGCCGTCGTCGATGGCGCCCGTTCCTAGGTCCCAGGAGTCCAGGTGGCCGCCGATCAGCACAACCTCGTCCGGCCGCTCACGCCCAACGACATCGGCCACCACCGTGTCGGCCGTCGCGCCCGGCTTGAACGTGGGCGTCAGCACGAGATGCATGCGCAAGGGTTGGCCCTTCAGACTTGGATCCGCGCTCAGGCGATCAATCTGTTCGGCGTCGGGAACCGACAGGGCGCCGGCCGGGATCGGGGCCATGCCGGGAGGAAAATCGGTGGCGCCGGTATGGGGTAGGCGGCTGTCGCTGGTCGACAGCGAGCGAACCAGATAGGCGACCGCGCCGCGCTTTTCCGCCTCCGCCGCACCCAAAAAGCGCATCACCGCCAGGGCGCCATAGCCCGACCCGTCTTGGGCGCGCACCATCGGCTGAGTGACGATGACGATCTTTCCGGACAGGCTGCCGACCGGTTGGGCCAGCATGTCGGCATAGGTGTGGAACAGGGCGACTGGCGCCTCAATGCCTTCAGGCGGGGTGGCGCCCGCATTGCCGAGCGACGTCACCATCAGCTTCTGAACGGAGGGCGAGATCAACTCCGCCCGCTCCTCACCGCGGGTCCAGCCGGGCACGGGGAAGCTTTCGATGTGAACGTTCTGAAAGCCCATGGCCTTCAGCCGCGCCACGGCCCACTGGGCGGCCAGATGCTCCTTCTGGGAGCCGGCCAGCCGCTCGCCGATCTCTGTCGTCAGATCGCGCAGAAAGGGATAGGCGGGCGAGCCCTTCAGCGCCTGATCCCGCAGGGCCGCGGCGTTGGCCTGAAGTTGGACGCGGTCGGGCGTGGGGGCTTGAGCCTTTGCCAGACCCGCCCCCGCGATGAGGGCGGAGGCGGCGAGGGCGAACATCTTGGCGGGCATCGGCGCATCCATGACCAGAAAAGCTGAAGGCGACAGACGGACGGAGCTAGCGCCGCCTGTCAAGCCGACGCTAGGCGGCACGGAACGCGGCGAGCGCCTCGGCCGCCCGGTCGAGCACCTCGGCCCAGCCGCCCGGCGTCGCCTGACGAAACAGCCGCGCGCTTGGATACCAAGGCGTATCCTCCCGGTTTGACATCCAGCGCCAGTCGCAGGGCTTGGACAGCAGCAGCCACAGCGGTCGGCCCAAGGCGCCCGCAAGATGGGCGACCGAGGTATCGACGCTGATCACAAGATCGCAGATCGAGATCAGGGCCGCGGTATCGGCGAAATCTGTCAACTGATCCTCGACCCGAAGGATTTCCGGCATCTGCTCCAGCCAAGCGAGATCGGCCGTTGCCGCCTCCTTCTGGAGGCTAATCAACTGCGCGCCCGTTGTCCGAGCAGCGGCGAACAGAGGGGCGAGCGCCTTTACGGGAAGCGAGCGGTTATGGTCATTTCCATGGGCCGCGTTACCGGCCCAGACCAGACCGATGCGGGGTCCCGTCGGTGGCGGCAGGCGCCCTCGCCAGACGTGTACGCGCGACCGGTCGGCGGTCAGATAGGGCGGCTCCGGACGATCTGTAGCGCGCCCAAAGGCCAGGGGCAGGCTTAGGAGAGGTGTGTGTCGGTCGAAGGGCGGAAGCGGCTCGCCGATGCCGATCACCTGATCCGCGCTCGCTAATCCCGCCAACAAGGTCTTCAGCGGCGGTTGAACTTCCAGGATCACGTGGGCGCCTAGCGCCTTCACAGCCGAGGTATAGCGGCAAAACTGTAGTGTATCGCCAAGGCCCTGTTCGGCGTGCAGCAGGATCGTCTGGCCGGTCAGCGCGTCCCCGCCCAGCCAAAGCGTCGCGTCTGGATAGGTCGGGCCGGGCTCGCCCTTTCGCCGCCAGCGCGCCTCGTGCCGCCGCCAGCCCTCGGGCCAGCGGCCGACGCGCAGCAGCGCCAGGGCGCTGTTGAATTCGGCTTCCGCAAAGCCAGCATCAAGGGCCAAGGCTGCATCGAA
>Ga0116226_10002499_pt1 | contig 16044 bp, 13 predicted proteins | sample S1TSphfallax_FD_89692 | JGI IMG/M metagenome (GOLD analysis project Ga0116226, IMG submission 89692) | Host-associated microbial communities from peat moss isolated from Minnesota, USA - S1T2_Fa - Sphagnum fallax MG | ecosystem: Host-associated > Plants > Peat moss > Unclassified | place: USA...
AGCAACTGCCAGTCCTGCAACGCCTTCTGGAAGAACTCGTCCAGGAGCGTGGCCTGTTGCACTCGATAGCGTGGCTGTACACACCGATGGCGCTGCCGTTCGTGCAGCGTCTCGACCCGAGCGCCATCATCTATGACTGCATGGACGAACTCGCCGCGTTCAAGAATGCTCCGCGACAGCTGCTGCAACGCGAGAGCGCCCTGCTGAAGGCCGCGGATCTCGTGTTCACCGGCGGCCCGAGTCTCTATAGAGCGAAGAAGGACCGCCACCCGGCCGTCTACTGTTTCCCGAGCAGCGTCGAGAAGGCGCACTTCGAAGCTGCCCTCGACGCCGATATCGAGCATCCGCTGCAGCAGGCCATCCCGCACCCGAAGCTTGGCTTCTTTGGGGTCATCGATGAGCGCCTCGACATCGCGCTTCTACGGCAGCTCGCGGAGACTCATCCAGAGTGGCACATCGTAATGGTGGGTCCGGTCGTGAAGATCGATCCAGCGACGCTTCCCCAAGCCCCGAACCTGCATTACCTCGGGTCCCAAACCTACGCGGATCTGCCGCGCTTCCTGGCCGGCTGGGATGTGTGTCTGCTGCCGTTCGCGCTCAATGAAGCCACGCGCTTCATCAGTCCTACCAAGACACTCGAGTATATGGCGGCGCAGAAGCCGATCGTCAGCACTCCCGTGACCGATGTGGCCGTGCCCTACGGAAACGTGGTCGATGTTGCGACGGGCGCGAGCTTCATCGCGCAATGCGCGCGGGCGCTGCGCTTCTCGCCGAGCGAGCGGGCACACCGCGCCGCGCTGATGCGAGACGTGGTCGACGGGACGTCATGGGACGCGACTGCCGAGTCGATGCACCAGCTCATCGCCGGCTGCGAGAACCGCTCGACAGGCGGGATGGCGGAGAACGCATCGCGGGCTCGCCCCGGCACACCAGCACGACAGCCCATCGTCATCATTGGTGCGGGGCCAACCGGCTTGAGCGCCGCCTTCCACGCCGGGAAAGACAGTCTGCTCCTCGAGCAGAACTCTACCGTGGGTGGCTGGTGCCGTTCGATCGAGGATCGGGGCTTCACGTTCGATTACGCCGGACACATCATGTTTTCCAATGATCCCTACGTCCATGAGCTTTATCAGAAGCTGCTCGGGGACAACGTGCATTGGCAGGATCGCGAGGCCTGGGTCTACAGCAAGAACGTCTACACGCGTTATCCCTTCCAGGGTGCGCTTTATGGGCTGCCGAGCGATGTAGTCACCGAATGCATCCTCGGTGCGATCGAGGCCCGCGTGGGGCCGCTCAATGCCTCGGCGCCAGGCGAATCGCGGCCGCTCAGCTCGTCGCCGAGTGTTTGCAAAGCGGAGTCGATCACCGACTGCTGCGCCGATGGTGTAGCCGAGAGCACGCTCGAGGGCGGCAGCGCGCTGCGACCGGTGAGCGCCGAGGGCAACCCGCGCAATTTCGAGGAATTCATCTATCGAGTGTGGGGACGCGGAGTCGCGAAACATTTCGCGCTGCCCTATAACCGCAAGCTCTGGGCGGTGCCGCTCTCCGAGATGGAAACCTCCTGGCTCGGCGGCCGCGTACCTCTGCCGAACCTCCGCGAGATGATCGAGGGCGCGGTGCAGCCGGTAGCGAAGCCGATGGGCCCCAATGCGCGTTTTGGCTATCCCCTTCGTGGCGGATTTCAGGCTTTGATCGACGGTTTCCTCGGACATCTTCGCGGCGGCCTGAAACTCGGAGCGCGGGTGGTGCGAGTGATTCCGAGCGAGCATCGGGTGCTGCTGGCGGACGGTCAGAGCTACGTGTACGACCAGCTCATCAGCACCATGCCACTGCCGTTGCTCGTGAAGGCAATCGGTGTGGAAGCGCCCTCCCACGTGCGCGAGGCGGCGGCGCGCCTGCGTCACGTATCGGTCCGCTGTGTGACTCTCGGAATCGGCCGAGCCAACGTTACCGACAAGCATTGGATCTATTATCCCGAGACAAGCGTGTTCCACCGGATCTTCGTGCAAGGCAACGCGAGCCCGCACGTCAATCCTCCCGGTGGCTTCGGGTTGACCTGCGAGATCACCTATTCGCCGGACAAACCGCTACCTTGCGACGGCGATGCGCTCATCGACCGCTGCATCGCCGACTGTATCGACGTCGGCATCATCCGGGCCGACGATCCGATCATTGCCCGCAATCAGGTGGATATGCCGTACGCCTACGTAGTCTACGACCACTCACGTGCCGAGTCGGTCGCCACCATTCGCGATTGGGCGACCACGAAGGACATCATCCTCGCCGGTCGCTACAGTGAATGGGAATACTACAACTCGGACCACGCGTTTCTCGCCGGCCGCAAAGCGGCAGAGCGGGCGCTCACCGCGCTCGAGAGCGCTCGCGACGAGGACGAGGACGAGGACGGGGCGCCGAGGCGCGCCGCCAGCCTGATGTCCTGAAGGTAGCGTCGGCCGCGATGTCGCTCGGGTCATCAAGCTTGCAGCTGTGGGGCGGGATCGAGTGCACGGTCAACCGGGTCGGCGATCGCTGGTTCAACCAGCTCGAACGGTCGGGTCACGCGGCGCGCGCCGCGGATCTCGACCGGGTCGCCGCACTCGGAATCCGGGTGCTTCGCTATCCGGCGCTGTGGGAACTGTGCGCGCCCGATAGTCCGGATCGCTTCGAGTGGAGCTGGCTGCGAGCGCGATTCACGCGGTTGCGTGCCCTCGGGATAGAACCGATCGCGGGGCTCGTCCATCACGGCAGTGGCCCGCGCTACACGAGTCTCGTTTCGCTGGACTTCGAAAGCGGACTCGCCCGCTATGCGGAGGCTTTCGCCGCCGAGTTTCCCTGGATCGAGCAGTACACACCGGTCAACGAACCGCTCACCACCGCGCGCTTCAGCGGCCTCTATGGGCACTGGTATCCGCATGGCCGTGATGATCGGCTCTTCGCGCGCGCACTCATCAACCAGTGTCGGGCGATTGCACGCTCGATGCGCGCGATCCGCCGCATCAATCCCCGCGCGCGTCTGGTTCAGACCGAAGATCTTGGAACTACCTACAGCTCGCCCGGAATGGGATACCAGGCTGAGTTCGACAATGAGCGTCGGTGGCTCAGCTGGGACCTGCTGTGCGGCCGGGTTGACGCACGCCATCCACTGCGGGCATTCCTCGAGAACTCAGGCATCGAGCCCGACGAGCTCGACGCGCTGCGGGACGCGCCCTGCCCGCCGGATATCATCGGCATCAACCACTACGTGACGAGTGACCGCTTTCTCGATGACGAACTCGCCCGGTATCCGCCCGAGTCGCATGGCTCGAACGGACGGCAGCGTTACGCCGACGTCGCCGCAGTGAGAGTTCTGCGCGGCGAATACGCCGGCTGGCGAGTAATCCGCGAGGCCGCGCAACGCTATGGAATTCCAATCACGCTCACCGAGGTGCACATCGGCTGTACCCGCGACGAACAGATACGCTGGCTCGATGACGCGTGGACTGCCGCCCACGCGGCACGCCGCGGCGGTATCGACGTCCGCGCGGTGACCGCCTGGGCGTTGTTTGGCAGTTACGACTGGGACTCCCTACTCACTGTCGAGCGCGGACGCTATGAATCGGGCGCTTTCGACGTGCGTGCGGCGACCCCGCGCGAGACTGCTCTCGCAGCCCGCATTCGCGAGCTCGCGACCGGGGCCACCGGGGCCATCGCGGCTACCGGGGCAATAGTCCCGCTCGAGGTCCGCGGCTGGTGGCAAAGTCCCGCCAAGCTTCACTATCCTCGCCGAACTCCGAAACGATATACGGAACTCGACGTGTAGAGGCCGCCGGGCCGGAGCACCACTTCAGGAAACTCCGGGTGATGTGGGCTATCGGGATAGTGCTGAGGCTCGAGTGCGAAACCGGCATGCCGAGCGTAGCTTTGCCCGGATTTGCCGCGAATCGAACCGTCTAGAAAATTCCCCGTATAGAACTGCAGAGCGGGCTCCGTGGTCTCGATCTCGAGCGTCCGGCCGGTCACGGGATCGCACACCCGCGCCGCGGCCGCAAGTCCCGGTCTCGCGCGCGCGATGACGAAGGTGTGGTCACACGCGCGCTCGCCGATCGGAGCTGGCGCTCGGAAATCGAAGCGAGTTCCCTCGACCGGTAAAGGCGGACCGCTCGGCAGGTACTCGGCATCGACCGGAAGGTAGTGGTCCGCGTTCAGAGCGATCTCGTGCGCAAGCACGCTTCCCGAGCCCTCTCCGCCCAGGTTGAAATAGCTATGCTGGGTCAGGTTGACGAGGGTCGCGCGATCGGTCCGCGCCCGGTACTCGACGCGCAGTGCATTCTCGTCATCGAGCGTGTAAGTCACCTGGGCCTCGAGCGTCCCCGGGAAGCCCTGGTCGCCATCGGGACTCGTGAGGGCAAGCTCGACGCCGCGCGTCGTGCCGCGCTCGAAGCCGCGCGCCGCCCATAGCGCCTGATCGAACCCCCGCAAACCCCCGTGCAGCGTGTTCCGGCCCTCGTTGCGTGACAGCCTGAATCGCTGCCCGTCCAGCTCGAACTCGCCGCCTCGGATCCGGTTCGCATAACGACCCACCACCGCGCCGAAGTACGGCGTATTCGACTGATAGCCGGCAAGCCGCTCGTGACCGAGGACGATGTCCTCAAAGCGCCCGTCCCGGTCGGGCGTTCGGAGCGACACGATGATGGCGCCGTAGCTCATGACGCACAGTTCGAGCCCCAAAGCGTTGCCGAAGGTGAAGAACTCGATCTCGCGACCATCGTCGAAGCGCTCGATGTGGGTGCGCATTCCCGGCCTCGCTTGAAGTCTGCAGCGTGAAAATCAGTGAAAACTCACTCGCACCACCAGCGGCCGCCGACAGGGCGCGGCGACGGCCGCATCTTAAGATCGTTCAACTAACCACCGTATCCCCACGAGGAGAAAATCATGACCACTTCCGCTCGCCAGCTTGCGATCGTCACCGGCGCTTCGAGTGGCATCGGCTACGAACTGGCCCGGCTCTGCATCGACAACGGATTCGACGTGATCATCGCCGCCGACGAACCCGAGATCATCGACGCGGCCGATCGCTTGGCCAAGCCCGGGATCATGGTCACCCCGGTTCAATGCGATTTGTCGACCCCGGAAGGGGTCGAAACCCTCTACGGCGCTTCCCGGGGCGCCGGTCGTCCGGTCGATGCGCTGCTCGCGAACGCCGGTACGGGTCTCGGTCACGCGTTCCTCGACCAGGATCTCACCGCGGCCCTGCGCGTGGTGCATACCAATATCAACAGCACCATCTCACTCATTCACAAGGTGGGACGAGATATGCGCGCCCGGCGCGCGGGGCGCATTCTCATCACGGGATCGATAGCGGGCCTCATACCGGGAGCCTTCATGGCCGTCTATAACGGCAGCAAGGCGTTCCTCGATTCTTTCGCAGTGGCGATCTCCAACGAGCTCCAGGACTCCGGTGTGACGGTCACCAACCTCATGCCGGGGGCGACCGATACGGCATTTTTCGACCGCGCCGGTATGCGGGATACGCAGCTGGGCCGCGACGACGGCAAGGACAAGCCCGCAGATGTGGCCAAAACCGGCTTCGAGGCGATGATGAAAGGCGAGCTCGCCGTGGTGCATGGCCTCAAAAACAAAATCCAGGCCGCGGTCTCGCACGTGACCCCTGACAAGGTGCTTGCCAATCGACATCGGGAAATGGCGGCCCCAAGCGCGACCAAACAATAGACGGCGAGACGGGAGCGCGTCCACGGCGTGGTCGCGGTGCGGCCGAGTTCGACCGGGGGCCGCGAGGGTGCTAGCGTAAGTAATAACGCCTGATTCCGTTCTCAGGCTCCCTCTGGAGGAAACCCATGGCCGCTCCCGATCCGAATCGTCCCACCTACGCCGTCGATGCGATCCCGTCGGACGTCCGCAATGGCGTCTTTCTCGGTAACCCCGCGCTCGACAACGTGGTCACCTGTCTGATCGCTTTTGGCGCCGAAGTCTGGTCCACCAAGCGTCGCCTGAAGGTGCTCGAGGCACTGATGACGAAGGCTGGCGTGACCCACGAGATGATCGAGAAGTACGTCCCCACCGCGGCTGAAACGGCCGAATGGGAAAAAGAGCGCGACCGCTTCATCGAACTCACCCTAGGGCCGTTGGGGAATGATGGCTTCCGCACCGTCGGAACCGATTTCCCGAAGCACGACTGATTGCGGGTCGTTTGCCGCCGCCCTACCCCTGAATATCTGGAGATCTCCCCATGATCGGTCGACGTGAACTATTTGGCGCTGCCGCAGCTTCGGTCGCGCTCGTCAAACTGCTCGATGACAAGGCCATAGCTTCCACCGGCGCGATGGATGCCAGCAAAGCTCCCGAATGGGCGCAGCCTCGCGGTGCGGACGGACGTCTGACCCGGCTCGAGAGTCTGGATGTCGAGAGCCAACAGGACTTCACCCTCGGCTTTCGGCTGATGCAGAACAAGACCCTGCGGTCCTCGTCGAACGCCGCGTTTGCCCGCGCGCTCGCCAAGCTCGGGATGGATCCAAAGACCCCCGTCACGGCCGAAGAGGTACGCGCGATCGCGGACTCCGAGCCGACGATCAATATGGCTTCCAAGGCCTGGCTCTCCAACCAGCAGATCACGTGGAAGACACTTGCCGACCACTTCCATGCGAACTCCGACCATTACCTATCGGAACTCGAATTCGGCGACCGCTCAGGTCCGGGCGCGCTCGAGCTGAACCGCGAGTTCGATGTGCCGGCCTTCGCACGCCACGAGATCCACATCCAGCCGGGCGGCTATGTGGGCGATCCGTTCGCGGGTTATCTGTATCACTACGGCACGAACAGCTTCTATATCGCCGTCATGGGCCACAACGAACAGGACCAGGTTCACGAAGGCACGGCGTCGCGTTTGCCAATCCCAGCCGACGGTAAGGTTCGACGTATCCTCGACATGGGTTGCGGGGTTGGCCAGTTGACGGTCGCTCTCCAAGAGCGCTTCCCGGAAGCGGAAGTCTGGGGCATCGATGTAGGGGGACCGATGGTTCGTTACGCCCACTCCCGTGCCAGTCGACTCGGTTCCAAGGCGAACTTTGCGCAGCGGCTTGCGGAGAATACGGGGTTCCCCGATGGGCACTTCGACCTCGTGACGAGCTACCTGCTGCATCACGAGCTGCCGGCCGAGGTTACCCGAAAGGTGATTGCGGAAGCGGCACGCGTCACCCGTCCGGGCGGCGTCTACTACCCCATCGACTTCATGTCGGGCGGGGTGAAGTCCCCGGCGGCGTACATGTACAACCGCTGGTGGGATCATCGCTGGAACAACGAAGTGTGGAGCATGGAGTACCACTCGCTGGACTTCTCCGGCGAGATCGCGAAGTCGGGATTCACCATGCCCGCTAATCCGGTTGCGGCCCTCCCGGGCTTCGGCGCGCGTTACGCCATCCGGACTGCCTGAGCCAGTCTGCGGTAGAGAGAACGAGCAGAGGACGCGTCCATCGCGCGCGTCCTCTGCTCGGAACCCAGGTTTCGATCGGCATCAGCGGACTGGATCCAACGCTCGCCCACTCCGCTATCGATTCCGGGTTTGCGGCAATAGCCGAAATCCATAGGTTGATGAGTTTCCACGAGCGGGCTAGCGACGTGAGTCGACTCAATCTCGAGGCCTCACGGAAGCCCGTGTGCGTCGATCAGCGAACCCGGGCGGTCATTCGTCAAGCTCTTGAAATCTCCGCGGCCTCCGGTGGATGCTTCGATGTGAGCGTCGCGGCAGAGCTGGTTGGCTGGGGCTTCCTACCTTCCCCCACGCCGCAGTGCTGGCCTGACCCCCTGGCCTCGTGGCGTGACATTGAACTCCTCGACGATGGGCGCATCCGCTTTCACCGGCCGCTTTGGGTCGACTTGGGCGGCATTGCCAAAGGCTTTGCCGTGGACGAGGCGCTCGCGCGTATGGCGCTTGGATCCGATGTTTCGGTATATATCAATGCAGGCGGAGATCTGCGGGTCGCCGGTCCCGAGGAGCAGAATGTGAGACTGGCCGCCCCGGCCGAAGACGACGACACGGTACCTCTGATACGACTGCGGGACGGTAGCATCGCGAGCAGCGGCGGTCCGCAGGCCCCCACCCGGGTCCACGGGAGCGATGACATCGGTCCACACGTCGACGGAAGCCGCCGCAGCGCGCTTCGCCCGCAGCGATTCGTGTCCGTACTCGCGCCACAATGCATGATCGCCGATGCGCTGACGAAGATCGTGATGGCACGCGGCACCGGCTCGGATCCGGTGCTGCGTCACTTTCAAGCGACTGCGCTCATGCATGACCTCGATCACGGCTGGCGCCGCCTCGGAACCGACCCATGAACGACCGCGTTAACAACGGACTCCATCCCGCACGAGGCCGGGTGGGACACTTGAGCCGCCACCGCCGTCTGACGATTTACGGCGTAAGCCTCACCGTGTGGATCACCGGCGCCGTCTGGCTGATCTTCCATTACTTCCTGAAGACCGAGGATAGTTTTGGCTTCGAGAATCCGCGTCCCGCGGAGAAGTGGTGGCTCACCGGCCATGCGCTCGCTTCGTTCTACGCGCTGTGGTGGTTCGGACTACTCTGGCCGAACCATATCAAGCGCAGCTGGAACACCCACGTACGCCGCGGCACGGGCGGCCTGCTGTTCGGCTGCACCGCGTGGCTCTGCGTGACGGGGTGCGCGCTCTACTACGTCGTCAATGACGCCTGGCGATCTTGGGATTCGATCCTGCATTGGGGAGTGGGGCTCGCGGCGCTCGGCGCCTTTGTGCTTCATCTCCTCACCCGAACGCCGCGGTTGGAATCAGCCCGCCTTGGGCGCCATGAATAGCGCGTAGGTCGCGAGCAGTCTCTTGACCCCCTCGGTGATGTGGGTCGAAGTGAGCGTCGTCCCTGAGATGATCGAGATCTGACCGGTCAAATCGCCCGCGTCTCCGTAGCGCTTACCGCGGAACTGATCGAGCCAGCGCGGCTCGCGCACCTTGTCGTACCCGGGCACGCAGACGAGGACTTCGACATCCTTGACCGTGCCCTTTTCATCGACCCCGAGTGCATAGGTCACCCGGTCATCGCGGCCGATCACCTGATCGACGAAGAACCACCCTCCGGTCGAAACGCGCCACGCCTTCACCTTCGAGTGAAACACGGTGGTCTGACTCACTTTGATGAGTTCCTCGACCTGCGCCGGCAGCATCGTGAAATCGGCAGGCGTAAAAGTGGCGCCCGGAAACATGAGCTTCTGCGCCTCTTCGACCGTGAGGTAGTTCTCTGCGTGGGCGACGCCACAGGCCACCAGCGCGACGGGAACCATGAATAATTCGAAACGCATGAGCGATAGTCCTTAACTACTGACGCGACGGCAGGCCGCCACTGATCAACACCGACATCGTCGAGCGGATGCTCCCCGGAACCGGCGTTCCGTTCAAATCGACGACGCGTGCGGAAAATTCTCCCGGGCCGTCGATCGGGAGCGCCGAGAACACCCGTACCGGCTCGTCGCCGCCGCCGCCATGAAACGGCGTGAGCAGCAAGGCACCGCTCGATGCGAGCTTCCGTCCAAGGGCCGCCAGCGCCGCGGCGAGCGGCGGCTGGTCAGCCCGCGCCGAGTCGGAACTCTGGGCGGTGACGCTGGCATCCTCGTCCAGAGATTCCAATGCCTGGACGAACACCGCTTTCGGACTCGCCACGACATCGGCGTAGAAGTAGATCCCGTGCCGACCGTCCGGCAATAGCGGCAATCGATCGAACTCGACCGGGGCGGACGCCGGCAGCACCACCTCGAGGCAGCGCAACTCCACCTTGTGTATGCAGAAACCCTGGTGGCTCACTTCGACCGGCGGTGTCGCGGGCGGCGGCGACGCCGTCGGTGTCCGTGCAAGGGCGCCGACCGCCGAGAACAGCGCAAGCCCCGCAGCGAGCAGCCACCAGCGATCGTTCATCCGCATAGTCTATGTTCCTCGTCCACTTCGTCGAGGGCTGAAGTGTATCGGGACAGCGCTTAGTTGGCGTGCACCGCCGTCGTGTCCGAAGGCGGCGCGGGCGGCGCGTCCGCAGCGGCAGGCAAAGGCGTCGCGGGGGCGGCCGCTTCCGCGGACGGCGTGGCGGCCTGTCGCGCGGCGGCGCGTCCGCCGTCGTCCGGGCCCGCCGGCAGCACCTGCGCCGCGAGCTTCGCCCGATTGATGACCGCGGGATCGTCGCGAAGTCTCACGTACAGCTGAACCTCGCTCGGATGCGGGACCGGCAGCGACAGCCCCGGAAATCCATCGGGGACTTGGACCGGATGGGTGAAATGCGAGTCGGCCGCCACGGCATCGAGGAGGAACAGATCGGATCCCGTGAGTTTGCAGGCAAGCTCGGGAGTCGATGGGCAGCTGAGCTCGGTGAGGCTGGGCAGCCGCACGAGCGTCGCGAGCGGCTGCCAGTCGCCCGGCACGTCATCGTCGATCACCCGGAACTGCAGCGGGCCGAACGCCGACGGCCCGAAGGCGTTGGCCGGATCGAAGCTCGCTACCGCGACTTTCCGATCCTCGAGAGTCAGCCCGGAGCCGATCGTCAAGATGGTGGCGAAGGTCCCATCGACCGTCGCGACCTCGACCTTCAATTCGTGACCAAAGGTTGCAGGCGAGTGCGCCCGCAGGGAAAACGTGAGCTTGGCGCCCTGTGGCAGATCGCGCCGATCGGCGAGCTGAATGTTGCTGGTCGCGTTCGAAGCCCCGGGCTGTACGCTCTTGTCGAGCAGCACGACGCTCGGGCGCCGAGCGATCACGCTCGCCTCGAGCGTGAACGTCCGTCCATCCCTCAAAGTAACTCGGGCATGCGCAGTATCGCCCTCCTTGAGCGCGAGCGCCGTCTCGGGGTCGGTAGCTACCATGTCGAGCTCATCCCCTGACTTGCCCGACGCGAGCGTGTCGGGAAGGAACTGGATGCCCTTCATCGCGAGGCTCTGTACCTGATCGAGGCGGGTGCCTCTGAGAAAACCGCGCGCGTCGCCGGCGTGCAGCGTAAAGCTCTCGAGATGCCCGGCGTCGGCAAAGGCCTGCAGCGGAACGGCTTGGGAGCGCTCGGCTCCGTATTGTTTGACGAGCAGAGTCAGGGACCCCGGCTGGACACTCTGCAGCGGTAGCTGCACTTCCACATCGTTCGAATCGATTGCCTTCCAGGACGGCTTCAGCTCCTTGCCCGCGGCATCTTTCAGTACGAGGTCGGCGAGGCAGCTCGTGCCCGCCGCTTGCAGATGCACCGTGTCCTCTCGGCCCACGATCAGCGCCGCCGGATCGTTCGGACTGAGCGCCCAGGACTCCTCGGCGACGTTCACGAGCTGGAATACCGGCCCCTCGTAGTCCTCAAATCCCCAGCGGGCGCGGACCGAACCGCGCAGGTTATCGCCGAGATCGGCCGCGCCCACCTGACTCGTGTCGACGACCAAGCCACCCGACTCGGCATCGACACGTACCGGCAGATCGAGCGTCTTGCCCTCGGCACCGAACACGCGCAGCCGCAGGTCGTGCGCGTAGTCGGTGGAGAATACGAGTGGCGCACCTTCAACCGGCAGTACGAGCGAGGTCTTCCGCGCGCAATACCGATCCTTTGGATCGACCGCATGCAGCGGAGGAACCTGCGGCGGCTCGACCGCGGGCAGCGCCGCCACCAGCACAGACTTCGGGTCGTGGAACGACGGTGGCGTGTTGAGCGCCAACGCGAGCCGGTCACCATGCGGGGAGGCGAGCGCCGGGATGTACTGGTAGCGCGCGGTATTCATCGACGAAAAGATGTGCGCGATGTCGAGCACCGAGGCGATGTAGGGGCTGTAATAGCCGTAACTCAGCTGCGGCGTGTAGCTCGCCTCCATCGCGAGATCGGCCGCCGGACCAGAAGTCAGCGCTTCGACGATGGAGGTGCTGTGACCATCGTTCAGGATCAGCGTGTCCTGCCCTTGTGTGAGACAGGGCGCCTGCAGCTCGGGCAGTCGGTCGAGGCATTTGTCGTCCACTTTGATCGCAAGACTGCGCGCGAGCAGCGGCGCGGCTTCCCGCAAGTGCGACCGGTCGCCGACGTCGAGCGCATGAATGGCCGCCAGATAGGCTTCCAGCCGCGAGCGGTCGAGCGCGGCCTGGTTGAGACTCTGAGAGGCGCGCACGAACGCGCCCGGTCGGCCGCGGACCGCACCGAGCAGGGTCGGGAAGTCGCCGCTGGTAGAGGGCGCCAGGAATATCAGCACCTGCTGCGCATCGGGGGGAACGGCGAGGGTCAGTCCCTTCGCCTTGCAGGCGGCGGTCCAGGTGTCGCAGCGATGAAACCACTCCGTCGGCGGCGGATTCGTCGAGCCGCGCAGGAACGCCACCACCATCACGTAGTGAGCGGACTGGTCTGCGGGAAACGCGGCGTTGATCGCGAGCAGGTCGCCCGCTGCGAGATTCGGCACCTCGGCAATGGGAAGCGTCGTCGCGCCACGCGTGACACTCACCGTCAGATCGGGCCCGGCGAGGTCGAACGGAGCCGGGTCCGCCCACACTTCCGGGGGAAGGAGCCCCAATGCCCCCGCGAGCAGCGCCGCACAAACTTTCACTCTGATCGACATCGGACCTCGAAAAGGGGTCGGCGCCCCGAGATTCTAGGGGATCCGGTCCCGGGCTTGCTATCGGAGACAGCATGGCCAAAATGAAAGCAGTCTGCATCGACGCATTCGGCGGACCGGAAATGTTGCACCTGAAGCAGGTGGAATCCCCGGAGCCCGGCAGCGACGAAGTCCTCATCCGAATTCGCGCGGCGAGCGTGAACCCCGTCGATTACAAAACGCGTGAGGGCAAGTATCCCGCCGTCAAGGTTGAGCAGCTGCCGAAGATCTTGGGGCGCGACGTCTCGGGCACCGTGGTGGCCCGGGGACCGGGAGTCAGCCGGCTGCAGCTCGGCGACGAGGTGTACGCGATGCTCGACGCGTCGCACGGCGGATACGCCGAGTACGTCACGCTGCGAGCGGACCTGTGTGTGCCCAAGCCCCCCTGCCTCGATCACGTCGAAGCGGCAGCGGTACCGCTTGCGGCCATGACCGCCTGGCAAGGACTCTTCGATCATGGGCAATTGCACGCGGGCCAGAAAGTGCTCATTCATGGCGGCGCCGGCGGTGTCGGACACTTCGCCATCCAGCTCGCCAAGGCGAAGGGTGCGAACGTCGCCACCACCGTATCCAAACCCGACATTGAATTCGTCCGCGGGCTCGGCGCTGACGAAGTCATCGACCATCAGACGCAACGCTTCGAGGACTTGGTGCATGACGTCGATCTCGTCTACGACCTCGTAGCCGGAGATGTCCAAACGCGCTCCTGGGCCGTACTCAAGCGTGGCGGAACGCTCGTGACGACCCTGGGTAAGCCTTCGGAGGAGGAGGCGAGGCAGCGCGACGCGCGCGCGATCGGCTACCAGGCGCAGCCGAACGCCGGCGAGCTCCGCGAGATCCGTGAACTGATCGAGCAGGGGAAAGTCCGTCCGCAGATCCAGGCGACTTTTCTTCTCGAGGATGCGGCGCCGGCCCAGCAACGGCTGCAACGCGGGCATGTTCAGGGCAAGATCGTTCTACGGGTATGCCATCAGGAATAAAGATAGTCCGCCGGCAAACCGAGCCGAACGCAGGACTGCGCGGCAGGGCCCTCCGCCAGAATGACGCGATCAGCCAACCGCGCGGCTCGCGCCACCAGCCAGCCTTCCCCCGCGCGCAACCCGTACGCCTTCGAGAGTCCGAGACGCTCGCGGATCGAACCCGGCACCAGCTCGACGGCGGCACGCACCAGCATCCGCTGCAGCGAACGTAGAGCACGCGGCGCAATGGGCGCTTCGCCCATGATCTCGAGGAAGTGAAACACGATCGGCGACGCTTCGAGCCGCCGCTCTGTAGTGGCGAACAGCAGGCGCAGCTGCTCGCTGTCGGTCGGGGCGCCGTGGGCGCCATACAGACGCGCGGCGGCGCTACCCTCCCGCAAGCAGCTATCGCGCTCAGCACTACTCAAGCGGTGGACATACCGGCTGTAGGCTTCCGCAAACCCGAACGCCGCGGTCGCCTGAACCCAGACCAAGAGCTCCGGATCGCTCGCCGCATAGCCCTCGCCAGCCGGTGTCTCGCCCGCCACCCGCGAATGCAGACGTGACACGCGCGCAATCATAGGCTCCGAAACGCTGCGAGCGGCGTAGACCGTGACCATCGCGGCGTGCCCGGTACGCTGCAGCCGGCCTACCGGGTCGCGTTGGAACGCCGAATACTCCCACACACCGCTGCGAACCCGGGGCTCAGCGAGCTCCAAGATCACTGCGGCGACCCCGCCCACGAATAGAGCGAGCGGGTTCTTGAAGATTCGCCAGGAGACGGAGTCTGCGGGGACCAGAGCGGGTTCCCCGCGCGGCATCAGGAACTCGGCGTTCGCGGCACCGGCTTCGAACGGTCGTAGCATTGCAATGGCGTCGATCCGCCGCTGGAGCGCCGAGGGTAGATGAATGACCCGCGACACCCGGGCCGAGGCCTATCGGGAAACGAGGTACATCGGGCGGACCGCTCCCGAGAGATGGCTCGGAAACTCGCCGAGCAATCGTACCGTGGCGGCCGGGCACCGGCTGAGGATCGCGAGCGGATCCTCAGGCAACGACTCCCGCCACGCGAAGCGGACGGCTTCGTCACGATGCGCGAGCTCCAGCACCAGCATGGGAATCCGCGCCAGAAGCTCGGCCACGAGCACGGTCACGTACTCGAGCCCCAGTCGATGCGTCAGGTGGTGCAGTACGCTCAAGCAGAGCGCAACGTCGTAATCCCCCGGCGCGAGGGTAGCGACGGTGTCGAGATCGAGTGCGGCGGTGCGGAAATTGGCGGCGAGGCCATTGAGCTGCTGCGTGGCGAGTGCCACCGCCGTATTTTCCGGCCGAATATCGAAGCCCGTCGCGAGCGCCCCACGATCCGCGAAGTAAAACGGGAAGTAGCCTAACGAGGATCCGAAATCGATCAACCGGAATCCCGTGCCGAGGGGAACGAGCGCCGCCTCGATCGCAATCGCCCGGTCCCGGCACTCTCGAAGCGGCGCCTCGAACCCCGCGATCCCGTAGAGCGGCTGATAGGGTTCTACCTGATTGAGGCAGCGTTCCAGCACCGGCGTCGCGGCGACGGGCGAGTCCTCGACGAGTGGGCGCGGGTGTCGGGCACTATCGATCATTGCCCACCATCCTAAGGGACTCGCGCGGCGGCAGCCAGACTTTCAGCCACAGCAGCGCCAGTAGGTAGGAAGCGGCTGCGAACGGGAACACCGGACCGTAGGTCCCATTCCGCTCGAGCTCCCAAGCGGTGACGGCGAGGATGCCCGTGCCGCCGAGGTTACCGGCAAAGGCGCCGATACCGGTGACCGTCGCCAGGCGCCCGCCGGGCACGATGTCGGCAATCAGCGAAAACAGATTCACGGAAAAGGCCTGGTGGGCGCCAAGCGTCAGACCGAGGAGCAGCACGGTCTGCCACTCGCGATGAATCCAAGGGACGACGAGGACCGGTACCGCGACAATCGCGGCGACCCACATCACGAGCTGGCGCGCACGCATGAGTTCCACGCCCGCTCGCAGCAAGAGCCGCGACCCGAGACCACCGACGAGCGCACCGATCGCCGCACAACCATAGATCACCGCGAGCGGAATCGCCGTCTGCTCGACGTCGAGCTGGTAGAAGCGATGCAGCAGATCAGGGCCCCAGAAAAGAAGAAACCACCACACCTGATCGGAGAATACCTTCGCTCCCGCAATGGCCCAGGTCCGGCGGTCTCGAAGCAGCGCCCCCCACTCTACCCCTGACGCCGGGGACGCGGAGCCTAGGCTCGGACTCTCGAGCTCGGGCGCCACGCGCACCGCGAGCAGCCATGCCGCGACCCATAACAGACCGGCCCCGCTCACCACGGCAAAGGCGACCCGCCAACCGAAGGTCGTGGCGAGCAGCGGCACGCACAGCGGGGTCACAATCGCGCCCGCCGTCGTCGAGGCATTCATGCCGCCGAAAGCCAACGAACGCTCGCGCGGCGGAAACAGCACCGCAA
>Ga0116226_10002500_pt1 | contig 16043 bp, 14 predicted proteins | sample S1TSphfallax_FD_89692 | JGI IMG/M metagenome (GOLD analysis project Ga0116226, IMG submission 89692) | Host-associated microbial communities from peat moss isolated from Minnesota, USA - S1T2_Fa - Sphagnum fallax MG | ecosystem: Host-associated > Plants > Peat moss > Unclassified | place: USA...
AGCGAAACGCCATCGCCCTCCTGCCCGAAGCGGGAAAGCAGGTCGATATTCTCAACCGGCAGAAACAGCTTGTCCCCGCCATCATACAGCAAGCGCAGACAGTCATGCGCGGCGTTGTTCACCGTCACGGTTTCCAAGCCATCATAACGCCCGATGCCGTGATCCTGATGCACCACGAGGTCGCCCGCCGCGATTTCCGTGGCATCCGCGATAAACTGGTCGGCGCGCTTGCGGCGCTTGGGCGGGCGGGCAATGCGCTGACCGAGCAGGTCCTGCTCCGCCACCAGCGCCATCCGGTCCATGACGAAGCCGCGCTCGATGGCCAGCACGGCCAAGGCGACGGTGCCCTTCGGCAGAGCGCGCGCTTCGTCGGCATTGCTCACGGCCCGTACGTCGCGGATGCCGTGGTCGCGCAACATGAGCGTGAGCCGTTCGCGAGAGCCGAAGCTCCAGGCCGCCAGCACGATGGTGCGGCCTGAAGCGGCCCATTTTATGCGCAGCTCCGCGAATCCGTCGAACGCGGCCATGGCCTGGCCCGCCAGAATCACGCCAGGGCGGCCGCCAATATCCACGCCCTGCGCGCCATCGGGTTTCGAAAACGGCGAGAATTCAAAGCACGGCCCACGGGCAAGCTGCGCGTCGAACGCCTCCCGGTCCAGATACAGCATGCCGGGCGGAATCGGGCGGTAAGGCTGCTCGCCGGCGCGCGCCGGGCCGCGGCGCTCGGCGTAATGGTCCGCGATCAGCTCCAGCCGCGCTTCCACCGCACCTTCAGCCTGAGAGTCCAGGCTGACCGAAGCGCCGGGGAGATAGTCGAACAGCGTCTCCATACCTTCAGCGAATAACGGCGCGTAATGCTCGATTCCCGAATGGCGATGTCCCTCGGTGACCGACTGATAAAGCGGGTCCTCCACCGCCTTCGGCCCGAACAGCTCCCGCCAGGCGGTGCGGAACCGCGCCACCGACGCTGTATCGAACGAAACCTCGGAGGCCGGGTGGAAATCCAGCCGCGCCACCGCCTCGCCGCTGCGCTGTGTCTCGGGGTCGAAACGCCTTATGCTCTCGATCGTATCGCCGAACAGATCCAGCCGCACCGGGGCCGCCTCGCCCGCCGGAAAGACGTCGACAATCCCGCCGCGCAACGAAAACTCGCCCGGCTCCATCACCGTGCCCGTGCGGTTATACCCATCCGCATCCAAAAATGCCGCCAGATCCTCCGGCGCAATCGTATCGCCCACCGCAAGGCGCATCCCCGCACCCGCCAGCGCCGAGCGCGGCGTGACACGCTGCAACGCCGCATTCACCGTGGTCAGCACAATCCGCTTTTTGCCTGGCTCCGCCTGCAGCCGGCTCAGCGCCGCAATCCGCTCCGCAATAATCGCCCCGTTCGGCGAAACGCGGTCATACGGCAAACAATCCCAGGCCGGGAAAGAAATCACCTCAACCTCAGGCCCGAAAAACCCGATCGCCTCCGCCAGCCCCGCCAGCCGCCCATCATCCCGCGCAATATGCAAAACCGGGCCGGAATGCTCCCCCAGCCGCCGAACCAGCACCAACGCATCCACGCCCTCCGGCGCGCCGTAGACGGGGATCATGGGTGCGATCCAAGCAAGGCCAGGGGCTCTGCCCCAGGACCCCGCCGGGGCCTGAGGCCCCGGGCCCCCATTAGTCCAGGGTCATGGGGCCTTCCGGCCCCAGCGGGTCCAGGGCAGAGCCCTGGCTTTGCCTGAAGCGCCACCATCATCGAGTCAGCGCCGCCTGGCGGATGCGTTGGAGCATGGGGCTATCGGCGTGGGGTGGGATAGGTTTGCGGCCGGTGAGCCAGTCGGCGAGTTCGGCGTCGGGGAATTCCATGACGGCTTCGATTTCGTCCAGTTCGGTTTGGGTCATGGTGGCGATTCGCGCTTTCACGAAGTCTCCGATGAGGAGGTCGTTCTCATAGGTACCTCGGTGTTGGGCGCGGAAAATCAACCGGCGGCGGCGGTTGTCCAAGGGTTCTGGTGCCGTATTCGTGGGCTCGGTCATGTTGGGTTGCGGTATAGGCATGGTTTAGCCAAGAGTCAGCATGTGACTGTAGAGATTCTGGCTCCGTTTCGCGCGCCGCTTGCAACCCTGCCCGGCCTTGGGGCCCGGTTATCCGTGCTGGTGGCGCGGCTGGTGGGGGGCGATATGGTTCGGGACGTGTTGTTTCATTTGCCGGTGGGGTTTTTGGACCGGCGGCCCAGCCCGAAGATTGCGCAGGCGCGGCCTGGGATGGTGGCGACGCTGCTTGTCGAGGTGATCCGCCATGAGGTGCCGGCGAAGAATACGCAGCCGCATCGTGTGGTGATTGGGGATGAGACGGGGTTTGCAGAAATCGTGCTGTTTAATGCGGCGCGGCTGGTGCAGTTTCCGGTGGGGGCGCGGCTGATTGTTTCGGGGAAGCTGGAAGGGTTTGCGGACCGCATTGTGATGAAGCATCCGGATTATGTCGCGTCCCAGTTGCAGGCGCGGGATTTTCCCTGGGTGGAGCCGGTCTGGCCGCTGGCGGCGGGCGTGGTGCCGAGGGTCATGCGGCGGGCGGCGTTGGGGGCGTTGGAGCGTCTGCCCGAATTGCCGGAATGGCATGACCCGACCGTGCTGGCGCGGCGCGGCTGGCCGGGATTTGGCGCGGCGCTACGGGCGCTGCATGCGCCGGAGGAAGTGCCCGATGACAAGCCTTCCGAGCGGCTGGCCTATGATGAATTGCTGGCACGCCAGATCGCCTTTGCCGTGGTGCGGGGGCGGCGGCGCAAGCGGCCGGGGCGGGTGTTGACGGGCGATGGAAGGCTGCGGGCGGCGGCGCTGAAGCGGTTTGGGTTTGCGCCGACTTCTGGGCAGTTGCAGGCAATCGCCGAGATCGATGCGGATCTGGCGGCCCCGCACCAGATGCTCCGGCTGTTGCAAGGGGATGTGGGCGCGGGCAAGACGCTGGTGGCGTTGCTGGCGATGCTGCGCGCCGTGGAGGCCGGGGCGCAAGCTGCGTTGCTGGCGCCCACCGAGATTCTGGCCAAGCAACATTATGCGAGTTTTCAGAAATTATCGCCCGTGCCGGTGGCGTTGCTGACGGGCAATGTGAAGGGCAAGGCGCGGACGGCTATTCTGGACGGGCTGGCCGATGGGAGCGTGCCGATGGTGATCGGCACGCATGCGATTTTCCAGAAACATGTGGACTTCAAGGATCTGGCGCTGGCGGTGATCGACGAGCAGCATCGTTTTGGCGTGGACCAAAGGCTGGCGCTGGGGGCGAAAGGAGAGGCCGTGGATCTGCTGGTGATGACAGCAACGCCCATTCCCCGCACGCTGCTGCTCACGCATTGGGCGGAGATGGATACCAGCCGGATTACGGAAAAACCGGCCGGCAGGCAGCCGATTACGACGACGATCCATAAGCTCTCCGAGCTGGAGCGGTTGCTTGAGGCGGTCGGACGGGCGATTGCGGCGGGCGGCCGGGTGTATTGGGTGTGCCCGCTGGTGGTGGAATCCGAGGTGTTGGACATCACCGCGACGGACGTGCGCTACAAGGCGCTGCGCGAGCGTTTTGGCGAGGTCGTGGCGCTGGCACATGGACAGCAGGAGGCCGCGGTGCGGGATGCGGCGCTGGCGGATTTTGCCTCCGGCAAGTGCAAAATTCTGGTCGCGACCACGGTGATCGAGGTTGGAATGGACGTGCGCGAGGCGAATGTGATGGTGATTGAACATGCCGAGCGGTTTGGACTTGCGCAGTTGCACCAGCTGCGCGGGCGCGTGGGGCGCGGCGCGGCGAAGAGTTATTGTTTGCTGCTGCATGCGGATAAGATCGGCGAGACGGCGCGCAAGCGGCTTTCTCTGCTTCGCGATACCGAGGATGGCTTTGTGATTGCGGATGAGGATTTTCGGCTACGGGGCAGCGGGGAGTATCTGGGAACAAGACAATCCGGCCTGCCGGGATATATGTTGGCCGATGCCGAGAAACATGCGGATTTATTGCCGATGGCGCGGCAGGATGCGGTGCTGCTGCTGCAGCGCGACCCGAGGCTGGAGAGCCGGCGCGGGCAGGCGGTGCGGGTGTTGTTGAACCTATTCGACCAGCGCGGGGCGATTGAGACGGTGCGGGCGGGATGAGCGCGCCTCGCTTTCACCGCCGGATGGCTTAAAATGCCGAGTATGCGACAATATCCCAGCATCCCGCAGATCGGCATCGGCATTGTTCTACTGCGCGGGGATGAGGTTTTGCTGGTGCGGCGCGGCAAGCCACCGGCGATCGGGGCGTGGTCGTTACCCGGCGGGCGGCAGGAGCTGGGGGAAACAGCCGAGGCATGCGCGCGGCGGGAGCTGCTGGAGGAGACCGGGTTGCAGGCCGGAGAATTGCGGCTGATCGGCCACGTGGATTCCATCCACCGCGATGCGGAAGGGCGGATCGAGTATCATTACACCATCCTGGATTTCGGCGCGCGCTATATCGGCGGCGAGGCCGTGGCCGGGGATGATGTGACGGAGCTTGACTGGGTGCGCGAGGCGGAATTCGACGCCTACGGGCTGTGGGACGAGGCGCGGCGGATTATTCGTAAAACAGTTTCTGAACTTCCGAGGTGAATTTCTTGGAATCCGGGCTTGTGACGCTGGAGAACCATTCCTCCAGCTCGCCTTTCTTGTTGACGAGGTATTTATAGAAATTCCAGCGCGGCTTGGCGAGGAATCCGGCCTCATCGACGACCCATTTGAAGAATGGATGCGCATCCGGGCCCTTGGCGTGGACCTTGGACATGATCGGGAAATCGACACCGTAATTAAGCTCGCAGAATTGCGCGATTTCGGTGTTGGTACCGGGCTCCTGCCCACCGAAATCGTTGGAGGGAACGCCGATGACGACCAGGCCGGCACCCTGAAACTGCTTCCAAACGCTCTCCAGCGCCTTGTACTGGGGTGTGAAGCCGCATTTGGAGGCGGTATTGACGACGACGAATGGCTTGCCGGCGAGGTCTTTCAAAGGAAACGGCTTGCCCTGCACCGTCTCGAACGAGAAATCATAGGCGCTGGCCATTTGGTCCTCCTGAATTTACAATCTGATTATGATCAATGAACCACCGATACAAAATCTGATCAATGTCATGGCCGCGCTCCGCGATCCCGAGACGGGGTGCCCATGGGATAAGGCGCAGGATTTCGCCAGCATCGCCCCCTATACGATCGAGGAGGCGTATGAGGTGCAGGCGGCCATCGAATCGGGCGATCCGGCGCAGTTGCAGGATGAGCTGGGGGATTTGCTGTTCCAGGTCGTGTATCATGCGCAGCTGGCGCAGGAGCGCGGCTGGTTCGGGTTCGACGAGGTGGCGCAAGGCATTGCGGATAAGATGGTCCGCCGGCACCCGCATGTGTTTGGCGATGCCGCCGCGCGCGATGCCGGGGCGCAAAGTGCCGCCTGGGAATCGCAGAAAGCGCAGGAGCGGATGGCGCGCGCGGAGCGCGGCGTGCTGGCCGGGGTGGCGGGAACATTGCCCGCTTTGGCCCGGGCGCAGAAACTGACCGCGCGCGCGGCAAGGGTGAAATTCGACTGGCCGGATGCGCCGGCAGTGCTTGAGAAGCTGGAGGAGGAAGTTTTGGAATTGCGCGCTGAATTGCCTGCGGCCGACCCCGCGCGGCTGCAAGATGAGCTAGGGGATATGCTGTTCGTGATGGCCAATCTGGCCCGCAAGCTGGGGCTGAACGCGGAGGCGTGCCTCGCGGGGGCGAATGCGAAATTCACCCGGCGGTTTGGGTTTATCGAGGGTGCGCTGGCGGCGCAGGGCCGCACGCCGAACGAGGCGACGCTGGAGGAGATGGAAGTGCTCTGGACCCAGGCAAAAATTGCGACGAAGGTGCCACAAGCATGAAAACGCTGCTGGAGGGCCATGCCCGGTTTCGTAAAGGCTATTGGCGGCGTCACCAGAAACGATTTTCGGCGCTGGCGCGCAACGGGCAGTCCCCGGGCACGCTGGTGATCGCCTGCGCGGATTCGCGGGTGGCGCCCGAGATGATTTTCGACTGCGCGCCGGGCGAGATTTTCGTGGTGCGCAATGTGAGCGCGCTGGTGCCGCCTTATGCGCCGGATACGGGCAATCATGGCACCTCAGCCGCGCTGGAGTTCGCGGTGACGGGGCTGGGCGTGCGCAATATTGTGGTGATGGGGCATAGCCAGTGCGGCGGCATTCGCGCGCTGATGAATGGGCCAGACGGAGACCACGGGGATTTCATCGAATCCTGGATGGCGATTGCGCATTCCGCGCGTCAGCGAGTGTGCGATGCGCCGGATGCGGCGGAGCAGAGCTTTGAAGTTTTGTGCAACCGTTGCGAGTTGGAAAGTATCCGCGTTTCAATCGGCAATCTGATGACCTTTCCCTGGATTGCCTCACGGGTGGAGGCCCAGCAGCTCACCTTGGCGGGGATGCATTTCAATGTGCAGAGCGGGAAGCTCGAAAAGGTGGTGTGAGGGCCGGTAAAGCCTAGCAAGCTTGTGGGGAATTCGCGTTTGTGGAATGTTCGGGCTGTTGCAATAACAGCCCGGAGGAAACGCGCATGGCCAAACCATCAAAACACGCCGAAACGCTGGCGCTGCATGCCGGGTGGCGGGCGGATCCGAGCACGGGCTCCGTCGCGGTGCCCATCCACCAGACGACCTCCTATCAGTTCAACAGTCCAGAACATGCAGCCAATCTGTTCGGGCTGAAGGAATTCGGGAATATTTATACGCGGATCATGAATCCGACGACGGCGGTGCTGGAGGACCGGTTGGCGGCGCTGGAGGGTGGTGTCGCAGCACTCGCGGTCGCGTCCGGCCAGGCGGCATCGGCGCTTTCCATCCAGAATTTGGCGCGGGCGGGGGATAACGTGGTCTCCTCCACCGATTTATATGGCGGGACCTGGAATCTATTCGCCAATACGCTGAAGGATCAGGGGATCGAGGTGCGGTTTGTGGACCCGGCCGACCCCGAGGCATTTGCCCGGGCCACCGATGACAAGACACGGGCCTATTACGCGGAGACGCTGCCGAACCCGAAGCTCCGCGTGTTCCCCATTGCCGAGGTCGCGGCGATCGGGCGAGGGCTTGGGCTTCCGTTGATCGTGGACAATACCGCCGCACCGTTGCTGGCGCGGCCGTTCGAGCATGGGGCGGCGGTGGTGGTGTATTCGACCACGAAATATATCGGCGGGCATGGGACGAGCATCGGCGGGATGATCATCGATGGCGGGAATTTCGACTGGGCGGCGCATCCGGCCCGGCATCCCACCCTGAATACGCCGGATGCGAGCTATCATGGCGCGGTATGGACTGAGGCGGTGAAACCGCTCGGACCGATTGCGTATATTATCCGCGCGCGGGTGGTGCTGCTGCGCGATCTAGGCGCGGCGCTGTCGCCATTTAACGCGTTTCAGTTGATTCAGGGGTTGGAGACATTGCCGCTGCGCATTGCGCGGCATTCGGAAAATGCGCAGGCGGTGGCAACGTTTTTAAGTGGGCGCAAGGATGTGTCGAAGGTGATTTATCCAAGCATTGCCACGGGCGTTGAGCGGGCGCGCGCGGAGAAATATCTCCCGGGCGGGTTTGGCGGGCTGGTGGGGTTTGAGCTGCCGGGCGGGGCGGCGGCGGGGGCGAAATTCATTTCGGCGCTGGAGATGTTCTATCATGTGGCGAATATTGGGGATGCGCGGAGTCTCGCGATTCATCCCGCCAGCACCACGCATAGTCAGCTATCGCCAGAAGATCAGGCGGCGTCCGGTGTGTCCCCTGGCTATGTGCGGCTCTCGGTCGGGTTGGAGCATATTGAGGATATTCTGGGGGATTTGGCGCAGGCGCTGGATCAGGCGCGTTAGTCTAGTTTTCATTGCCTGTTGCGGGGAAGATGGATTGCTTCACGTCGTGCGAATGCACGCGCCTGCGTGACGCTCGCAATAACGGTTTTCCCTGGGTCGACATCATGATGCCCGGTCGGCGCCAGGCACCATGATGTGTTTGCGTTGGTCTACATGCCGCCGGGGTAGTTGGGACCGCCGGCGCCTTCAGGGACGACCCAGTTGATGTTCTGGGTGGGGTCCTTGATGTCGCAGGTTTTGCAATGGACGCAGTTCTGCGCGTTGATCTGCAATTGCGGATTGCCCGCATCCTCGCCGACGATTTCGTAAACGCCAGCCGGGCAATAGCGCGTTTCGGGGCTGCGATATTCATTATAGTTCACGGTGATCGCCTTGGACGGGTCGAGCAGCGTGAGATGGGCGGGCTGGTTTTCTTCATGATTCGTGTTCGAGATGAACACGGAGGACAGACGGTCGAAGGTGAGTTTGCCGTCGGGCTTCGGATAGTCGATCGGGGTCGCATCCTTCGCCTTGGTGAGATGATCGTAATCGTTATGATTCTTAAACGTCCAGGGCGCTTTGCCGCGCAGAATATAGGTGTCGATGGCCGCGTTCACCATGCCGCCGTAGAAGCCGAATTTCGCGAAGCCGGGGCGTACGTTGCGCACGGAATAAAGCTCCGGCCAGACCCAGCTTTCCTTTAATTTGTCGCTATAGGCGGTAACTTCCGCGGGGCGGTTGCCGGCGAGTGCCTCGGCCAGCGCCTCGGCGGCGACCATGCCGGATTTCATGGCGGTATGCGTACCTTTGATTTTTGGAACGTTTAACGTTCCGGCCGCACAGCCGATGAGCACGCCGCCCGGGAAGGTGAGCTTGGGCAAGGATTGGAAGCCACCCTCGTTCAACGCGCGCGCGCCGTAGGAGATGCGCTTGGCACCTTCGAAATACGGCTTGATGCTGGGATGCGTCTTATAGCGCTGCATCTCCTGGAAGGGCGAGAGGAACGGGTTGCTGTAGTCCAGCCCGATGACGAAACTATAGGCCATGAGGTTTTCACCCAGGAAATAGATCGCCGAACCGCCATAGGTATCGGATTTCAGCGGCCAGCCGACGCTGTGGATGGTTAGGCCTTTTTTGAAGTTCTCAGGCTTTACCTCCCAGAGTTCCTTGATGCCGATGGCGTAGGTCTGCGGGTCGTTATGCTCGTTCAGGCCGAAGACTTTCATCAGTTGCTTGGAGAGCGAGCCGCGGCAGCCTTCGGCAAAAATCGTGTAGGTCGCGTGCAATTCCATGCCGCGCTGAAAATTGCCGGTAGGCGCGCCGTCCTTGCCGATCCCCATGTCGCCCGTCGCGACGCCGGTGACACGGCCATCTTCCATCAGCACTTCGGCGGCGGCGAAACCGGGATAGATTTCCACGCCCAGCTCCTCGGCCTGCTGGCCGAGCCAGCGCACCACATTGCCGAGCGAGACAACATAATTGCCGTGATTATGCATTTGCGGCGGTGTCGGAAGTTTGTAAGCTTTTTTCTCGGTGAGGAACATGAAGCGGTCATCGCTCACCGGGGTTGCGAGCGGAATGAGCGAGGGGTCGCATTCGGGGAAGAGTTCGAGCAGGGCGCGCGGTTCCAGCACCGCGCCGGAGAGGATATGGGCGCCGACCTCGCCGCCTTTTTCCACCACGCAAACGGAAAGTTCCGGATTCAGCTGCTTTAGCTTGATGGCGGCGGAGAGCCCGCCAGGGCCAGCGCCCACCACCAGCACGTCGAACTCCATCGCCTCACGCGGTTCCAGATTATGCTCAGACATTTTCGCTCTCCTGATCTTGTGCCTGTCCTATAGGTAAATTGGTAAGCCTGCGTAAAGTGCGAGGACCGGCGGGCAACCAGAAAAACATCGTGATGATGATTTCCATCAGATGAACGATGCGCCAATATAGGGTTATGGATCTGGCTGAGGCGCTGCGCCTGCAAGTGGAATGGGGGGCGGATGAAGCGCTGCTGGACGCGCCGCAGGATAGGCGCGGAGCGGCTCCAGCCCCGGTAGCAGCGGCGCTGCGCCCGGCAGCGGCTAACGCCTTAGCCGCTGGGCCGCGCCTGGGCCGCGCTACAGCATTGCTGGGGCCGGCAGAGGCCGAGAAAATCGCCAATGCATGCGATACGTTGGAAGCGCTGGAACAGGCCTTGGGCAATTTTTCCGGCTGCGCGCTGCGGGAAACCGCGACGCGGCTGGTATTTGCCGATGGCGCGCCCGATGCCCGGATTTTTCTGGTGGGCGAGGCACCGGGCGGCGAAGAAGACCGGGTGGGAAAACCCTTTGTCGGCCCTGCGGGGCAGTTGCTCGACCGGATGATCGGCAGCATCGGGCTGGACCGTACCCGGGTGCGGATTGCGAATGTCGTGCCCTGGCGGCCGCCAGGCAACCGCACGCCCAGCGACCATGAAGTGGCTGTTTGCCTGCCGTTTCTGCTTCGCCAGATTGCACTGGTGCGCCCCGAAACCGTGGTGTTGCTGGGCGCCGTTGCGGCCAAGGCGCTGCTGCCAGAGCCTGAGCGCAGCCTTGGCATCACAAGGTTGCGGGGCAACTGGCGGAACGTTGCGATACCAGGATTGGAAGCCCCCCTGCCCTGCCTGCCGACCTACCATCCGGCCTATTTATTGCGCCTGCCCTCGGCCAAGGCAGAGTCCTGGCGGGACCTTCTTGCGCTGCGCGAACGAATTTCGATCACGACTTCGTGATCTTGCGGCGGCGTGGGACGTTCATCTGTTAACAGTCGGGAACTATTGACGGCGTCTTTATCCTGAGAATTATCTCACCCACAAGTATTGCATCTCATGGCGCTGCTGTGTACTGGCTTACCTCATGCGAGGAGCCCTCAACATGCTCTCCCGCCTGAACGTCACCCGGCTCGCTTTAGCCACGGTGTCTGTTTTTGCCCTTGGCCTCGTGGACCCCACGACCGCCATAGCGAAGTCCCCCGATTTGGGACAAGGATTGGGACCGATGCCGCCCCCCTCAGCGCCGCTTAGCGCAATAGGCGGGGATAGTGTGGCCTATGCGGTCCCCCGCAATGCGCCTTCATCCGATGTGGAAATTCTACTGCCGCAGCCTTTGCCGCCGAGCGATGTGGCGATGGTTCAACGCATCATTCAACTGCAGAATTCCGGCGATTATTCGCAGGCGGACCTGCTGATCAGCCGGTTGGACGACACCACATTGGTAGGGTCGATTCTGGCCGATCGGTATCTTAGCCCGAATTACATCACCACGCCGGCAGAGCTGACGGCTTGGTTCGCCGATTATGGACGCCAGCCAGAAGCACCGGCGATCTACAAGCTGATGCAATCCAAGGTCGCGGCACGCCAACTGCCCCCGGCCCCGCAAATTTCCCTGCTGCCGGAGACGACGATGACCGCAGGCGCCGCTGCGCGCCCCGTATCAGCACCCGATAGCGAGGAATGGCACCGGGAATTCATGGCTGGAATCAGCGACTGGCAACGCGGCGATTTGAACGATGCGGCGACAATTTTCGACAATACCGCGCAGATGCCCGGCATTTCGGACGATGATCGGGCCGGTTCTGAATTCTGGGCCGCGCGTGCCGCGCTGCGGCTGCAGCAGCCGGAGCAATATCTGAACTGGCTGCATCAGGCGGCCTGGGCCGGAGATACATTCTACGGGATGCTGGCGGGGCGGTTGCTGGGACAGGGTTTTGGACCCACCGGCATCGCCGCGACGCTGACGGAGGCTGATATCACCGCCGTGGATGCCACACCGGACGGTCATCTCGCATTTGCGCTGTTGCAGGTGGGCGAAAATGACGAGGCGGAGACGGCCCTGCGGGCGCTCTGGCCCGATATTCAGGCGAATCCGGACCTTGGACGCTCCGTGATGGCCGTCGCCGCGCGGGCGGGGCTGGTGGATGTGACGATTGCCATCGCTGGTGAATTGCCGAGCCCGGTGGACGAAATTGCCGGCGCGCGGCTACCCTTGCCTGCCTTGCATCCGGTTGGCGGGTTCACGGTGGACCCGGCACTGGTTTATGCGCTGGCGCGCACGGAATCCGGCTTCGATGCCGGTGCGGTCTCGCGCTGCGGGGCACGCGGGTTGATGCAATTAATGCCGGTGACGGCCTCTTATGTGCGCCGCCATGAAGGGGTGAGCGGGTCGATCAGCAATCCTTCCTCGAATCTGGCGCTGGGCCAGGGCTATATTCGTTACCTTGGGCAGCAGCCGGGGATTAATAATAATTTATTGGCGATTCTTGCCAGCTATAATGCCGGGCCCGGTGCAGCTTCCGCCTGGTATGGCGCGTTGCAGGATGACAGCGACCCGCTGGTGTTCATCGAAACCATTCCCAATGACGAGACGCGCCGATTCGTTCGGCAGGTGCTGGCGGATAGCTGGCTATATGCCGAGGAAATCGGTTTGAAGCCAGAGAGTCTCGACCAGCTCGCGGAAGGGAACTTCCCGCAGCTGAACTTGAATTTTTATACCGCCGCCGCAGATTAAGCGGCGATGAGCAAAATTGACGAGACGGCGAAATTTCTACCCGTGAACATCGCGGTAGCAACGATTTCCGACACGCGCGATGCCAGCAACGATACATCCGGCGATACGCTGGCGGCCCGGATTGCTGCCTCCGGACATAACGTGTCGGCGCGGGCGATTTTGCGGGACGATGCAAATATCATCGAGACGCAGCTACGGGCTTGGATCGCCGATGCGAATGTCGACGTGGTGATTACGACCGGCGGTACGGGCGTTACCGGACGAGATGTGACGCCTGAGGCTTTTGCACGGGTGATGGAAAAAACCATCGAGGGATTCGGGGAATTGTTTCGGATGCTTTCCTACCAGAAAATTGGTACCTCAACGATACAATCCCGCGCGGTTGGCGGCGTTGCAGGCGGGACCTATTTATTTGCCCTACCCGGCAGTACCGGCGCCGTGAAAGATGGATGGGACGATATTCTGCGCTTCCAGCTCGATTCGCGGCATCGCCCGTGCAATCTGGTGGAATTAATGCCGAGATTGAAAGAGCATTTGCGCGGTTAAGCCTCGATTTTTTGCAAATCTGCCATTTGCGATTCGCGTTCTGCGATATGATTGGCGAGATATTCCGAATCTCGCGCGATGGCGGCGAAGCGGCCCGAGCCCCAGCTGTTCAGCCAGGGTAGGCCAAGGAAATACATGCCGGGGACGGCGGTGACGCCGCGAAGATGGGTGGGGGCGCCGCGACCTGTGAAGACCGGCACATGCACCCAGGAGAAGTCCGGCGCATAACCGACGCACCAGATGATGGTGTTGACATCGGCGGATGCGAGGTTGACCGGCGGGTCCTGCGCCGGAGGATGCCAGAGCGGGATATAGCGTGATTCTTCCGGTGCCGTGATGTTCTGCTTGGCGATGAATTGGTCGATACTGTCCTTGATGCGTTCATTCACGCGATCGGCTTCATCGAGATTTCGCTTGAGGTCATCTGAAAAACCGATGGTCTCGCCGGAGACATTTTCCATATGGCCGTGGAGCTGCATGCCTTCCATGGCGAATTTTCGCAGATCAATATCGCGTCCCCCGTCGCGGCCGGTAACGTAATGATTGGCTTTGCCGCGCACGCCCTCCTGCATCGGATGGTCCGCCACGGTAAGGTCGTAATGGCCCATGTCCTGGAGCCAGTCCACCACGTCCCGCCCGCGATAAAAGCGTGAAACGCGCGGTGCGCCGCCAACGCAGAGATGGACCTGACGGCCCGCGAGATGCAGATCTTCCGCGATCTGGCAGCCAGACTGCCCGGTACCAACGACGAGCACCGCGCCCGGAGGAAGCTGAGCCGGGTTGCGATATTCATTGGCGTGGAGCTGCGTGATGCGCGGTGGCAGGCGCTCGGCCATGCGCGGCGTGATCGGGGTATGATAGCCGCCGGTGGCGATACAGACGGCTCCAGCGGTGAACGCGCCGGCGGTGGTTTCCAGCGCAAAATGCGTCGGCTTTCGGGTGAGATGGGTTACCTCCACCCCCTCCAGGATCGGCGGGTCGAAGGAGTCGCGAAAGCCCTCGACGAAATCGATGATTTCCGATTTCACCATGAATCCATGGGGTTCTTTACCGGCATAGCTGTAGCCGGGGAGCTGGCATTGCCAGTTGGGGGTGACAAGGCAGAAACTATCCCAGCGCTGGTGCTTCCACGCATGGAAGGCAACGCCGCGCTCCAGCACGAGATGGCCGATATTGCGTTGGGCCATGTACCATGAGAGCGACAGCCCCGCCTGCCCCCCGCCGATGATGATAACGGGGTAATGGCCGGGTGCGGCAGGTTTTAACGCCGTGGCGCTCATGCCAGGAACTCCAGAAGTTTGACGCGAAGCTCTGCCCGCGCGGTGAAGGGAACGGCGTGGTGCTCAATGGCATCCAGGCTGCTCCGCGCCCGGGTGCAGGCATAGCCATATTTTTCCTGCACGCGCGCCGAGGCGCGGGTGAGCGCGGCCCGGGCACGGGAAAGAAAATCCGTGATTTCATATTCCTGACCTGCGGAGAAATAGTCCAGTACCACGCTGGACGGGGAGTAGTGCGTGCTCTCGCCGCCATCTGGCCAGCGTAGCCGGAAATGGAGTTCAGGCATATTTTCGCTCCGGTGTGTTCATGCGGCGCAGCCGATCAGCGCGTGCTCGCCAAGCTGCCAGAAAACGGATTCTTCCGTGCCGTCGCGCAACCGGACAATGCGGCTGGCATCCGTGCGCCCAATCACCGCCGCGGCGATGCCGCGTGCGGCGAAGCGCGCGATGACGGCTTGCCTATGTTCAGGATTCACGCTCAGCACATAGCCGTAGCTGGGAAAGACGGTGAGCCAGCGCTCCAGCGCGATGCCTGGCGGGCGGGGGATCTGGGCAAGGTCGATGAAGCCGCCGAGACGCGACGCTTCAAGCAGCATGACGATGGTGCCGATAATGCCGGCCATGGAAATATCCTTGGCCGCGGCACAGAGTTTGGCTTCCGAGATCGCCGGTAGAATGTCGAGATCGGCGCGCAGGCAAGCGGGCTCTGCGTTGGTGGAGGCGTCCCAGTATGGGGCGGGATCGCGCATATGGCCACGCAGATCGATGGCGGCAACAAGTTCTTCGCCGGGCCTGGCGTCGAAACTCGTCAACAGGTTTTGCGCGCGGCCCAATATGGCGACGGAAAGAAGGTTGATGCCGGCGCGGGTGTTGGTATGGCCGCCGACAATCGGAATATTGTACCGCGAGGCGGCATTTTTCAGGCCGGTAAGGACGGGGCGCGCGGCGGCAGAATCAGCGCTCCAGATCGCGTCCACCACCGCGATCGGGCGGCCGCCCATGGCGGCGATGTCCGACAGGTTCACCATCACGCCGCAATAGCCGGCGAATTGCGGATCGGCGGCGATGAATTCGGGCATGAAGCCTTCGATGGCAAGCAGCAGAAAGCCATCGCCATCGGGGATGGCGGCGCAATCGTCTCCGACTTGGATCGCGGTATCGGCACCGAGATTCAGGGTTTCCAGAATCGGTGCGATATCGCGCTTATGGGCAACGCCTTTGGCGTTTTGTAGCAGCGCCGTGAGGGTTTCGAGATTCATTTCGGCAAGACCGAGAGGGCGACATGGCCGATGGCGTCATAGGCCGAGATATCGGCCTGCATGAGGTAATGCGGCTTGCCGTGAATATTTTTCTCGTCGAGCACCGCCCAATTCAGCGACTGGAAAAGTTGTAAATTCTGCTTCTGCACATGGGCCAGGAAGATCTGTGCGTTGTGAAATTTCGCGGTGCCAACGGCAAGTTTGATGAGTGCCGCGCCCAGGCCGCCGACGCGGCGGAAGGGTCTGGCGACGGCGAGGCGCGAGCCCCACCAGAGGCCAGGCTCGGGCTCGTGCAGGCGCACCGTGCCGACGACGGCATCATGATGGCCAAACATGCAGGATGAAGCGGCGAGCAGCAGGCAGGCATCGTCGATCGCGTCGAGATCATCGGCTTCAAAAATCCTTTGCTCCTGGCAGAAGACTTCGCGCCGCAGCGCGTAGCAGCCGGATCGCAGGAAGGGCGCGCGCGCCTGCTCGATGCGATATTCCCCGGGGGTGAAGAACATCGGCAGAGACAAAGCCTCGTTCAGCAGGGGCATCGCCTTATGCCTCGTAGCTGGCCAGGGCGGAGCAGGCGCCGCATTTGCCGCAACCGGCTTTGATATCGGCCGAGCGCAGGCCCG
>Ga0116226_10002501_pt1 | contig 16039 bp, 16 predicted proteins | sample S1TSphfallax_FD_89692 | JGI IMG/M metagenome (GOLD analysis project Ga0116226, IMG submission 89692) | Host-associated microbial communities from peat moss isolated from Minnesota, USA - S1T2_Fa - Sphagnum fallax MG | ecosystem: Host-associated > Plants > Peat moss > Unclassified | place: USA...
AATGGACTTTCCTTTTCCGGACCCGGTTTATCCTCCGTTACGAGAATTCTGGGCAGGCGTGGAATTGCACGAATTGCGCTTCCCGCGCTGCGCAAGCTGCCAGAATTTCGTCTGGTATCCGCAGCCAAATTGCCCGAATTGCGGCGGCGGCGTTTTTGTTTGGACACGGATTAGCGGCCCGGCGCGCATTTTTTCTTGGACGCTGGTGCGACGTGCCTTGCATACGCCATTGAAACCGATCGTGCCCTATGTGCCCGTGATTGTCGCGTTCGAAGACGCGCCCGGCGTGCGGCTGGTGAGCCGCTGGATCAATACGGCGTCGCAAACACCGACCATTGGCCAACAGGTCAGCATCGTGTTCGAGGATTTCGGCGCTCCTGGGCTAATAACGGGGAAAATCGCCCCGTTCGTGCGATAAACATTTATGACGGCATATAGCCGCCACCACAAATGCTGAGCACCTGCCCGGTAGCGTGCCTGGCGGCGTCTGACGCAAAATAAACGCAAGCGGCAGCGATGTCCTGCGGTCGGCCGAGCCGCTTCAGTGGCTGGTCCGAGGCGTTATGCACATTTTTCATACCATTCGCTGCAAAATCAGCATTGAAGCTATCGGGCGTACCAAATCGGTCGGATAGCGTGCGCCAGAAACTGTTTTCAGAAATTGCCTCCGAGGATTCGGGCACAATCCACCCCGGCGATACGGTGTTGAAGCGTATGCCCTGTTCGCCCAAGCCCGCAGCTAAAGCTTTGCCAAAACTGTTAATAAACCCTTTAACGCCGGCATAGATCGGATCGTAGCGCCCTGCCCGGCCGGAAAATGCCGCCGCAGACGAGATCATGATGATAGAGCCCTGCCCTGCCTGCGCCATGACCTTCGCTACTTCCTGGGTCATGTTGAATGTCCCGTAGATGTTCAATTGCACCATCCAATCCAGCATTTCCGACGTCGCGTCGAGCAAGGGGGCCATGCCCTCGCCGCGACCCGCATTATTGATCAGTACGTCGATGCGCCCAAATTTTTCATGCACCTGGGCCACCAGCGCGTTAACCGCCGCACGATCGGTGATATCGGCCTGGATAAACAACAACTCTCCGGCACCACGCCTTGTCTGCGGCACCAACGCGGCACCGATATCCGCGATCACGACATTCGCGTCACGCTCCGAGAAAGCCTCCACGATTCCTTGGCCAATGCCGCCATTGCCGCCTGTCACGATGACGGTTTTGCCGGCGAACCAGAACTCGTCGCGTTTGCCTGTCACGTTCGTTCCCCATTTCTCAATTTGATACGTGCTTATCTTGTAGCTGCGCTGCCCGGCAAGCATCCAGCGTTTTGCTGACCGGACGGATATACTGACTGCAGGCGCCGGATGATTTTGCCTTTGGCTGCAAGATAGTATAAAGAGATAGATGATTATACCGTCCGTCATAAGCGGAACCCGGGGAGGGGGAGAATGAAACAATACCGGCAAGCGGAGAAAAATGGTAATATAACGGCGGTTTGAGGGGAAGATAATCCTGGTGGCGGAAGAATCGGTTGCAGACCAGCGATGCGCTATTCGCGATATTGCCGCGCGATCGGCGCTGCTCGTGTCCAACGAAGGCGCCGTCATCACAGGTCAGGTCGTCAGCGTGAATAGCGGCGCCACGATGCGTCCCTGACAGACAACAACTCTAACATGCAGGGGTATACCAGTGACTGCGCTTGATCCGACAGCAAAGCTTTTCATCGATGGCACCTTGACTGATGCTGAAGACGGACGTGTTTATGACGTGATAAACCCGGCGACCGAAGAGGTGGCCGGAGTCGCAGCCGATGCCTCCACCGCCGACGCGGACCGCGCAATTGCCGCAGCGCGGCGGGCATTTGACGAAACGGATTGGTCAACCAACAGCGAACGGCGGCTAGCCGGCCTGCGCCAGTTCCGCGATGCAATTAAAGCAAATTTACCGCAACTGCGACTGCTCGTGGCCGCCGAAACCGGCTGTCCGCCGGGCTTGTCCCACGGGCCGCAGGTCGATGGTCCGGTTTCCGCGATCGACTTCGTGCTGGATACACTGGCGGATTATAAATTTGAGCATGATCTCGCGGATCTGGGTACCATCGGTGGTCCGGCCCGCCGGTTTGTCCGCCGCGAGGCCGCCGGCGTGGTCGCCGCCATAACGCCTTGGAATTTTCCGCTGCAGCTCAACCTCACAAAATGTATTCCGGCACTCGCGGCTGGCTGCACGGTGGTGCTAAAAGCAGCACCGGACACGCCGTGGTCGGCCTCTTTCCTGGGTCGAATTGCGGCCGGCTGCCCAGCCCTGCCCCGCGGCGTTTTCAATGTTTTAACGTCCGCCGACAAAGTAGCGGTGGGCAGCATGTTGTCCAGCGACCCGCGTATCGACGTCGTATCCTTTACGGGTTCTACGGAAACCGGGCGGCGCGTCATGGAATCCGCGGCGAAGACGATCAAGAAAACCTTCCTCGAACTCGGCGGAAAATCGGCTTATATCGTGCTGGACGACGCCGATTTCTCAATAGCTTTGCCCGCTGCGGCAACGGTTTGCTACCATGCAGGCCAGGGTTGCGCGATTACCACCAGGCTTCTGGTACCGCGCCGCCGATATGACGAGGCCCTGGAATTTCTAAAGCCGATATTCCAATATTTTCCCTATGGTGACCGCAGCGATATGACGCAGATTATGGGACCGCTGGTGAATGCGGCGCAGCGCGACCGGGTTCTTGGCTTTATCGCGCGCGGCGTGGCGGAAGGTGCCAGGCTGATCGTAGGAGGTGGTCGGCCGCCACATCTTGAAAAAGGCTATTATGTAGAGCCGACCCTGTTCGCCGATGTGACGAACGATATGGCTATCGCGCGCGAGGAGATTTTTGGTCCCGTGCTGGTCGTCATTCCGTTTGAAGACGATGAAGATGCGATAAGGATCGCGAATGATTCAATCTATGGACTTTCCGGCTCGATTTGCTCGGCCTCCGCCGACCGGGCGCTGGCGATGGCCAAGCGTATACGCACCGGGACGATGAGCATTAATGGTGCGAATTTCTTTGCCCCGAACGCGCCCTTCGGTGGCTATAAGCAATCTGGAATCGGCCGGGAAATGGGCATTGAAGGCTTCGAGGAATATCTGGAAACCAAGACCATCGCGCTACCGGCATAAAGATCGAAAAACAAGATATCGGGAGGCTGTCATGAGCAAAGGCATGTTTGAGGATAAAGTTGTCATCGTCACGGGCGCGGGCTTGGGCATGGGGCGGGCCACGGCCCGCCGCTTCGCGCAGGAGGGGGCCAAGGTCTGCGCCGCCGATATTGATATCGCCGCAGCGGAGTACACCGTTCGCGCGATCCGCGATTCCGGCGGTGAGGCTTTTGCATGCCAAGTGGACGTTTCGCTCGAAGCGGATAACGAACGTATGGTCGCCACAACCGTCGCCCGCTATGGCGGGCTCGATGCCGCGCACCTGAATGCCGCGATCCTCGGCCATGTTGGGGACTTTTTCGAGAGCAGCGTAGAAAATTTTGACCGTGTTACCGCCGTGAACCAACGCGGCTGCTATCTCGGTCTCAAAAGCGTGGGACGCGCCATCCGGCCACAGGGGGCCGTAGTGGCGATGTCGTCTACCGCCGGCTTGATGGGTTGGGACATGAACGCAACCTATAGTGCAACCAAGCACGCGATCATCGGCTTGGTAAAATCTGCGGCACCAGCATTCGGCGCTCGCGGCGTGCGCGTCAACGCGGTATGTCCCGGCATGGTCAACACGAGAATGCTCACAGCGGACCCGACAGAAGACGCCATCCTACCGGCAACGGATTTGCAGATGCCGCCATTCCGCGGCGTCGCCACGGCGCAGCATTTGGCGGAAGTGGTGCTGTTTCTCGCCAGCCCACGCGCCGCGTTTATTACCGGCGCCATCTACACCGTCGATGGCGGCTTAACATCGTCATTTCCCTCCGGCTGAACGCAGGTTAGACCGGAGGCCAGTTGCGGTGCACCGGCGGCGGCGGCGGCGGCGGTAGCTTCGGCAATCCCGCAGACTTCGAGGCTACGAGTATGGTTGCGTTGGCACGAATATTTTCTGTACCGCGCTGATTGGTTCCAGTCACGTCTACTTCGATTAAAGGCCCCAAGATCGGATCAACACGCGCATCTTTTATCTTGCCCTTGAGCCAGGTTGTATCACCCATATAATTGAAGGCGCGGAATTCATATCGGATTCGATATATCCAGGCGTCATCACCGGCGTAGTTGGTCAGATAATGGCTGACCATGGTCTGCCGCAACGCGCCGATGTCATAGATGTTGGGAATTCCCACCTCATTTGCAAGCTCCTTATCCCAATGCACGCGCTGCACCGTGTCCCAGGAATTATACCGGTCCTTGCTATAGAACCCGCGCAGCTTTTTCCGGTTTTCATAGGCCAGCCGGTACGGCCAGTTACCATAGATCAGCCAGCCCGCCCCCATGTGGAAATTGATAAGATCCGTGATCGTCATCGGCCCCTTAACCATCTTGGGCAATTCCATGCCAGGCGTCACATCCTCCAGATAGAGCGTGGCAGCGCCCCGGATGAACTGGTTGTCATAGGCAGCCTCGATTTCGGCAAGCTGCTCATCCGTGTACCGGGTCGGTTCGTAGCTCGATTTTTTCTTGTCTTCGTTGCCGGACCGCCGCTTCCGCTCTGCATGGACGAACCATTCCGTGCCATCGGAATAGGTAACGTCTTCGTCATCCCAAAGTGCTAGGCCGTTGGAAACAATCGCCGATCGACCAGCAAATTCTGATTCCTTGACATTGACGTCACTGACCCATTTCGTGCGATAAAGCTTGGTTCCTTCGACAATCGGGCGGTAATAAAAATTCTCTCCGCCGGAATAGAAAAGTTGAATGCCACGCAATGCCTTGTTTGTGTCAATCAGGTCTTCCGGCACCGGCTTACTCCGCAGCAGGCCCATCGATTTCTCGAAAGCCGGCGGCGCGATCGTCTGTCCCCAGCGGGTCCGCGCCGCGTAATCCGGATCGATATAAAACGGATTGTCATCGCCCATGCATAAGGACCAGCGTCGGATCGCATCAGCCGTCGCGATCACATTCCAGGCTTCCCCATGGATCCCTGCCCGCAAGGTCGGATTCGGATAGCCTACTCGGCGGCGCATCAGATCGATCGTCTCGTCGGTCAGCCGTCCAATGATTAAACCTTCGTTCGCCATCAGCATCCACACCCTTTAGGCTTCATCTCGAAAAAACTCCTCACAGGCCGGCATTTTTGTTCAACAGATCGCTGCCGCGCCCCGCCGCTCTGGTCCATTCGAAGGCGGCCCTGCGAAACATTGCGCGAGAAGCATCCAGCTTCGTGCCGCGTCCCCTCGTTGCAGCAACGCCGTGTCATCCACATGCCGCCGTTGCGTCACAACGGCCGCGAATGCTGCCGCCGGGCCGATGATACTGGCGGATGGTTCACCGGCGTTCCATTGCCATGTTACACCGGATGGGGCGGTCAGAATAACTTCTGGCGGCGGCCCCGGCGGTTCCATGCCGCGGTTGCGGAACGTCCAGCCATAGGTACGCACACCCAGATCGCAAATGAATCTGATACGATCGGCATTCATGCGCTTGACGTCAAACAGATCATAAAGATCCTGGCCATGCGCCCAGACCTCCATCTGCCGCGCTGACGTCGCGGCGACGATGCTCATATCCGGACCAAACCATTTCATCCGGGCTTTCGGATCCGACCCGGCGAAGACGTCGGCGAGTCGCCTATAGGTATCGCGCCAGGCCGCAACGAGAGCAAGGCGGTCGAGGCCGGCGTAACGCTGCCGCATATAGTCGCTCAGCTCGCCGGTTTTCTGCCAGGCGCGGATTGTCGTGACCTCGCGCAGAAATTCGGTTTCGGTTTCGATCGCCATCAGCGTCAGCACGTCAAGGAAATACAAATGCATCACCTGGTCCCGCACCGTCCAGCGATGGAAATGCGTCACTTTGGCGAAATCGGCGTCATTCAGCGTTCTGACCAGTTCGTCGAGACCCAGGCACTCCTCCAGGAAATTCTCGCCCAGCATTCAGGCGCTCGCCATGCTGTCGAACAAAGCACGCAAATCCGGCAGGCTAACCTTCATTGAAGGCGTGCGCGGCAATTCAGCAACCTCGATCATGCGGACGGGCACTTGGTACGGCAGCAACCGCGCCCGCAAGAAACTGTCCAGTTCCGACGTGGACGGAGCACGGATACCTGATTTGCAGATATAGGCGGCGACCGGCACCTCACCCAACCGGCGGTCCGGCATGCCGGCCACGGCGGCTTCCCTGACCGCTGGATGCTGCTGCAACGCATTCACGACATCATCGGGTAAAATCTTGAAGCCGCCACGAATGATCGCATTGTCGAACCGGCCCTTGATCCACAAAAAGCGATCGGGATCGACGATGGCAAGATCCGTCGTTCTGACCCAGGTTTTGCCATCGGCAATATTCGGCGCGCGGATTTCCAGCAGGCCGAGTTCGCCGGCCGCCAATGTCTCGCCGGTGACAGGGTCGACCGTGCGGGCCTCCGCGCCCTTGTTCAGGCGGCCAACACTACCGCGCTTTTCCATCCGGTGGGTTTTGAAATCCTCCAGGCTCCAGCCGGCGGCGCCACCGGCAAATTCTGTTGCGCCATAATTCTGCAGCACCGGTATGCCGTATTTTTCATAAAAGGCGTCGGCGACATCCTGATCCAGCGGTGCGGTTCCGGTGCGGAACGCGACCAAACTGGATAAGGCATCTTTTGGTACATCGGCATCCAGAATCATCCGCAACGCCGAGGGCGGCGCCCCAGCGACCTTGGGCCGGTGCCGCGAAACCGCATCCACAAAGCCAGAGACCGTGAATTTCTCCAGCAGGCAGATTTTGCGTCCGGCTAAAACATTGTTCAAAATACCGGTAACGCCAGCAATATGCGCGAGCGGCGCGGAAACAATCTGCACGCCACTGCGTAACTTCGGTGTCTCATCTTCGCGTCGCCCCTTTTCAAACGCAGCGGCGCTTATAAGTGCCTTTTCCAGGCTTGAGGCTAAAAGGGGTATTCGTTTCGGCGTACCAGTGGTGCCGCTGGTCAACATCTCAATCGCAACGGCGGGCGCGTGGCTGTTCTGCCAGAGCGCCGGGACCGCCGGCAGCAGAACCTGCAAGCCGCTGAGGTCCAGTGCCATGGCTCCCAAGGCGGCGACGGCATCCAAAAGGCCCGGGCGGTTCCAGTCTTCTGCGAGACCGAGGACGACCGGCGCCGCCGCCCGGTCGATATCCGCCACGAGTTTATCATCGGGCGCGTTGGCATTCAGGGTCGCCAGGCAACGGTCGGTGCCTACCAAACAAAGTAGAACCGGAACAAAGTCTGGCCGATTTCGCAACAAAACAGCGATCCGCGCTCCGGCGCCAAGCCCGGATTCGGTCAATACTTGATCAAGCCGACTTGCCACGTCTGCAAGCGCGCCCCAACTCTGCCAGGCCCCTCCGAATTCCAGTGCAGGCGCAGCTGGGTCGATCGCGAGAATATCGGCGATCCGCTTTGCAAGTTGCATCATGCCGACTCCCTAGACTGGAAGTGCTGTATGGACATCAAATGGTCTCAACATGCACACGCTTCAGCGTGGTCGCGGAAATTCGCCAGCCATTGGAGGTTTTGACATAGCGGTCGTAGTAATGGCCGTAGCCGTTTAACCGCCTGAATGGCAGCTTTGAGCGCTCAGCCTCCACCCAAAGATGATCCTCCATCGGCCAAAACCCGATCGCTTCTTCCGCTGAGACGAAAGCAATGTCCGGAACATGGCCATGATGCATTGTCACCACACCTTCCAGCATGGCCAACGTGTGCTTCGCAAAGGTTTCCGCGTCCGGCAGGACGTCAGGACCAGCGCCGCTATCAAACCCGTCGCTCCGGAAATCGATCTCCGCATTTTCCGAAAACACCCCGCGCAGCATGTCGAGATCCTTGGTGTCAACGCCGCGCCAATAGCGCGCCTTCAACGTTTTGATCTCTTCAATCGCGACGAGGCGCTCCAGATCCTCCACCCTATCCATCTCCCTGCCAATTCTACCGCGCCATGGCACGGGAATAGCATCGTCGCAGGTCGTGTGCCCCTGCCACAAGCCTATTTATTTAATAGTTAGACGATTAAACGGATTAAGCCCTTTCGTCAACTCATTACATGTCAGCCGGAAAAACAGAAAAGGCTATTGCGGCCAGGGTTCTGGCGATCTAGCCTTGCGTTCGACTTTGGTTACCCCAAGGCTCGGAGGAAACAAAATGGATCAAACGTCAAGGACGGATGGCGTACCGCACGTCCCCAGAAAGCGCATGGAAGTGTTCCGCGGCGCAGAAGCGACCGATCTGGACCAAGATGCCATGCCGTATGAAGGCGTTGATGACAACGTAATGGCGGGATTCGCCAAAATCGCCGCAACCGGCGTGGATGCTATGATGGGCGCGATGACGGAAGTACTCTTCCGTGAGCCCGCTGAAACGGGCTTAAGCCTTTGCCGAGCTTGGTTTAAAAGCGGGTATATTCTACCGCGGCACAGTCATAACGCGGATTGCATCTATTATATCCTCGGCGGGGAATTAAGCATGGGTTCGGCCACGCTGCGAAAGGGCGACGGCGTGTTTATCCCAGCTGATCACGGCTACACGCTGCAGGCTGGGCCACAAGGCGTAGAAATCCTTGAGTTCCGTAACGCCACAAAATTTCATATCCTGTTTAAAGGCAACGACACAGCGCATTGGGACAGGATTGCTGCGACGTATCAGGAAAAGGCGGAAGTTTGGACGACGGAGAAGCCACCTTCCGATTTTTGATGCCCTGGAACGCTGGCGCTAGACCAGCATTGCTCTAAGTACGATTACAACCAACTTTTCACTCAAGAAAAGTTCACATTTTTGGTTGGCTTTGATTGGCGGGTTCGAAATCATCGCACACTAACGCATAAGCCTGCCGCCATCGACGGTGATGACCTGACCATTGATCCATTCCCCATCTGCCGACATCAGGAACGCGACGGCCGCGGCGATGTCTTGCGGTTGACCATGGCGCGTGGTGTTCGCGCCCAAAAGCTGCATTTCCAAGATCTCTTCACCGAGATTTGCTTTTGCGGTTTCCGAAAGAATAAGCCCTGGGGATATCGCGTTGGACCTGATCCCCTGCTTTCCCCAGCGCGCAGCGACATGACGCATCAGCGCGTTCACGCCTGCTTTGGCAATACCGTAGCTGACGCGGGTTGGCTCCCCGGCAAAAGCGGCCCCAGAGCTGGTATAAACAATAGCCCCGCCGCCACGTTGGAGCAGCTCCGGCAGCGCATGGCGCGTGCAGAGAAAATGGCCGCGCAGATCCACCGCAATCGAGCGGTCGAACACATCGAGCGAAACTTCGAGTGCGTCGTAATCAATGCCGATGATCGAGAGATCCGCCGCATTGATATGTATCAGGTCGAAGCCGCCGAATCTTGCCTTCGTGGCGGCGACCAGCCCGGCAACGTCCCGCTCTTGAGCAATGTCGCACACAACCGCGATGGCAGCACCGCCATCCGCATTGATGCGAGATGCAACCTGTCCCGCCGCTGCTTCATTTATGTCGCCAATCACGATAGAGGCACCCTCCGACGCGAGACGCAACGCAGTTGCCGCGCCGATTCCCGTTGCGCCCCCGGCAATGACGGCCACTTTGCCTGATAAGCGAACCACATTCTGTCTCCAAATTGTCGTTTCCGGTATCATGCTGCCAGATCGAACAATAGCGGCTTTGGCTTTTGCAAACCTGTCATCGCTTTGTGGCTCCAGCTTTCAACGCTCGCCGCACCGCCCGGAAACCGCTAGTGTGTTCGTCTTCATGCGCGGGAGAGAGTCGATGCGAGCCGCCTATCTGCTGGACAGAAAAATCAAGGTGGGCGACCTACCCGACCCGACCCCGGGGCCTGGCCAAGTTCTTGTACGTACCCATTCCTGCGGCATCTGCGCCTCAGACCTGCATGTGAAAGATCATGGGCAGCAACTGGTCGACTGGTCGCGTGCGTATAATGGACCGTTTTCCATGGATCTATCCCGGCCAGTGGTCCTGGGACACGAATTCGTGGCGGAGATTGTGGATTACGGACCGGAAACGCGCCGCATTCTGAAAAAGGGCACGCGCGCCACGTCGGTCCCCGTGGTTCCAACCGCGCATGGCATCGAATGCGTCGGGCTCAGCAACAGCTTTCCGGGAGGGTTCGGCGAGTTCATGGTCTTGTCGGAAGCAGCTCTCCATCCGTTACCCGACGTGCTGGGCTCCGACCTCGCGGCGATGGCAGAGCCGCTTTCCGTCGGGATTTATTACGTGCGCGCGGCCCAGCTGGGTAAGGGAGACGTCCCGCTGATCATCGGTTGTGGCGCCATCGGTCTCGCGATGATCCTGGCGCTCAAGCTGTCCAATGCGGGACCTATCATCGCCGCCGATTATTCACCGGCGCGGAGAAACCTAGCGCTGGCCATGGGGGCGGATGCCGTCATCGACCCTGCCGAAACTTCGCCATTCGGGGCACAAGGTGACATCACACGGCAGCCGCCCAACGTGATTTTCGAATGTGTTGGCGTGCCTGGCGTCATGGACCAGATCATGCGCAACGCCACCGCCGGGGCCCGGATCATGGTTGCTGGCTGGTGCCTGGAGACCGACCATATGTTCACCCCCTGCGCCCATCTGAAAGGTTTGCAGGTGCAATATGGCGGCGGTCCGCTACCGGAGGATTTCGCGGCAGCATTCCGCGGATTGTGCGAAGGCCGGCTGGATCCCACTCCCTGGCTGGGCGGGCGTATCGGCCTCGCCGGAGTCGCCGATGCATTCGACAGCTTCGCGGGTCCCGGCAACCCAGTGCGCCTCATCGTCGACCCGCGCCGCGCTTGAACCAGATATTTTGGGATTCATAAATGTTCAAAGTCATAGCCTTGCTTCGCCGGAAACCAGGAATGTCTCGCGACGAATTCATCCGGCATTACGAGACCAGCCACGTACCGCTGGCGCTCCGGCTGTTCCCCACGATCGCCCGTTACCAACGCAATTATGTCGATCTGAAAGGCGCCATCATCGCGCTGGAAACCGCCCCACCGGATTTTGACTCGATTACGGAGCTCTGGTTCGAGACCAGGGCCGATTACGAAGCGATGCTCGCGGCCAATGCCGATCCAGACATCGGCCGCCAGATTGCTCGGGATGAGGACATGTTTCTAGACCGCGGCAAGACGCGATTTTTCGTTGTCGAGGAAACCGGCAGTTGAGCCGAGGGGATTATTCCGACCGCTACGGCCCTTGGGCGCTGATCGCCGGCGGGTCTGAAGGCGTGGGTGCCGCCTTTGCCCGGAAGCTCGCCGCAGGCGGTCTCAATCTCGTGCTGCTAGCCCGCAAGCCGGAGCCGCTGAAAGCCCTCGCCCAGCAGCTCACTGAAGCTTTTGTGGTGCAGGTGCGAACCCTGGCGGTCGATCTCACCGAGGCGCATACGTTCGACCGTATCCGACAGGAAACCGCAGATGTTGAAATCGGCCTGTTGATCCATAATGCCGGCGCCGAAAATACGATGGCCGATTTTCTGGATCGAGAATTGGCGAATGCAGAGCGCATGATTGCGCTGAACGTTACCGGGCCGACCCGGCTTTGCCATCATTTCGGCACGTTGATGCGCGGCCGGGGGCGCGGCGGTATCATTCTGGTGGGAACATTGGGCGGCTATGCCGGCGGTCCAGGGCTTGCCATGTATTGCGGGACCAAAGCATTCACGTACGTTCTGGCCGAGTCCCTCTGGTTCGAGCTGCGGCCTTATCATATCGATGTTCTTGGCCTGATCCTGGGCACGACGCGCACGCCTGCGCTGGCGCGCATGGGCATGGCAGAGGACGTTCCGGGTTTCGCCGCCGCCGAACCGGATGCGGTTGCCCAGGAAGGTCTGGAGCATCTGGCCGACGGGCCGATCTGGCATGCCAACGGAACGGAAGCGATTGCCCAGACCGTTCGCGCGATGCCACGCGGCCAGGCCGTTGCAATGATCCATGAAAGCTCGCGGGCGATGGCGAAACTCTATCGTCCCCCTGCCGAAGCCGATGGCAATACGGCATCCCGACAAAAAAATAGCGGCGCCGATAGCGCCGCCAAGTCTAGGGAAGACCTAACATCACATACTAAGTTGACGTAGTCAACTATTATTGCAAGACTATATGGCGCACAGATCAGGCGTCATGGGCATTGCGCTTGGCGTCTTCGGGAAAACGGCCAATGGAAATTTCGCTAACGGGCAAAGCTGCACTCGTTACTGGCGGGGGCGCCGGGATCAGCAAAGCCATCGTCGAAGCCTATGATGGGCTCGGTGCCTGTGGTTTCCGGCAACATGGCATTTACCTAGCCGTTTCGGGCAAGCAATATCGGGAGGGATAGAATGAAGATCCTGATCATTGGCGGCACCGGCTTTATCGGTGGCGCATCAGCACTATTGCTGCGGGATCGCGGCCACGATGTGACGCTTGGCGCCCGCAAGCCTGCGCCGCCGGCAACACCAATGGCAAAGTTTCCATTGTTGATTGGCGACTATATCGAGGATGGCTTCCCCGCCAAAGCCCTGCGCGGTTTCGATGCGATGATTTTCGCCGCAGGCAGCGATATCCGTCACGTCCAGCCAGTCTTCACGGAAGACGAGCATTGGCTGCGCGCCAACGCGCGAGCCACACCTCTTGTATTCGCGCGGGCCCGCGAGGCTGGCATCCGACGTGCTGTGCTCGTGGGCAGTTTCTATCCTCAAGCCGCACCACAGCTCATCGAGACAACCCCTTATATCGCGGCGCGCCACCAGGCGGATGTCGCGGTACGTGCAATGGCCAGCTCGGATTTCAATGTCTGCACCGTCAATCCACCCTATGTGGTCGGCACCATCCCGGGCCTGTTCATTCCGGCGCTGGCCGCCTACACAAGTTTTGCGCTGGGCAAGCTACCGGTTCCCAGAACCGCGCCCGATGGCGGCGCCAATTTTATTTCCATCACCTCTGTCGCTCAAGCGATCGCCAGCGCCATCGAACGCGGCGAGAATGGCAACGCCTATTTGATCGGTGATGAGAATCTGAGCTTTAAATCCTATCTCGAAGAATATTGCGCCGCTTCAGGCGACCCAAGGCCGCTGCCGATTGACCATCAGGAGCACGCGCTGTTCCCGGATGCCATTCTATATGCCGGACGGGCCGGCACGATCTACTACGAACCGGATGCTGCTGAGACGGCGTTTCTCGCCTATCAACGCAAGGATATCAGCCGAACGGTCGCGGCGATCATCGCGCAATACCGGCCGCTGGTCGAGGCAGCCTGAACCGGCGCACAGCATGACGGATTTGCAGAAATATGGACCCTGGGCGGTGATTGCAGGCCGATCATAGGTCTGCTGCGAGCGTTTGCCCGTTCGGAATGCCGTGCAACGCGTCGCTTCTAGCGCCGTCGGGATGCGGGAGGCGGCGTAACGGGCGGCGATGTGCCAGCCGTGCCCGCCACGAAATTTTCATTCAACAGTACGTCCACCGAAACTGGCCGTACTGCAGCGAACACGGTGCACCACTTCACTTGAGCAGGCTGAAGATGCAGGTCTTGCTCACCCAGTTCAAAAATCTCGTCACGCAGACGGTCCAGCCGGCCGGAGATCAGCGAGAGCGACGCCTCAGACAGGCGCGCGACGCCGTTTGTCCACATCACCTCAGGGTCGTTCAAATCGATCTGCCCGAACAACTCATGCACTCGGCGCGCCACCAACGCCGAGGTGGCGCTGTTGCGTTGCAGCGTGACCATGCGAAGTACGCGCACGCGGTTTTGCGGAAACAGGGCGATCATGCCGAGCCTATCCAATTGCACGAGGTATTTTGTGAGGGCCTGGTCGCTAAGCTTGAATTCCTGGGCGATCCGCTCCGCCCGCCAGCCGCGCATTAGGAGAAAGAACGTCATGCTGAGCGTGATGTCGGTCGACAGAGCCTCTTCTTGCGCCGGCGTTGCCAATGGCGGTTTGTGCGGATGTTCCGCCCCCGCGAGCCCGGCAAGCTCAATCATAGAAATGTCCACGACGGCGCAGAGCCGCTGCAGGACTTCAAGCGTCAGCCCCTTGCGGTTCAGATATCGCTTGACCGTGCCTTCACTAACGCCGAGCCGAGCCGCAATGTCTCCATATTTCAACCCCGCCGCCTTGAACAACCGTTTGAGGGTCGCGAGCAGCTGCGCGGTTTCATCATTTGAGTCCACCATTCAAAAAAAGTATCACATCCCGCTTCCGATGGATACCAAAACTGCGACTTCGGAAACAGATTCCATTCCTTTCTTGACGCTACGGCGTTCCCAGTCCCATCAATATGTCACCAAGAAGCCATTTATGAGCCGCGCGCCGAAACTTCCCGGAGGAGGACCGAAAATGAAATTTTCTCTGATCTATGAAGCACAGATCGCTGCGCCGACCCGGGAGAGCGAATATCAGCTTTATCAGGATATCGTCGAGCAATGCGTACTCGCAGAGAAACTTGGCTTTAATGGCGTCTGGGCGGTCGAACATACCGCGCTGACGCAATACGCCCATATGTCCGCACCGGAGACGTTCCTTGCCTTTATCGCCGGCAAGACGACGACCCTCGAAATTGGCCATGGCGTGATCTGCCTGCCACCGGCAATGAACCATCCGGTGAAGGTCGCACAGCGGATCGCGACCCTGGATATTCTGTCCAAGGGACGCGTGAATTTCGGCGTCGGCAAAGGCGGGACGCAACAAGAGTCCGGTACATTCGGCTACGACATCAACGATCTGCCGCCGCAGATTGACGAGATGATGTATCTCATTCCAAAAATCCTGAAGGACGGCAAGGTAGAGCATAACGGCAAATACGTGCAGATCCCCGCGCGGCCGGTTCACCCCTCCGTCCATCAGACGCCGCATCCCAAAATGTACATGGCCTGCACGCGTAACGACAGCCTACAGACCGCCGGCGGCCGGGGTATCGGCGCGTTGGTTATGGGCTTCGCGGGGCCGGAAGAGGTTGCGGAGAAAAACAAGGTTTACCGCGCAGCATTTGCGAACCGCAAGTTGGAGGACCAGGTGGGATTCCGGCCCAACAACCACTTATCCGCATTATGCGCGACCGTGGTTCTGAGCGACCGCGAGCGGGCCCGCAAGCTGGGACTGCGCGGGCAGCGGTTTTTCGCGGAGTCCATCATGCACTGGTATGGCGCCGGACCGGCTCCTGTGCTGGACATGGCTGAGGACGCGGACTCACTCGACAACGCGTTGCGAACCAAAAAGGAAAACATCATCGCTTATCTTGGAGAACAAAAAATCTCCGGCGCTTCCGAGATGAATGATCTGATGGGGGTTGCCAACGACGCCTATGGCAATGTGGAGGACTGTATCCGTCATGTCCAAAAACTAATCGACGCCGGTGCAGATGAGATCATGTTCCTGAATCAGATGGGCGGAATTCCGCAGGATGCGATGATCGAGACGATTCGTAATATCGGCGAGCATGTGATCCCGCATTTCCGTGCACAGGACAAACTCCGCCAAGTGGCGTAACGACCGCAAAACCAGGCGGAGCAAAACATGTCCACGATGCATCTTGTTGATCCGGAGTTGCGCGCGGCGCTGGAGAGCTTTCCGGCCTTCGAATTTACCCGCGAGATTTTGGTGCCACTGCGCGATCAATTCGACCAGATGATGGCCGCGGCACCGGCGCCAGCTGACACAGCTGTGAGCGTGGTGGAACGAATCGCGCCAGGTCTGCGCGGGCCGGATGTAAAAGTGCTGGTTTATCGACCGCACGACCAAACAAGCGCGTTGCCGGCCATTCTCTACATTCATGGCGGCGGCTACGTCATCGGGTCCGCGGCTATGATGGATGCTGCCAACCGAATACTGGTGCCGGCTGTCAACTGCGTTATCGTCTCCGTGGAGTATCGTCTGGCACCCGAAACACCGCATCCGGGACCGGTTGAGGATTGTTATGCCGCACTAAGATGGCTGCATGACAATGCCA
>Ga0116226_10002502_pt1 | contig 16039 bp, 15 predicted proteins | sample S1TSphfallax_FD_89692 | JGI IMG/M metagenome (GOLD analysis project Ga0116226, IMG submission 89692) | Host-associated microbial communities from peat moss isolated from Minnesota, USA - S1T2_Fa - Sphagnum fallax MG | ecosystem: Host-associated > Plants > Peat moss > Unclassified | place: USA...
ACGCTCAGCGACATCTATTTCTGTAATTTCTCGGTTTTTCAGTCCTTGCCCGACAGCTGGGCCATCGGCCAGCTGTTTCCGATCATGCCGATCCAAAGACTGGACGAGCGACCGGCCCGCAACGCCGTGCTCGCCGACATCACCTGCGACTCGGATGGCAAGATCGATCGCTTCGTGCACCCGCGCGAAACCAAACGTACGCTGGAGCTGCACGAACTGCTGCCGCCCGATCCTTACTACCTCGCGGCATTCCTGGTGGGTGCGTACCAGGAGACCTTGGGCGACTTGCACAATCTGTTCGGCGATACCCATGTCGTTCACATTCGTCTGCAGGAAGCGGGCGGGTGGTGGATCGAGGAAATCGTCAAGGGCGACACCGCGACCAAGGTGCTGGCCTATATGGAATACGACACCGACGAGCTCTACCCCCGCTTGGCGAGGGATTGCGAACGGGCGGTGCTCCACGGCCTCATGAGTCTCGCCGAGGCCCAGGCGGCCAAGCGGTTTTACGAAAACGAACTCAATGGATATGCCTACCTAGAAGTGGAATAGGCCCCCCGACAATGGCCCGGGTTGGCCCGGAAACGACTGCGGGTCAGCGTCTTCTGACAGGTCCGGATCGGCCCCGATGTTCGGTTTGCCAAGCAGAAATCCCTGGCGTAGCATCGGAACGAAGGTTCGTTCCCTTGGGTCAACGCGGGATTTCGTTGTGATTGTCCAGCCGAAGTTGATCGGTGCACGGCCGGAGGTACAGGCCTTCGTCGCGGATTTCGCGGGTTGGTCTGCGTGTTGAAACCGCGCGCGAACGGGACCAGCCCGCACATTGCGCGCACTGTCAGTGAGACCAGTTGAATGACGACGATTTACGTTGGCAATCTGCCATTCACCGCCACGGAAGACGAAGTGCGTAGCTTGTTCGAGCGCTACGGCAAAGTCGACTCAGTCAAACTCATCAACGATCGTGAAACCGGCCGCCCCCGCGGATTCGCGTTCGTCGACATGGCCGCCGGCGAAGCGCAAAACGCGATCCAGCAGACGAACGGCTTCCAGTTGGGAGGCCGACCTTTGCGGGTCAATGAAGCACAGGAGCGGGCGCCGCGATCGAAGCCTCCGGGCGGCGGTGGCGGCGGCGGGGGTCCGCGCCGCTGGTGAACTGCTAGTCGGGCGGACCGACTGGGGTGGAGATCCGAGTCTCCTACCACATGTCTTTGAGCTGCCCGAGGACGTCCACTCGCGCAGTGTCTGAACTTGCCTCGGCGGCGGCGCGGAGTGTTTCCGCGCCGCGAAGACTGGTGTAGGCGGTCTTCTCCAGGCAGTCCATGACCTTGTCGGTCATGAAACGGCTTTTCGCCCCATAGACGTGGGTGTCCCCGTCCTTCGCCTGTTGCGTGACCGAATAGCGCAGCGGAACGCAAAGATGCAGCTCGTTGCGCGCACGAGTCATCGCGACGTAGAGCAGACGCCGCTCTTCCTCGACGAGATCTGGTTTGCCGATCGAAAATTCCGACGGAAAGTTGCCGTCGGCGACGTTGAGCACGTAAACATGATCCCACTCCTGACCCTTGGCCGAGTGGATCGTGGACAGGATCACGTAGTCCTCGTCCTTGCTCGCGCGCCCCGCCTTGTCGCCCGTCGCCGACGGCGGATCGAGCGTCAGCTCACTCAAGAACCGCTCACGCGTCCCATGCTGCGCGCCCAGCTGCTCGAGTTGATCGAGATCGCCGGCTCTCGCCCAGGACGCGTCGTAGAGGCGTTCGAGCTGCGGCTTGTACCATTCGCGCACCAAGCCGACCTGGCCGGGCCACTGCGTCTGCGGGTCGGCGAGCTTCTCGAGCAGCTCGCAAAACCGCTTCCACTCAATCTTCACGGATTGCGGCGCATCGAAGTCGCGCAGGCTCTTGATCGAGTGGCCGTGCGTCTCGAGGTGATCGAGCGCCAGCTTGGCGTGCACAGGGCCGATCCCAGGGTGCAGCTTGAGAACCCGAAAGCCGGCAACGAGGTTGCGCGGATTCTCGACCCAACGCAGCACCGAGAGCAGATCCTTCACGTGCGCGGAGTCGAGGAATTTCAGACCGCCGTATTTGACGTAAGGGATGTCGCGCCGCGTCAGCTCGACCTCGAGCACGTCGCTGTGATGCGAACTGCGGAACAGAATTGCGTGTCCCTTGAGCGCGCCGCCGGCCTCACGGGTCTGCAGGATCCTCCGGGTGATGTACTCGGCCTGGGCCTGGCCATCCTCGAGGCTGACATAGAACGGCTTCGTGCTCGCCGGGCGACTGCCGATCAGGGTCTTGCGATGTTGCCGCGCGCCTTCGGCCATGAGCGCGTTGGCGCAATCGAGTATGGGTTGGGTCGAGCGATAATTCTGGGACAGCACGACGACGTCGGCCTTCGGTCGATAGCGATCCGGGAATCCGATGATGTTGTCGACCGCCGCGGCACGGAACGAATAGATCGCCTGAGCATCGTCGCCGACCACGGTGACGCCCGCACCGTCCGGCTTCAAGGCGAAGACGATCTCGCCCTGCAGCGTGCTGGTGTCCTGGTACTCGTCGACGAGCACGTGATCGAAATTCTTGGCGAGATTCTGCGCGAGCTCCGCGTTCTGCATCATCATGTGCCAATAGAGCAGCAGGTCATCGTAATCCAGGACGTTGTTCTTCTGCTTCCGGGCGACGTACTCGCGGTACAAACGCGTCAAATCCGCCTCCCAGTCGATGACCCAGGGAAACTGGTCGGCGATCGTCTGCTTGAGAGAGACGCGCGTGTTGACCCGGTACGAGTAGATCGCGAGGCAGGCGTCCTTGCGCGGGAATCGCTTCTCCTTCTGCGAAAAGCCGAGGTCATGCCGCACGACGTCCATGAGGTCCGCGGCATCCGTCCGGTCCATGAGCGTGAAACTCGGATGCAAGCCGAGATATTTTGCATACAAGCGCAGGATCCGATTGGCGACGGAGTGAAACGTGCCGGACCAGAGCAGCCGGGAGGTGACGCTGCGGTCACCGAGCTGGCCGCGCTCCGCGAGCACTTCGGAGACGATCTGTTGCGTGCGGCTGATCATGTCCTGCGCTGCGCGGCGCGTGAAGGTCAGCATCATGATGCGCGCCGGATCCGTGCCGTTGATCACGAGATGGGCGACGCGGTGCGCGAGGGTGTTGGTCTTGCCGGTTCCCGCGCCCGCCACGATCAGCATCGGCCCCGCCGTGACGCCTTTGCCGGGGACGACCGTGCCGGCCGTGGCGGCGCGCCGCTGCGGCGCGTTCAAGGTGTCGAACGAAGTGGCTTTGGATTTGATCATGCCCTGACTATACCGGTGAGCTGTATGCATATCCAGATGTCGGCGCGGCGCCGCCTCCCCGACAGGATCGCGCAGACCTGCGGGTGATGCACGGAGCTCCGTCACAAGCGGACCGATCGAGCCGATACTTGCCGCAATCTAGGCGCGCGAGGATGATCCGGCTTCGCAACCGAAGGACGCCCCGCATGCTGAAGCCAACGACGATCGCCAGCCACCACGTGCACACCGGCCGCGTCATCGCCGTCTCCACGGAACGCTTGCGCTACGCCAACGGGCGGGAATACGACCTGGACTTCATCCGACACCCGGGTGCGGCGGCGGTCGTGCCCCTCGATGCGGCGAACCGGGTCTGCGTCGTGCGGCAATATCGCCATGGCGTCGAGGATTTCCTCTGGGAGATCCCGGCCGGCAAACTCGATCCCGGCGAGTCGCCGGAAGTTTGCGCCGTTCGCGAGCTGCGCGAGGAGACCGGCATCGAGGCGCGCCGGTGGACGCCGCTCGGTCCCTACATCTCGGCGCCCGGGATCCTGAATGAGGTCATCCACCTGTATCTGGCCCGCGATCTGGCGGTCGGGACAGCGACGCCCGACGCGGACGAGGATCTGGAACTGCAATGGCTGCCGTTCGCCGCGGCCTTGCAACACGTGCTGCAAGGGGAATGGAACGACGGCAAGACCATTGCGGCCCTGGTGCGCGCGAATCACGCCCTGCAACTGTGACGAACTCCATGGTTCTCGCAGCCGCCCATTGAACCGACGGTACTCTGTCGCGGACACTGCGGCATGACCAAGGAAACGTCAAAATCTCGCCGTCCGGCAGGTCCGCCGAAACCCGATGCCGAGCGCACGACGTTGAACGCCTCGGCAGACATCCCCCCGGGTAAGATCCGATTCGACGATCGCGGCAACGCCGTTTGGGAGTGGGCGCTGAACACCGGCGAGTTCGTCAAGGATTCGGCGTCCATGCGCCTGCAGAAGCTGGACAATCCGACGCTCTCCATCGCCGACGATGCGCCGGCTCGGGCCGACGTCGCACGCGCCAATCCCTATGGCACGGTCAAGGGTTACAACCCGTACGACAGCGGCAATCTCGGGGGCAGGGACGCGCCGAAAAAGAAGGACCTGCGCAAGCTGGGCGAATGGCTGGCGCTGAAACGCCAGGCCGAGCGCAACAAGCCCTAGGCCTTTGCTCGGTCTGCCCTAGTTCGTCGCGTGTCGCAGCTTCGCCGCACTGCCCAGACGATAGAACAGGCGCAGTTCCCGCAACATAGCCTCGACTCGCGCCTCTCCTCGGCGCACGAAGCGCTGCTCGAGTGCGCGACAGTAACGCGCCGCGCAACGATGAGCCGTGCGATACCGTTCGTATTGCGCGGGCTCCAGCGCCGCATCGAAGGTGACACGGTCGAACAGGCGCGCATGCACCTCGGTCGGGTAGCGCCCGCCGCATTGTCCCGCGACCAGGAACACGGTTGCCGCATATTTATCCACTTCGGCCTGCGTTTCCAACTCCAGCAGGGACACCGGCGCATCGCGGGTCAGGCGCCACGCGCTGTATTGAAAATGACTCACGCCTTCGAGCGCCGTGCAGTAGTCCTGCAGGTTGTCCTCGGTCAGGGCGCCGAGCGGATCGGCCCGCTCCAGCCTGCGCAGCAAGCCCTCATCCAGATACAAGGCCATGCCCGCACCCTCGCTGCTCTCGGCGAGCAGCAGTTCCTCGTCGGGCGCGCGCGCATCGTTCGCGGGCGTGATGCCGTGGAGCGCGCTCCGGTCGGTCACCAGGAAGTCGTATACGTCGTATTCGAGCGCGACGTCGTAGAGGCTTCCCAACAGGGTTTGCAGACCACGGAGTACCATGGTGACCGTTAGTGTTCGCGGAGTTTGCCGTCGTGACGCACCGGCTGAACGCCCAGGCGGTGCAGCAGTCCGTGCGCGCGGCGGCTCCCGGTCTTGATCCAAATCTCGTACAAGCGCAGCACGTCTGCATCGGTATGCCGGTAGGCCATCTCGCTGACCTCGTTGAGCGCGTCGACGAGGCCCTGGAACTTCTGCGCGAGTTCCGCATAGACGCCGCTGACGGTCCGCCCGGCGGTGGATCGCTGCATCGTATCGGCAAGCGAGCTGTACGCGTTTCCGCCCATCGCGATGTGGTAGTCGATGTCGATGAGCTTGCGCGCGAAGCTGCGGGCGAAGAATCCGGCCACGAACAACGAGACGTCGCCCAGGCGCTGCAGGCTGCGTTGGCGCGCGAACGCGGTCGGCGCCGCGAGTGCATCGGCGAGCATGTGGGCGAGCGGCCGGATGCGCGGGCCCTCCGGTGTCGGTTCATACAAGGCTTCGGCGCGCGCAAACATCGTCAGCAAGTTAACGACGTAGGCCTCCGCCTGCTCGTCGATGTCCAGATGCTGATTTTCGCTGGCGGAATGAAAAGCGTCGCGAAAGAACTCGCGCAACGACGCGACGGCTACGACGGACCCTGGAGACATTGCTTGCATGCCCTCATCCTTTGTGACCTACCCTGATCCTATCGACATTGCCCGGCGGAAGTGAAGAGGAAAATCGCACACGCGGCACATTCCTCGTCGTGAAGGCGGCGAAGTCCTGCAAATCAGCAGTCTTGGGTGTTGGCTGCCAAGGCTTCAGGCGAGCTCCACGAGCGTGGTGACGATGCGCGAGGGCGGCGCGAGATCCGCGGGCCAGCTGCGCGCATCGCGATTGAGCCACGCCGACTGCATGCCGGCACGGCGGGCGCCGTCGACGTCGGCGAGAGGATCGTCGCCGACGTGCAGAACACGCTGCGCATCGACTCCGGCCGCCTGCGCGAGGCACGCGAAGATCCGCGCGTCGGGCTTGGCTGCGCCGGCGGACTGCGCGGTCACGTGCCCCTCGAAATATTCGGCGATGCCGCAGCGTGCCAGGTCGGCGTTGCCGTTGCTGAGCGCGAACAGCCGGTAACGAGCGCGCAGGCGCGCAAGCGATGCGCGTACCTCGGGATAGAACTCGACGCGGTTGCGCGCCGTCAGGAACACCTCGAGCGCCTCGTCGGCCAGGGACTCTGCGTGGCCCGACGCGAGGAATTGCTCGGCGAGCGCCTGGCGTCGCAGGAAGGTCAGGTCATGTCGCAGCTCTGGATGGCGTTGCGCGACATCGCCGCGCAGACTGCGCATCGACTCGATGCTGTGGCCGCGAACCGCGCCCGGGTGCCTGCCACGCAGCCACTCGAACAACTCCGTCTCCGCCCGCGCGATCACGGGCGCGACCGGCCACAGGGTGTCGTCGAGATCCAAGCTGACGATCAGGGGTGGCGGGAGGTGCTCCATGGTGACCTGGAGTATATTCGACGGCTTTACCGTTCAATACCGCCACCAGGAACATCCTCATGACCGCGACCCGCATCCTCGTCACGCTCTTGTGGCTCACGGGCGTCGCCGTCGGCGGCGAACTGCGCGCCGCCGAGCCGCGACCCTTCGACATCCACGATTTCCTCGGACTGAAGCGGATCGGCCAGATCGCCGCCTCGCCCGACGGCAAACAAGTCGTCTACACCCTGCGCGGCGATGACTTGCGGGCGAACAAGGGCTACACGGGTTTGTGGCTGCAGGATGCCGTGAAGCGCGGCGCGGCTCCGGTGCGACTGACCACCGACCAGTCGCACGACGGTTCGGCCGCGTGGAGCCGTGATGGCCGGTGGATTTATTTCCTCTCGGACCGCAGCGGTAGCACGCAAGTCTGGCGAATCACGAACCAGGGCGGGGATGCGATCCGGGTCACGGATCTGCCGCTGCCCGTCGGCAGTTTCCGGGTATCGCCGGTCGGTGACCGCATCTTCGTCAGCCTCGACGTATTCCGCGATTGCGACGACCCGGCCTGTACCGCGCAACGCCTCGAGACTGCGGCCCATGCCACCGCCACGGGGCTCCTTTACGACGGCCTGTTCGTGCGTCATTGGGACACGTGGAGCGATGGACGACGCTCGCAATTGTTCGCGCTCGCACTCGACGAACGCGGCGTCGCGACGGGCGCTGCGCGTGACGTCACGGCTGCGGTCGACGCTGACGTGCCGGGCAAGCCCTTCGGGGGAACCGAGGATTACACGATCAGCCCCGACGGTACGCGCGTCGTCTTCTCCGCCCGGGTCGCCGGCGCCGCCGAGGCTTGGTCCACCAATTTCGATCTCTATTCGGTATCCGCCGGCGGCGGCCCCGTGACGAACCTCACGGCCGGCAATCCTGCCGCGGACGCGCAGCCGGCGTTCTCTCCCGACGGCAGGACACTCGCCTATCTGGCGAGCGATCGACCCGGATTCGAGTCGGATCGGGCGCATCTCGTGCTGCTCGATTTGGGCACCGGAGCGAAGCGTGCCTTGACCGCCAAGTGGGATCGCTCGATCGCCGAGTTCGCCTGGTCCCGGGACGGCAAGACGCTGTTCGCGACGACGGATCACCTGGGGCAGCACCCGCTCTGGGCGATCGACGTCGTCACGGGCCGCTCCTCCGCGATCACCGGCGAAGGCAAGGTCGAGAGTTTCAGCGTCGCGGCGCAAAAGCTGTTCTTCACGCAGAGCACGCTGTCGAGCCCAGACGATTTGTATGCCGTCGGATTCGGCGGCGGCAAGACGCAGCAACTGACACGGATCAACGAAGCGGCGCTCGCGGGGGTTCAACTCGGCGAGTACACACAGTTCAGTTTCGCCGGCTGGAATGACGAGACTGTGTTCGGCTACGTCGTCAAACCCGCGGGACTGAAGGCTGGCCAGCAGGCGCCGGTCGCTTTCGTCGTGCATGGCGGACCGCAAGGCAGCATGGCCAATGAATGGCACTGGCGATGGAATGCGCAGATGCTGGCTGGCGCGGGCTACGGCGTGGTCATGATCGATTTCCACGGCTCGACCGGCTATGGCCAGGCGTTCACCGACTCGATCAGCGGCGACTGGGGCGGCAAGCCTTTGATCGACCTTCGGGCCGGATACGCCGCGGCGCTCAAACAATTCGCGTTCTTGGACGGAACGCGGTCCTGCGCGCTCGGCGGCTCTTATGGCGGCTTCATGATGAATTGGATCGCGGGCCAGTGGCCCGAAGGATTCAAATGCCTGGTCTCCCATGACGGCATATTCGATAATCGCACGATGTACTACTCGACCGAGGAACTTTGGTTTCCGGAGTGGGAGATGGGCGGACCGGAGTACGAGAATCCCGCAGGCTTCGCCAAGTTCAATCCCGTCGATTTCGTCAAGAACTGGCACACGCCCACGCTGGTCATTCAAGGCCAGCTCGACTATCGCGTTCCGCTCGAGCAAGGACTCAGTGTGTTCACCGCCCTGCAGCGACGCGGCGTCCCGAGCGAGCTGCTTTATTTTCCGAACGAGAATCACTGGGTTTTGAAGCCCGCGAATCGAGTCGAGTGGTACGACACGGTGATCGCCTGGATGAATCGCTGGACACGGACGCCCTGACCTTGTCCGGCGGCGCGGCGCGCCCCGGCTCCCGGGAAGCCTAGGCCTCGAGCGCGCGCCAGGCGGCGGGATACGACTCGCCGAGCTGCACGATCCGATGGAGCAGCGCCTCGTAATCGAAACCCGCCGGCCGCGCCGACTGCGCGAAGTCCTCGTGCGCGGACAGATTGGGATTCGCATTCGCCTCCAGCACGAACAACTCGCCGTCGGCGCGCAGGCGAAAGTCCATGCGGGCGTAGCCGGTCAAATGCAGCGCCCGGAAGATGCGCTTGCACAGTTGCTCCAGGCGCGCCGCCGTACCCTCCGGAAGCTGGGCGGCCGCCGCCGTCGTGATGCCGTATTTTTCCTGATAGCGTCGGTCCCACTTCACCTTGCGTGTGGCGATTGCCGGCAGATTCCCGGGCAGGGAGCCGAAGCTCATCTCCCAAGGCGGCAGGACCTTCAAGCGGTCGTTGCCGAGCACACCCACGTACAGCTCACGCCCTTCGATGTACTCCTCGACCAGCGCGTCGGAGTGAATCTGTTCGTGCATGAAGGCGATCCGTTCGCGCAGCTGCCGCTCGTCGGCGACGACGGATGCGTGGGCGATGCCGAGCGAGGCATCCTCGGTCGAGGATTTCACGAACAGGGGATAGCGCAGCTTGCGCGGAATACGCAGCCGTTTGCCGCGCGGAAAAACCAGGAATTGCGGCGTCGGGATCCGGTGATAGGACAACAGCTGTTTCGACAGCACTTTGTCGCGCGACAGCAGCATGCCGCGGGGGTTGCATCCCGTATAGGGCTGGCGCATGAGCTCGAGGAAGGCGACGACGTGCTGATCGTAGGTGCCGATGCCGTCGAACTCCTCGAGCAGATTGAAGACGATGTCGGGACGCCAATCGATGATCTCTCTGCGCAGCTCCGAGAGACTGTCGCTGATGCCGACCGGTCGCACTTCGTGGCCGGCGCCCTTGAGGTGCGAGATGACGTCGTACTCGGTACGCCACTCCTCGATCTCTTTTTCCGTCGCGCCGTCGAGAGAATTCGGCGGAACCAGGGTCGAGTGCACGATCACGAGGACACGGAGCTTTCGCAATCTTCCGATCCGGCTCAAAGCGCGACCCGCGGCAGCTGCCGTTCCTCGTAAGACTCGGCGAGCCGCCCGACGAGCCAGGTCAGATGTGACTTAAGCTCACGGCGCGGTCCACGCACGTACAGCCCCAGGTCCTCGCAACGCTCGAGCACGAGCCGCAGGACCTGGTGGACGAGGTATTCGCTGAAGGCGCCCGAGGCGACCAGTTCCCGGCGCAGCTCGTTGCGCCGCTCGCGCACGACGGTCACCGCCTTGAGTCGATCGCGGCGCGCGGGCGCCGGCGCGAACACCTTGAGCAGCAGTTCGTCGGCCCCCGACCGTCGCGGCAGGCGGTAGCGGCTGTGCTTCTGTTCGTAATGTTCGCGCAGGCTGCGCGTGTCCTCGGCGATGTCCTCGATACGGCTGCGGTCGATCACGGGCGGCTTGACCCGGCTGACTTCGCCGGCGAGGGACTCGATGAACTCCAGCTTGGCGTAAGCCGGCCAGCCGACGTACTCGCGACGCCAGGTCGACCGCGGTTTCAGCCAGACGGCGAAGGTTTCGGCGAAATCCTCGGTCGGATGGGCCTGGGCGTACCATGCACCGAGGTGCTGCACGAAACGGCGGCTGCCGGGACGCGGTCGATATGCATCCGGGTATGGCAAGGAAGCCGGTCCGAAGACCTCCCGCCAGCGCCGCCGACGGCGCAGCCGGTACGCGGAGTCGATCGCATGTCCCGCTTCATGGCGCAGGATGCGCATCAGCCAATTGCGGTTCCCGCCTTCCACCTCGCGCATATAACGCCGCTCCAGCGCCATGAGCCGCGGATGCGCGAGATAGAACGGGATCGCGATCCCGGGCACCCCGTCCGGCGAAAACCACTCCTGCGCCAGCCAACAATGGGGACGGAACCGGATGTTCCTGGCCGCGAGCTCCGCATAGAGCCGGTCGATCGCGTAAGCGAGATCCGTTCCCTCGATCCGCAGCTGCAGGTCGCAAAACCGCAGACTCAGCAGCTGCTCGTCCGAGAGCATTTCCCAGGCCTGCCCCGTCGCCGAGGCGCGCACCGACGCCCGCTTGCGGCGGGTGCGTTTCGGCGGGCTGCGGGGGGCATGCTGGGACACGGCAAAAGTATAGGGATTGCTCTCCCACAGCGCCACGCGGCGTGCGGGGATCTGCCCCACCCGTGAATTTGCTGGCTGCGCGGATCCGGTTTATCGTCGGTGTGATCCGCTATCGAGGAACCCGCCATGAGCACCGACATTGCGCGAAAACGCATGCGAATCGACGTAAACCGCTATCAAAAGATGGTGGCGGCGGCCGTCTTGACCCCCGAGGATAAGATCGAGTTGATCAACGGGGAAATGCTCGAAATGGCGCCGCTCGGCTTGAAACACATTTCGGTCCTGAGCCGCCTGACGAAGCTGTTCGTCCTTGGGGTGGGCGACGCAGGCGTCGTGGGGCCTGGCTGCCCCGTCGACATCGACGAATTCTCGGAACCGGAACCGGACCTGTGCGTTTTGCGGGCGCGAGCCGATTTTTATGCCGGAAAGATTCCCGAGGCCGCCGATGTGCTGCTGCTGATCGAGGTGTCGGACAGCAGCCTCGCCTTCGATCTCGGCGTCAAACGAGCGCTCTACGCCAGGGCTGGGATTCCGGAGTACTGGATCGCGGACGTGCCGGGCAGGGCCATGCGCGTATTCCGCGAGCCGCAGGGGGAGGAGTACCTCGAGCAAACCCAGCATCCGGCCGGAAGCAGCGTGAGCCCACTGGCATTCCCCGCCATCACCGTGGACGTCGCGGACTTGTTTCCTTAAAGGTCGCCGCGCGGCGCGAGCGCAGCGACCAGGAGCCGATCGGCCGTGTCGATCAGCAGATCGCGCCGCAGAACCGCCCGCCGCCAGTGCTTCGGTATGCCCTCCACGCCGTAGAAAGCGCCCGCCAGCTGGCCGAACAGCGCCCCATGGATGTCGGCATTGCCGCCCAGATTGACCACCTGCAACAGTCCGTCACGAAAGCCGACGCTGGCCTGCAGGGCGCGCAAGACGAGTTGCAGGGGTTCACAGGCCGCAGATCCGTCCAGCACGCTGCGCCCTTCCGCGCCGAGCTCACGCCAGAGCGCCCGGGCGTCCGGGATCAAGGTATCCCGACTTGTGCCGCGCAGGGCGGCGAGCAGAAGGCAAGCATAGTCCCGGCAGGCCATTTCCATCTCCGGCGAGCGCTCGGTCAGCGCCACCGTGGCGAGCGCCCAGGCGACCGCCGTTTCAGGCAAGGACGCTGCAAACAAAATCACGATGCCGACGCGGGTCAGGGCCTCGGCATCCGGCCGCACGGTCCGCGGTTGGGCCGCGAGCGGTTTGGGTTCGGTCTGCAGGGCCGCCGCAACGGTCGCGCTGATTCCGATGCACTGGCCCGTGCTGCTGGGTTCGCCTTGCTGCTGCCAGTGACGATAACGGCGCAAGAGATCGCCGGCATCGAAGCCCTCGCGCTCCAAGAAACTGGCGGCAACGCACAGCGCCAGGGCGGTGTCGTCGGTCCAGGCGCCGGGCGGCAGCTGCCAATGCCCGCCGCCGATCAGGTCGCCGATCGGCGTGAACTGCCCCGGCCTGCGGTATTGCAGTGTCGCACCCATGGCGTCGCCGCAGGCAAGCCCCAGCACGCACCCCAGATAGCGATTGCGCAAACTGCGAGCGCCGTCCAGATCCAGCTCGACACCGCCATCCTCGTTCCATTCGAGCACATAACGCGTCTGCGCCGGAAGTTCGGGCACGCTGGGCCACGTGCGCGAACGTTCGTTGGACCGCCAGAGTTCGTTGAGGCGCGCGATCGACTCGGGGCCGGTCAGGCCCGCGCGCCGCAGCCAGCAGCCGAGCACGGTGTTCGTGCGGCCGATCCCGGCATGACAGTGCAGGTAGACCTGATGACCGACCTCGAGCGCACGATCGAGATAATCCAGGATGTCGCGCATGACCCCCGGAGCACTGGGCAGTCCATGATCGACAATGGGCTTGCGGACGTAGACGACGTAGCGGCCATCGTCGGCGCGGACCGCGGGCAGCAAGTGGTCATAGGGCGGCAGTTCGTCGCTCTGCGTCAGGTCGATGAAGTAGCTGATACCCGCGTCGAGCAAGGCTGCGAGGCGCTTGCGCGTGACGGCCGGGTCGCGCTCTCCTGGGTATTCGCCCGCGAGCACGCGCCCCGGTTCGATCCAGAAGCTATTGGCCAGCGGCGGTGGGTGCATCCTGACGCAGACGTTCGAGTCCGGCAAAGTCGAAGACCTCTGGATCGGCGAGCTGGGAGGGCGACACGTGGCGCAGCGCCGCGAAGATGGACTCAACCCGTCCCGGATGCTCCTGCTCCCAGGCGGCGAGCATCCGCTTGACGGCAAGGCGCTGCATGTTGGGCTGGGAGCCGCACAGCGTGCAGGGGATCAGCGGAAACTCGCGGGCGCGCGCGTAGCGGATGATGTCGCGCTCAGCGACATAGGCGAGCGGACGGATCACGATGTGTCGCCGGTCCTCGCTCAGCAGCTTCGGCGGCATGGCCTTCAACTTGCCGCCGAAGAACAGGTTCAGGAACAGCGTTTCGACGATGTCGTCGCGGTGGTGGCCGAGCGCGATCTTGGTCATCCCGTGTTCGGCGGCGAATCGATAGAGCGCGCCGCGCCGCAGACGCGAACACAGACCGCACATCGTCTTGCCTTCCGGAATCACGCGCTTCACGACCCGGTACGTGTCCTGCTCGATGATCCGAAACGGCACGCCGAGACCGCTCAGATAATCGGGCAAGACCTCGGCCGGAAAACCCGGCTGCTTCTGGTCGAGGTTGACGGCGAGCAAGTCGAAGCGGACCGGCGCGCTGCGCTGCAGGGAGAGCAGCATGTCGAGCAGCGTGTAGGAGTCCTTGCCGCCGGAGAGACACACCATGACGCGATCACCGTCCTCGATCATCGCGTAGTCGCCGATGGCCTTGCCGACCCCGGCGCGGATCTCGGCCTGGAGCTTCTTGAAGTTGTTCGAATGGCCACGCGGGGCGGATTCGGCGGGCGCGGGCGTGCTCATCACGGCGCCTCGAGATACTTGGATTCCAAGTAGCGCAGGTAGGCGGCCGCGCTCAGTGGCTTGCCGGTCGCCTCCTTGATCAGCTCCTTCGGCGGCAGGCGCGCGCCGACGCCATGCACGTTATCGCGCAGCCAATCCATGACGCCGCCGAATTGTCCTGCGCCGATCTCTTCATCGAGGGTCGGCCTCGCGGCGCGCAAGGCTTCGTTGAGCTGGGCGGCGATCACCGCACCGAGGGCATAGGAGGGGAAATAGCCGAAATGACCGACTGCCCAATGAATGTCCTGCAGACAGCCTTCGACGTCGTTGGCCGGGCGAATGCCGAGACGTTGGTCCATGCCCGCGTTCCACGCCTCGGGCAGATCGCTGACGGGCAGCGCGCCTTCCAAAATCTTTCGCTCCAATTCGTAACGCAGCATGATGTGGGCGGGGTAAGTCAATTCGTCGGCATCCATGCGAATCAGGCTGCGTCGGACGCGTACCAAATGCCGGTATAAATTCTGCTCGTCCCACTCCGGACTGCTCACCTGCAGGTGCTTTTCGAGCAGCGGCCGCAGATAACGCACGAACGCACGGCTGCGGCAGAGATTCATTTCGAACAACAGGGACTGGCTCTCCTCGAGCGCGAGACCGCGATCCCGGCCGACCGGCTGATCGCGCCACTGCGCGGGGAGCCCCAGGTCGTACATGGCATGGCCGGTTTCGTGCACCGCGCCGAGCAAGCCCGTGAACGGATCCGCCACATCGAAACGCGTCGTGACCCGGATGTCGCCGGGCACGCCTTCGGTGAAGGGATGTTCGCTCTCGTCGAGCCGACCCCGATCGAAGGGAAACCCGAGCGCCTTGAGGACCTCGACCGACAGCGCGCGTTGGCGGCCGACCGAAAACTTCCCCGTCAGGCTCAAGGGCGCATGTTGCGCCTGCACTTCGATCGCTTCGTTGATCAGTCCGGGAAGCTTGCGGGACAGCGCCTTGAAGATCGAATCGATGTCGGCCGTCGAGATGCCCGGCGTGAAGACGTCGACCAGGGCATCGTACGGGGCCAGTCCCCGTGCTGAGCCCAACAGAGCAGCCTTGTCGCGCACCAGATGCACGACCTCTTCGAGGTGCGGCGCGAACAATTTGAAGTCGTTTGCCTTCTTGGCCTCGACCCAGAACACCTCGGCGCGCGCGGTAGCCTTGGCGAGCCGCGCGATCAAGGAGGGCGGCGTGGCAATCGCATGATCGCGCTGGCGGCGCATCTCGCGCAGATTGGCGATCGACCAATCCTCGAGCTGCGAGGCGCCCGCCTCGGCACGCTCGAGCAGGCGCGCGACCTTGGGCGTGGTCAGCAGTGCATGGTGCTCCGTCTCGAGCGCGGCGAGTTGTTCTCCGCGCACGTCCGCGCTCCCGCGCGGCATCATCACCGCGGCGTCCCAGCGCAGCAGGGACAGCGCGCCGCGGAAAGCGTGGAGACGCCGAAATTCTTGTTCCAGCTGTTGGTAGGGGGAGAGGCTCATCGCGTCAGGCCCGGCTGAGGCTGCGCTGGCACCGGCGCGGGCTCGGGTGCGCGTGCGGGTGCGGGTGCGGGTGCGCGCAGCGCACCAGTGCTGTAAGCAATCTCCAAGGCCGCGACGAGCCAGGCCAGGCGCTGCAGAGGACTGCGCCGTAGGAACGACCAGCGACGCAAGGCCTCCGCATCCTCCCAGGAACCGAACTGGACCGGCGCGGGCGCATCGCTCATGGCCGCGCCCCAAGTTGCTCTAGACGCGCCACGTCGTCGAGGTCCTTGGGCCTCCCGGCGGCGCGCTTGATCGCGATCAAATGCGCGATGCTGGCGACGCGTACGGTCGTCGGCGCGAGACTCATTGCGACCGAGTCTCGATAGAGTAATTCGAAGTCCATGGGATTATTCGCGAACAAATCAACCGTGGGACGCCGGTTTTCCGGATCCCAAAAGCTCAACACCAGCATACCGGATTCCAATTGCCAACGTGCCCTCACGATGGGGTCCGCGAACTGCCGCGGGTCTACGGGTGCATGGGCCATGAAGCCTAACCTGAGTAAAGTCTCGACTGCTTTGGCGGCTTGGTCGGGGGCGAGGTCGACGACCAGATCGATATCGGCGGTCAGGCGATCCACCCCGTGCAAGAGCACCGCGAGGCCGCCCACCAGTACGTACCGCACCTGCGCATCGTTCAG
>Ga0116226_10002503_pt1 | contig 16031 bp, 21 predicted proteins | sample S1TSphfallax_FD_89692 | JGI IMG/M metagenome (GOLD analysis project Ga0116226, IMG submission 89692) | Host-associated microbial communities from peat moss isolated from Minnesota, USA - S1T2_Fa - Sphagnum fallax MG | ecosystem: Host-associated > Plants > Peat moss > Unclassified | place: USA...
TATCCATTTTGAGAATAGGTAATAATGCACTCAAAGATATGAGTAGAAATTCTAAACAAGCAGAAGTTATTTCTCAATAATAAATTCAATAATACGAACAAATTTTTTGTTCATCATTCTCTAGACATAAATCAAAAGAAATCGGCGATTAAATTTGAAGTATTTTATCATGCAATAGTAGGTTGTGCACCTGGAGATTAGTTTCTCTGTATATTTTGCAACACTGTTCGATGGTTTTGAGACATAAATTTGTCAAAATTTCGTATCATCTACGAAAATTGGTAGTTCGTGAGAAACATGTGCAGCAATAAAGGCTTTTATCAAAGTCATTGCACCATTTCGTGTATTTACTAATTGTGGTAACACACATGCACATTTGATAATTAACAGTAACTTTCTTCATATATAACATGACCGTAGTAAAGGTCGTCTGTCTTTTATTGACATGTGTGGTAATGAAGGTAAGGGGCATGTTGAGAAATAGAGCACTATACACCAGGGAAGAAGTACAAGTTGATTTTTGTTTTATTTATTTATTTTTTGTGAGACAAAAACACAAATAAAATATGTATTTCAGATAGATCTGAATGGCCAATGTTTTTCTTCAGTTTTTACTTGATGTTGAACATGGAGATTTAGTTGCTGTTAAACGAAATATTGAAAATGGTATTGATTTAGAAACTCGTGATGAAGTAAGATAAAAACAAAACTATATCGAATTATTTATTTCAAAATATTTAGGATCAACAAACAGCACTTATTTTAGCTGCTCGATGTAATCATTTTGAATGTGTCAAACTTCTTATTGCAGAACATGCTGATGTGAATGCAGAGGATGTGGTAAACAAAATATAAACTATATCGTTTATTATTTTGAATAATAAATATTATTGTTATCATTAGGATAATTGGACAGCATTACTGAACGCATGTCAAAATGGAAATTTAGATATTGTACGTATTCTTACAGAGCATGATGCACAAATTGAACATTATGATTGTGTAAGTTTTATATGAATGAGAATAAAAGTTGATTTGTCTTTTATTAAATAGGGACTATTTACTTCTTTAATGTGGGCATCCTATCAAGGACATTCAAGAATTGTTGAATATTTATTAAATTATGGTGCCAATGTTAATGCTCTGGATGAACATGGTATATCAAGTTTGAGTTGGGCATCAGGACGAAATCATGTTGATGTTGTAACATTATTACTTGCGGCTGGTGCTTTACCTAATTTATGTGATAAGAATAATACAACTCCATTAATTTGGGCTAGTCGACGGGGTATATATAGAAAATTATCAACATTTAATATTAGTTTCTATTTTTTTTTCTATATTTAGGTTATACACAAATAGTCGATTTATTATTAAGATATAATGCTAGTGTTAATAATATTGGAATGAAAAATATGACAGCTCTTTTAGCTGCTACAAAAGGTGGTCATGCAGAAACAGCTCTTCGTCTTCTTGAAAATCGAACAATTGATATTAAAATACAAGATAAAGTATAGTCATAATGTATTTTCAATACATTTTTATTAAATAATCATTAAAGGATGGACATACACCATTGAGTCATGCATGTGCTCAAGGTCTTACTGATGTTGTTGCTGAACTTGTTCAACGTCATGCATATGTTAATACCGTTGATAAAGTAAATTTCATAATTAATGTTTTTTTTTAAATTTATTTCTATAGAATGGTGATCCAGTTCTTTTTTCTGCTGTTGAAGGTGGAAAAGAAGAATGTGTTGCTATTTTACTTGATAATCATGCTGATATAAATGCAATTGGTGCTGTAAGTTAAATTTTCAAAACATTTTTTATAATTCTTTCAATCGATGTTAACTTCAAGGACAATAAAACAGCAATCTGGTGGGCTGTGGAAAGAGGTCGATTAGATATAGTCAAGCATTTACTTCATTACAGTCCTGATGTTGAAGTACCAGGTGGTCCTAATGATGATACACCATTATTATTGGCTACCAAACGAAAACGTGTTGGTATTGTTTATGAACTCATTAAATATGGTGCTAAATTGTCATCGGTTGATCGGGTTTGATTATTTTTCGATTATATTTTTCAAATTTATATAATAATTTTTTTTCTTTAGTTTGGTGATAATAGTTTACATATTGCACTACGTAATCGTAGTCGTGATATTGCTGATATTTTACTTTCTAATCCGCGTCATGCAAAGTATTTGTATCGACCTAATAAACGTGGTGAAACACCTTATAAAATAGATGCTAGTCTTCAGAAAAGTATTCTTACAACTATATTTGGACAACGTATGTTTATTTAGTATATAAATTTGAGAATTTGATAATTTGATTAGGAACATTAAATTTGAATGATGATTCTATTCTTGGGTATGATCTATATTCGTCTGCATTAGCTGAAATTTTAAGTGAACCATCACTTCGAACTCCGATTACTGTGGTAAATACAAAATTTTTGTAGATTTTTCCGATGTTCTTAAACTGATTCATTAGGGTTTATATGCCAAATGGGGTAGTGGAAAATCGGCTTTGTTAACACATTTAAAAGGTAAATTTCATCTTTTCATATTCAACAAACCTAGTTTGCTTTATAATCCTTTTTAGACGAGATGCATAGCTTTGCTCAACTGACCGGTACGTTTTTTATAGCTTTTACGATATTTATACGATCTTTTTTTTTAGATTTTCCGACTATGAAATTTTCACCATTGCTTCTTGCAGTTATTATCATCATAGCATCAAGTGTCGGTCTTATTACTGGTTTTTCAATTCATTATATTGTTGGTATTTCACTTGGTGTTGCATTGATCGTTTTTCCATTGATATTTCTCTTTCTAATTAAATATCTTCTTCTTCATAAAGATTATATATGGACAGCGAATGTGGCAAAATTTATAAATAAACGTTTAGAAATTTTACGATTTCTACTTCAAGTTCTTTTTATGAATCCTTATGCACATCGTCGATTAAAAACAAATGATATAACTGATTGTAAAAAGATGAAGTACAGTTAAAAATTCGGTATACCTTTGTTGAATATGAACCATTTCATTATTTAGATTTATTTTTACTGAATATGGAAAAGTATCAAGTGCCGATGGTGAAAAAGCTAGTGCGAGCATGATTGCTGAACTTTCAATTAGTGTTGAAGAAACCTTTGGAAGTGTGGCAACACGTCTTTGTCGTGCACTTCATTCCAAAGGTCTGTTTGACGAAAATCGATTGATCAATTTGATAATTATATTTTTATTCAATAATTAGATTTAAGTCGTCATCGATTTCGATATATATGTTGTATACCGGCATTCATTTTTGTTGCTATTCAAATTTCTCTTACTATAACCCTAAGCATTCTAGCATTGGTGAACGGTAAGATTTTTCTACATGTTAGACCGATTATTTCCGATATTTATTATAGGTATTCCATCAAGTCACCGTTCGATTAATACGATTTATATTCTATTGACAAGTATATTAGCAACTTCGATTGCATTCAGTTTAGCGACATGGTTTCGATTAATAATGGGATTGATGAAATCACCTAAATCAAAAATAATTAAATTTTCAGACCGTTCATCACGTGTCAATGAAAGTTCTCTCCATCGATTGAGAAAAGAAGTATATCATTTTCAATAAATATTTTTTTAAAAAAACTAATTTTGTTTTCTTCTCTTAGGTTAGTCAATTATCATATATCATCAAAACAGTTGAAGCTTTTTTGAGTATTAATACACGTCTCGTTGTTCTTATTGATGGTTTAGATGTTTGTGAACAACAACGTATAATTCAAATACTTGATGTAAATGAAAATATTCATCTTTGGTTTTTCTTTATAATCTCATTCTAGCAAGTTCATGTACTTTTTACAAAAGAAAATGATCCATTTATTACATTAATTGTTTGTGATCCACATAAAATGATGCAAGATATGACAATAACAACGGGAGTATCATCAACAGCAATACAAAATTCAGGTTTTGATACTAGTGTTAATGGTCATGATTATTTATTATCGATTATTCAACTTCCAATTTATTTACAATTAAATTTAAGTAAAACCAAACAATTGAAAAAAACTTCGGATGCTTTTCGAAAAAGAAAACAATCGGTTAGTTAAATTTCGGTTGTTTTTTTTTCAAAATGAACCTTCTTTTAGACTTTTACAAATGGTTCATCGTTTTTCGATGTCAGTGCAAACGTAATAACACCCAATAAACTTTCAAAAAATAAACGACGTCGACAGCGACGAGATACATTACCTAATACTAAACCAGTATGATTATTTCTTTTTGCATTTCATCTGAATTTTTCTTGTATATTAGGTAACACCATCGGAATTGACTCATGAATTACTTCACTCCGATTATTTTCTTGATGTTAATCCACGAATTCTTCAACGTCTTATTAATATAATTGCTATGACTGGTCGACTTTTACGTGCTAATCAAGTCTTGTTCAGTTGGAAACGTCTTGGTTGTTGGTCATATTTAGTAGAACAATGGCCATATCGTATTTCGTGGATTATTGTCTATTATGAAGATCATGAACAAGATTATGGAGAAGATACTGCACTTAAAACTCTTTATAACAAGTATGTTTTTTGTATAATTTTATTCTAATCAATGTTTTTTTTTCTTCTTAGAATTAAACCATTTATTCCAATAACGAATGATCCTCTCTTAGAACTCGATCGTAATGGACGTAAATTTGAACTTTGTATGGAACGAAGTGAACCTGTTTTAAATGTTATTGATCTAAAACAATTTCTTCCATGTACATGTAATCTTGATCCATATTTAAATAAATTAATTCGAGGTAGAATTCTTTCATGGATATAAGATATCTTTTTATCGAGTCTTTATAGAATCCGCAGCCTATTTCTATATGAATAATTGTGACGAAAATGGTTTTATCAATGGAGATTCTTCACGTTTTTTTCCTCGTCATGATCCCACGTAAGTTTTGCCACTGTATTGAATGGTAAAAATGATATTTTGCTAGTTTTGCTGGCCGTGGTGGCTTTTCCCAACAAGCACCCATTTCACGACATAAAGGTGGATTATATCAGAAATTTAATCTTGGTAAATCGGATCCTACAGGTAATTCAAAATCGTTACTAAATTTTGATTTATTGGTTCTGTTTTTCTTTGTAGGAAATCAATATCATCCATTTCCATCAAGAAAACGAGACGATGATGATGATAATCATCTCCGAACATCTTCGGTTTCATCAACATCAGCACCCATCACACAGCCATTAATTGAACAATCTTTATCAAATAATCCTTCTACAAATATTAAAGTATGCGTGTTTTTTTCATTCAAGAAAAGTGAATTCCTTTTTTTTTTGAAAATAAAACAGGTGGATTTATCACCATTTTTGAGTCAGATGACAATAAATGATATTTGTGATTGTTTAAAAAATGATATTATTGGTTTAAAACCATCAATGATATCAATCTATATTCAAGATATTAATGAAAATAATATTAGTGGTCGAGTTTTATCAGCATGTGAACTTGATGAACTTAAACAGGTATAAATATCTCATCAAATATTCATTATATAATTCAATTTTTCTTTTATTAAGATTCTTTCTATGACATTTGGTGATTGGGTACTTTTTAGTAATTGGGTACGAACAAAACGAGAACAAGAACGGTAAGATTTATTATATAAATAGATTATAATTCATATCATTATTCTTTAGACGTTCTCGATTTCATATACAAACAGTATCTACATCAACAGTTAATAATTATAACGATCATCAACATGGATCAATCAATGATTCTTTTCATGATTATCAATCCGGTACTGAAAAGCGTGTGACTACTGCTTCACTTAGTCAATTACTTTCAACAACATCACCAAATTCGGCAATTAATTCTACAGATGAAATATGTGTTGCCGCAAATGATAATAAACTATCAATTGTTTCAGTACCGAAAAATGTGACATTTCTTATTCCATTTGGTCGATCTGGTATAACCTCAAATGAAAGTACATTTAGTGTTATCGAGTCCACAACACGAACAATTACTCATGTTAAAGATATATTTCCATTAAATTCTTTATCACAATCTCAAACAACAACAACAAATCATGAAACACATCCAATAACTCCTTCTTCATCATCAAATTCTGTAACAATTGCATCATTATTTGATACAGAACATCGACAAGAAATGATAAAAAGTGATAGTGAAGAACTTCCTTTACTTCCGAGTGAAAATTCCAATAATAAATGAATGAACAAATTCTATTTAATTCCGCTTTTTTTTAGATGGGATCAATTCTATTTTATACAGATCTAAATTCTATTTTTGTTTTTGTATCTTATATATATCTAAATCTATTTTTTAACCGATCAGTTTCTTTACTGCCGTTGAATAAAAATAAAATACAATAAATGATACTGATAACATCATTGAAATTAAATATTTAGATAAAATTGAAAAGAATTTTAATGCTTTTCTTTTCATCAGATAATCAATTGTGATAATCGAATAAAGATAAGGATAAAAAACAAAATTGTTGAATTGTTCGACTTGTAGCGCCCTCTATAAAATATTTTTTTTTCATTTTGCTTTTATTTTTTTTGTCCGAGTTTTTGAAGAGATCGAATAGACGACTCATAATTGGTTCATATTTTTATAAAACCCAACGAAGTTTACGCAATTTTTACTTTTTTTATTATATCTTATGTTACATTGGCAGATGACAAGGATGATGAGACGAGAGAGAAGAAAAAAGAATAAACAAACAAATGCGAATGGAAAAAAAAGAGAGAGAGATTCGTTCATTCTTTACTTAGATTCAAATGGCAATTATCATATGTTTGTACCTATTTTCTTTTCTTTCGTATGATTATATAATATTTATTTAAATTCAAAGAAAATTTTCTAATAATTAAATTATTATTTTTTTTTCTTTTAGTTTTAGAAAAAACAAATTCATTAACATCAATAAATCCCCTTCCCAAAATTAAAATTAACAAAAAAAAAAAATCAATAATATACCATGAACAATGAGTAAAGAAATATTTTTTTTAATTTAAAATCATTGTTTTTTTTTTTTGAAATATTATTTTATAGTCAAGATACAAAATCGTCGCAACAACAAGTACGCGGCGAGACTTATGAAAATTCAAAATATCAGAATAATAACAATGAAAATGGCAACAACGATAATAATTATGCCGGTGGATTCAATCGTGAAGGAATTCCCCAACAACAACAACAATCTTCTACACAAGTCTATCGACCTCCACATTTGCAGAATCGAATGAATATGCAAAAGTAAAAGATAATTATATTCGTATTAAATTTATTTTTTTCCTTGTATTTTAGTGGAAATACTAGTAATAATGGCAATAGCAGTGGCGGATATCGAGGAGCATCACCTTCACAACAAAATTATGGTAATAATTATAGTGGTGGTAATGCTCTTAATTCTCATTCTCATCCTCCTTCACAACAACCATATTATGGTCAACCACCACAACAAATGTATCATCAACCTATGTCAAATGCTTATCAACAAATCGGACAAATACCACGTCCGATGAATACACCACAACCACTTGATGCTCGAGGTTATGGTCAACCATCACAAAATCAAATGCCAATACAAAATCGAACGTAAATTTAGTTTTTCTTTAATTGATAATTTTATAATATTCAAATGATGATTATAGATTTAATGATGTACCACCGACTTTTAATCGTCAAAATTCAAGTGGTAGTGGAACTGCTGATCAACAACCATCAACAGGTGGTCGTTGGGATGCTATTTTAGCTGAACGTCAAATGTCAAATCATAGTAGTGGCAATAGTAATAATTATCAACGTAGTGGAAATAATTCTTCTGGTAATTATAATAATCGAAATAGTCGTGAAAATAGTGGTACTGGTTATGGTGGACAACGTGGTAATAATTATAGTCGACGTGATCAAGAATCTCATAGACCATATCATTCACATGTTGGTGGTCAATCAGGCGATACAACCGGTGCCGATTGGAATACACCATTACCAGCTAATGCTAATCTTGAAAGGTAAAGATTCAATTAAGAATAATTTTAAAAATCAAATTCATATAAATATCTTCAGGGAATTATTTGGTGTACATCCTACTGGTATTAATTTTGAACTTTATAATGATATTCCAGTTGAAGCATCACATATGGATCATTCACCTGTTGATACAGTTTGTATTTTTAAATAAATTGATTTCGTAAAATTTGGTTTCTGTTCTTATTTTATAGTTCGATGAGTGTAATTTTGGTGAAATTATTAAAAATAATGTTAATCTATCAAATTATGGTACACCGACACCTGTACAACGTTATGCTATACCTACTATTTTACTTCGACGTGATTTAATGGCTTGCGCTCAGACTGGTACATATAATGTTTAAAAAAAAACTATAATAATTTTCATTTTATTGAATGTTTTTAAGGCTCAGGCAAAACGGCCGCATTTCTTCTTCCTATATTGCACATGATCTTCGAAGAAGGTCCTGTGCGTAATCCTCAAAGTAATAATAATAGACGGAAACAATATCCACTTTGTCTGGTTCTGGCACCGACACGTGAATTAGCCTCACAAATTTATGATGAAGCACGAAAGGTATTTACTAAGTTAGAATAACTTTAAAAAAAAATAAATAATTATTCTTTCTTCTAGTTTTCTTATCGATCTATGGTTCGTTCATGTGTCGTCTATGGTGGAGCTGACATTGGTTTTCAAACACGCGATCTGGAAAAAGGTACACATGTGTTAGTAGCCACACCAGGTCGTCTTAATGATTTAATACAACGTGGTCGTATTGGATTGGCGAATATTCGGTAAATAGTTATATTATTTTCTATGATAATTTTTTTTTTTTCACTCTTAAAAGTTATTTGGTTCTGGACGAGGCTGATCGTATGGTAAGTGAAGTTTTTCTCCCTTTTTATTCAACATAATCTAACATTGTTTTTATATTGATTTTTTCTAGTTGGACATGGGTTTTGAGGTAAGAAGAATATAAAGAAAGTGATAAATGTATTGTTTTTTATCTTTCTTAGCCTCAAATTCGTGAGATCGTTGAACGGTCAGATATGCCAGCCACTGGTCAGCGCATAACGCTTATGTTTTCGGCTACTTTTCCAAAACAAATCCAGGTTTACATTTTTCTCCGGCTTTTTTTTTCTAATATAAAAATATGATTAATAATCAGGAATTGGCACGTGATTTTCTTCATGATTATGTCTTTTTGGCGATTGGTCGAGTAGGTTCTACATCACAAAATATAACACAAAAAATTGTATGGGTAGAAGAAACCGAAAAACGTTCGTTTTTACTTGATTTACTTAATATTCAATCTGGTAATAAAAGTAGATGATATTTTTAATAAACATATACTTCACTGAGATGTTTAGATACATTAACATTGGTATTTGTCGAGACAAAACGAGGAGCTGATATGCTTGAAGATTTTCTTGGTAATCATCAGTATGCCGTGAACAGTATTCACGGTGATCGATCACAAGCTCAACGTGAAGAAGCACTTAAATCGTTTAAAAATGGTCGTACACCTGTTCTCGTAGCAACAAGTGTAGCTGCTCGAGGTCTCGATATTCCGTAAGTGTGTGTTTTAATTGATATGCGAATAAATATCGAGTAATATGTCTGATACTTGCTTCTTATCCACTGAAAATCTATTTTCAATGTCGTCACTATAGATTTCTATTTTTCTTTTCTTTAGGAATGTCAAACATGTTATCAATTTTGATTTGCCATCTGATATCGACGAATACGTTCATCGTATTGGTCGAACGGGTCGTGCTGGCATGTTAGGTAAGAAGAAATAAAAAAGATTTTAAATAAAATTATTATTATTTATATATGATTTTCTAGGTCAAGCAACATCTTTCTTTAACGAAAAAAATCGTAATATTGCTAGTGATCTACTCGATATTCTAAGTGAATCACATCAAGAAGTACCTGAATGGCTTGAAGGTTTGGCGAAAGAAGCTAAAAAAGATAATTTTTCGAAACGAAATTACGGTGGTGGCCGACGGTACATATTGAATTCATTTGATTTGATCAAACTTCATATTTTATTCTTTTTAGACCGGGTGGTTTTGGTGCACGTGATTTTCGTAATCCAGGACAAACGCGTAATAACCGAGGCGGCGGTGGTGGTGGTGGTGGTGGTGGTAGTAATCGAGCGGGTAGTTCAACAGGTGGATATAATAATCATCAACAACAATGGGATGGATCCAATAATGGTGGTGCCGGTGGTAATATGTGGGCTGGTGATCATCAAGCTGGTGGTGGTTATGATCGTTTCCAACAACAAACTGGTGCCGGTAATGGTAATCGTCAACAGGATCAAAGTTGGTGGGACAGTACATCATGAAACGAAAACTAAAATAAAATAAGCAACATCCCTCCTTGTGACGCGTAATCTCATTCATCCAATCGTACATTACACACACGATGCCTCTTTTCTTTTGACAAACAAGCTATGTTTTTTTTTGCTCTTTGTTTGATCGTTCAATGTTATGTTCGTTTCATTTCACAGACGTACACTTAAACGGACCGGCGCTGATATACTCTTTTTTTCCTTTATCGACGGCGTAGGTTATCGGTATTTCTATCGATTTCAAACTTTAATTTTCTCTTTTTTTGTTGTTCATTTCAATGTTTCTCTCATTCTGTCACTGTCTTTTTTTTTCTCCTCCGCATATTTTTTTCCCTTTTCTTTATACAGTGTGTGTGCGTGTGTGCGTGCGTGTATTTAAAACGATGATATTCTTTTTCCGAGATAGTTTGTTTAGAAAACTTCCATCTCGAAAGAGAATGTCGTCATCATATCTATTAAGACGCGTGCGAGCGTCATTTGAGATGTTTGGATGTTGAATAACACAAAACTTAATGAATGAGGAAAAAAAATTAGGAACTTTTTAAACAACAGCAATACAATGAAGCATTAAAAAAAGTCAGTTTTTTTTTGTATTAAGATAAATAATGAATCAAACTATTCTTGTATTTCAATGGGACTGCTTCACCGAATCTTAAAGCATATCATGAGAATGATGTACCTAGAAAATGTTTTGACGCATGAAGGATATTTCAATTAGAAACGACAGATTGTCACGTTTTTACTTCTGAAGGTATATAAAAGCGTATGTTTCCTCATCTGATTAGTGGAGAAAAAAGTATCTATGATGAAAAATTAACACAAGTATTTCTAAAAACTTCTTTAGGCTGATTTCCTAATGCATAAACAATTTTTTTTTGCTTTTTCATAAAGTGGCAAATCGCAAATGGGTACAAATTTTGGAACCTGCATGTCAAAATGACTTAAAATTTCAATTCTTCGAAATTTTCAGAATTTCTACAAATTGTGAAAGCTCTTAGAAATTTGAACTAATTATCATTAAGTATTATTTCGAGTCACATCATTCCAAAAATGGCTAGCGAATCAGAAATCTACTGCCGTTCTCATTCAAATTAACCAGAAATCAGAAATCTGCTGCCATTGTCATTCAAATTAACCAGAAATCTACTGCCATTCTCATTCAAATTAACCAGAAATTAGAAATCTGTTGCCATCCTCATTCAAAAATTTGATGTATTCTATGTACTTCCTGGGAAATTCAGTTAATTACAGATATAGGATATATGGAGATGCAGAGATATAGGAGACATAGAAGAGAGGTGAGGGCGGAAATAATGACAACGCGCATCTTACTGATTGAGGGTGAGGGCGGAAACACCGACACAGAGCATCTCTCTGACTGAAGGTGAGGATGAAGACGCTGACTTCTTTAATATACCCAATATCTTGAAATCTCCTATACTCGGACTTAGATGAGTTTCCGACGAAGGCCATAGAAAACGTAAATTTCTGATTTCTGCTTTCGAAAACATTTTTATAGATTTGTTCTTCGAAAATTAGACATTACACATCAGAGCTTTAGTGACAACTAGTAATCATTTGACATTTACCATGCCCTCGTCTTTGTCTTATTTTTGATCGGATAAAACATCTAGTTGTTTCTTTCTTTAATAATAAAGGTCATAAAATGACGCAAGCTCTTTGCACTTAGAGAAAAAGACGATAAAAGATAACAGTCGTTTTTATATTTTTCATTTCACATAACCCCTTGGTTTTTGCAACATAATATCATCAATGCTTGTTAGTAATATTCTTATCGTTTTATTTTCACCTTTAATATTTGGTGCTGAATTACAAAAGCTATACGAAATCCAAGTAAAAAATGAATTTCTTAAATCAAATACTTATTTAACATTTGCACATCATTTGGCAACGCGTAGTGTTTATCATGATTTCGAAAATTTTTTTTCTTCGATTCACCGCAAGAAGAATGTGCTCATGGAAAAAAATGAATCGATTCTTATAATCTACGTAATCATGAATTACTTTTATATGATATTCAAATAGATAATGATACAGTATCAATGAATGATCTTACAAAAATGATTCGTACAGCAGCACGATTGGAATAACAAGTATAAATAATGACAAATATTATCCAACTATTCATTTTATCGAAACACAAATGCTTGAAGAACAAACAATAGTACTTGAATATATGTCTGATTTAGTTAAACGTATTGAACAAAATTCACAGAGACCGACAATTTTATTACAAATGATGGATCAAGATTTAAGAAAAAAACAAGCGAAAAAATCATAGATTCATTTATTTATTACTTTTTCTTTTACTATACATAATAAATCCTTCTATAATATGGATATGTAGAGTGATATGAGTCGATTGGATATAAATTTTTTATTTTTTAACTTTTATTTGATATAACTTTTTTATACCTAATTATTTTTTCACGAGGTTTCGCACACAGACAGGTAGAGGATATTGTTTTGTTTAATTAGTGAGAATTTTCAATTTTTTTTGTAACTGATTAAACTGAGTTATCTTTTAATTAATAAATAGAAAAAAATAATGTAATTGCTTCAAATTGCGTAATTGGATAAATGCATAGAGATAAACTAGAAGAGGAAGGTTTACTTCTGCTAACTTCTTGAGTAAAGAAGATGTCTTGCTGAAAAATGTGTGCGAAGAAAAATATTCAATATTTTTTTTTCTCTAGTCTTGAAGAGATCTCTAATATATTCATCTAATGCAGGACGCTTGTCAAAAAGACGTTCTCTGTGATTCTCATACTGTAATTTAGAGATTTTTATGAGTTTATTGATATCAATTCGTTTTTGTTTTGTGATTTCTGCTTTCAGAATCAGAGCACAATTTATGACTTTCATTAAATCATCAAAAGACCTCGTTTTGACTAGTATACAACTGTCTCATCATAAAAAAGCCGTTATCTAAGGTCAGGAAACGTAGAATTTTTATTAATAAGACTATTTACGTGACTGTTGATGGGGAGAAGACTTCCCAAAAACGAAGATCACGGTGTGAAATTTATTGGTTATCGCCCTGAAGGTTTATGTTGATGAAATAATCGAGAAATATAAGCCATTTACATTTTCGTTGAATTCAATATTTATTTATTAGCACTCAGTTATCATACGGATGGTAGCGCCTGAGAAATATAGTGCCATATAATCTCTTCTTTGAATAACTAATCAATATCACTTTCAATGCGAACCAATGTAGAATTATATTTTGTAGTATTCGTGGAAAATGTTACAGAGGTTTTGCTCGTATGTGGATTTTATTCTGAATTGTTTCTTATCTTTTTTTCAAGTTCATGGTGTTATTTTAATTTTATAAGAGATATCTATAAGTAGACAGAAACATCCACAATTTCAGCAAAGGAAATGACTTAGAATATCATTGAGCAACAGATTGAAGCATATTCATTAGGACAAAAGCAAGCTCTATGACTATAAGTAGATCCTGAACTATCACTAAGTATTTTCAAGTCTGATGAAGTTGCAAAAGGTCTTATGAGAGTTTGTTTAAATTCTTTGATAGTATATAGAGCTCTTTAAAGATGTTTAACCTTCTGTAAGAATGAGTGAAATATTGTCAATTCTTCTGACATCTCCTAGTCTCTGAAAGTCTAGAAGCTTTTGAATTTAATGTTTTTAATCGAATTTTTCTTGATAGAGAGACAAGATTTTGACCTGAGATAACGACTTTTTATTGTTGAAATAATCGTATACCAGTCAAAAAGAACGAGGCCTTTTGATGATTTAATGAAAGTCATAAATTGTGTTCTGATTCTGAATGCGGAACTCACAAAACAAAAACGAGTTGATATCGATTAACTCATAAAAATGTCTAAATTACAGTATGAGAACCACAGAGAACGTCTTTTTGACAGGCGTCCTGCATTAAATGGCCTATCAATATATAAGAGATCTCTTTACGAGTATAGAGAAAAAAATATTGAATATTTTTCGTCGAGGGCATTTTTCGGTAAGATGTCTTCTTTACTCAGGAAGTGAGCTAGAAGCAAACCTCGCTCTTCTAGTCATTCTCTATACATTTATCCCATTACCCTACGCCTTTCGTCAACATATCCTATTACCCCATTTGAAGCAATTACATCATTTCTTTCATTCTCTTCTAGGGGCTACCGGGATTTATTTTGTCTACAGGATTTATTTATTAAGGAATTAGTAGGATTTATTAACGGTATCAGTATTTCAGCGTACCCACAGTGCAGGTATGTATGCATGTACTGTTTGATTGGGCGTGATTTATCTCAAAATGCATAGGGATTTATTAAAAAATCTAAATAACTCTCAAAAAAATAAGTCTCGGTAGCTGCTATCTTTTTTATTTAATAATTAAAAGATAGCTCAGGTTAATTAGTTACAAAAAAAAATGAGAGATTCCCACCAATTGTACAAAACAATATCCTGTACTCATCTGCGCAAAAATGACTAATTAATCTCATTTAACTATTAAGAAAAGTTAATTTTAATTAGGCTATATAAAATACATGTTTTTATCTAATTTCTCCATCGTTCTAAGATATTTATGCAATACTTCCTTTTGAAATAAGTGAAAAACGTCATTAGGGGTAATTTAAAAAATTGTTGCAGAGATAGGTACAGAATCATTCATTCTATCTGTGGGCGAAAGCACGTGAAAAATTAATTAGGCATAAAAAAGTTATACCAAATAAAAGTTTTAAAAAAACAAAAAAAATCCATATTCAATTACCCCACATTACTCTACTAATTTTAGCAAGAGATATACGACGACAGAAGATCATGAAATTATTTTCCGGGTCAGAATGATGAAAGCGTGGAAAAAAATAGATCTATAATTATCTTAAAGACTCTCCCATGTATCGTCATATTGCATAATATAAACATGTCGAATTCTTCGATAACAAGACTCAACAATTGATAAGATGTAGAATATCTATATTAGGGATTTTTCCACACTAATGAATCTTGAATAATAATAAAATCACTAACAATAGAGGTTCACATAGAGTCTAAATTAATGTAAGTGTAAATTTATAGTCCATTCTGCACATCATATGAATAGATTATTTTTGTCCTTATTGCGCATTATTAATTGATTATTTTTTATAACAAATGAATGTTTTTCATGTTTGTCTATGTCAAAACTAATATTGACATTCAAAAGCAGTGATTATAGGTGATTACAGATGTTTGCATTTGAATGATAGTAGTAAAAAAAAACACTAAAATGGCGTTCTTTTTTTTCGATCATCATTTTCATTTCTAATTCAATCAATCATGTCGAATGATTATGCATTATTTATTATCCATCTACCAAATGACTTTGATAATGAAATTGCTACTATTCCAGCAATACCTCAACCTATCAAACCAATAGCTTCATCAGTAAGTCATTTAATTAGCTTTTTCTTAGTAATTAATCTAAGTTTGAAAAGGCATCAATTGATACAGTATCGGCTTTAATAGCTTCAGGTTCTATTCCTTGTCCTACATTAAGTTCTTTTGCATCAATAACCGACAAAGACAATGAACATTCACAACCGACATCAAAAAAATCGTTATGTGTTGCTTTAA
>Ga0116226_10002504_pt1 | contig 16029 bp, 17 predicted proteins | sample S1TSphfallax_FD_89692 | JGI IMG/M metagenome (GOLD analysis project Ga0116226, IMG submission 89692) | Host-associated microbial communities from peat moss isolated from Minnesota, USA - S1T2_Fa - Sphagnum fallax MG | ecosystem: Host-associated > Plants > Peat moss > Unclassified | place: USA...
ATTTTGCAACAAGCTGGTACAGCAATGTTGGCCCAGGCGAATTCGTTGCCGAACTCGGTCTTGACCTTGTTGCGTTAATTGACTAATCAGTGATTGAAGTGCCCACCCCGACCTGATTTCAGGTCGGGTTAAGCACATAAAGGGTGAGCATCATGGACATCAGGTCACTTGGAAGCGGAGTTCAAGTTGGCGCAGCGCCGGTCCAAACTGGCTCGTCGTTTGCGGCCTCGCAGGCAACTGGCGATCCTGCATCGACATCAACCGGGACGGCAGGCACGGCACAGGTTTCCCAACCGGATCAAACCGGCGGGACTAGTCAGGCCGAGCCAAGCGTTAACAAGGTGCAAGAGGCTGTACAAAAAATCAATAACAGTCCGGCGGTACAATCGCAAGGCATTGAATTCTCTATTGACTCCACGAGCCACCGCATCGTGGTAAAAGTCGTTGATCAGAGCAATAATCAGGTTATCCGCCAGATTCCTTCAAAGGAAGCGCTGGCAATCGCAGACTCCTTGGATGAAAGCCAAGGGGGACAAAGCACGCAAGGATTGTTAATCAAACAGCAAGCTTGAAGCACTTGCATCTAAAAAGACAGGAAAATCCCTGTCTAAAGTCTGCTTTGTTTACGCCGATAAATAGGTATATTCAAGTTTTCGTTGGAGGCGTAAGTGAGCATTTCATCCGTTGCACCAACCGCCAATAATTCAGGAGCTGCCGCCCTCTCGGACGTCGGGATCGGCTCTGGTCTGGATGTCAATGGCATCGTCTCCAAGCTGATGCAAGTCGAGTCGCTACCGCTGACTCAACTCAATAGTCAAATTTCCAGCTATCAAGCAACTTTATCAGCTTATGGCCAGGTCACTTCTGCAATCAGTGCATTCCAATCGGCTGTACAAAGCTTGAATACTGCAGCGCAATCGACTGCATTGGCGGTGACGCCGAGCAACACCTCGGTATTGACTGGTACTGCCACTTCCGCCGCTACAGCAGGTAATTACAGCATCAACGTTTCTCAGCTTGCACAGGCGCAATCGTTGACTGCAGCTGGCGTTGCAAGCACATCTGCCGCCATCGGCAGTGGTGCTTCGACCACTATTTCCTTTCAGTTCGGCACAATTGGCGCTGGCTTAACAGGTTCAGCACTGGCAACAAGCGTAGCCAGCAGCGGGATTGCCGCAGGTTCGCTGACGATCAATGGGACGACGATTGCAACCAGTTCTGCAACGACGAGCGCCAAATCGCTGGCAGCGCAAATCAACCAATCCACAGGCACAACTGGCGTTACTGCAACCGCGCAAGCTTCCAATAGCGGCACGGTCAACTTTACTCCGGTAACAACCGGCGACGGCGACTCTTACACGCTGCAAGTCGGGAATACCGTTGTCGCCAATGTCGGCGCAGACTCCAGCTTTTCAGCAGCTGATCTCGATGCTGCACTGCAAAGCACGGGAGCAGGCTCTGTTGGCGCCCAATTGGCCGCCGATGGTGTGACATTTACCGGTAGTGCCGAAGCTGGCACTTTGCAATTCACCAAGGCAGATGGCTCGAATCTGACCATGAGCCAAACCTTGACCAATACCAGCGGAAATGCGACTGGTGGCGTCACAGGCTTGGATAGTTCCGGTGCCACGCAAACCTACATGGGTAGCGTGTCATTAAGCTCCAACAGCCCTGTCACCATTGGTGGCAGTTCGCCGACCACAGCAGGTTTTACTGCAGGTAGCACGCTCAACAGCGGTTCATACAGCAATTCGTCATTTACGCCCAATTCCAGCCTGCTTGGCGGTAGCGTGACGATCACATCAGGCAACGATTCATTACAAGGGATTGTTTCTGCAATCAACAATGCAGATCTCGGTGTCACTGCAAGCATCATCAACGACGGTAGTGCCAACCCTTATCGTCTGGTCTTGACGTCGAGTACGACTGGCGCCAATGCCAGCATGAAGATTTCTGTAACAGGTGACTCCACCTTGAGCAGCATGCTGTCGGAAGATCCGACAGGTACACAAGGTTTGACGCAAAGTGTCGCAGCTCAAAACACCAATCTCACCGTCAACGGGATTGCCATTACGAGTGCCAACGATACCGTAACCGGCGCGATCCCCGGCGTGACCTTGAACGTGGCTGCAACGGGCTCGACGAACCTTTCTGTAGCACAGAACAGCTCCGCTTTGCAAACAGCCGTCAGCGCCTTCGTGACTGCTTATAACTCGTTGAATTCCACGTTCACTGCCGCGACCTCCTATAACGCGACAACGCAGGCGGCAGGCCCATTGATTGGCGACAGCGGCATTCAGACCATCCAAGAAGGTTTGAACCAGGTGTTAGGTGGCAGTATTGCCGGTGTTAGCCAGAATCTCAACTCATTGGCACAACTGGGCATCACCTTTCAAAAAGACGGGAGCCTGGCATTAAATTCGACCACATTGCAAAACGAGATAAATACCAATGCAAGTGGTGTTGCTGCGGTGTTCGGTGCGCTAGGTAATTCGACGGATAGCTTGGTCGGCTACAAGACAGCAACGTCTGCAACCAAGCCGGGGACTTATGCTGTCAACATTACCCAAATGGCGACTCAAGGAACGCAAACAGGCAGCGCACCTCCGGGCTTGACAATTACAACGGGTCAAAATGATTCGCTATCGGTGAATGTTGATGGCGTCAGTGCGCAACTGACAATTCCCGCGGGCACCTATACGGCAACATCGCTGTCGAGTGAAGTGCAATCGCTGATTAACGGCAATTCCGCTATAAGCAACGAGGGCAGTTCGGTCAGTGTGGGTGTCAATAGCTCTGGCGCATTGGTCGTCACATCGCAACGTTATGGTTCAGCATCGCAGGTGGATTTGACGGGTAACGCTGCATCAAACCTGCTCGGCTCAAGCCCCACACAGCAAACCGGCCTTGACGTCGCTGGCACGATAGGCGGCAATCCAGCAACGGGATCGGGTCAGGTACTGACAGCTTTGGCAGGTAGTGCAACTGCAGGGCTTGCCATATCAGTCACAGGTGGCACAACGGGTAGTCGCGGTACCGTCACTTATTCTCAAGGCTATTCCAATCAATTGAATACCTTGCTGACCTCGTATTTGGGTAGCACCGGGCCGATCACGAATGAAAGCAATGCGCTAAATAGCAATATCACCAGTATTCAGAAGCAGATTACCGCACTGAACACAACGCTGGCGGCGCAGCAGGCGAACTATCTCGCCGAATTTGAAGCTTTGGATACGACTGTTTCCAGTCTGGATGCGACGCAGACATTCCTGACACAACAGTTGGCATCTCTTGCAAGTAATGCCTAACCTTTCACGCGGGGGATACTAGATGTTTGGAGCACCACAACGAGGCGCCGCTGCTTACGCCAATGTCGGCATGGAAACTGGAGTCATGTCGGCTAGCCCGCACAAGCTGATTGTCATGTTGTTCGAGGGTGCCATGCTGCACGTCACGCTCGCCAAGCAACATATCGAAGCCCGTCAAACGGCGCTGAAAGGCAAGGAAATATCGCGCGCTATAGCATTCATTGAAAATGGGTTGCGCGCCAGCCTGAACAAGAATGTCGGCGGTGAGTTGGCATTAAAGCTCGATGGATTGTATGCTTATATGAGTAAGCGCCTTATAGCAGCCAATACCGACAACGATACCGAAATTCTGGACGAAGTCTATCGCCTGCTCGGCGAGCTGAAAGAAGCATGGGACGCCATCAATCCTGAAAGTAAAAAGCAGGGACAGCAAGGTATGCCGCTTCCCGTTACTACTTCAGATCCGTTGGCTCCGCGCAACTCTCGCCTGATGAAAGCCTGACCCATGATGAATAGTCAAGAAGTTGTTACAGTCTATGAAGCAATCGCTGCCATCACTGGTCAGATGGTCAGCGCTGCGCGTGAATCCGACTGGAAGCAACTGGCATCGCTGGAAAAACAATGTGCCAAGCATATCGAGATGATCAAGGTCAATGATGTCGAAGTGGCACAAGGCGTTACACGCGAACGCAAGATCAAAGTCATTCAAAAGATACTGGCCGACGACCGTGAAATACGCAATATCACCCAACCATGGATGGCTCGCCTATCCAAGCAGCTCAGTAGTACCAATGCACAACGGAAATTGAGCCAAGCGTATGGTTTGAATAGCCGCACAAGCTAATTGCCATGATACCACCGGCCGACATAAGCAGCATCAAGTCGACGGTACTTACCGATTTATCTGCGCCCGCACCGTCCGCCACATCAGGCGCGGTTGCAACTGCATTGAATGCGCCGCAAGGTGCATTGGGCAACATCACGCAGACAGCCATTGGGCAGCTATTCCAGGCACAGGTACTGACGCAATTGGAAGACGGTAGCTATCTGGTCAATGTCGGCGATAACCCGATGCGCATGGCGCTACCCGCAGGCACCAATGTCGGCAACGCAGTACCCATGACACTGGTGGCAACATCACCCCGGCCAACCTTCCTTCTCGAACAACCAAACGACGGCTCCACGCCTTCACTGAGCGACGCCGCCAAGGTCATTTCGACCGCCATTCAATCTTCGCAACAGTCAGGACTTCCGACCGCTATCGTCGGTAAAGCCCCACTGCTCCCCGGGCCAAGCGAAAACACGCCGCAGATTGCAGGTGCATTGCAAGACGGCATTGAATACAGCGGTGTATTTTACGAATCGCACGTCGCACAGTGGGTCGATGGCGATCGATCATTTGCAGATTTGGCACGAGAACCACAAGTACAGTCACAGGGATCATCACAGGTCGCACAGCAAGGCACGACCTCGTCGTCCAATACGGCAGCAACCAATCTCAACGCCGCCGCCAAGCAACAAATCAATAACTCGCCCACCCTGTTGACACGCCCGACCATATCGCAATCGACCTTATCCAGCATGATCGATGCAGCGCGCGCCAATACCGAAGGGCAAGGCAAACTGGCACAGACATTGAATAGCTTGCTGAATCGCGGATTGCCACAGGAAGCGGATACAGCGGTACGTACACCAAGCCTGACGCAAAATGCTGCTCAGACCATCAATTTGCAGCTCAATACCTTGGAGCAGAACCGGATTGCTTGGCAGGGCGAGTTATGGCCTGGTCAGCATTTCGAATGGGAGGTCAGCGACGAGTCGGGCCGTAGTAATGCACAAACCAGCGGCGGAAGTGAAAACCAGACGGCATGGCAAAGTGTGGTTAAATTTGAACTACCTCATTTAGGCAAAATTTCTGCGACTATTAACCTGGCTGGGGGACACGTGCAGATGCGTGTCAATACGGCGTCTGCCGGTGCTGCGTCGCTACTGACCTCCCACGGCACCGAACTGGCTGACGCATTGAACGAAGCAGGATCACCACTGGATTCGCTAGTCATCAAACAAGATGAACAATCCTAACGCCAAACGCAATGCGGTTGCCCTCGCCTACAAGACGGGCGAAATGGCACCTAAGGTCGTCGCCAAGGGACGCGGCCTGATCGCGGACGAAATCATCTCGCGGGCAAAGGAGCATGGTGTTTTCGTACATGAATCCAAGGAGCTGGTCGCGTTACTGATGCAGGTTGAACTTGATGCAAAAATTCCACCAACACTCTATCGCGCTGTTGCGGAATTGTTGGCTTGGCTATATCGCGTCGATGCAGGACAAGCTTCAATCAATGAACCGCCGTCAACTGCACATCTCGGTAATATCGAATAGTCATATTTCGAAACTTGTGTGTAAAATGGTGCAATGAGTAAACCTGCATGCATCCATGAGCTTCCATTCAAACTTTGGTGTTGAAGATTTAGGCCCCTATCAGGTCTATGCTCGCAGAGAGATTGTTGCTCTGCTGCGCAGCATCGGCGAGCGCAATCAACTCGTCAGAATGATCATCAATGATGGGACTGAAGCGATTGTGACGTCGATACTGAAAATCGATGAAGCACGCGGGGTCGTGATTATCGATTGCGCACCGACGGCATTGCAGAATCAGCGCATTCTTGATAGTGACAATATCTCATTCGAGACTTTGCTGGAGCATATTCGCATCTTGTTTTTCGTCACCAAGATCGAATCATGCATGTATGAAAATCTACCTGCCTTCAGCTTTGCCATTCCTGCCAGTTTGATACGCCTGCAACGGCGCGAGTATTATCGTGTGCTGACGCCAGTGACCAATCCTGTGCGCTGCACCATCACCGTTCCACATGAAGAAGGCGATGGCGCAACCAAGGTTGTATTGGCGCTACAGAACGTCAGCGGTGGCGGGATTGCCATGTTGGATGAAAAGAAACAACTCGATCCAACAGTCGGTAAAGTTTACAAGGATTGCAGGATTGACCTGCCTGGCGGTACGTTGGTGGTGGCGACGCTGCAAATCCGCAATTCCCATGAAGTGACATTGGCCAATGGCAAATCCATAAGACGACTCGGTTGCCTGTTTGTCGATTTGCCAAAGGGAATGATGAGCGCAGTGCAACGCTACATCACCAAGCTGGAGCGTGAGCAAAACGCGAAAGCGACTGGTTTTAACTGAGGCTGTTTTACAACACTTGCGCAAGCTAGATCGGAACAATTGATCAAACTTGCATGTTCATGATGTCGTTGTAAGCGGAAACCAGTCGCGAACGGACTTGTATAGTTGTTTGTAGGGCAATGCTGGCTTTTTGCCCCGCGATCATCACATCCGACAGGTTGACAGTATCATCGCCCTTGGCAAAGCGCTCTCCCAATTGTGATGCTGTCTGCTGCGTTTCATTGACTTTGTCGAGCGATGCTTTCAGCACGTTACCGAAATCAAGATGCTGCGCAGGTTCTTCAGTAGCAACAGGACGCGACGAAGGCGGCTCGGTTTGCGCGGCCATCGTTTTCAGCTTTTGCATCATCGACTGAATCTGCGTCGTATCGATAGGATTGATGGAATTCATATCTGCCTCGATTGCTATCCGGTATGGAAAATCCCCAACAGGCAATACACCGCCCTTCTACACCGTCACGTTATCACAACGATCACAACAGCCTTGCCCGATTAGGCCTGTAAAGATTGCTCTGTTCCAATGATTGATTTTTCGTGATTGACAGAAAATCCTGCCATAGCATCCATCAATGTGGCCAGTTTCGTCTGCAACATTGATCAGATCACGAAGTCGAACAGAGTAGGTATAGGCATGAATAATCGCAGTAACTGGGGAGAAGCACCATGGCAATAGCAGGTGAAGCAGTCGCGCCACCGCCAGCGCCGCCGGCTACAGGCATTACCGGATTCATCCAATCGCCGGTTGGACGAAACGTATTGCTTTCGCTCGGGATAGCAGCCGCTGTCAGCGTCATCGCAGCAGTCTGGCTATGGTCGCAACAACCAGAATACCGCGTACTGTTCTCGAACTTCTCCGACCGCGACGGCGGTGCCATCGTTGCCTCGTTACAGCAACTGAACATTCCCTATAAATTCGCCGATGGCGGCGGCGCAATTCTGGTGCCTGCGAATCAAGTCTATGATGCACGCCTGAAGCTGGCTTCACAAGGACTACCCAAGGGCGGCAATGTCGGCTTCGAGATAATGGAGAACCAGAAGCTCGGAGTATCGCAATTCCTGGAACAGGTGAACTACCAACGTGCATTGGAGGGTGAACTGGCCAGTTCGATTCAATCGCTGGCAGCAGTGCAATCGGCGCGTGTACATCTCGCATTACCCAAGGCATCGGTGTTCATGCGTGATCAGCAAAAACCCACTGCTTCCGTGCTCCTGAACCTGAGCCCAGGACGCTCACTCGATGAGCAGCAAGTCAGCGCCATCGTGCATCTGGTTGCCAGCAGCGTGCCAGACTTGTCAGCGAAAAACGTTACTGTGGTCGATCAAAACGGCGACCTGTTGTCCAGTTCAGAAAAGACCGCAAACAACAACGGCCTGGACCCGACGCAATTGAAATACGTACAAGAGTTGCAGCACGATATCGTCACCCGTGTCGAGTCGATCGTGGCTCCCATCGTCGGACAGAATAACGTTCACGCAGAAGCGACTGCTGATATCGATTTCTCGCACAGTGAACAAGCTGCAGAAACCTACAAGCCAAACCAGCCGCCCAACGAAGCAGCCGTACGTAGCCTGCAAACCAGCGAGGGTGCCAACGCATCCCCCGGAGGGCCATCAGGCGTACCTGGCGCATTGACCAATCAACCCCCTGCCCCTGCTACGGCGCCGATCAATGCAACGCCAACGCCGACACCGAACGGCAGCGCGCCGTCGGGATCGTCGTCCGGCAGTTCGCACAAGGACAGCACGATCAATTATGAAGTCGATAAGACCGTGCGCTATGTGCAACAACCAATGGGTGGCTTGAAGCGCATGTCGGTGGCTGTTGTCGTCAACTACAAACGCGATGTCGATAAAGCTGGCAAAGTCATCATGCGGCCTTTGACCGACGATGAAAAAACGCAGATCACCAATCTGGTCAAGGAAGCAATGGGATTTAGCAAAGACCGTGGTGATACGTTGAACGTCGTCAACAGCCTGTTTGCCGGGCCAGACAAACCTGAAGAAATTCCATTCTGGAAGCAACCAGACAAGCTTTGGGAATTGGCGAAAGAAGGCTTAAAATGGTTGGGCGTCCTCATTTTCGCCATGTGGGTGTATTTCACGTTCATCCGTCCGATGGTCCGCAAGCTGAAAAAGAACATCGAGCCGGAAGTTTCAGAAACATCAGCGGAAGCTGCAGATGATGAGGAAGACGCAGACGCAGTTGTACATCTGTCTGAGGAAGAAGAGGCGGAAGCAGTCAGTGCGGCAAAAGCGTATCAGAACAATCTTGAAGCAGCCAAGGCTTTGGCACGCCAGGATCCGAAGGTCGTGGCGACCATCATCAAGGCTTGGGTAGGAGGCAACAATGAGTGACGCCGGTGTGCAAAAAGGTGCGATCCTGATGCTCGCTTTAGGCGAAGAGGAAGCCGCTGAAGTGATGAAATATCTCGGCCCACGCGAAGTGCAAAAACTGGGCGCGGCGATGTCAACGATGAAATCGATCCAGAGCGAGCAACTGGCAGCCGTCCTGGAAGAGTTCCGCAACGAGACAGAACAAAATACGTCACTCGGCGTCGATTCCGACGAATACATCCGTACCGTATTGACCAAGGCACTTGGCGAAGACAAGGCAGCTTCGCTATTGAACCGTATCCTCGGCACACGCGATGCCAGCGGTATCGAAAGCCTGAAGTGGATGGATGCGCAATCGGTTGCCGAGCTGGTGCGCAATGAACATCCGCAAATCATCGCCACCATTCTCGTGCATCTGGAACGCTATCACGCGTGCGAAGTACTGGAATTTTTCACCGAGCGTTTGCGTAATGATGTGGTGTTGCGCATTGCTACGCTAGATGGCGTGCAACCGGCTGCTTTACGCGAACTCAACGAGGTATTGACCAAGCTGTTGACCGGTAACGAAAGCCTGAAGAAAAAGCCGATGGGCGGTGTGCGCACGGCGGCGGAAATCCTGAACTTCCTTGGTGGCGAAAACGAAGCATCGGTGATGGCGAATCTGAAAAATTACGATGCGGACATGGCGCAAAAGATCATGGACGAAATGTTCGTGTTCGACAACATCATGGACATCGACGATCGTGGTATCCAGGTGATCTTGCGGGAAGTGCAATCCGAATCACTGATCGTTGCGCTCAAAGGCGCGCCGCCAGAGTTGCGCGACAAGATATTCCGCAACATGTCACAACGAGCTGCGGAGATGATGCGCGAGGATTTGGAGTCGAAAGGCCCGGTACGACTGTCGGAAGTCGAAGCGCAACAGAAGGAAATCCTGCAAATTGTGCGCCGCCTGTCCGACGAAGGTCAGATCATGCTAGGCGCAAAGGGCGACGACGCTTATGTCTAACGTGATTCCCAAGGAAAAGCAAACCGCTTATCAGCGCTGGGAACTGGCCTCCTTTGGTGATGACAGGCCATCGCAACGGGCACAACAAGCACCTGCACCTGTCGTCCCTGCAGCTCCTCCCCCACCATCGGAGGAAGCGATTGCGCAACTCAATGCCGAGTTGGAGATGCTGCGTCAAGAAGCTCGCCAGGAAGGCTATCAGCATGGCTATAACGAAGGTATCGAGCAAGGACGCGAAGAAGGTTTGAGCGAAGGGCGCAATCAAGCCGCAGAGGAATTACATCGCTTCCAGCAGATCGCTGCCGCTTTCGGCACAGAGACTTCACGAGCCAGCGATGCAATCGCAGACGACCTGCTGACCCTTGCATTGGATATCGCCAAGGCGATGCTGAAGACCTCACTACAAATCAAACCAGAACTGGTGCTGCCATCGATCAGCGAAGCGGTACGCTATCTGCCAAGCTTGCAACAACCCGCATTACTGCTATTGCATCCAGAAGACGTCAAACTGGTCAACGAGCATATGCACGACGAATTGACACAGGCAGGTTGGCGGATTGCGGAAGACATGCGCATCGAACGAGGCGGATGCCAAATCGAAACCGCAAGCAATCAGATCGATGCATCGATAGCAAATCGCTGGGAACGCATTGCCGCGAGCCTGGGTAAGCAATCGGGTTGGATGGAATGAGCACCCTGCCCTCAAATATGGAACGTTGGCAGGCGTATTTACGCGATTGCAGCGCTATTTTATCGATCAGCGAACCTATGCAGATTTCCGGTCGTGTCACCCGCGTTACAGGATTGGTAATGGAAGCAATCGGCCTGAAGCTCGCTGTGGGTGCTGCATGCACGATACCGCTACCCAGCGGCGCAAAAATCGAAGCAGAAGTCGTCGGCTTCCTGGACGATAAATTATTCCTGATGCCGCAGAGTGAAGTCGAGGGCGTGGTGCCGGGCACACGTGTCTTTCCGGTGGAAACTGCACAAACCTTACCGCGCCCAGGTTCTGTCGAGCACCCACGTCGTCGCCCCAGTGATCGCGCACGCCATCTACCGGTAGGCAATGAATTGCTCGGTCGCGTGCTGGATGGTGCAGGACGTCCACTCGATAGCCTGGGGCCGCTGAATTCATCGCATGCTGCCCCTTTGACAGTACGCGCAATCAACCCCTTGAATCGCGCACCGATCTCGGAAACGCTGAACGTCGGCGTGCGCGCAATCAATAGCATGCTCACCGTCGGACGTGGGCAACGTATGGGTCTGTTTGCAGGCTCTGGCGTTGGTAAAAGCGTGTTGCTTGGCATGATGGCACGCTATACCAGCGCGGATGTCATCGTCGTCGGGCTGATCGGCGAACGTGGCCGCGAAGTGAAGGAATTCATCGAGCAAATCCTGGGAGCAGAAGGATTGAGTCGCTCCGTCGTCATCGCTGCCCCGGCAGATACGCCACCATTGATGCGCCTGCAAGGCGCTGCTTACGCTACCACAATTGCAGAGCATTTCCGCGATCAGGGCAAGAACGTTTTGCTGATCATGGATTCGTTGACACGTTATGCCATGGCGCAGCGTGAAATCGCCCTCGCCATCGGTGAGCCGCCAGCAACGAAAGGTTACCCGCCGTCGGTATTCGCAAAATTGCCTATGCTGGTAGAACGCGCTGGTAACGGACGCGAAGGTGGCGGTTCCATCACCGCGTTTTATACGGTGCTTACCGAGGGCGACGATCAACAGGACCCGATTGCCGACGCAGCACGTGCAATTCTGGACGGACATATCGTCTTGAATCGTACCCTTGCAGAAAGCGGACATTATCCGGCAATTGATATCGAGCAATCCATCAGTCGCGCGATGCACAGCATCGTTACACCTGAGCATTTGAAACTGACTCGACATTTGAAACAGTTGTTCTCGCGCTACGAACGTAATCGCGACCTGATCAGCGTTGGCGCTTATGTTGCCGGTAGCGATTCGATATTGGATGAAGCGATCAAGCTCCGCCCTAGAATCGAAGCATTTTTGCAACAGGGCATCACGGAACAAGCAGGTATAGAGGAGAGTTTGGGGCAACTTACCGCGCTATTCCAGTGATTGAAAAATTCTCAGAATTTTATAATTGACGAATATGGCCACCTCATCAGCATTGGAAACACTGATCGAACTGGCAACAACGGCATCAGACGAAGCAGCCAGGCGATTAGGCAACGCCATTCGTGCCACTGACAAGGCAGAAAAAAAGCTTGCTTTGCTGGTGCAATATCGCGATGACTATAGTGCGCGGTTTCAGACAAAGATGGCGAATGGCGGTGTAACACCAATGACATTCAGGAATTTTCAGGCGTTCCTAGAAAAGCTGAATGAAGCGATTGATGGACAACAGCAGGTGGTTAAGGAAGCAGTAAATGGAGTATCGCGCGAGCGCGGCAATTGGCAAGCCAATGAGCGAAAACGGATGTCCTACGATACGTTGGCAAGCCGCGAACTGAAGAAAGAACAGCAACGCGATAGCAAACGCGACCAGAAGCAAAATGATGAATTTGCAGCGCGTCTGGCGCAAACCAAGCGACCATAGTGCGTCGTGGCCGCGAGCAACACAATATTTAGGAAATGGTGGATAGCATGAGCACAGCACCTATCATGAACATGAACGGCGTCAGCGCTGGGAATGCAGCAGCAGGCAAAGTGAGCAATGCGGAAAATGCATCCGGTGAATCATTTGGCGATGTGCTCAACCGCGAGGTCAACAACAGCAATGGTAGCGGCGGTGGCAATACGAGCAGCGTCAGCAACGGCAACAATAGTCAATCCAGCAGTTCAAGCTCATCAACCTCCTCGACATCGTCTTCCAGTTCCTCATCCAGCAGTTCGACCTCTGGCACCAGTTCCAGCAGCGGCACAAGCTCAAGCACGGGAGCAAATGGAAAGAACGGGAAGACGTCTTCGTCCAGCTCATCCAACTCAACCAACAGTAGCGATCCCAACAACACTAGTTCGACACAAATTTTGGCGCTAGTCAGCAATGTACAACAAGCGACGTCTGGCGCCACGACAACGCCGTCATCGACAAGCACCGCTTCTACGAGCAAGACTATCAGCGGTATTGTATCGACATCGACCTCGTCCACTGCCAGTGCGTCCGTCATTACCGGTGCAGCAGCCGCAGCAACAACTGGTAGCGACAAGGCTGTTGCTGCAAATACCACTGGTACCGCCAGCACATTTGAAGCAGCATTGAAAGATGCCAAGCTGCCGACAGGCGCGACACAGTCACAGCAAGCGGCAACAGAAGATAGCACTGATACCGTGGAACAAGCAACGGACACTCAACAACAACCTGTCTTGCAAAATTCTGCACCGCAGGCCACGCCGCTCGTGCTCCCTGCAGCGGCTGCAGACAAATCGATACAGGTCAGCGTAGCTCAATTGGATAATGCTGCAATCAAAGTGCAGCAGACTGTGCAAACACCACAGCCCAGTGCTGTTGTCGCAACCCAGCAAATGGCTGCTAGTGAACAGTTACAGGCAAACAACGGCAATAACAGCTTGACGCCGCAGGTTGGCAGCACGGCCTGGGATCAGGCACTGGGACAGAAAGTCGTCTGGATGGCAGGCGGCGGTCAACAAAGTGCTTCGCTGACATTGAATCCTCCCGATTTGGGGCCAATGCAGGTCGTACTGAACGTGACGAACTCCCATGCGACGGTCACATTTACCAGTGCGCAGCCAGAAGTACGTCAAGCTTTGGAAAATGCAATGCCGAAACTGCGTGAAATGCTTGGCGACGCTGGCATACAACTGGGGCAGGCATCGATCAATTCTGGCTCTCCGCAACAGCAAAATACAGCTTCGCAACAGAGTTCTTCTGGTAATTCATCGCACACGTCTGGTAACACTATCGACGCCATTGAAACAACGGCATCCACTATCGTGCGAGCATCACCGATAAGCTCGGGATTGGGACTGGTTGATACCTTTGCATAGACAAAGATTGACCAGTTGCCAACATACATCACAAACATCTCCCCTCCAGGGTGCGCCGCTGAAAATACGCAATTCATCAAAGTGAGTTGCTGTAACAACGGCATGATCTCCGATGCCTTGCCTGCACCGATTTCGCTCGTATCCCCTTACAACTTGTGGTTTAAAATGGATTAACAGGCGAAGCATTTTCGCCTGGCGCGCGTTCGGAATTGGGTCAAAGATGCCAAGGCTCGCCGAGGTAGTTGATGGTGGAAAAGGAATGATTGAATATGCAAGGAGTTCCTCCTTCTGTTCGTCGTATCCTGAGTGCATCTTTTTTCCGATAATGAATCCAGTCCATGCATTTGCATAAGAGGAACATACATGGCGACAGCCCCAAAGGCAGCACCCAAAGCCGCCCCTAAAGCAGCGGAGGCAGAAGCAGCGCCGAAGAAATCGTCGAAGAAGTTGATCATCATCATCGCAGCCGCTGTGATCGTTCTCGGTGGCGCTGGTGCAGGCGCATTCTTTTTCATGCATTCAAATTCGTCTTCGTCAGAATCTGGTGAGAAAAAGGGCGAAAAAAAGGAAAAGGAAAAAGAAAAAAAGGGTGAAGCAAAGTTACCAGTATTCGTAACCTTGGAACCGTTTACGGTCAACCTGCAAGCAGAAAACGGCGACCAATTCCTGCAGGTAACGCTGACACTGCAAGTGCCAGATCCTGCACAGGAGGAATTGATCAAGAGTTTCATGCCACAAGTGCGTAGCCGTTTGCTGTTCCTGCTATCGAGCAAGAAGGCATCCGAGTTGTCCACCGTTGAAGGCAAGAAAAAGTTATCGGAAGAGATTATCACTACGGTCAATCAACCTTTCACAGCAAAGGGAGATCCGCAGGAAGTGTCTGACGTGTTCTTCACGTCATTTGTCATTCAATAGGATTATGGCTGACAATTTTCTTTCTCAGGAAGAAGTTGATGCCCTGCTTAAGGGCGTCAACGGCGATCAGGACGAATCAGCCGGTGCGGAAGATGCATCGGGTGTTCGCCCGTACAATCTCGCGACGCAGGAACGTATCGTTCGCGGTCGCATGCCAACTCTTGAGATCATCAATGAACGTTTTGCACGTTTGTTGAGAATTGGTTTGTTTAACTTCCTGCATCGCAGTGCCGAAGTTTCAATCGGTCCGGTGCGGGTATCGAAGTACAGTGAATTCATTCGCAACCTGGTGGTGCCGACCAACCTGAATCTGGTGCACATGAAGCCATTACGCGGCACCGCGCTAATGGTGTTCGATCCGAATCTGGTATTCCTGTTGGTGGATAACCTGTTCGGCGGTGACGGACGTTTTCATACACGTGTTGAAGGTCGCGACTTCACGCAGACCGAACAAAGGATCATCCAACGCATTTTGAGCATTGTGTTCGAGACGTATGCAAAATCCTGGGAGCCGGTTTATCCAATCGAATTCGAGTACATCCGTTCAGAGATGAATACACAATTCGCGAATATCGCGACGCCGAATGAAGTCGTGGTCGCAACTACATTCACGATCGAACTCGGCCCAGTCAGTGGTGAAATGCATTTCTGCACGCCCTACTCCATGATCGAGCCGATCCGTGACTTGCTGACCAGTAGCCTGCAAGGCGAAACGCTGGAGATGGACAAGCGCTGGATACGCCTGATGACGCAACAGATCCAGACAGCGGAAGTTGAATTGATCGTCGATCTTGGTGTGGCACGTTCCACGCTGGGTAAAATTTTGAATTACAAGGTTGGCGACATTATTCCGATTGCAGTACCGCCAACAGTAGAAGCAAAGGTAGATGGTGTCCCAGTAATGGAATGCACGTATGGCAGGCTGAATGGCCAGTATGCATTGAAAGTGGAAAAGCTGCTGACCCACAGCGCCAATGATTTTGTGCAAGGAGATGAAAATGGCTGACGAAAACGAAGAGCCCGCAAGTACGGCTGAAGACGATTGGGGCGCAGCCATCGCCGAACAAGAGCAGGCGGAAGCAGAAGCCGCGGCCAACGCGGCGAAAATGCAGCAAGCGTCGGCACATGTATTCAAGGACTTATCCACCGGCGTCAAGGGCGAAACCCATAACGATATCGACTTCATCCTCGATATCCCCGTGCAATTGACGGTTGAATTAGGCCGCACAAAAATCGCGATCAAGAACCTGCTGCAATTGGCACAAGGTTCCGTAGTTGA
>Ga0116226_10002505_pt1 | contig 16027 bp, 15 predicted proteins | sample S1TSphfallax_FD_89692 | JGI IMG/M metagenome (GOLD analysis project Ga0116226, IMG submission 89692) | Host-associated microbial communities from peat moss isolated from Minnesota, USA - S1T2_Fa - Sphagnum fallax MG | ecosystem: Host-associated > Plants > Peat moss > Unclassified | place: USA...
CGCCCGATGGTCCTGCCCGACCGTTTCATCGACCACGACACCCAGCCCAAGCAACTCGCCCAGGCCGGCCTCGACACACCCCACATCGTCGCCGCCGCCACCCAGGCGCTCGGGGTTGCGGCGTGAACCCCCGCCTGCCACGCCGGGCGCTTGTTGTGGCGCTGCCCGCGCTGGCGATTGCAACGAACGCGCTGGCACAGGCCGGCGATCCGGCGGCGCCGATTCGGGCGCTCAATGATGCGCTGCTGCAAATCATGAACGCCGGAACCAAGACCCCGGTGGCCGAGCGGACGAGGATGGCGGCCCCGGCCATCCAGGCGGCTTTCGACTTGCCCCAGATTCTGAAAACTTCCGTCGGTGCTCGTTGGTCCTCCTTGCCTGCCGCGCAACAGACGGAGCTGATGGCCGTGTTCAGCCGCTACACCGTTGCCAGCTATGTCGCGAATTTCGACAGCTTCGGGGGCCAGAAGTTCGTGATTCTGCCGACGACGCGGGCGGTCGGAGCTGATCAGGTGGTCGAGACCCAGATCGTGACCAGTGACGGCGATTCGACCCGAATCGACTACGAGATGCGGCTCAGCGGCGGCAAATGGAAGGCCATTGACGTGCTGCTGGACGGCTCCATCAGCCGGGTCGCCGTGCAGCGCTCGGATTTCCGCGCACTGTTGGCCGATGGCGATGCGAACAAGCTGATCGCGTCGCTGCGCGCCAAGACGGCGGCGCTCGAGTCCGGGGGCAACATCTAGCGTGGGTCTGTTCATCCTCTCCTGCATCGCAGCCGCAATGGCAATTGCAGGGAGCATTTTTGTCTTCGCCGGCTGGCGCGCGGTTCGGGCGCTGCCGTTCGGGCCACGATGGGACAACTCCGACCTGCCCGGCATCACCGTGCTGCGCCCACTCTATCGCGACGAACCGCTGCTCGAGGACGCGCTGCTGAGCGCGTGCCGGCAGAATTATCCACGGTTCCAGGTCGTGTTCGGCATTCAGGATGCGACCGACAGCGCGCTGGCGGTCGCCGAGCGGGTGCGGGCACAGATGCCGCACTGCGATATCGCGATCGTGCGCGACGACACAGCGGATGGCGCCAACCGGAAGGTGGCGAACCTGCAAAACATGCTGGCGGCCGCCAAGCACGAGGTGCTGGTGATCGCGGACAGCGACATCCATGCCAGCCCCGACTATCTGCGCGCAATCGCCGCGGAGCTGGCGACGCCTGGAACCGGCCTGGTCACCACGCTCTATACCGGTCTCCCGGCAAACCGCTCGCTGGCCGCCAGCCTCGCGGCTGGCGGTATCACCTACGGGTTCCTGCCCGGCGCCGCGGTCAGCCGCCGACTTGGGCGCCAGGATTGCCTCGGCGCCACGATGGCGCTGCGGGCGCGGACACTCGCCGAGATCGGCGGCTTCCCCGCCATTCTGAACGAACTGGCCGACGACAATGTGCTAGGCCGGCTGGTGCGCGCCAGCGGGCACCGAATCGGCCTCGCGGCCACGATCCCGGCGACAACCGTGCCGGAGACCAGTTTTGCCGCGATCATCCGCCACGAACTGCGCTGGGCCCGCACCATCCGCGCGCTCGAGCCGGCCGCGTTCCTGTTCTCCGGCATCCAGTATCCGCTGGCCTGGGCGTTGGCGGCGATCGTGTTGTCGGGCTGCCAGCCATGGGCGTGTTCGGTCGCCGTCGGCGCGCTCCTGATCCGGGCGGCGGCGGCCGAGGGCGTAGAGGCGGAACTGGCACGCCGGCAACACGGGCCAGCGATCCCCATGCGGACCCTGTTGCTGCCATTGCGTGACCTTATTTCAATAGGCATCTGGGTCGCGGCTTTTACGGGCGACCGGGTGGAATGGCGGGGGCGCACGATGCAGGCGCGCCCGGCCCCGGCGCATTTCGGGGTGGCCGCGACGGCGGCGACGGAAGGAAGCGACTAGAAATGATGAAGACATTGTTCCTGCAACCACCCTCGTTCGACGGGTTCGACGGCGGCGCCGGTTCCCGCTATCAGGCGCGGCGGGAAATCCGCAGCTTCTGGTATCCGACCTGGCTCGCCCAGCCGGCCGCTCTGGTGGACGGCAGCAAGCTGATCGACGCGCCGCCGAGCGGTGTCGGCATGGATGCGGTGCTGTCCGAAATCCGGGACAAGGATCTGTGCATCATCCACACCTCGACGCCGAGCTTCGCCGCCGACGTGAAGGTGGCCCAGGCGCTGAAGGACGCGCGGCCTGGCCTCAAGATCGGCTTTGTCGGCGCGAAGGTCGCGGTGCAGCCGGAGCAAAGCCTCGCGAAGGGTGCCCCGATCGACTTCGTCGCCCGCAACGAGTTCGACTTCACCGTCAAGGAAATCGCCGAAGGCCGTGATTGGGACGCCGTCGACGGCATCTCCTGGCGCAACCGCGACGGCGCCATCGTCCACAACCGCGACCGCGCGGTGCTGGAGGACATGGACCAGCTTCCGTTCGTCACCGAAGTCTACAGGCGCGACCTGCGGATCGAGGACTATTTCATCGGCTATCTGCTGCACCCGTACGTTTCGCTCTACACCGGACGCGGCTGCAAAAGCCGCTGCACCTTCTGTCTGTGGCCGCAGACGGTGGGTGGGCATCGCTACCGCGTGCGCTCGCCCGGCCACGTCGCCGAGGAAATCCGGCTCGCCAAATCCTATTTCCCGCAAGTGCGGGAATTCTTTTTCGACGACGACACCTTCACCGACAACCTGCCGCGCGCCGAAGCAATCGCCAAGGAACTCGGCAAGCTCGGCGTGACCTGGAGTTGCAACGCCAAGGCGAATGTGCCGCGCGAAACGCTGAAGGTGCTGCGCGACAACGGGCTGCGGCTGTTGCTCGTTGGCTACGAAAGCGGCAACCAGCAGATCCTGCACAACATCAAGAAGGGTATGCTGATCGAGGTCGCGAAGAAATTCACCCGCGATTGCCACGACCTCGGCATCAAGATCCACGGCACTTTCATTCTCGGCCTGCCGGGCGAGACGAAAGAGACCATCGAGGAAACCATCAACTTCGCCAAGGAAGTGAACCCGCACACGTTGCAGGTGTCGCTCGCGGCGCCGTATCCGGGCACGTTCCTGTACAGGCAAGCGGTCGAGAACGGATGGCTGGACGCCGAGCACGCGGAACTGGTGGACGAGCACGGCATCCAGATCGCGCCGCTGAGCTACCCGCATCTGCCGCACACGGAAATTTTCGACTCGGTCGAAACGTTCTACCGCCGCTTCTATCTGCGCGCGCCAAAGATCGCCTCGATCGTCGGCGAGATGGTGCGCAGCCCGCAGATGATGAAGCGCCGGCTGCGCGAGGGCGTGGAGTTCTTCCAGTTCCTCCGCGAGCGGCGGGCGGCGTAGGCGAGGGCCTCTGCCCGTCATCTTCACCGCCGACGACTTCGGCCTCTCCGAAGCAGTCAACGAGGGCATCGAGCGGGCGCATCGCGACGGCGTCCTGACGCACGCCAGCCTGATGGTCGCCGGCCCGGCGGCGGAGGATGCCGTGCGACGCGCGAGGAAAATGCCGAACCTGCGCGTCGGTCTGCATCTCGTCGTGATCGAGGGGCCTTCGGTCCTGCCGCAAGCGGCGATCCCCGCGCTGGTGGATCGCAAGCGGCAATTCCCGTCGGACCAGCTTCGCCTCGGTCTGCGCTACTTCTTCCTCCCGCACGTTCGCCGGCAACTGGCCGCCGAAATCCGCGCACAGTTCGGGGCGTTCGCCGCGACCGGGCTGCCGCTCAGCCACGCCGACGCGCACAAGCACATGCATCTGCACCCGACCGTCGGCCGGCTGATGCTGGAGATCGGCAAGGCTCACGGTCTGCCGCGCGTCCGCGTTCCCGCCGAGCCGCCGGCGATCATGCAGGCGTGCGGCGTGCCCACGACGTTCGGCGCTCGCGCCATGCACGCCTGGTGCTCGCTGCTGCGCGGCCAGGCGAGGCGGGCCGGCGTCGCAACCAACGACTCCGTATTCGGCCTCGCCTGGACCGGCCATTTCACCGAGGAGCGCGTGCTCGCGCTGTTGAAACACCTGCCGCCGGGTCTGAACGAGCTTTATTTCCACCCCGCCGCGCGGCGCGACGACACCGTCGCCGCGTTGATGCCGACCTACGAGCACGAAGCCGAACTGGCCGCCTTGGTCAGCCCGCGTGTCCGTCTGGCGCTCGCAGCGATCTGAGCAATGTCGGCGCGAACAGAAACGTCGAGACCAGCGTCGCGCCGAGGCTGACCAGCAGTAGCACCCCCATGCTCGACGTACCGGGATGGCCTGACAATGCGAGCGAGCCGAACGCCGACCCGGTCGTCAGCGCCGAAAACAGGATGGCACGGGCGGTGGACGTGCTCAGGAATTTGTCGGCACCGGCGCGCCAGTTCATCACGAAATAGACGTTGAACGAGACGCCGACCCCGAACAGGAGCGGCAAGGCGATGACGTTGGCGAAATTCAGCGTCATCCCCGTGGCCACGATCGTCACCACCGTCAGCAGGGCCGACAGCAGCAACGGCGCCAGAACGAGGACGACATCCAGAACCCGCCGCAGCACCAATGCCAGGATCACCGTGATCGCCAGCAGTGCGTAGATGGCGGCCGAGCGAAAGGCGCCGATGATGGTGGCGGCGGATTCGACGATCCCGACCGCCGTGCCGCTCGCGTCCGGCGCGACCGTTCGCACCTGCGCGACCAGGGCGTGCAACCCGGCGCTGTCGCGCGTGGCCGGCGTGCCGAGCACCTGCACCTTGGCTCGCCCGTCCGGCAAGCTCCAGTCGCGGACGAGGCTGGGCGGAATGTCTGCCAGCGTCACCGGCCCGGCGTCCAACGCCGTCCGCAAGCGCGCGAGCTGTCGCGGCAGGAACCGGACGAGCGCGGTGTTTGCCGCGAGCAGCGTCGCATCCGGGGCGTCGGCGAGTGTGTGCAGGTCGGCCGCGATCGACCGCAGCGGATCGTCCGGCGACAGCTTCGGCAGCGCCTTGTCCAGTTGCGCGGCCGTCGTGCTTGCCGCCAGCCTGATATCGCCGGCGGTCACCGGCGCCGCAGGTATTGGTTCGCTCAGCGTCGCCGCCAGCAGGTCGCGGGCGTCTGCCAGCATCGGCAGCTTGGCCTGCTGATCGTCCGGCACGAAGCTCGACAGCGTCAACACCTGCGCCACCAGCGGCAACGTGCCCAGCTTTTTCCCCAGCGCGTCGGCATCGGCCAGCGATGGCGTCAGGATCTCGGCGCTGTAGGGATCGGTCAGCGGCGAGGCGAGTAGGTCAGCCAGCGTCCGCATCGCCTCCGTCGTCGGGTCCTTGGTATGCAGCGGGTCGCTGTCGAATTGCAGGTGCGGGATCAGGGCGGCACCGGCCAGCGCCAGCAGGACGAACACGCCCAGCACCGGCAGGCGGGCCCGGACCAGCGCGCGCTCCACCGCCCCGCCAAAGAAAACGCCGACGGCGGCCCGCTCCGGCCGCGGGTGCATCACCGTGATGGCGGCGGGCAGGAACAGGATGGTGCAGCACAGGGCTATCACCATGCCGACGCCCGCGATCAGGCCAAGTTCGGAGACGCCCGCGAACGCGGTCGGCACGAACGCGAGAAACCCGCACGCGGCGGCGGCAGCGGCGGCGAACACTTCGGGACCGACGGCACGGGCGGTCGCGGCCAGGGCGGGCGCCGCCTCGCCAGCCTCGAACAGCGCCTGCCGGAATCGCACGGTGATCTGGATGGCGAAATCCACCGCGATGCCGACGAACAGGATGGCAAACGCGACCGATACGAGGTTGAGTGTCCCGACCGCGAGGGCCGCGAACGCCACGGTCAGCGACAGGCCGAGTGCCAGGGTCAGCAACACCGGCACGATCAGCCGCCACGACCGCAGCGCCAATGTCAGCCATAGCGCGATCAGCGCGACACTGCCGATGGTGCCCGCGACCATGCCCTGCGCGACCGTCGCGAATTCCTCGTCCGCCAGCGCGACACTTCCGGTCACGCGGACATGCGCGGTGCCGGCCCGGACGAATTCGAGCCTGGCGGCGGCGGCACGCAGGGCGGTGGTGGCGGCGCCGCCGGGTTGCAGCGCTCCATAGTCCGGCCGGACCTGGGCGAGCACAAAACGATACGGCCCGGCCTTCGCCGCCGCGTCGCCGCCCAGCAGGCTCTGCCACGACAATGGCTGCGCGTGCCCCGCCGCCGCCGCCGACAACGCCGTATGAAACGCCCGGAGCGCGGCGGCGAACGGGGCAAGGTTGCCCTGCCCGCGTTCGACGCCCACCGCCAGCAGGTTGAGTGCGGCAAACAGCCCGCGCGCGCTCGGGTCGGCGACCAGTTGCCCCAGGAACGGCTGCGCGTCGATGGTTCGGTCGAGGACCGAGCCGAGCGTCTTCGTGTCGAGGAACAGAAGCCCGTTGCGGTCGAAATAGGGGGACGTGTCCGGCCGATGGACGGACAGGAAATGCGTGGTGTCGGCCGTCAGCGCCGCCGCGAGGTCGGCGGCGGTCTGGTCCGCCTCCTCCGGGATGGCCGCGTCGATCACTGCCACAAGCAGATCGTCGGACTGCGGGAACGCGCGTTGCAGCGCGATCTCCCGCTGTCGCCACGGGAGGCTCGCGGAAAACAGCGCCGACGTGTCGGTGGAAATGCCGAGCCGATGCACGCCGAGCCACGCCGACAGCGTGGCCAGCAGCAGCCCCAGGATCACGGCGACCACGGCATTCCGCCGGCTGAAACCGACGAGCGCGCTCAGAAAGCCGGGCAGGAACATGGATTGCGACGCCACCGCCGCTCAGTGACGCGATGCGACGGCCGCGCGCGGCGTATCAAGCCTGCTTCGTATGTACCGGCTTGGCGGCGGCGGTGCGGTGCGGCTTGCCGTGATGCTGGATGTGCGCCGTCGCGCCGTGTTTCTTGCCGTGCGGACGAGGGGTCGCAGTGTTCGCGGACGCGGTGCCCGCGACCGACGCGACCGGCAGAGCAAGACCGAGCGCGGCGACAAGTGATCGGCGTGTGAGAAACATGGTGACGACGCTCCGTTACTTTTTGACCGGCCGGCAGAATCGGCGATAGCCGGCGCGTTTGCCAGCCTCAAAAACCGACGGGTCGCACTTTCCACGAAGATCGGCGCTTTTGCCACGGCGGCGGTCACAACAGGCCCAGCGCCTGCAATTCTCGCCGCAACGTCGGCGGCAGCTCCGCTTCGCCTTCGGCGACACTGCCGATCGGCCGATCCGGTGGCGCGTCGGCCGCCGCCAGGTAGCGCCAGCCCTGGAACGCCTTGGTCGGCCGGCCCAGCAACGGCACCAGCGCGGGGTCCAACACCAAAGCGGCGCAGCGCGTACCGTCGTCCCATTGGTCCTCGATAATGTCGCGCACCCGTTGGCGGACCAGCATCGTGCCAGCGACGACCCAATAGATCGAGCCGCCGTCGATCACCTCCGGCGCTCGTCGCGGAAAGTTGCGGGTCTGATGCCGCAGCGGCGGATCACGTTCCGCGCGCGCCGCCTGGACCGTTGCGAGGTGGGGGATATCGCGGATTCCGACGGCAAGCTTGGCGAGATGAAGCATCGCCGCGATGTGCGCGGAATCGGCGGCATCGGCAAGGGCACGGGGCCTTGCGACCGCAGCGCGTAACGAGATGGCGGTCGTTACTTCCCATAAGCGAACAAATTCTCGCCCCCAAAAAGTCACAATGCTGATCTGCCGATGACGTCGCCGTAATGCGCCGTTCGAACCCCAAGAAACCATGGAATTGCTATGGCGTTGTGGGTTAACTGCCCGCACGCGCCGAGTCGGCCGCGTCGCGCTTTTCAGGGACCAGCAGGTCCGCCACCAACAGAGGATTCTTCCATGGACCACGAGCGCGAAACCGCCGAAGCGGAACCTCCATCTGCGGAGCCTCCATCTTCGCCTGTCTCGGTCGGCACTCTCGGCCGAGCCGTCTTCCCCGCCACCGCGAAAGAACGCGAGCGAATCGCGCCGTTTCCGCAGTCTGAGCGGTCGCGGGCGTTCCGCCGCCGGTTTTTCCCGAACGCATCAGCGACCGATTGGAACGACTGGCGCTGGCAATTGCGCCACCGCATCCGCGATCTCGCCGGCCTCGCGCGAATCATCCGCCTGAGCGACGACGAACGCACCGCCGTCGCCAACCACGCGGGCCCGCTGCCGGTCGGCATCACGCCCTATTACGCGAGCCTGCTGAGCGAGACCGATCCGGCTCAGCCGCTGCGCCGGACGCACATTCCGGTCAATGGCGAGTACCTGCGAACCCATGGCGAGTCGGATGATCCGCTGGGCGAGGATCACGACGCGGCCGTGCCTGGCCTCGTGCATCGCTATCCTGATCGGGTCCTGTTCCTGACGACAGGTTTTTGCAGCACCTATTGCCGCTATTGCACCCGGAGCCGCATGGTCGGCGGGGGCGCCGAATATACGTTCAGCCTGACCCAGTGGCAGCGTGCCATCGATTACATCGCGGCAACCCCGACGATCCGGGACGTGCTGCTGTCGGGCGGCGACCCGCTGACGATCGCGACCGACAAGCTGGAATGGCTGTTGAGCCGCCTGCGGGCAATCCCGCACGTCGAGTTTCTGCGCATCGGCACGAAAGTCCCGCTGGTGCTGCCGCAACGCATCACCCGCGACCTCACCCGCATGTTGCGGCGCTATCATCCGCTGTGGATGAGCCTGCATGTCACCCACCCCGACGAACTGACGCCGGAGGTGGCGGAGAGCACGGCGCGGCTCGCTGACGCCGGCATCCCGCTCGGCAGCCAGACCGTGCTGCTGCGCGGCATCAACGACGATCTCCCCACAATGCGCACGATGATGCACGGGCTGCTGAAACTGCGCGTCAAGCCCTACTATCTTTATCAGTGCGACCCGATCAGCGGCTCCGCGCATTTCCGCACGCCGGTGCGGACAGGACTCGAAATCATCGAGGGACTGCGCGGACATACCACCGGCTACGCGGTGCCGCACTTCGTCATCGACGCGCCGGGCGGCGGGGGCAAAATTCCGCTGGTGCCGGACTACATCACCGGCCGCGACGGAAACGACCTGCTGTTGCGGAACTTCGAAGGGCAGAACTATCGGTATCCAGATCCATCGCTCTGATCGGGGGCACCGCCATGCGCATCGGCATGACCTACGATCTTGTCGCCGACTGGGCCGGCGAGGGACTGGACGCGGAACAGCTCGCGGAGTTCGATAGCGAGACGACGATCGGTGCCATCGCCGCGCACATTGCGCGGCGCGGGCACGAGGTTGACCGAATCGGCCGTGCCCGCACGCTCATCGCGCGGCTGCACGGCGGCGATTCGTGGGACATCGTCTTCAACATCTGCGAGGGGCTTCACGGGCCGGGGCGGGAGGCGCTGGTGCCCGCGCTGCTTGAATCGGTCCCGATTCCCTGCGTGTTCAGCGATTCCCTTATACTGGGACTCGCTCTTCACAAGGGCCACACCAAGCGGGTGGTGCGCGACGCCGGCTTGCCCACCGCCGACTTTGTCGTCCTTGAGCGCGCGGATCAGCCGATGTCGCTTCCCTATCCTGTTTTCCTCAAGCCAGTGGCTGAAGGAACCGGAAAGGGCATTGGCCCGTCGAGCCTCTGCCACACGCCGAGGGACGTGCAGGCCGAGGCCGCACGTCTCCTGGCCCGCTTCAACCAGCCGGTGCTCGCGGAATCCTATTTGCCGGGGCGCGAATTCACCGTGGGCATCGTCGGCACGGGTGAGCAGGCGCGTGTCGTCGGCGTGATGGAAATCGTCAGTTCCGCCACGTACGGCTTCGCGACCAAGAAGAACTATCAGGACGTGCGCTACCGGCTCGCCGAGGACGCCGAGGGCGCTGCCGCCGCCGAGGTCGCGCTCGGCGCCTGGCGCGTGCTCGGCTGCCGCGACGGCGGGCGGGTCGATCTGCGCAGCGACGCAGCCGGGCAGCCGATGTTTCTCGAAGTGAACCCGCTGCCCGGCCTGCACCCGATCGACTCTGATCTGGTGATTCTCGCGCGGCTCGCCGGTTACGATCACGGCTGGCTGCTCGACCAGATCATGCACTCGGCTTGCACCCGCGCGGGCCTGCATTGGTGAGGCGCTGCACCATCCTGCATCAGGCCGTGCCGGCGTCGGCGCCGCCTGACGAGCAGGATGTCCTGCTCGCCGCCGCCTCGGTCGCCGATGGGCTGCGCGCCCACGGCTGTTGCGTCGTGCTCTGCCCGATGACCCACGATCTCGCCGCGTCGGAATCGGCATTGCGCGCAACCGCGCCGGACCTCGTGTTCAATCTCGTCGAAAGCCTCGGCGGCGCCGACGTTCTCGCGGTCGCCGCCCCCGCGCTGCTGGAGCGGCTGGGGTTGCCTTACACCGGGGCCGGCCTCGCGGCCCTTGCGCTGACCGCCGACAAACGCGCGACCCGCCGGGCGCTGCGTCGCGCCGGCATTCTTGTGCCTCCGGCGCCGGAGGATGGGTTTCTCGGCCCGTTCATCGTCAAGCACGCGACCTGCCACGCCTCGCTCGGCCTCGGCGCGCATTCCGTTGTCGAGCGGCTGGCGGAGGTTCCGGCCGGTTGGTATGCGGAAGCGTTCGTCGACGGGCGGGAGTTCAACCTCTCGCTGCTCGCCGATGCGGCGGCTGACGTTGCCGTGCTGCCGCCGGCAGAGTTGGTGTTCCGCGACTGGCCGCAAGAAATGCCCCGCATCCTCGACTACGCCGGCAAATGGCAGCCGGAGCATCCGCTGTATCAGCGCACCGTGCGCAGCTTCGACGTGGCGCCCGCCCTTGCCGGCCATCTGCAACGGATCGCGCTCGCCTGCTGGCACGCGCTGGGGCTCGCCGGTTACGCGCGCATCGACATGCGCCTCGCGCCCGATGGGCTGGCCTACGTGATCGACGTGAACGCCAATCCGTGCCTCGCCGAAGATGCCGGCTTCGCCGCTGCTGCCAAGCGCGTCGGGCTCGATCATGCGGCGCTCGTCGCGCGCATCGCCGAGGCGGCGTTCCCACCTGCGGCGCCGGCCCCGGCCCGCGCAACCGCGCCTGCCGCGCCCGTGGTGCTGCGCGCGGCGTTGCGCGATGCCGACGACATCGGCGGCCTGTGCCGCGCCACCGGCTTCTTCACCGACGCGGAGATCGCCGTCGCCGAGGAACTCGCCGCCGACCGGCGGGCGCGCGGCCAGTTCAGCGATTACCGTTTTCTGCTGGCCGACGACGGGCGCGGCCTCGCCGCTTACGCCTGCTATGGCCCGATTTCGGGCACCGCCGACTCGTGGGACCTGTATTGGATCGTCGTGCATCCGCGCGCGCAGGGCGGCGGCGTCGGTCGGCATTTGGTGGCGGCCGTGCTGGAAGACATGCGCGCGAGCAGCGGCCGGCGCCTCTATGCCGAGACGGCCGGCAAGCCGCTGTACGCCCCGACCCGCGCGTTCTATGAAGCGGCCGGGTTCAGTTTGCAGGCGGTGGTGCCGGATTTCTACGCGCCCGGCGATGCCAAGCAGATCTGGCTGCGCCTCGCGGCCTAGCCGCGCGCCTCGCCGATCGGTGGGACCTCGCCGGTCATGTTGGCCAGCACCTCGGCGACGTGGCGCACATGGATGGCGCTGCCTTCCCGTTTCAGCTTGCCGGCCATGTTCAGCAGGCAGCCGACATCGCCGGCCAGCAACGTGTCGGCGCCGCTCGCGGTGATGTCGCGCGTCTTGTCGCCGACCATGCGTGTGGAGATGTCCGGATACTTCACGCAGAACGTGCCGCCGAAACCGCAGCACACTTCAGGCTCCGCCATCTCCGTCAGCTTCAGCCCGGCGACCGTAGCCAGCAGCGCGCGCGGCTGCGCCTTCACGCCCAGTTCCCGCAAGCCGCTGCAACTGTCGTGATAGGTCGCGGTGCCGGCATAGGCGGCCTCGACCTGTCGCAGCCCCATCACGTCGGTCAGGAAGCTGACCAGTTCGTAGGTGCGCGCGCCGAGTGCGGCAGCGCGCGCCTTCAGGTTCGGGTCATCCCCAAACAGATGCGGAACATGCTCGCGTAACATGCCCGCGCAACTGCCGGAGGGGACCACGACGTAGTCGAAGCCGCCGAACGCCTCCAAAATATCGTAGGCCAGATCGCGCGCGGTGGTGCGGTCGCCGCTGTTGTAGGCGGGCTGGCCGCAACAGGTCTGCGCGCGCGGCACCTCCACGTCGCAGCCGGCCTGCCGCAGCAGCTTCAGCGCCGCGAACCCGACGGTGGGCCGATACAGATCGACGAGACAGGTCACGAACAGGGCGACGCGGGGCCGGGCGGCTGGCTGCATGATCGGGCTCTGTTAGGGGAGGGACGCGGTCGGGATCGCGGCCGGATTTTTCGGCAGCAGGATGTATTCGGTCCCGGTCCTGCGCATCCGGCCGGCCCGATCCTCGGCGTCGTGCCCCCAGCCGAAGAAGATATCCGTCCGCACCGGGCCGCGGATCGCACCGCCGACATCCTGCGCGATCGTCAGGCGCCGGAACGGCAACTCCGTGACCGGGTCCGTCGTCGCCACGAACACCGGCGCGCCGAGCGGCAGGAACGCGCGGTCCACCGCGACCGAACGCCCCGGCGTCAGCGGCACGCCGAGCGCGCCCGGCGGTCCCTGGTCCGGCCGCAGATCATCGACCTCGCGGAAGAAGACGTAGGACGGATTCTGCCGCAGCACGTCCTCCGCCTCCGCCGGGTGGGCGACCAGCCAGGCGCGGATGCTCTGCAAGGATTGCTGTTCCAGCGGCAGGTAGCCCCGATCGGCGAGGACCCGGCCGATCAGCACGGAGCGCCGGCCGTTCTGCCCGGCATAGGTGACGCGAACCACCTTGCCGTTCGGCAGGTCCACCCGGCCGGAGCCCTGCACCTGAAGGAAATAGGCATCGACCGGATCGCTGAGCCAGAGGAATTCGAGGCGTTTCCGGGCCAGCGCGCCCGCCTCGATCTGGGCGCGGTCGTAGTACGGAACCAGCCGGGAATCCTGCACCCGGCCGACCACCGCGCGCCCCTTCAGGTCGTCGACGAAGTCACCGAGATCGACCTGAATCAGATCGCCTGGCCGGGCCAGCAACGGCGACTTGTAGGGGCCGCCGGGCGAGCGGCTGCCGGGAACCTCGGGCTCGAAATAGCCGGTGAACAAGCCTTCCGCAGCGTTGGGCTGGGCTTTCGCGCCAACGTCGGTGATGGCATTCGCCTGGAAATTCGCCTCGAAGAAGGCCCGCGCGGCCGCGTCGTCGTCTGTCCGCACGCCGCGCGCCGCGTCACAGGCCGGGCGCCAAAGCCCGGCCATCCCGCCCCGCGCCTGCGCCTCACCCTGGCCGCCGAGCGGCTGGTCCGCCGTCATCAGCCCGAGGGTATGGCAATTCGCCAGGAACGCGGCCAGCGCTCCCGCCAACCTGTCGTCCTGCCAGCCCGGCACCTTTTCGAACGGCGTCGGCACCAGCGCCAGCGTGTGCTCGGCGGCAGGTGGTGGAGGCCGGTTGGCAACCTTCTGGTTCGGCGGGACACACCCGGAAAGCACGATCAGGATAGCGAGCGCCAGCGGCGCCCAGCCCAGGCCACAGCGCATCAAGCGCTGCGCGCGGCCACCAGCCGCCAAGTGGGGTCGGCAAGCGTCAGATTCCGCTCGAACGTCCAGACATCGACAATCTCGGTGATGGCGTCGGTGCCCTGGACCACCCCGCCATCGCGGTCGAGCGTGATGTTGACCTGGTCGGTCACGAACCGCACGGAGATATCCGCAACCGTCCCGCGCAGGTCGGCGGCGTCGATGGTCGCGGCGCGGATTGCCTTGACCTCGGTGCGATGCGTCTCTCCGGCCGCCTCGCGCGCGGTGATGGCCGCGTCGAACGCGGCGTACGTATCGTCCGACAGCAGCGGACGCAGCGTTTCGCGCGTGCCGGCGGCGAACGCATCGACGATCAGCTTGAACGCCGCCTCGGCCCCGTCCAGGAACCGCGTCGGCTGGAACGTGCGGTCCACCGCCTCGATGCGCGCCAGTGCCTGGCCGACCGGGCTGACCGGGTCCGGGATCGGGCGGGAGGGCGCGCGCTCGGCCACGGCGTCGATCGTCGGTCCCTCGGCCGGGACCGGGCGCAACGCCGCACGCGGGTCCACCGGGCGCTCAAATCCCTGCCGGCGGCCGAGCACGCTGCGCAGGCGCAGCACCAGAAACGCGGCAATCATGCCAAACAGTACAAGGTCGATCGGAAACCCGCCGCTCGCACCCATGGGCGCCCTCCATACGGCCCACAAATGGCCGCAATACGCACATAAGCACAGCGGAGCCGGCACACAACAACGGGTATGCCCCGGCCTATGCGTCTCCTATGGTCCCACCGGGCCGGTTGCGCCGCGTAGGCGCCGGGATTAAGCGGTGCGGCATGATCCTGCTCCGGCACGGCCAAAGCGAATTTAATCTCGCGTTCACCGCCACGCGCCGCGATCCGGGGATCGTGGACGCGCCACTCACGCCACTCGGCCAGCAGCAGGCCGCCAAGGCGGCGGAATCGCTGGCGGGGGAAGGCATACGGCGCATCATCGCCTCGCCCTATACCCGCGCGCTGCAAACCGCCGCACCGATCGCAAAGCGCCTCGGCGTGCCGGTGATCGTCAACCCGATCGTGCGGGAGCGCTACGCCTTCTCCTGCGATGTCGGCAGCCCGCGCACCCGACTGGTGCTGTCCTGGCCGGAGCATAGTTTCGCCGCACTCGACGAGGTCTGGTGGCCGCCGATCGAGGAAACGGCGGAGTCCGTCATCACCCGCGCCGCGCTGTTTCGTGCCGAGATGGCGGCGCTGCCCGACTGGTCGGACACGCTGGTGGTCAGCCACTGGGGTTTCATCCTCTGTTTCACCGGCACGTCCGTCGTCAACGGCCAGTGGCTGCGCTGCGATCCGACCGCGCCGGCGCCCGAGCAGATCGTGTGGCGCGTCTAGCGCGCGGGTGATCGGCTTTCGTTGCCACGGCGGCTGTGCTACCCGCCGGCAGCCAAAATGAACGGAGACTTGAATGTCCGAGAGCACCGCCGCCCCGGGCCAGGGCGTGCCGCCGCTGACCGTGAACATCCAGTACGTGAAGGATCTCTCGTTCGAGGTTCCCGGCACGCCGATGGTCTACACGACGCTGAAGGCCCCGCCGCGCGTGGACATCAATCTCGACGTGCAGGTGCGCCGCGTGCAGGAAGGGCAGAGTGTTTTCGAGGTGACGCTCGCGATCCGCGCCGAGGCGCATGAGTCGACCGGCAACGGCAGCGCCGAGGGCGGCGTGCGCGTGTTCCTCGCCGAGCTCGCCTATGCCGGCATCTTCACGGTCGGCAACGTGCCGGAAAACACCGTCGAGCCGCTGCTGCTGGTGGAAAGCCCGCGCATCCTGTTCCCGTTCGCGCGCAACATCCTGGCCGATGTCACCCGCGACGGCGGCTTTCCGCCGGTGCTGTTGCAGCCGATCGACTTCGTCGCGCTGTGGCAGACCCGCCGGGCGCAGGCGCAGGCGACGTCCGGCAGCGCAATCGCCTGACATCAGCCGGCGCTTGATACGATACCGTAACGAAATGGCCGTGCTTCTTCACAGGCTCCGGTCGGGCTTTTTTTGATCGGATGCGAACCCGGGGCGGCGGGAGCGGCGGCCGTGCGGCGGGGCGGGCGGGCGGCCACGATGGGCGCTGCCGGTCCGGCGGCCCGGGTGCTCGGGGTGCGGGGGATGTTTGCTCCGCCGGCTCTGGGGCGGGCGGGGGCCTGGGCGCTCGGGGCCTGGCCGTAATGGCCCCGGAGAGCCACGGAGGCTCCGGCTCTCGGATCGGGGGAGGTTTCGCCGGCTTTGGCGGCGGGGTCCGGCCGTAGGTTTCCGGTGGCTCGTCGGGCCAGGGGGAGTATTCGGGCTCCCGATAGGTGCCATTCTGGACCGCCTCGGCGATCCGGGAGATCGCTTCCAGGATCGGGAGGAGAAATTCCTCGACCGGATCTTGCTCCGGTTGGGTTGCTCTGCCCCGGAACAGACGCCCGGCCAGCCGCCGCCAGAAGCCCTGGCGGAACAGGCCGATCAGGTGGGCGATGACGGGGAGCGGGGTGGGA
>Ga0116226_10002506_pt1 | contig 16018 bp, 15 predicted proteins | sample S1TSphfallax_FD_89692 | JGI IMG/M metagenome (GOLD analysis project Ga0116226, IMG submission 89692) | Host-associated microbial communities from peat moss isolated from Minnesota, USA - S1T2_Fa - Sphagnum fallax MG | ecosystem: Host-associated > Plants > Peat moss > Unclassified | place: USA...
CAAGTCCGTCAGGTTGGCGAAGTGGAAGCTCTCGTGCTTATCCGCCACGCACTCCTCGGGCACGATGGTGCGATAGCCGTGGGACAGGCTGTCGACCGCGGTGGCGCGGATGCAGCCCGATGTGGAGCCGCCAGTGATCACCACCGTATCGACCTTGTGCCACACCAGATAACTGGCGAGCGGGGTTTCGAAGAAGGCGCTCGGCATCCGCTTGGTGAAGATCAGGTCTTTAGCTTCGTCGATCTCGGCGCGGGAGTCGAAGGCGTGGCGCTCCGAGCCGTAGCCGATGTTTTGCAGGCTGTCGGGGGTGTTGGTGCGGGTGCCCCAGACGCCCGCGTCGCCCGCGTCGGGCTTATAGGCGACATGGGTCCAGATCACGGGCATTCCGGCCGCCCGCGCCAGGTTTGAGATGTGGTTGGTGTGGGCGATCTGGTCGGGGTCTGTAACGTAAGCCGACTTGGGGAAGAGGTCGGGGCGGGTATAGGCCTGCTGGAAGTCGACGTTCACAATCGCTAGGCGCTCGCCAAAGCCGAACCGCGCTCGCGCCGGGTTGGCCTTCACCTCTTCGTACATCTGCCTGGCCGTTTTGCCGTCGCACACCATGGTCGGGGCGAGATGAAGCGGCTCGGACATGTGGGCGTCTCCAGGCGGACCTAAATGATCTACTTGTATATCTTTAGGGGCGCCTCTGCGCCCGCGCCAAGGGCTTTATGCGTCGTTGATCCAAGCGCCGTCGGCGCGGCCGCTTTTTTGGGCGCGGAAGTGATAGTGATAGCGGTCGGGGCGGTAATAGACCTCGATAAACTGCACCGGTCGCCGACGCGGCCCGCGCATCACCCGCTCAATCTTCAGCAAAGGTTCGCCGGGCGCGACGCCCAGCCAGGCGGCGATGTCGGCGCTGGCGCCCACCGCGGTGATCCACTGCTCCGCTTCCTGGGCCGGCGCGCCCGCCCGCTCCAACAGGGTCAGCATGGAGGCGGTGGCCAGATCGGCCTTGGGGAATCCGCGGGCGATGTCAGCCGGGATGTAGTTGACGAGGTAAGAGAAGGGCTCGGCGTTCAGCTTTCGCAAGCGCACGGCCCGTTGCACACCCGACGCCGCCTTGATCTCCAACCGCTCCGCCACGCGGGGGCCGGCCGGCTCCTCGGCGACGTCCAGCAGCTCGACCTCGGTTTGCAGCCCCATGCGCTGCAGGCTCTCCAACAAGGTGTCGAAGGAGCTGGCCACCAGCGGCATGACCGCGCCGCCGGCCACCGTGGTGCCGCGTCCGCGCTGACGCTCGACAAGGCCGCGGGCGGCCAGTTCGTTCAGGGCGCGCTTGACGGTGATGCGTGACACGCCGAGCCGCTTGGCCATCTCCTGTTCGCCGTCGAGCAGCGCGCCGACAGGCAACTGGCCAGATACGATCCGCTCGCGCAGCATCAGATAGATCTGGTGGTACAGCGGCGTGGGAAGGTTGTCGTCGACGAGATGGGGCGCAAGGACGTCTTGAGGCGTGGACATGTCGGCCCGATCAAACCCTAAATTATGGCGGAGGCGCCTCGATAAGCTCGACCAGCGCGCCGTCCGGGGTGCGAACGACGGCATGACGCCGCCCGCCGTATATCACGCCTGCGCGCGGATGGGGCGATGTCACAAATGCCGCGGTCACGGCGTCTAGGTTTGGGTGCGTGAGCGTAACAGACGCGATGCCGGGCGCCAGCTGATCTGGCCAGCAAGGTCGCGGCGTCGCCTCGTCTGGGTACTGGTCGAATTCCAGGAAGGTATCGATGTCGTGCCCTGCCGTGGCGATGGCGTGCTTGGTTTCCGGCGGCAGATCAAACGCCTTGGAGATCATGGTGTAGCGGATGGAGACCTCGCCATGCACGTTTAGTCCGACGTGATCGGCGAACCAGGCGCGGGTCGCGCCTAAGTCCGCGCTGGCCAGGACCAGGATGAACGGGCGGTCGATCAGGCTCTGGGCCTGGGCCAGCCGCACGCCCTGGGGCTGGCTGCGAATCTGCGTCAGGTAGACGATTTCGTTATCGGGGCCGAGAACCTGCATGGGGAAGATTTCCGGCATGCCGTCCAGCTCTCGCGGCGGCCCGATAATCTCGAATGGCGAGGCCGCCATCCGCTCTGCCACCGCCAAGGTGTCGGAGACGCAAAGTTCAATCGCCGCCCAGCCAAAGGTGCGCAAAGGCCGATAGTCCGCCGGGGGGGCGCCCTGAACGAAGCGCAGGAAGGCGTCTACGCCCGACGCCGGGCGGCACACCACCATCTCGCGATCAGCGGACGCGGGCGCGCCCCAACTGGCCGCAAGATCGGCATCGACCCGGCCCCGTTCAACGATGGCGTAGTCCATCCACTGGCTATAGCGGGCGGCGGTGGCTTCAGGATCGGCGACGGTCAGCGTAGCCCCGCGCAGCAGGTTCACGCGGGGGCGCCCGCCGCAAGTTCGACCGCCACGTCTTCGCAATAGACGTCGCCCTTGGCCGCCGCCGTGATCGCCTCGCCCTCTTGCTGAACGATGCGTAGCACCCGAGCCAGATATTCTTGGGTCCAAAGACCCCGTTCGGCGGCCTGCGCCCGGGTCGGCGTGAAGGTTTCGATCTCTGAGCGCGCGACGACGCCCTTGGCCTCCAGCAGCCGCTCAAGCGTATCGATCCGCTCGCGCGCCACGGCAAGTTCCTGCACTGCCGCCATGGCGATGGCCAGCACGCGCTCCACCTCGGGGTCTAGGAAATAGGGGCGCTTTCCAGCCGGCTTGCGGCCGGCTTCCTCAAGGGCGAGGCCGATGCTCATCGTTCAGCCCCCACCAGCCGCCAGGCGGCCTTTCGGCCAAAGTCTTCCACCTTGTCGTCCACTGAGGCGGGGAAGATGTCGCGCGCATCGGCGCTGACCTTGTCGTGGATCAGCTTGGCGCCCTCAAAGCCGGCCTCGACCAGTTTGGCGTCCAGATCGATCTCGTGCAGCGTGCTCCAGAACGGCTCGTTGTTATAAAACGCGTCCCAATCGCGCATGGCCTGTTCGAACAGGGGCATGTCGGGCGTGTATTGCGGCTGCTCGACATGCAGCACCACCCCGCCCGGCCGCAGCAGGCGATGGGATTCGGCGAAGATCGCGTGCATCGAGGTCAGAGACAGCTCGTGCAGGAACATGGTGGTCTGGATCCAGTCGAACGACCCATCCGCATACTGCGGCAGGCTCGTCGCATCTGCCTGGACGAAGGTCACGTTATCGATGTTCAGCGCTTTGGCCCGGGCCGCGCCATAACGCAGCATGGGGCCGCCGACATCTAGGGCCACGACCTCGGCGTCGGGGAAGGCCGCGGCGATGGGCAAGGTGTTGTGGCCGAGCGTCGCTCCGATATCCAAGATGCGCTTGGGCCTGAAATCAGGCCGTTCGCGCCGCACCCACTCCACAATCGCTCGCCCCCCGCCATCCGACCAGCGACCCAGTAGGCCGCCCGTTGTGATGAAGAGGCCGACGTCGTAATTGGCGCCCGCGGAAACATCGCCGTCGAACTGCGCCGTGTGATAGCTGCCCGCCATGCAGTGATGATCGACCGCGGACACATAGCGCGGGATGGGCAGGGCAGGGTCTATAGAGAGTGTGCCCGCCTCGGCGGTCAAGGTCTTGGCTTTGGCGGCCAGGGTTTCGGCTTCCCTAAGCGCGATCCAGCGCCCGGCCTGTTGCCGTTGCTCCATCGTCATACGGCGCAGCGCCGACCAGGTCGAAAACATCGGATCGTCGAGCAGGGCTTTACGCACATCGTGACGGCTTTGGGCTGGGCGTCCGGCTTTGGCCGTCCAGGCTTGGCTCGCGCGATTCTCCCAAGCCGTCTTCACAAACGGCGCGACGTTGGTCGCCAAGTGTCGGTTGAGTTGGGCGAGGAAGTTGATCCGCGCCACGTCGTCATGGGTGGTGTGGGGGAACAGGGCATGGCGGCCGACCACGCGAGAATCAGGCAGGCCGTCATAGACCGGCTCGGGGGGAGAGATCGTTGGCTCGCTTGAACCGTCCAAGGTCGCGCTCCTGTCCGTATCGCGACAGACCCAGTCGGCCGCGATTGCTTCAAAAAGATATATACCTATACCATTAGGCGCAACACAGCGTTCTCATACGGAGGGCCGTCATGGCCACGACTCGGATAATCGCCCTGTTCAATTTAAAGCCGGGCGTGAAGGTCGCCGACTATGAGGCCTGGGCGCGGGCGGTCGATCTGCCGACGGTCAATGGTCTACCGTCGATCAAGAAGTTCGAGGTGTTCAAATCCACCGGACTTTTGGGGTCTGAAGCCGCGCCGCCCTACCGCTACATTGAGATTATCGACGTTCGCGACATGGGCCAGTTCGGTGAGGACGTCTCCACGCCGGTCATGCAAGCGGTGGCCAAGGACTTCGGCGGCATGGCCGATGTGACCTTCGTCACGACCAAGAAGATCGGCTGGAAGCGGAAGAAGGCGTAAAAAGCGTATGGGTCAGTTTACGGGCAAGACCGCCGTCGTCACCGGCTCAGGCCGCGCCAAGGGACTAGGCGAAGCTATCGCCCGGCGCCTGGCCGCCGAGGGCGCCGCAGTTGTGATTTCAGACCTTGGCGCTTCCAAGGACGCCGCCACCCCTGGGGCCATGATCGGCGCCAGCGCGGAGATGGAAGCTATCGCCGCAAGTTTGCGCAGCGAGGGCGGCGTGGCCTCGACCTTCGTCTGCGATGTGCGCGACTACGATCAGGTCAAGGCCATGGCCAAGCACGCTGTCGATACGCACGGTAGCCTAGACATCTGGGTCAACAACGCCGGCATCGGCTATATCATGAAGCCCCTGCTTGAGGTGTCGCCCGACGACTGGCGGGCGGTGATCGACGTCAATCTGACGGGCGCCTTTTTCGGCCTGAAGGCGGCGGCCGAGGTGATGGTGGCCCAGGGGCGCGGCGGGCGGATCGTCAACATCGCATCCCAGGCCGCCAAGTCCGGCTTTCCCCACGCCCAGGCCTATACGTCGTCTAAGCATGGCCTGGTGGGGCTCGTCCGCTCGGCGGCGATCGAACTTGGCCCCTATGGGATCACCGTCAACAACGTCTGTCCCAACCATGTGACCACGGGGCTGGGCGCCTGGCAGAACGAATACTTCTCTAAGGTGGTCGGCGCGGCGTCGGTAGAGGACTATCTGGAAAAGATGGCGGCCCGCATTCCCTTGCGCCGGCCTGGGCTGGTCGAAGACACCGCCAATGCTGTGGCCTTCCTCTGCTCGGACCAGGCCAACTACATCACCGCCGAGAGCATGAATGTGTCGGGCGGAGAGGAGCCCCATTGACGCCGGCGAGCGGAGCCGGGGCGGCCGACGCCTTCGTCTATCACGCGCTCGGCCTGCAATGGGCGGATATCGCCGCGTCCGACCGGCAGGCGGCGAAGACCTTCCTGCACGATACGTTGTGTGTTGGGGTGGCGGGCGCGGCCGCCCCCTATGCGGATGCGGTGTTCGCGGTCGCTTCAGCTTGGGGCAAGGGCGATGAGGCCTCGATCCTGGGGCGGCCGGGTGTACGCCTGCCTGCGCCATCGGCCGCCTTCGTCAACGCCTTCCAGATCCACTGCCAGGAGTTCGACTGCGTCCACGAGCCGGCGGTGCTACACCCGATGGCCACCGTGGTTGCGGCGCTGCGCGCCGAGACGGAGCGGAGCGGCCCCTACGATGGCGAGCGCTTCCTGACGGCCATGATCGTCGGCGTGGATATCGCCGTGGCGCTTGGTCTGGCCGCAACGACGCCTTTGAAGTTTTTTCGCCCCGCCACGGCGGGCGCCTTCGGCTCCGTCGCCGCCCTGGCGCGTCTGCGCGGCCTGGATCGGCGCACCACGCTGGACGCGTTTGGCTATGCCCTGGCTTTCGGCTCGGGCACCATGCAGGCTCACGTCGAGGGCAAGCCGACCCTGCCGGTCCAGGTGGCTAATGCAGCGAGGGCGGCGCTGGTCGCCGTCGATCTCGCCGCCGCCGGCTTACCTGGGCCGCAACAGTCTATCGACGGACCGTTCGGCTATCTCAATGTCTTTGAGACCGCCCATGATTTGAAACCGGTCCTGGGCGCCCTGGCCGGGGTCCGGCGTATCAGCGAGGTCAGCTGGAAGCCATTTCCAACAGGCCGCGCCGCCCAGGGCGGGCTGGTCGCCATCGGCCAGCTGCTGCAGTCCGGACGGGTGACGGCGCAAGCGCTTGAAAGCCTTGAGTTTTACGCGCCACCGCTGATCAAACGCCTGGTCGGTCGGCCGGCGAAGGCGGGGATGGATGTCCCCTATGCGCGCCTTTGCCTACCTTGGCTGGGGGCGGTGGCCCTAACCTATGGCGAGGTGGGCTTGGGCGACTTTACGCCTGAGCGTATGGCCGATCCGAATATCTTGGCCCTGGCGCAAAGGATCGCCGTTATCGACGACGGCTCCGCCAACCCCGCCGCTTTTACGCCCCTGCGCGCGGTCGCGCGAACCCTCGCGGGCGAAAGCGTAGAGGTCCAAATTGACGCCATGCTGGGCTCGCCGACCAACCCGCTCACCCCCGAGCAGCACAACGCCAAGGCGCTGCGCTGTTTGACCTTTGGGGGGCTTAAGGCGGTTCACGCCGGCTTGGCGCGGGCCATCTCTACCCTGGACCAGACGAGCGACGCCGCCAAAGCGCTCGACCTGGAGGCGCCCGCCATGCGGACGCCCTTGGCTGACTAACGGCGGCGCCCGCCGCGTTCGGCGATGTTGCGCGCCGATATCAGAGGATGTGAGTGAATGAAGGCCTATCAGATCGGCGACCAACAGGGCGTGTCGTCCCTCACCTGGGTTGAAAAGCCTGAGCCCAAATGCGGACCGGGCCAGGCCCTCGTTCAAGTCGCCTATGTCGGCCTCAATCACCGCGACCTGAAGATCGTGTCGGGCGAGTACGGTCCCCGCCGGCCTGTTGATCGCACGCCTGGATCTGATGGTGTTGGGCGGGTGGTCGCGGTGGGCGACGGCGTCACCCAGGTCAAGGTCGGTGATCGGGTGACCTGCGGCCACTTCGTGACCTGGCTCGATGGGGCGTTTTCGCCTGCCGTGTTTGGCGTCGATCTGGGCGTCTCCATCGACGGCTGGCTAGCCGAAAAGGTGTTGATCCCCGCCGCGGCCCTGGTGAAGGCGCCCGAGGCGTTGAGCGACCTATCGGCGGCGCCCTTACCGTCTGCAGGCCTTACGGCCTGGAACGCCCTAGTCGAGGTCGGTCATGTGAAGGCGGGCGATCTAGTGTTGGCGCTGGGCACCGGCGGCGTGTCTATTTTTGCGCTGCAGATCGCCAAGATGAGCGGCGCCAAGGTGGCGATCACGTCGTCGAGCGATGGAAAGCTGGCCATCGCTCGCGCGCTTGGGGCCGATTACACGGTGAACTATGCGACGCGTCCGGACTGGGCGGCGGCTCTCGCCGAAGCGACGGGCGGTCGAGGCGCCGACATTGTGGTCGAGACGGGCGGCGCCACCACGCTCAGCCAGTCCATCGTCGCCGCCGCCCCCAATGGCCGCATCGTCATGATCGGCTCGCTGTCGGGCGGATTTGCGGCCGATCTGCCGAACCTCGCCAGCATGATCGGCAAGAACCTGATCCTGAAAGGCATCGCGGCGGGCAGCCGGCGCATGCTGGACGACTTTATCAAGGCCGCCGAAGCTGCCGCCCTAGAGCCCCGCATCGACCGTACCTTCGGGTTTGCGGAGGCCGGGGACGCCTACGCTTACCTGAAGGGCGGCGGGCACCTGGGTAAGGTGATGATCAAGGTGGATGCTGAGGCGGCTTAGGACGCGATATTGTACAGAGGGGCGTGCTTCGACACGCCCCTCACCCACAGCGCCTCAGGTCTTCGGGCAGGTGTTATCCGTCCAGGTCCGCCAGTCCCGCGTGATGAAGACCTCGTCGATCAGGGTGCGCTGGAAGCACTTGTCCTTCTTGAACCACTGCCACGTCCGGGCGCGGTGTTTGCGGTCGGCGGAGACTTGGATCATTTCGTAGAGGTAGAGGTCAGGCTCTCCCTTGCGGGTCCAATTCAGGCAGGTGGAGCGATCATAGTCGTCGGGCTTCATGGCGGCGGCCCAGCCTGTGATCAGATCGTTATCCCACCAGATCCGGCCGTTCTCGTACCAGGCGGGAAAATCCCGCACTTCCATACGGCCGTCCTCCCAGAAGTACTGATTTGTCTGGTGATAACCAAACTTACCGTCATCGACGATACGGCAGAACAGACGGGATCGATGCTGGTCCGTGAGTAGGCCCGTCTCGGCGTCGTAATAGCGATACCAGCCTTCCCAAACACCTTCATTGCTGGCCAAGAGCGGCATCGCCGCGCGCAGGGATTGTGAGGGGGCCTCTGACATGGACCGTGTCCTTTCAGTTAAGGAAAATGCTTCGCTGAGGGATCGAGATTGACCACCACCTTGCCCATGGACTGGCCGGACAGCAGGCGCTCGACCGCGTCATACACCTGGGCTAAGCCTTCGAACGTCTGATCATCGAACACGACTTGGAGTTTGCCGGTCTGATAGAGATCAAACAGTTCCGCTCGGGCGCTGGGCCAGCGCTCCGTCAGCAAGCCGTTCATGAAGCCGCGGATCGAGGCGCCCTTGTAATAGAGCTTGTGGACCACGCGCGGTGCTGTGACGATTTCGGGTCGCCCCTCCAGGTCCTGGGCGGCGCCGGCGGCGACCAGTCGGCCATGGACCGCCAGGTTGTCGAGAAAGGCGTCGAAGACGCCGCCGCCGACCGTGTCTATCGCGACGTCCAACCGATTGGGGAAGGCGGCCTCAAGCGCGGCGCCAATATCTTCGGCCCGGTAGTCGATGACGTGGTCTGCGCCCAAGGATCGTACAAAGGCGGCCTTTCGCGCGCCCCCACATACGGCGATCACGGTACAGCCCCTGAGCTTGGCGAGTTGCACCAGAAGGTGTCCTAATCCGCCAGCCGCTGCGGAGATCGCTACGACGTCGCCCGCCTTGGCCTCGCCAATGTTGAGAGCCAAGAGCGCCGAGACGCCGGTTGAGGCCAAGGCCAGCCATTCGCGCTCCGGCCCCGGCGTCTTCACGAAGGCGTCCGCGCCGGCGATATTGAGTTCGCGGTATCCGCCGCGAAATCGGGTCGTCACCGCCGCATCGCCGACAGCGAAACCGGTCACGCCCTCGCCTACGGCCTCGACCACGCCGATAGCCTCGACGCCGGTCAGGGTCGGCGGCGCGATCTTCACATAATCGACCGCATCACGCGCGATCTGGGTGTCGAAGATGGCGTTCACACCGCACCAGGCGTTGCGCACGCGAATCTCGCCCGGTCCGGGTTCGTTTAGGGGCAGGACGACAATATCCGCAGCCGCCTTGAACGAGCTTGCGAACCGCTCCAGCCGGATGGCGCGATAGGCGCTCACGCTGGCCGGGTTGGGGTCGCGGACAATCCAAGGCCGCCTGGGTTTAGCGCCGCGGTTGGGTCCAAGGTCGCCTTCACCGCTTCGATCAGCGACCAGGCCGCCTCGTCACGGCTCTCGCGGTAGGGGTAGGCCCGGCCAATCTGGAAGTGGCCGCAGCCAAAGGCGGTGCAGAGCTCAATCACCCGTCGCCGCGCCTCCGCCACCACGGCCGTCGCCGCCGCGTTTTGCGGAAGGGTGGGAAGGCGCGCCAGATGTTGCGGCTCTACCGTGGCGTCGATCAAGGCGTGGCGCGCCTCGGGCCAGTAGAACACCGGCTCAAGCACGATGGCGTTGGTCGACATGGCCGTGAACAGGTAACCCGTATAGATGCCATACTTGTCGAACTCAGGCGCCATCTCGCTGAACAAGCCTTGTACCGCGGCGAACAGGGCGGGCGCTTGGCTGAGCGACACGACGCCGTGGACCGGCGCCCAGCGCTCGCCTTCGGGGCAGAGGATGCTGTTCAGGGGCGGGAAGGGGTTGGCTCGGATCACCTTGGCGATGGTGTTTTCGATCTCACGGCCGCCATGGGCCGCGGCGATGGCGCGAGCGGCGTCCAGATCTTCGGCGACGCCGGTTTTGGAGCGTCCTTCTGAGATCAGATGGACCGAATACTCCTCGGCCTCGATGTAATCCCGGCCGCCCATGGCGATCTTCGCGGCGCTGAAGAGGCCGCTGACCAGATTCTTATCTTTGGCGATGACTGAGCCTAGCGTCTTCACATCCGCCGCGAGTGAGGCGCGCTTCATACGCACCTTGGTCAGACCGGGATCAAAGGCGCACATTTCGCTGGAGAGGTTGGCGCGAGAGAACTCGGCAATGGCGGCCAGAAGCGCCTCGCCGGTCTGAAATGCGAAGGACACATACCCCTCATGCGCCGGGCGGCGCATCAGGCGCAGGGTGATCTGCGCCTTGATCCCAAATGCACCCGCGTCGCCGCAGAACAGGCCCGTTAGATCGGGTCCATAATGACGGTAGAAGGGTGTCTCACCATCTGCGCCTCGGGCGCCGGTCCGCAACAGGCGGCCGTCCGACAAGACGACGGTCAGGGCCACGACGCTCTCGCTGGAGGTGCCGTATTGGCTGGCGCCGAACATGGCGTTTAATTGCGATAGGCCGCCGCCGATTGTGGAGGTCAGGCCCGACATCGGACCCCAGAACGGCGTTCTGAGCCCTAAGGGCGATAGCGCCGCATCCAGCGCCGCCCAGGTGCATCCCGGCTCGACCGTCACGGTCATGTCGTCTTCACTGATCCGCAGGACGCGGTTCATGCGCGACATGTCCAAAGACACCGTCTTGCTGGTGGTGGGGATATAGGCGCTGGTATAGCTCATACCGCCGCCCCGCGGCGCGATGACGAACCCGGCGGCGGAGACAGCGGCGGCGACGCGGGCCAGTTCATCGACACTGCCCGGAGCGACGACGATCTCCACCGTCTCCTTCGCGACGCTCCACACATCTTGGCTATGCAGCCGCCGTTGGTCGAGATCGACGCTGACGCCGGCAGGCCCCACGATCTGGACTAGCACCGCGGTTAAAGTGTCGCGCGCTTGCCCATCAGCGGCGCCCCCGTCGATAGTCTCTAGGGGACGCTGAAGCTCTGTTGTGTCTGCTGTCGCCATCACACACCTCTCAAAACCGATCACTGGATCGGCAAGGTTGGATATAGCGCACGCGACCGCTGCCGCTACGTCGGGGCGCCGGAGCTATCCGAATAGCGGACGTATACCGGCCAAGCCTTGCTGTTGACTATGTCAGCGTCGTCCATGGATAGTGATTGAGTAAGGATGCCTCATATGCGCGCCTCAAGCTACGGTGAGTTCAAGGCCGGCTGGCCGGTCGTCCTGTCCTCAATGCTGGGGATCGGCTTAGGGCTGTCTCCGCTGCCGTTTTATACCACCGGTATCCTGGCGCCTTTCCTGATGAAGAGCTTCGGCTGGACGATCGGCCAGATCATGGCCGGCATCACGGTGACGACCGCTGTTGTGGTGTTCGCCGGCCCCCTCGTCGGATTTCTGGCCATTCGCTTCGGCGCGCGGCGTGTCGCCCTGACCTCGCTCGCCTTGTTCGCTTTGTGCTTTATGGGCCTCGCCTTCTCCAACGGGTCGTTGCCGCTGTACTACGCGACCTGGGCTATGGTCGCGCTCTTGGGCGCCGGCACCCTGCCCATGACCTGGACGGTCGCGGTGAACCAGCGCTTCGAACGGCGCAAGGGCTTTGCGCTGGGCATTACGCTGATGGGGACGGGCGTGTTCGGCTTTGTCTCCAAGCCGCTGGTGGCCTGGATGATCCACGTGGCGACCTGGCGCGGCGCCTATATTGGGATCGGCCTGTTGCCGCTTCTGATCGCCTTTCCTGTCGGGCTGTTCCTATTTTTCGAGAAGCGGCCAGAACCCGGCGCGGCCGCGGTTACTCAGCCTGTCGAAGGCCTGACGTTTGGCCAGACCGTCAAGCAATGGCGGTTCTGGCTGATCGCCGGGCTGCTCGTCCCCATATCTTTTGCGCTGGCGGGTCCGATCCCCAACATGGAGAACATCCTCAAGACCGCCGGCTTTAGCGGAACCCGCATCATTCAGCTCACGTCCCTGATTGGTCTATCTGCGCTGTCGGGACGGCTGGTCGGAGGCTGGTTGTTGGACCGCTTCTGGGCGCCGGCGGTGGCGGTGGTGATCCTGGCCTCGCCCGGAATTTCCTGCTTCCTGCTGGCCCAGGCCACTCTGTCGGCCCCTGCTGCTATGCTGTCGATCATGCTGATCGGCTTTGCGGTCGGTGTGGAATACGACCTCGTCGCCTTTCTCATCGCGCGGTATTTCGGCATGCGAAGCTACACCGCCATCTACGGTGTTTTGTACGTCTTCTTCTCGATTGGCGCCGGCGTGGGGCCGCTGGTGTTTGGCTGGAGCTTCGACCGGACGGGCTCGTACCGTTTGATCCTGGAAGTGGCCTTCTGTGTGCTGATCGCCAGCGGCTTGTCGCTCCTGACGCTCGGGCGTTACCGCTATAAGCGTCAGCCCGATATTCCCTTCCTGGCGGCCGCAGCGCCGGCCACCCTGCCTAACGTGGTCGCGGCGCAAAGCCCCATAGCGGGCAGATAGCCCCAGAAGGACGGCCCCGATACGCCCCGCGCCGAACCTCCGCCGGCATAGAGGTTGGGCAGGGCGGAGCCATCCGGGCGCGTAACCCTGGCCTGGCTATCGATCTGTAAGCCGCCTTGGGTGTGATAGATGGCGCCCCGCACCTTCAGCGCTCGGTACGGCGCGGACGGCGGTGCGTCCGTGCCCCACACTCGCCCCGTCGCATCCGCTTGACCGCTCGCGAAGGCTTTGCGCGCGTCGTCCATGGCGGCGGTCAGGGCTGACGCCTCGACGCCCATGGCTAGGGCGAGGGCGTCTAAAGTGTCGCCGGTCTTTGCGGCGTTCAGCGCCATAAGCTGTTGGGTTTCGGGGATGTAGGCGCAGCGCGCCTCTATGGCCGCATCGAATACCACCCACGCCCCGCCGCCCGGCTGGGCCAGCACGGGGTGGACGACGCCCGCAATATCCTCCGCCTCATTCACAAAGCGCTGGCCCTGGAGATTGACCATCAGGCCGCCCTCCACGATCACACCGGGCGGCACGCTGATGCCTTGCGGGTCGGTTAGCATGCCGTAGCCCTGGTAAGAGCCCATGTCGGCCACCGCCGCCCCAAGGCGCTGGCCGAGTGTCATGGCGTCGCCAGAGGCGCCCTCGTGGCCGTTGTACCAGGCGCTGGAGGCCTCCGGCATATGGCCGGCCACCATCTCATGGTTGGCGGCGAAGCCCCCCATGGCCAGGATCAGCGCCTGGCAGCCGATCCGCTCCCGCGCGCCGCCCGGCCGCTCGATCTCCACCCCCAGCACACGCCCTGCGTCATCGGCGATCAGCTCCGCGACCTTGGCGCCTAAGACCACGTCCACGCCGGCCGCATCGATCCGGGCGTGCAGGGCTTGGAGCAGGTCGCCGCCGCCGTGCCCAAGCCATCCGTGGACGCGCAACCGGGTGTGGCCATAGGCCGGGCGAAACCGCACGTCCAAGGCGTAAGGCAGGTCATGGCGCTCGGTCAGCCAGTCGATGCAGGGCCCCGCCTGGTCGGCGATCAGCCGGGCCAAGGCGTGATCGGTCTGGCCTTTGGTCTTGGCGATGATGTCGGCGAAGAAGATATCGGCGGTATCCTCGACACCTGCGTCTGCTTGCGCCTTCGTGCCCGCGGCGCAGATCAACCCTTGCGACATCGATGTCGTGCCGCGCGGGCTCAAGTCCTGTTCCAGAAGCAGCACCTCGGCGCCGGCGTCGCGGGCGGCGAGCGCGGCGACAGCGCCACACGCGCCCCCGCCGGCGATCACCACAGGAACGGTGAAGTCGAAGTCCAAGTCAGTCGTCATGGGTCGGAAAACTCTGGAGCTCGCTTGGCCCTGAACGCCGCCAGCCCCTCGGCGAAGTCAGCCCCTGTGGCCGCGTCGGCGAACCAGCCTCGCGTTTCGTCTGTATCTTCAACGGCCCCGTCGAGAACCCGGCCGACCGTGGCTTTCGCCCTGCGGATCGACGAGGGCGACAGGGCGCAAAGCCCAGCGACCCGCGCCGCCGCCGCCGCCTCTAGCGCCTCAATGGTGTGCATTTCATCAATCAGGCCCAGGGCCAGCGCCTCTGGCGCCGACCGCAGCTCAGCCGTGAAGAGCATGGCCTTGGCCGCCGATGCGCCGACCGCCTGCACTAGGCGACGGGTGTCCGCCAGGCTGTAGATCAGGCCGAGCTTGGCGGGCGGCGCACCGAGCCGCGCGCTTGCTGTGGCGATGCGCAGGTCGCAAGCCAGCGCGACTGCGAGCCCGGCGCCGATGCAGTAGCCCTCGATCACCGCGACCACCGGACAGTCGAAGGCGGCTAAGGCGCCGGTGGCCGTTTCAAGCAGGCGCCCATAGGCGAGCGCGCTGGCGTGGTCGGCGAACACCTCGTCAAACTCGCTGATATCGGCGCCTGAGGCGAAATGGCCGCCGGCGCCCCGCACGACTAGGGCGCGCACATCGCGGCGCCGCTTCAAGTCAGACAGAAGCTGTGGCAAGTCGCGCCACATGGCGACGTTGAGGGCGTTGCGGGCTTGCGGCCTGTTGAGGACAACGGTCGCTATACGTCCGCCAATCTCAAGCTGAAGCGCGCCGCCGGCGTAGTCTGTCACGGGGCGGACCGATAGGGCTGGGTGCGGGCGAAGTGCTCAGCGATGTCGAGCCGCGTGGCGATCCAGACGTCGTCCTTAGCCGCGACATAGTCCAGGAATCGCGCAAAGGCGGCGGCCCGTCCGGGTCGACCGATAATCCTGAGATGGACGCCGAGGGACATCATTCGTGGCGTTCGGGCTCCTTCTTCATACAGAAGATCGAACGTATCGATGGCGTAGTCCAGCCAGTCGCGCGCGGTTAGGCCCGGATGGGGCCACATCTTCATATCATTGGTATCGAGCTGGTAGGGCAGCACCACGATCGGCTTATCCGCAGGCGCATCCCAGAAGGGGACCTCGTCGGAGAAGTCATCCATGTGATAGGCGAAGCCTTCTTCGGCCAGCAGAGCGCGGGTGTTGTCGGTCGAGAAATAGCGGCTGAGCCAGCCCTTCGGCCGTTGCCCGGTCGTTGCTTCGATGGACTCCACGCTCTTCTGGATAAAGGCCCGCTCCTGGTCCACCGTCATGCGATGTTGGAATTGCCAGCGATAACCGTGGCTGCAGGCCTCGTGGCCGCCAGCCGTGATCGCCTTTGCCAAGTCCGGCGCGTTCTCCAGTGCCAGGCCGCAAACCGTCCAGGTCGAGGCCATCTTATGGCGGTCGAGGAGCGCGAGAACGCGCGGCGCCCCCACATTGATGCCGAACTGATAGTTGCTCTCGTTGGCGTGGTTGCGGATGGCGTCCTTGACGAACATGCCAAGCTCGTCGACCGCCTCCATGCCGCTGTCGCCCCGCGAGACTGAGCGCTCCGAACCCTCCTCGACATTGACGACAATGGAGAGCGCGACCCGCTCGCCCTTCGGCCAGGTGACGGATCGGACGTAGGTGGGGTGGGTCATGGGGTTGGCGCCGCCAGGTCGCCTGCGACCAGGATGCGGCCGGTTTCGGGATCGGGCGTCGCTTGGGGCGTGGGCACGTCGAAGCCGCGCTTGACCGCCGGGCGCTCGCCGATCTCATTCAGCCAGCGGCTGAGGTGGGGCAGATCGTCGATGGGGACGCCCGCCCAATCGTGCTGCATCACCCAGGGCCAGGCGGCCATGTCGGCGATGGAATAGTCGCCGGCGAGATAGGCGTGGTCGGCCAAACGATCGTTCATCACCCCGAACAGCCGCCGTGTCTCATCCTGATAGCGCTTGATCACCGACGGCAGCTTTTCCGGGAAGTAACGATTGAAAACATTGGCCTGGCCATGCATCGGGCCTAAGCCCCCCATCTGCCACATCAGCCACTGGATCACGACCGAACGGGCCTTGGTCTCGCTCGGTAAGAACCGGCCACACTTCTCCGCCAAATAGAGCAGGATGGCGCCGGATTCGAACACCGCGAAATCCCCGGCCTCCCGGTCTACGATCGCGGGAATCCGCCC
>Ga0116226_10002507_pt1 | contig 16013 bp, 13 predicted proteins | sample S1TSphfallax_FD_89692 | JGI IMG/M metagenome (GOLD analysis project Ga0116226, IMG submission 89692) | Host-associated microbial communities from peat moss isolated from Minnesota, USA - S1T2_Fa - Sphagnum fallax MG | ecosystem: Host-associated > Plants > Peat moss > Unclassified | place: USA...
AAGAGGAGAAAGAGGACCGACTGGCGCAAAAGGTGATACAGGACCCACAGGAGCAAGAGGAGCAAGAGGACCGACTGGCGCAAAAGGTGATACAGGACCCACAGGAGCAAGAGGACCGACGGGCCCTGCACAGTTCATTTGCTATGGATCATGGAATAGCACTTTAGAACAAACGGCTTATCCTGGCCATTATGTGGAGTTTGAAAACACAGCAGGACTTTCAGGAAACGGATGCATTGAATCACACACCACTTCTGTCCAGGCATGTGATTCAGAAGAGGATAATGTTAAAGAAGGTACAGTCTTTACGATTTTAAAATCTGGAGCTTACCTGCTTACATATTCTGCTTCATTTGGGAACGACGCCGGTCGCTTAGTTTTGGGAGTCACTAGGAAAGTACATCCGATCGAGCATAAATTTCAACTAGCAGGCTCTAAATTGTTTGCGGGAGAGGCTCGAACGACGGAAACCCTTACAACAGTAGCTCACTTCCAAAAAGGAGACCAGGTATACCTATTGAATAATGATTGTTGCCGTTGCGAAGCAGGTTCGACTAGCGTTTTGTTACAAAGTGAAGGTCAGGCTCTTTGTGATGCACAGAATAATTTTGAGCATAATTGCCCCCTCATTAATTGTGCAAAAGGCGAGTCTCATTATGGCGTAGTTGGCTCGATCACCTTCCTGTATTTGGGAGATGTAATCTTTCCTGAATAGTAGAATGGGAGGAACAAACTCTGTTTGCTACTGTTTTGCTTTTGTCTACGCTTACACAAAAGCAAAAGATGATGTCACAGACTTACCAACGAGAATCTAAGCAAAATTCCCTATCGCATTAATTTGGAGAGCGAGAGATTGAGTGAAATAGAAAGTGTAGATGAAAATTTTTTAAGAGCAGGAGAATTAACGCGATGTACGAGTTTTTTTTGAGGAAAAAGGTGCGCTACCACCTGCAAAATTAAGTTGAAAAATGACATGTCTGTCTGCAACCTGTTGTTGAATAAAAAACATCATAGGAGATTCAGACATGTCAATCGAAGATTTTATCATAACCATTTTTTGTTTAATAGACGATGAAGCAAAAAAAATGCTTAGAGGGAGAAAATGACGCCAAAGGGGCCGAGCTCCGAAATTAATGGAAAAGATTGTAATAAAATCATTTGGCAATATTTTAAGCAGCATTGGTCACATTTTTTCTCCGTAATTTTGTTACGCAAGCAGCTAACTTACAGGTGGTTAAATATTTGCTTCAAAATAGGCTGGTCTTCAACTCAATGCCTTTAGTGGTCCTCTCCATATAACAGATGGTCTGCCCACATCTATCTGTAAGTTTACAAGGGCTCACTTTAGCAAAATCTTTAGACGAGCGTTATTATAGCGTCGTTGCTCACATCTCCTTTCTCTATTTGGGAGCTGGAGGGGCCGACTTTTCTGAATATATAGAATGCGAATGAGATAGGATACTGAAAACAGGAGCAAACCCTATTTGCTCCTGTTTTGCTTTTATCTCCGCTCTCTATGATGATTTCACAGGCTCAACACCGAGGATCTAGGCAATATTGTCTATCGCATCAATTTGGAGAGGGAGAGATTGAGTGAATTGGCGTTATTGGGGGGATTAGTCATTGGCATCACCCTCGGCCTATTAGGGGCAGGGGGATCAATTCTCACGCTTCCGGTACTCATTTTTTTCTTGCGTCGAGCTGAAAAGGAAGCGATGGCCGAGTCCCTGGCGATTGTGGGGTTCATCGCTCTCTTCGGAGCAATCCCCTATGCCCTACGTGCCCAAGTCCACTGGAAGAGCGTCCTCTTCTTTGGATTGCCGGGAATGTTGGGAGCGTCTGCCGGCGCATTCTATTCCCATGAAATCAGTGCTTCGGCACAGCTGACCCTTTTCGCCTTAACGATCGTCCCTGCGGCCATCGCAATGCTAGTGGGTTCTTCTTCATTTGAAGGACTCCATCCTTCTCCTCAAGCAATATGGGTTATCCTTTTAGAGGCATTTCTTTTAGGATGTCTGACAGGTTTGATTGGAGTGGGCGGAGGATTTTTACTTGTTCCCGCCCTTGTGATGTTCAGCCACTTACCTCTCTCTCCTGCCATTGGGACAAGCTTGGCCATCATTGCCATGAATGCGTTAACCGGATTTAGCCAACAACTCTTTTTTTTACATACTTGGCAAATTTCTATTGATTGGAAGATCATCTCGACGATTTCGGCGATAGGAACAGCGGGGAGTTTAATAGGGAGCGTGATCGGTAAAAACATGTCCCCATATGCCTTAAGGAAGGCATTTGGTTTGGGTTTATTAGCGATGGGAGGTTATATCTTGTTGACTCGGTTTTGCATATACCCATTCCACTTCAAGAGTTGAATAGTGGGAGAGAGACTTTTAATCGCGTAAAGCATTCCACGCATGCTCGATCATCCGTTCAAGAGAATAACGGGGAGACCAATCGAGTTCTTTCTTGGCTTTATTCGCATTTGCCACGAGGATGGGAGGGTCTCCTAAGCGCCGTTCTTGTTCATGGACATTCGCGTATCGCTTTCCCGTCACTTTTTCCACCGCTGCAATGACTTGCCGCACGCTGAACCCTTGCCCGTTCCCTAAATTATAATAACTTGACGGAGCTCCACTCAGAAGTTGCTTCATCGCGATGATGTGCGCAGAGGCAAGATCATCCACATGAATGTAATCGCGTATGCAGGTTCCATCGGGCGTAGGATAATCGTTTCCATAAATGGCTACCCTCGCCTCCCTTTGTTTTAAGCTATTGAGAAGAGTAGGAATGAGGTTTGGATCGTAGGTTTTTGTCGACTTAATTTTTCCCTCAGGATCGCCTCCAGCAGCATTGAAATAGCGTAAACTTGAAAAACGAAAGGGAGTGCTTTGACTCAACTCTTGAAGGATATTTTCCACCATCCACTTAGATCGTCCATAGGGATTAATGGGATCACAGGGATGACCTTCGCTGATTGATTCTTCTTTGGGGAGACCATAGATAGCTGCAGAGGAAGAAAAAACGCACGCATTGACTTGATGCCGTCGCATTGTTGATAATAAGTGCAGAGTGTTCCCAACATTATTTTGATAGTATTTTAAAGGGTCTTTGACCGACTCACCGACATCCTTAAATGCGGCAAAGTGCATCACGGCTTCAATGTGATATTGGGTAAATATCTGGTCGAGGAGGAGAGTGTCGCCCATGTCTCCTTGAATGAAGAGCCCATGTCGAACAGCTTCCGGGGAACCCTGACTTAAATTATCTAATACAAGGGTTGGATAGCCTTGGCGGTATAGGGCCTCATTCACATGAGAACCGATGAATCCCGCTCCACCCACAACTAAAACATATGTTCCGTTCATCAGCCTTTTCCGAATAGCCTGATAAGGAAAAACAGCCTAACATGTCCCATCAATAAAGGTCAATGCGATGATTGAAGATTTTTCTTGAGCCCCTGCAGTCTTTTATTGCGTTAAAATAACAAATCGGTTAAAATTCATCCTTCTTGGAGAAGGATAGTTATTAACCTAGTTTATAATTTTTCCGAGATAGGTTATTCGTTTCTTGAATATTAAACTTTAATTTAAAGGTCTCCATGAATCCCATTTTCAGCTTTGCCAACTCTCTTTCTCAAGGTTATTCTCTATGTTTTAGGGAACAAGTACTCGTTGGACTCACTCAGCGACAGAGGCTAATATCAACGATCGTTTCAACTGCTGCCGCCATATTCGCTGTTGCTGCCGCCTTATTCGCTGTTTGTTTCGTTGTTTTAAATTTAAATGCCTTTTATCGTGCCGCTTTGCCATTGTCTCCGTCAGTCTCTCCCTCCTCATTGAAGCGAGTTTCACCCCCTATTGCCATGTCAATTTCACCCCCTGTTATCGTGCCAGGGAAATTTCAAAACGCTCCGATCCGTGTCTCTCCTACACCTATATTTGGTTATCAAGGCGCAAACGGTGTGGAGTCTGATGCGACGTCTCAACATTCTGACCTGTTATCAATCGAAGAGAAGATGCGTTTGATTTTTGAATCCTTAGAGGAGCAGGAGATAAGGCTAAAGACGCTGCAAAGTGCTACAATACAAGCGAGCGATATCCACGCAGGGATTTTTGAGGAGATCACGGAAGAAGTCGAAAAAACTCGTGATCAGTTACATGAAGTCTTAAAAGAATATCTAGGGATATTTTCAAGCTATTTGAAAGGTGAATTTGCGAATTCAAATCAGGGCCTTAGAAATAGATCAAATAGTGAAATTTTTGAACATATTATCGCCTTTTCCGCTTTTCTAGAGAAGAATTCCGATCATGAGGATTTCATTTACCAGTCCTTAACAATGATTGATCTGTTCCTAACCGAAGCCTTTTTCAATTCAGGGAGCGGAAGAGGGCTTTGTTTGAGAGAAAATATTAAGCTCGATTTAATCGTGCTGCATGAGTTTTTTCCCATTGTTGAGAAGTATTTTAACGTTATTCAACAGAAAGACCCTCAGCTAGCCCTCAACCTAAAGGTGAAGCTTGCCAATCTTCCCTTAGCTCATATCACAGAGCGTCACCAAAAGTTTCCCAATGTTTATTTAACCGAGAAAGATCAATTAACTCTTTTAGTCGATCATTTTCAGCAGCAAGAAGACCATCATCTTAAAGCTTTAATCGACCAGCTTTCATTCAAGCAAAACTTCACAGAATTAGACCTTCATAGACTCTCTAAAATGGTTGTCACAGAAGATAGTCATTTAAGGGAAGAGAATCAGTCTAAGCTTCGGTTAGCTCTTCGAAATCAAATGGGAGCAAGCGTTCCAGCGAATTGGGATAGCTCTAAAACAGTGGAAGGATCTTTAAGAGCCTTTTATCTTAGAGGCTTATTCTCCCATTTTTACAGTCCTATTTCTATGTATGGTTTTACTCATGAGATAAATAACCACTCAGGTATTCTCAGTCTTCACCGAGCTAGCAAGGCAAGAGTCTTCTTTGATCGCCAAACGACATTGCCCGAAGATCAAATTCAGATTCCTCGATGGTATCATGCGACTGATTACTCAAATCTCGATCCGATTATTACTTCTGGCAAAATTGAGGTTCGGCATAAGCAGGCGTTCAATGGAGCTTGGGTTTCTGATCAAATCGAGCAATCGATGGGGGGAATGAATCCTTCAGCGCTGGTGTTCAATTCTCGAATCACAAAAATTGATCCAGATGTCTTCATTGGTTTTGAACAAAATAGAGAACGATGGAGAGGCTCTCAACATCCCATTCCTTTGGCTGGGTCGAATACTGTTTCTAACTTGTTGATTGTGGGTGTCTATAAAGACTTCCAAAAAATCAGCAATCAAAACCATAAAAAAGATGTTCGTAAAAAGTTACAAAAGGAAAACTTAGGTCATGTGACTGTCGTTTCCGTGGATCAAATTGATTATGTTCAAAAAGAATTCATGAAGATTCTCGGTAATCCCAATCTGAATGAGAAGTGGTGGGGGAAAGCAGATACAAGGCTATTAGAACGACCCTTTGCTCCTGGTATAAATGTTGGGTGAGGGATCTTATCGCTCTTATCACCCTTTCAGTTTAAGAGTTGGGATGGGTTTATATGACTCCCGAAGCAAAATTATTTAGAGGGTAGAGAGGGTCAATCACTCGCCCTCGCCCCTTAGAACCCACCGTGCCCGATTAAGGCAGAAGATGTTTTCCGTATGTCTCTTTATTCTATACCCCCACAGCCTTCTTTCCGTCTAGCTCATGGAAGCATTCTTTCAAAGACTCTTGGTTGAAGTGATGCATTAAGCTTTCAAAACTTCTTCTTGAGTCCCCTTTAGAGAGTAAGGTTATCCTGTCCAATTTTGTTTTTGTTATTGATTGGGTCTCGGTTGCCCCCATAACATCTCCTTTATTTAGGTCAATGTCTACCGAGAATCCTTCCCTTCATGAACATGACATCCCCTTCATCAGGACTATGATCCATCTGACAAAGCCGTTTTAGACTCCTTGCTTTTTCCGCTTGTCCTGTAATACTTTTCCAAGGTTAGTTATGGACCGAAAGGGCCGCTAGGGTATCCTACGTTCACCCATTATCTCTCATTGCATGCCATGCTGTTAGACGCCGGAGAGTCCTTTAACCCTCCGCGATTTCGGCTTAGATGATGTTTTCTTCTACCTTCCTGACAGTATCGACTCTCTCAAGTCTGCCAATTTTTCAAGGCTCAATCGCTCGGTTTTCACCTGACGGCCTGCAATTTTCCTGTCTATGCTTAAACCTTATCGTTACCTCCTGGTTCCAGGACTTTGTATAAGATGGGCAGGGTAGCCCTTTCTTAGTCGAACTTTCATCGACTAGATCATGAACGCCTCTTGGCGCACCATAGATTTTGCCTGAAGCTCCTTTGAATTTTGATCTTACGACATGCTTATCTACATCAATAGCATATATTTAAATTTATGGAAGTATCTAAAATAAAAAAATCAAAAGTATTTTATTCACTAAAAAAGGGAGAAGAAAAAATAAGACAGTTGAAAATTAATCACTTATAAATTTTTAGACCCCCCTCTGCTGGAACTTCCGTTAGAACCGCCGCTTGCTGCTCGTCCTATCATCGATTCTTAAATGGCGATTTCGCTAATAGAAGAATTCCAATGAATGGCTTCTAAAAAACCCCTCTCCATTTTAATATATTTGCTGAGTTCAATGGAGGGGTGAATCAAATGATTCCAATCATCGTTCCAGATCGGATCGTCATAAGACAATTTAATGGCAATCCCTAAGGCAATCATGGATAAAGCTGGCAAATAGTCTTTGTCATTTAAAGAAGGGTGCTCATCGAAAAAGCGCTTGAGATAAAGGTTCACGATCGCGTCATACACCGCTGTGCTAGCCATGAGTTCTTTCTCTTCATCATTCTGACATGCCTCTATCAAGCACATATCATGATTATTAAGTTTTAAATACGCTTGAACGTTGTAATTATTAAAAAATAACTCTCCACTCTGTTTAAGGCTTAAAATATCGTCATGGAATCTTTGGTAATCCACAGGTTCATTAAAAAGTTGCTCAAGCTCTCGTTGGCTTTTGGTGGGCGTGGGCTTACCCTGTGGGAATAGGGGCTCTACTTGATCTTCCCGTTTAGGCTCTAGAAGGATGCAAGGAGATGTCTCGCTGTTGCAGCTTTCGCCTAAATCTGCTTTCCATTTTTCTGTGTGTAAAGAAATCGTCTGCTGCTCATTTTTGAAGCCAATGATTGATTGAAAACAGTTGATTATTTTGGTCACCAATAACTTGAGAACATATGTAAAGAGGGACACGATCTGCCAGATTCGAGAAGTCTTTTTAATCGGCTGCAGAACGCTTTTTTGGTGAGTGATCCACTGTTTCAATGCATGGCCATTTTTTCGGCTCGAACCAAGCGGTTCATTGGATAAAAAGACTGGATGTGCATCGTATAAAGAGATTGAAGTGGTTAACATTTAATCACCTTTGCAACGACAAAGCCATCATCTTCTGAGTTAATACTAATTGGGTTTGCATGATTAATGCAATGTGTGATATGAGCTTGAAAGTTTTAGGTCAACTCTCGAAAAGTCGTGGCAAAAATGCATGTTGAGGTTCTCTTGGGGTATTTTGGAAGAACTGATGGCTTTAGAGAGGCCTTCTTAGAGCCTCAAACTGCGTGCACTTTTTTGAGTGCATGTTTTTGAGGAGACGATCCTCACGCTAGGCTGGGTGGAGGTCACCAAAAAGGAAATAAAGATGTGAATTTTTTTATTGAACAAAAACAAAAAAAGGAAAAATGATATGAAAGGGTATTTTATTTTATTTGGCTGTCTGTTGACTGCAACCTTACTGCAGGCTGAACCTCTTTCCAACGGCTGTTGTAGTGGCAATCAAAGCCACGAACATCAGTTGACACAAAGCGTTCTTTTTGCTGGCGGTTGCGGTTGCGGCGGTGGGCGGGGAAACAGTTCAAATGAGATTCCTCCTGATAATAGTTAAGAGGAGTCTGAGAATCTCTCTTATGCTCAGTTTGGTTTGTTTAGCCGAACTGAGCAAAATACGTTTTTAGGAGCAGAAACGATCATGCACTATTTCCACTCTCTCTCTATTTCTTTGCTTTGTTTAGGCGTTGCGAGTCTTAATGGAAATGAGACCTGCGTGAACCCTAGTCCTGAATGTCCTGAACCTTTTGCTTGTGAAAGCCCCCGCGATTCTGGTTGTTCTCAGAAAGAGGCTCTTTACCAGCGTAATGCCTGGTATCTGACGGCCCCCGATACAGACTACCGGTTTGCCCGAGAACATCGCTTATGGGGGGTTTGGCTTCCAGAAGGACCGCCTGCGTTTCGTCCTTTTATTGCAGATCCCCACCAAGTGGTTTTTGGCATCGGTTGGCGATTTGATGATCGTGTTTTGGGGAAAAATTTGGTTCCCGTCTCTTTTGGAGACAATTTTCTCATTTTTCGTTGGATTGATATTTGGCCTTTTCGGGGAGATTTGCAAGCAGAAATTGAAGGGGCTGTTTGGGCGATTTTTGACCCTTTGCATAAGTCTGCTCCTTTGATAGATGCCGATTACTATGTGGGATTCCCTTTAACGTACTTATTTGGCGATTGGGCTTTTCGTTTAAGGGGCTACCATGTTTCTACTCATATTGGAGATGAATTTCTCCTCGATCACCCTCACTTTGATCGTCGCAATCCAAGCATTGAAGCTTTTGATTTTTATGTATCCAATCAATTCACCGAGGATATTCGCCTATACGGAGGTGTGGGATGGGTGGCTTGTCAGGATGATTCCTTTCGAGTCGGATCTTTTTACTGCCATGCAGGAGCTGAGATTCGTTTTTTCGGTTTCGGGTATCGAGACTATTGTGATCGCCTCTATGGCGTTCCCTTCTTTGCTATGGAAGTTTACTATCAGTCGCATTTTAAACATCACGTGACTTCCAACTTTGCCATTGGATATGAATGGGGTAAATTGTCAGGGATTCGTCGTAAGTTTCGCTTGTTTCTGGAATACCATGATGGATATGCTGCTGAAGGGCAATTTTGTAAATTGCCTACCCACTATTTGAGTATTCGAGGAACGTATGGCTTTTAGTCGATCGTTTTGGTTTTCCAAGAAACACAGGGAAGCAAAAAAGAGAGCGCATGGCTTTCTAATAGGAGACCTTGTCCACGCCGTTGTTCCGTCCAAAAACAACGCCACTATCAGGAACGCGTCGCCGTGCGAGCTATAGGAAACTTTAATATCAAAACGCCCTGTGGAGTTTTTGAAGGGATTTACGCAAGACACTGCAGCCTCTGTCAAAGAGCTAATGGTTATTCATAGACATATTTTAACGGGAGCAGCGTTTCCTTGCCTGACTGAAGGTGGGAGCCTTAATGCCGTCAATTTGTGATTTTTGTTAAAAAAAAATCTAGAAAACACAACAACAAGGTCGGCGCTTCCTCCCGCGACTGAAGTCGCGCGTTTCCGCGCCGTCAATTCTATGAATCAGAATCCTCCCTTAGAGGGTAGACCTCGGGAAGCCCCTGTTACGCCTCCTCCTTTGTCGGAGGGGAATTTTATCCAAAATGGGTGGACATTTACCTCGCTTCCTTTTTGGGTTTGGCTTTTTTTGATTGCCGTCATCGCCGCTCTGATCTTGGGATCAGAAGCCTTGTACGAAGAATTTTTGCAAAAAGAAAAACGGGAAGCTCCTTTTTTTGAAGTGACAAATCGGGAATTTTCGGTTTTTTTGTGGCAGTTTCCCTCTTTTATGCGCATGAATGTTTCACGCAAAGTAGGGTATCTTCCAGGGTTTTTCTTAAGAACACCAAATATCGATCCAGCGACTAGCGAAGAGTTTATTGTGGCTCCTCCTGAGGTTTTATTTCTTTATCACACTTGGTTGAGGCTTCTCTATCCTGAATTTGTTGTGCGCCCTATTCCTCCCAAAGAATTCGAGGCTTTTCTTGAGCAAATGCCAGAGTGGAAGCCTTTACACTGGCCTAAGGCTCCTGCGGGGTATGTCGAGATGGTCAATTCTAGAAGCTACATGACGATAGGAGATTTACAAAGATTGGAGGAAGCGGTTTTGCCTTTAGTTGTACGACAAGTCTTTCAGGGATGGAAAAATTACTTCATAGAAGGGGCGCAGATTGACAGTTTTCAAGCCACTTTTGCCACAGTCAAAAGGTTTGTACAACGCAATCCACATTATGCACGCAATTATTGGCGGAATATTGAGAGCGTAAACAGTCAAGAGGTGGCAGGCCCCCACTATCTAGAAGCTCTTTTAGGAGATGAATTTTCTCCAGATGCCCTTTTTCCTGAAGAACAATTGCCTTCGTTTGTAAAGGTCGATATGTTCAATGTGGAGCAGGCTGGCGCACTAAAGTAGGAACGGGTATGACCTCCAATTCGCGCCCAACTTTTGCAAAGGCCACAAGGGCCCGATCAAGCTCCTCTCGGGTATGATTAGCGCACATTTGCGTCCGTATGCGTGCTTTGCCCTGAGGCACGACGGGATAAGAAAAGCCAATGACGTATACGCCTTCTTTTAGCATGCGAGCTGCAAATTCTTGTGCAATCTTAGCGTCCCCTAGCATAATGGGAATAATCGGGTGGGATCCTGGAATCAAATGAAAGCCGAGCTTCTGCATCTCCTCACGGAAATAGCGGCTGTTGGCTTCGAGGCGTTCCCTTCGATCATCTGCTTGTTCTACTAACTCGATGGCCTTCAAGGTGGCGGCCGCAATGCTTGGAGCTAATGTATTCGAAAAAAGATAGGGACGAGAGCGTTGACGGAGCCAATCAATTAAGGGTTGACGTCCCGTCGTATAGCCTCCGGATGCGCCTCCTAAAGCCTTTCCTAAGGTTCCGGTTAAAATATCAATTCTCCCCATCACGCCGCAAAACTCCGGAGATCCCCGTCCATGACTCCCTAAAAATCCTGTGGCATGGCAATCATCCACCATGACAAGGGCATGATATTTGTCTGCTAGGTCACAAATGGCCTTAAGGTTGGCAATGGTTCCATCCATCGAGAACACGCCGTCTGTGACAATCAACCGAAAGCGCGAGCCTTCCCCTTCTTTGAGTTGTTCTTCCAGACTAACCATGTTATTATGCTCGTAGCGGAGGCGCTTTGCCTTACACAGTCTTATTCCATCAATGAGACTGGCATGATTCAGTGCGTCGCTAATCACGGCATCTTCTGAACCTAGCACCGTTTCAAATAATCCCCCATTGGCGTCAAAACAGGAGGAATACAGAAGGGTGTCTTCAGTTAATAAAAATTCAGATAAACGATGCTCAAGCTCTTTATGAACTGTTTGTGTGCCGCAAATAAAGCGAACAGAGGAAAGGCCAAATCCATAGCGATCATAGCTTTCAACGGCGGCTTGAATGATGGAGGGATGGTTTGCTAGTCCAAGGTAATTGTTGGAACAAAAGTTGAGAACGCAGCCTCCTCCGTCGATTGTGATTTCAGCCTCTTGTGGCGAAGTAATTTCTCTTTCTTGTTTGTACAACCCTTGAGATTTTAGCTCATCGAGTTGTTTTTCCAGTGTTTCATAAAAGGTTAGGTTCATTAAATTGACAGCGCGGAGACCCCCGCAAGAGACGAAGCGCTGCTCCCGTTGAAATATGTGTATGGTAAAGTTTCCTGTGACTTGCACGGGAACCTCTCTCCGATAATGCCCTTATTTTTACCCCGACCGAAGAATAGCATGGAAAAGGTGTCCTTTTTGCAGGCCGTGCACTCTCTTTTTTTTACTTTCCGGTGCTTCGTGGGAAACCAAAAAGATCCACCAAGCACTCCTGAGGGTAACCTCTGCCTGTGGCTTTACAGAGGTTTAGGGTTGAGCTATTTCGACTCCTGTTTCCAGAGCTTTAAAAGCTCCTGTTCTTTTTTTCGATCCATTCCTATTTGTACGCCATCTTTTTAATTTTGCTTTTCCCAATCAATAGTGGCTGCATTTGTCTCTTTAAGAGGGCGAAAGGTCAAGCCAGCTTGGAGGCTTTTATGACCTCTACGTTTAAGAAACCGGACATGTGACGCTTATATGAGAGCCACAAGGGCAATTCCACCCAGTCTTGCACTCCATGGTCAATGAGGAACTCTTCCTTTACCCAACTCAATGAGTTTTCTTTGTTGCTGAGCGTTGAAAAAGCGTTGAGAAATTCTGCAAAATTTAGCGACGAGGCGGGGCCTGTTGCATTGTAGAACCCTGTTTTTTTCTGTTCGACCATCGCAACAATCCACTTTGCCAGATCTCGCACATCGATAAATTGTAGGTTTTGCATGGGAGAGCCTCGGGCTAAAATTTCTCCCCCATCGACGAGGCGTAAAGGCCAATAAGAAAATCTGTGGGTCGGATCGCCGGGCCCGACGATCAGCCCTGGTCGTATGACTAAAAAACGATCAGGGAAATAACGTTCGATCACTTTTTCGCATGAAGCTTTGAGCGCCCCATACGTTTTTTCGTTAATCTCTTCATTTGCTTGATCTTCTAATATGGCTAAGGGATGATTTTCGTCGATATTTCCCTGAAGGATTTCAACAGGGGGGACAGGGGAAAGGGGTTGAGTGCCTCGATTGAATAAAGTGACTTCATGCCCATGCTCTTGTAGCTCTTCAACAAGATGAGGCTCTAAGAAATTTGTGCCCCCTAAGATTAAAATTTTTAAAATCGCTGCTTTCATAAAATTGACAGCGCACCCCCCCCTTCAGGTCGGGGAAAGTCCTGCTCCTGTTTTAGAGGTGATTTGTTTGCATTTGCCGTTACCCGCACCCCAGCGTAGCGCGAATGTGATCGAGCGGTTTGTATGCGAGTGGCACTGGCTTAAGAGGATAGCAAAAATGTTATTATAGAACAAATCTATTTCTACTCACAGCTCATTTTTTTTGAATTGTATCCAACACTTTACCCAACAAATCTATTGCTGTTCGCGGCTCATTTTTTGAATCGTCTCTAAAACCTTTTCCTTGCTAATCTGACCTCTCCCTTGCAGCTTCACGACCCTATTTCTCAGAGGATCGGTGATGACGATCGTCGGGGTACAATAGAGGGCGTAGTCATGAATCATTTGATTAAAATATTGCAAGCCTGCTTTAACATCCAATGAACTCAATTTTTTGAAAGGAATGCTCCATTTTTGTGCCTCTTGCTCAACATCTTCGTCTGTTGGTGTTTGGGTGCGTTCTGTTAATTCAATAAGAGCTTGGCGAGCTTGAAAGTATTGTGGCTTATTGTAAATCAGGAAAGCAAGGTTATAAGGACTGAAATTCAGGCTTTTTTTGTGAATGGGATAGTCAATGAAGTAAAAAGCGACTTGAGATTGAATGTGTGGAAAAATCTCTTCAATTTCAGGTTCGATTTTTCTGCAGGAGGCACAGAACCAATCTGTGAAAAAATAAACTTCAACTGGACTATTTTGATTTCCAAAGGAAATTCGATCTTTAATATCATTCACGGTCGTTTCTGTCGCATTAAGCTGACTTATTCCGATGAAAGTCATTAAAAATCCCAATGAGACAAGGGATAGGCGAATCAAGCCTCGTTTGATTTTTTGCATGGTTTTACCTTGGTGATGATCTTGAAGGTTAAGCTGCTTTAACGGCTCCACTCCTATTCCCTATCTTCTAGAAGATGATGAATATGTCAAGGGTTTTCTATGATCGTTTATGATCTCCTCGACCCGTTTCGTCGGAACTTTAAAAAATCAAAATATTTTATTGACAAAGTTATGTACATGATGCAAATTCTATTGATTATAAAACTGTGAAATTCTGATAATTAACACTTTATACTTTTCAGTTTATATCAACAACGCATGGGAGATTTCCGTTCTCGGTTCTGAGCTTGACGTCAACCTCTCTCTGCCCAACTTTCTTTTCTCCTCTCATTGCCATCAGGAGTTGTGCTTGCTTGTGCAAGGAAGAAATTGCCTCCCCAACCCGTGAAGAATGGCATTTGAGCGGCGATTTATTGATTGACATCAATAAACCTATTTTTGTAGAATAAAGCAAAAAAGTTATAATTAAGAATGATTAATAATATTTATTTTCAAGAGGTTAGATATGGCGAATGTTTCTAATTTAAATCATAGCCCTCCTATTCAAGCAAATCCACCTGGACCTCAATCACCATTAACTGACGAGGATGATGAGGACTTTGGATTTCATCTCCTCCCCCTACCAGTCCAAAAGGGAGTGCAATTCACAGTAGAAGTGATAGGAGGAGGTGTGACGGGATATGTGAGTTATTGGATCATGCGCCTGACGCCTGTTTTGATGTCGTCTGCAGGGTCTGCTTCCGTCGCTATCCGGCCACTCCCTTATATCTTCTCTGGCATGGCCAGTGTTGCGCTCATGAGCGCAATGTGTTTGACTTACCGTCTGGCCCTTGCTGTGTTGGGAAATCGTAGCGACGATGGAAACTTGCCTAGTCAGCAAGGAACTTTTGGATTGGATGGCTTGCGAAAATATGCTTGGAAGGCAATCACTGAGGTTGAGAAACTTCAGAGTATGGCTGATGAGGTCTATTCTTCCTTATTTAATATTCGTACAGTGAAACAAATTCGGGAGAACTATCACTCAGATACGCATTATTACTTAAGTGATCCGTCCTTCATGGAAGTGATGCGAAGAGTATTTGTTGAACAAGTTTGTGAAACATTCCAGAGCGTACTTCCACAGGAATTAGGGGTTTCCTTAGTTGAAGTAGGAGGATATAAAGTGGAAGGTAGAGAGATGCTTATACCATTTTATTATGGCTTGGAATTCGTTAACGGATTGATGCAAAAGACCACCAAAGTTTACTCCGAAATTCGGAAAAGAGAAATTGCTGAGATTAAGAAAAGAAAGGAAGAAGAGAAAAAAGAAGACTTGATCGTCAAGGATGTTGGGTCGGATGTTGAATCAGACCCCCAGGGACCTGATCTTCCAGCTGAATAGGAGAAAGTCGCTTGTCAACGATCGAGGGGCTTGTGCAAACAAGCCCGACGTTGACCCGTGTAGGCCCTAAGTTTTACTCAGCGCTGCGTGAGGAGCGAATCGATAGGACCGGTGGGGTGCTTCTCCAGCCCCACGCTGGACGGCAAGGGGTTAAAAGGGTCTAGGCTTTAAGCCAGAGCCACTTGCATACAAATCGCTCCATCACATGGGCGAGGAGACCCTGACTGGGCTAAGTCAAGTGCGGATCACAGGAAAGGAAATGATAGAGGCGAGTCTTTATATTAAGCAAAAATAAACAACTTTTCATCCCCTGCCATCCTGCCCGTGCGAGGCAGTGGCTTGTGAAGGGTCAGGGGGCTGTGTTTCGACAAGCGCCTTTCACGCTGATTTGACTAGAGCGTGAGGGAGGATTTTGTCAAGATCTCTCGCTTCAGATCGATCCAAGAAGAAAAATCACGGTTATTGTTCTTGTGGCGAGTGGGGAACAGGATTGCCAGGTTGTCTGGGATGCTCATTTAAAGCCCAGGGGAGAGGCAATCAAAAAATTGCTAGATCAGAGAAGGGCCATTTGCAGGGGGAGAAGATCTCGCCAAGCGCGAGACCGCCCTACCCGTTTTGCGAATCCACGCCTTTCTGGATAGCTGCCCCCCTTAATCCCGTCGCGCGTCGACAACATTTTTCATTTAGCCAAACGATTGTGTCGCCTCGCTCCGGTGACCTCTATCGCTGTCGAGACTGTCCATTTTTATAGGCAACGGATGGAAAATCCGGAAATGACCTGGATAGCTTATCAACAGTGAACTCTTTTCGGTGACGACGTGAGAGAATATCTCCTCGAAAAATGGAAAAGCGCCTATTGTGGAGCAACTGATGTCGGACTTGAAATCGACCCTATCGAAAAATCGATCAAATTCTTTGCTTAAGCAAAAAGACATTAAAAGAGGCCACAGCGGTGAACGGATCGAGGAAAGTCGTTGGCGAAGCTCTTGTCTCCCTAGGAAAAGAGAGGATTTTTGGAGTGGAGCCCAGACAAAATGCCATCGAATGAAGCCATGTCTTCCCAAAGAACATGGGAGGGATGCAGCAT
>Ga0116226_10002508_pt1 | contig 16011 bp, 13 predicted proteins | sample S1TSphfallax_FD_89692 | JGI IMG/M metagenome (GOLD analysis project Ga0116226, IMG submission 89692) | Host-associated microbial communities from peat moss isolated from Minnesota, USA - S1T2_Fa - Sphagnum fallax MG | ecosystem: Host-associated > Plants > Peat moss > Unclassified | place: USA...
ATAGTATTGCGACTATTCCTTCACAAACTGAAGCAATTGAGTTTGCTGCCTCTTATATTAAAAGTGGGCCTGGTAGTGAGTTTTTATTTAATTTAAACATTGGTCAAGAAGTTATGACTAGTGGACCTTCGGGTCGTTTAGTATTACGTGATGAAAAACCTCAACGTTATATTTTAGTAGCGACAGGGACTGGCGTTACACCTTATCGTGCGATGTTAACTGAACTGAGTCGACGTTTTATTGAACAGCCTTCTTTGCAAGTGGTACTGTTGCTTGGGGTAAGAAATCGTCAAGAATTGTTGTATGGTGATGATTTCGTTGCTTTTGCTAAATTGCATCCGCAGTTTCAGTTTGTGCCGCATTATAGTCGCGAAGCTTTGAGTGATTTGAGTTCTTTTGAACGACATGGTTATGTGCAAACGATGTTTGATGAGCTTAAAGTGAATCCCTTAGAAGATATTATTTATCTTTGCGGCAATCCCAATATGATTGATGAAGCATTTGCTAAGCTAAGAACATTTGGTTTTGATGCGCATACCATTCGGCGTGAGAAGTATATTTCGCCTGGTGTGAAGAGCACGGTGTGAGTTTTATCCGTCTTGCACCATTTTGGCGCTCGACGACTGTTAGTACGAGCCCAGCCTCCCCGTGAGGCCGTCATTGCGAGGCTTGCGTTTTTTGCAAGCCGAAGCAATCCAGAAAAGAAATTTAAGCATTTTTGCTGGATTGCCGCGTCGCGCTACGCGCTCCTCGCAATGACGGCCTCACGGGGGGCTGGGCTTTTACGACTGTTACCCAATTTTTTAGTGCTTTGTAGTATAATCACGCTAATTTGTTTTTTCATTAGGAGATTGATATATGTTTCTCAATAGGAAATTCCAACTATCCCGCGGTTGTCTTTAAAGGTATGTGGGCAACAGTGACAAACGGTTTTGCTTCTCCAGATGCAGATAAGTTAGAGAGTAGACCGCCAACGGTTCAAAGAGTGTAATATAGTCGATTATTCTTGTAAGCGCTTCGCCGCTAGTCCCGTGAGGCTGTCATTGCGAGGCTGCGTAGCGGGTGAAGGTGAAACATCTCCCCTCTCCCACAAATGTGGGAGAGGGAAGTTATAGTATCAGACACTAATTTTTAATGGGCGACTAATCAAACGGATTCCTAAGCACAATCGTTTGTTCTCTATCGGGTCCAGTGGAAATAATATCAATCGGTGTTTCAACGAGTGTCTGCATACGTTCGAGGTAAGCTTTGGCATTTTTCGGTAATTTATTCCATTCGGTGATACCTTGAGTGCTTTCTTTCCAGCCGGACAATGTTTCATAAATGGGTTCGCACAACTTAAGCTCATCTGAGTCAATCGGCGAAACACTCAATTTTTTTCCATTCAATTGATAGGCTATACAAATCTTAATTTCTTCTAAACCATCCAGTACATCCAGTTTATTAACGCATAAGCCACTAATACTATTAATTTGAATCGCGCGACGAACCAATACTGCATCAAACCATCCACAGCGACGGGATCGTCCAGTAGTGCTACCAAACTCGTGACCTACCTTGGCTAGCTGCTCGCCGATAAGGCAATTAAGTTCAGTAGGAAAAGGTCCAGCACCAACACGGGTTGTGTAAGCTTTAGTGATGCCTAAAACGAAATCAAAGTTTAATAAACCAAAACCACTGCCAGTGGCAGCGCCTCCTGCAGTAGTGTTAGATGAAGTCACAAAAGGATAAGTACCGTGATCAATATCAAGCATGCTACCTTGCGCACCTTCAAATAAAATTCGGTTGCCTTGTTTTTTATGTTGATTTAAAAGCTCAGGAATATCAGTGACTAGATTTTTCAGGGTTGGGATCATACTGGTTAAATCAGCGAGCACATCTGAAAAAGCAATAGGATGAGTTTTATAATAATTAGTTAAAAGAAAATTATGATATTCCATTAGTGATTCAAGCTGTTTGGTAAAACGTTCTGGATAAAATAAATCGCCTACCCGTAATCCACGTCTTGCTACTTTATCTTCATAAGCAGGGCCGATACCGCGACCCGTAGTGCCAATCGCTGCTTTGCCATTAGCTTTTTCGCGTGCAATATCTAATGCAACATGAGTGGGTAAAATCAGAGCGCAAGCTTTACTAATCCAAAGCCGGTTTTTAACTGTGATACCTTTTTCTTCAAGTTGTTGAATTTCTTTTAACAATGCTTCAGGTGATAACACCACGCCATTGCCAATTACGCAGGTAACATTTTTGCGTAGGATGCCTGATGGAATGAGATGCAAAACAGTTTTTTGCCCTTCAATCACTAGGGTGTGTCCAGCATTGTGGCCGCCTTGGAAGCGTACTACGCAAGGGACTTCTTCAGTTAGTAAGTCAACAATTTTACCTTTTCCTTCGTCTCCCCACTGACTTCCTAAGATGATGACGTTTTTACTCATATGGTTAGCGCTTCTCGTTATTTTTTCGCGGATCCTGTTGTTTGTGTTCCATTAAAATATTTAAAAAATTGTGAATCAGGTCTCAAAACCAAAATGTCTTGCTTACTAGCAAATGATTTTTTGTAGGCAATAAGACTACGATAAAATGCGTAAAAGCTAGGGTCTTTATTATATGCAGCAGCATAAATTTGTGCTGCTAGTGCATCAGCTTCGCCACGAATTCGCATAGAATCAGCTTTTGTGGTAGCTACTATTATTGTGGCTTGTGCATCTGCATTGGCCCGAATTGCTTCTGCGTTAGCTCTGCCTTGGGCGCGGTGTTCAGTGGCTACCCGTGCTCGTTCAGCCCGCATTCTATCAAAAATTGCGGCGCTAACTTCAGCAGGCAAATCAATCCGTTTAATCCGCACATCAACGATTTGTAATCCAAGTGTTTTAGCACTTTGATTAGCTTGCTGGTTTAATGCATCCATAATGCTTGCTCTATCATCAGCAATAACTTCAGCAATCGTACGTCGCCCAAATTCAGCACGTAATCCATCATTAAGTTGTTGTTCTAATAAAATTTGTGCTTTAGCTGCATTGCCACTAGTTCTTGTGTAATACAGCACTGGATTACTAATACGCCATTTTACGTAGTAATCAACAATCACATCTTTTTTTTCAGCAGTGACAATTCGAGAAGATTGAATATCAAGCGTTTGTAAACGTGTAGTGAATTTCCAAACTTGGTTAATCAATGGGATTTTAATATGCAACCCAGGCTTTTTAATCACCGCTTGAGCATTACGATCGACTTCAATAGTACCCAATCGCAGTAATAAAGCGCCTTGTCCTTCAGAAACTATAAATAAGCTAGCCAATAATATAATTAAAACCGCAATTAAGAGGGATATACCTAATTTTTTATCAATACGGATGAACATAATTAGTATCCCCCTTTTTGGTTCGTATCATTTTGCGAAGTAGTATCGCTACTGCCATTAGTGGGATGCTCTGTAATTGTAGAATTATTTATTGGTGGCTGAGTATTAAGCATAAAAGGTACTGGTTTATTATTACTAGGGTTATTAGCGGCTGATAGCCATTTATCAAAAGGTAAATAAAATAAATTATTGCCACTGGTGTTTACTAACAATTTGTTAGTAGCCATTAATACGGATTCAATCGTATCTAAGTAAAGTCTTTCTTTGGTGACTTCAGGAGCTTTTTGATACTCAGGTAATAATGCTAAAAAGGTTGCAATATCTCCTTTTGCATTAAGTACTACCTGTTCTTTATAAGCGTTAGCATCGGCAGCAATTCTTTGCGCTTGTCCTTTGGCAGTAGGAATAACTTGCATAGCATAGGCTTGTGCTTGGTTGATAAATCGTTGCTCGTCTTCCTGAGCTTTAATGGCATCATCAAAAGCTTCTTTGACTTCATCTGGCGCGCGTGCTGGTTGCATAGCTACGTCGGTTACTAATAATCCAGCTCGATAGCGCTCAAGAATTTTATTTAACTGCGTGGTTACTTCTTGGCGAACTCGTTCTCGTCCGCGCGTTAAAACTTCATCTAAAGTGGTGCGTCCAATAACCTGTCGTAATGCACTAGCGGTTGCCTGTTGTAAGCTACTAGAGGGGTTAACCACGTTAAATAAATAATTTTTGGCATTGCTGATTCGATACTGAACTGCTAATGCTACTGATACAATGTTCTCATCTTTGGTGAGCATTTGTGATTCATAAGAATAATTTGAGATTTGTTGCTCATTAACAATATAAGCAGACTCAATGAAACGTGGGATCCAGTGCGGTCCAGGGCCAAGCGTTGTTTGATATTTGCCAAAAAGAAGAATGACGGCTTGTTCTGCTGGATCAACAATAAATATTCCGGATAAAAACCAGAGTAAAAATATCACACCACCAATCAAGCTGAGATTAATTTGTTTTACTTTATTCAGACCTGAGTTGCCAGAACCGTTTTTAAAAAATTGCCCTATTTTTTTGTAAAAATTTTTCAGCATTTCTTCTAGATCTGGTGGAGTTTGTGGTGAACGGGAAGATGGTTTCCACGGATCACGCTCATTATTTTTTTTATCTCCAGGTTCATTCCAAGGCATAGTCCCCCCATTACGTTAACAATTTTAAATCTTTTTTAAGCAAACGAACTTTAAGCCAATAATTACCTTCTTCATCAATTCGTTCGCCTTGTACAGCGCCTATCTCATAAAGCTTTGCGCGTAAGCGCCCCTGACTCGGGGATAAACAAATACTCCGATAGATTGGTTTTTCATACAATAGTTTGGCAACCGTTTCTCGAAGTAACTCTATTCCTGCCCCAGTTGCTGCAGAGATCCAAATACGTTTAGGACGATTATGCTCATCATACTCGAGTTTTGGCTCACAATCTGCAATTAGATCAATTTTATTGTATATATCTAATCGGGGTATTTTGTTAGCCGAAATTTCTGCTAAAACAGCTTCAACTTGTTGAATATTATCATGTCGGTTAGCGTGATGTGCATCAATGACATGTAATAGCAACGTGGCTTCTTGGGTTTCTTCCAGTGTTGCTTTAAAAGCTTCAACTAAATCATGTGGTAAATGGCGAATAAATCCAACCGTGTCAGCAACAATAGCCGGCGTCGATGGCGTTAGTTTAACATGCCTTAGTGTCGGATCTAAGGTTGCAAAGGGTTGATCTGCGACAAAAACATTTGCTGTGGTTAAAGAATTAAATAGTGTTGATTTCCCTGCATTGGTATAACCAACTAGTGAAACAAGTGGAATATCTGCGCGAACTCTGGCTTTTCGGCCTTCAAATCGTTGTTTTCTTACTTTTTCTAATCGGGTTTGAATATGTTTAATTCTTTGGCGAATCATGCGTCTATCCACCTCAAGTTGGGTTTCGCCAGGACCTCTTAATCCTATACCACCTTTTTGACGTTCTAAGTGTGTCCAGCCACGAACTAATCTTGTCGATAGATATTGTAATTGAGCAAGCTCAACTTGAAGTTTTCCTTCAAAAGTACGCGCACGTGCTGCAAAGATATCAAGAATTAAACCGGTGCGATCGAGTACACGGCAATTTAAAAATTTTTCTAGATTACGTTCTTGGGCGGGAGTTAGGCTATGGTCAAATAAAACTAGCCCTGCATTAGTGGTTTGAACACATTGGCGAATTTCTTCTGCTTTGCCAGAACCAATAAAATACCGTGCTTCTGGGCGATTTAATGTACCACTGATGACAGCAACAGGTGTTGCTCCTGCTGCTATCGCCAGTTCATGAAATTCTTCAAAATCTTCTTGCGCAACCCGGTTAGAAGTTTGTAGATGGACCAGAACTACTTTTGTATCAACTGTCAACTTTCATCTTTTCCTTCTTCTGACCCAGGTTCTTTTTCTGATGAGAACCGTATGTTGTGCGCTGGTACAACCGTCGAAATAGCATGCTTATAGACTAATTGACTTACTGCGCTTTTTAGTAAAATAACAAACTGATCAAATGACTCGATTTGACCCTGTAACTTAATTCCGTTAACGAGGTAAATAGAAACGGCTACTTTCTCTTTACGCAGCGCATTAAGGTAAGGGTCTTGTAAAGATTGCCCTTTCGCCATGAGAGTTCTTCCTTGTTTTAGTTATTCCATATTCTTAGATAATAAACCGAACTTCCCTTTAAGTGTAGCATGTAAAGAGCTTTTCAACTGAATTTTTTAATTTTTCTGGATGCTGTCCATCTATATGGTAGACGTCGTTAAATTTGCGCATCCAAGTCATCTGCCGTTTAGCCAGTTGCCGAGTAGCGATAATCCCTAATTCCCTCATATCATTAAAGGTTAATTGTCCGTTTAAATAGCGCCAGATTTGTCGATAACCAACTGATCGCATTGCTGGAGTAGAATCTGATAAATCTGTGCGATGAAACAGTTTTTCGACTTCCTCAATCCAGCCTTTGGCTAACATTGCATCGAATCTTTGTACAATACGTTGGTGTAACTCATCTCTGTTTTCAATCCAGAGAGCCAGCTTAACTATCGGATAGGTTAGATAATTTTCACGTTGCTCGACAAAGCTTGTCCAAGGTTTATTGGTAAGGTAGAAAATTTCTAAGGCTCGCGAAATACGTTGTGCGTCATTAGGATGAATACGTTCTGCAGCTACCCCGTCAATTTGTAATAATTTTGCATGTAAAGCTGGCCAGCCAATTTGTTTAGCTTCTTGATTAATAGTGGTTCTTATTGCTAAATCTCCTTTAGGCAATAAAGATAACCCGTTTAAAAGCGCATGAAAATAAAGCATGGTGCCGCCGACTAACAGAGGTAGTTTTCCTTTTGCTAAGATGTCTTCGATTGCTACAACAGCATCCTGGCAAAATTGACCGGCGGAATAAGACTCAGCAGGATCGCAAATATCAATCAAACGATGTGGCGCAAGCGCCAATATTTCACCATCTGGTTTGGCAGTACCGATATCCATCCCACGATAAATCATTGCAGCATCTACACTGATAATTTCAAGGGGATATTTTTGGGTAAGTTCAATAGCAATTTGGGTTTTTCCAGAGGCGGTAGGGCCTATTAGGCAAAAAACGACAGGGTTTTTCATACGCTTGCTTGCAGATAAGTCATAATTAAAGCAGCAGCGAGTAGTGCTGTTTTGTTATTTTGATCTAACGGTGGAGAAAGCTCGACAAAATCGATGCTAATGACTTTGCCAGACTGAATAATTTTTTTAAGTAACGGAACCACCTGCCAAGGTGTTAGTCCTAGTGCTTGCGGTGCGCTCACGCCGGGAGCAAAAGCAATACCGAATACATCTAAACAAATGCTCAAGTAAATTTTTGCCTGAGAGGCGATAAATTTTTCTAGCGCTAACATATGCTCATTAGCCTTTAAGTATAGCGTTTCTGCTTCAATATATTGGGTGTTTAGTTGGCGCGCGGTGGCAAATAAACTATGTGTATTCGCATTGGGTTGAATACCTATACAAAAATAATCGAACGATAGCCCTAATGATTGGCGGTGTTTAGCAATTTGTAAAAAAGGAGTGCCAGAGTGACCTTGAGTGTTAGATGTTAATGGTCTTAAGTCAAAATGCGCATCGAAGTTGATAACACCTAGCGAAGAAGCATGATGGGCATAAATTCCTTGGTAGTGTCCCCAAGCTGTTTCATGTCCGCCACCTAATACAATAGGATGAAGATGATGGTCTAACAATAACTGAATAATTTGACCTAATGCAGTTTGTGCTTCTTCTAAGCGTTGGTCTTTGCAGACGATATTTCCTACGTCAAAAACTTGAATTGGGGATGAAAAATGTGTCGCAAATTTGCCTAGAGTTTTACGGATAGCATAGGGGCCTTCAGCAGCACCCATTCTGCCATTATTACGCTTGATGCCTTCATCGCAGCAAAAACCAACGAATGCAAAACCATGGGTGTTTGTTGCCAGTGGAAATTCAGCTAAATTAATGCAGGTAATTTGCTGATACATTTGTTCGTCTTGCAATGCATCAGGACGCCCTTGCCAAAGGTTAGGATCTGGTGGTGTGTAAAAATCATTCCAAAAGTTAGTTTGCATCGGTTATTATCTTCTATTCAGTTTTTTTAAATTCTAACCAAAATACTCAAATTATGCACACAAAAACACCGTGGGATACGCTTTGGATTAATGCAAACCTTGCTACTTTTGAGCAAAATGGAAATCCATATGGTGCTATTTTGCAAGGAGCGATTGCTATTTCTCAGGATAAAATTGCCTGGATTGGGCTTACGTCTGAATTAAAGCAACCCTATGAAAATTTAGCGCATAACGTTTATTCGGCAGATAATGGTTGGATAACACCGGGATTAATTGATTGTCATACACATCTAGTTTATGCCGATAATCGCGCGCATGAGTTTGAGTTGCGCTTGCAAGGTGCAACCTATGAGGAAATTGCTAAGGGTGGTGGCGGTATTCATTCAACCATGTTGGCAACGGATAAAGTGGATGAAGATGCTTTATTTGCGCAAAGTGCTAAACGATTAAAAGCATTGATTGCAGAAGGGGTGACCACCGTTGAAATTAAATCAGGTTACGGACTGACACTTGAGGGTGAATGTAAAATGCTGTCGGTGGCGAGGCGGTTAAGTGAAAGTTTTCCCGTTAATATCCAGAGAACTTTTTTAGGCGCACATGCGTTGCCGGAAGAGTTTTCACATTGTCCTGACGATTATATTTCTTGGCTTTGTGACGTCGCATTGCCTTATGTGAAAGAACATCAATTGGCCGATGCGGTAGATGCTTTTTGTGAACATATTGGTTTTTCTTTTGATGAAGTTAAGAGATTTTTTGAAAAAGCTAAATCATTAGGATTGCCAGTAAAATTACATGCGGATCAGCTGAGTGATTCTAAAGGTGGGCTATTAGCGGCGCAATATCAGGCGCTTTCCGCAGATCATCTTGAATATGCTAACGAAGAAAGTTTAATCGCGATGAAAACAGCGGGTACGGTGGCAGTATTATTGCCTGCTGCTTACTACTACTTAAGAGAAACTCATTTACCGCCGATTGCTTCATTACGTGCTAAACAAATTCCTATTGCAATTGCTACTGATAGTAATCCAGGCACTGCGCCAGTAATGTCGCTTTTAACGACGATGAATATGGCATGTACTTTATTTAAATTAACACCAGAAGAAGTATTGTTAGGCGTTACTTGTCACGCAGCAAAAGCATTAGGTATGGATAAAACACATGGTACTTTAGCCTGTGGAAAAATAGCTGATTTGGTGGTGTGGGATATTAATGCACCTTTTGAGCTAACTTATTGGGTTGGCTATAATCCTTGTCGGCATATTATTAAATCTGGAAAAATTGTTGAGTTAAAATAGACCTCTTGCGTAATCAAGTATTTTGTTTTTTATGCAAGGCGCAGCTTGAGCGAGCAGCGCAGTTTATATAAGATAAATGAGCAGCGTAGCTCAAGCTGCAACGCAGCAGAAAAACAAAAGACGCAGGTTACGTAAGAGGTCTAATGAGGTCTATTCGCAGCTTCGTCCATCGTGATGGGCGCATGACTCTAAGTCAAAAACAAGCAGTTGAAACGCTTTGGGCAGCTTTCGGTCTTAATTCGCTTGATCTTTCCTCATTTTTTAACGCACGGACAAATCAGTCGCAAAAACTTATTTTAGAAATTGGTTTTGGCATGGGGCACTCATTGCTGAGCATGGCGGAACAATTTCCCGATTATCATTTTTTAGGGGTAGAAGTTTATCGTAAAGGGTTAGGCGCTATTTTAAATGCTATTCATGTTAAGCAGCTTAAAAATGTGCAAGTCATTAGTGAAGATGCAGTTAATGTGTTACAGCATATTCCAGCGCATACCCTGGATGCTGTATTGATTTTTTTCCCCGATCCTTGGCCTAAAAAACGTCATCATAAACGCAGGCTGGTTCAAGTAAATTTTATTGAATTAATTTGTCAGAAACTTAAGGAGAAAGGTTATCTGCATATTGCTACTGATTGGCAAAATTATGCAGAACATATTACCGAAGTTTTAGCACAATTTCCTAATTTAACTAATGGTGTTGATGAAAGTATGGTTTTGCCAAGAGCGGTAACAAAGTTTGAACAACGTGGGCGAAAATTAGGCCATGAGGTTTATGAGTTTGTGAGGGGTTATACTGCTGCTGCCCGCTCAGAATGAGCGTAATATGCTATAATGCGCACTTATGGTATTTATCTATAAGTTCTAAAGGTGCGTTATTATGTCAGAAGAGAAACAAGATTCAGCTTTAGAAAAGCCATCAATTATTTCTATTTTACCTAGAGATGTTCATTTAGTTATTTCCCAATATTTTTCCTTACAAGTTTTAGGTAAGCTTCGGTTGGTGAGTAAGTTTTTTCTAGAAGTAGCTTATAACGTGACGTTCTTTAGTGAAAGAACAAAAGATTTATTATTAAGCATTTTTTATACTGAAGAAGAAGCAAAGCCACTCACTAAAAAATTTCTGCGCGATCAAATAGATAAGGCTGATGAAAAGATTGATTTAAGCGGGGCTGACATTGGTCGCATTAGTGCTGCTGCATTTCCTAAAAAAAATATTGTATTAAAAAACGCTATTTTTGGTCCTGACATCCCTTCTTATCCGTTTACCTTGTTAAATAAAATAGCGCTTAAAATTCATGATGAGGCAATCAATGAAAAGATTCCTACAGTTTTTCCTTCTCCTAGGGGAGGAGCTGAGTTTGACTGCGGGATTTATCGTGAGAATGGCATAACAATTAATACTAGTGAATTTGATTTTCTTGAGCATTGCCTTCTTTATCGCTTTAATGTACTTCCTACTAAAGCAGAAGCAAAAAACTCTTTAAAATGCTTTTATTTTTATCAAGATATTCCGGGAAAACGCACAAGTATATTGATACTAGGAATTGGATGCTCTGATCAAACAGTCCTGAAAGAAATGAAAACAAAGCTGGAGAAGTTGAAATCAAGGGTTGCTTTATCTTCGGATTGCCATTTTAAAACATTAGAGGAAATCTATGGAAAAGAAGGTAATTTTACAATTGCTTTTCCCTTTGGTGATGCTGTTCTTCTTTTTCTTACTAATCCTATCCATCTTGCACTTCGTTTATTGAATAACCCTGAGTATTTAGTTGAAGAAGATTTTGGAGAAAGTTGTGAGTTTTTATTAACAGAAATTGAGAAATTTCGCGGATTTTCTAGTTTGGGGATTTCAGATGAGGCGTTAAATAAACTGAAAGGCAGACTAGAAAGTGCTATAAAATACGCTATAGAAGGCAGAAAGCATTTTCCGCCTATTTTAAAAAAGGTCGAAGAAATAGTTAAGCAAAATCCTGTAGATAGCTATAGTCAAATTAATAGAACTATTAATGATTTTCAGCAAGAGATTGCTAAAACACCCGATGTAGGCGAAAAAGATTATTTGCAAAAAACCTGCATGGAAATACGTTTTAAAGCAGCGATAGATACTATTGAAGCGAAACTTAAAAATAATTCGGATAATAAAGCAGCTTGCCAAACAGAATTTAAAAAAGTTATCAATTCAGGTGAATTAACTATTGCACAAAAAGCTGGGTTATTTGCTCATTTTAAAGATAGAGTTGAGCTGAATCGGCATAGAAACCCGCAGCTTGACGATTTTTTTGGGATTAAAAATACCACTTCTTGGCGTGAAACGTGGAAAGAAGTTAGAGATGATGCGAAACAAAAACTTTTTACTGAAGTTGATCATTTATCAACCCCGAAAGAAAAACAGGAAGCATTAAACTGGGCTAGAAGCCAACCTTTATTTTGTGATCACCGTAACAATACAATCCTGAAAGGGGCTTTTGGTAGAACGCAAGCGATGATAGATATTGATGAAAAAATGCAGAGGTTGGGGTAGAGTTATATATTTATAAGTTGGAAAAAGCCCATAGCTCACCGCCTACGTGCCGCGGCTTGTCCGCGGCATCCATTGATCGATCTTGAATAAACCACAATTTTTTGGACAAATCACGCTATTTTAGATTTAACTTCTCAATTAATGTAAGTGAATTTTACTTGTTTTGACTGGATGCCGCGGACAAGCCGCGGCACGTAGGCATTGTGGAACACGGCACGTAGGCATTAGGAAAGAGGAATATAAAAATACCTTTTAATTCCCCAAACCCTTCAAACGATTCAGAAACTCATCCGCACTCACTTCGCCAACTATACGCAATTGTTTTTGTTCTTCTCCATGCGGGTTGAAAAACAAAATAGTGGGTGGCGCAACTACGCCAAGCTTATCTTGCAACGCTTGGTTTTCTTTAGTCATATCAGTTAGATCAACCCGCAACAGCACAGTATTTTTTAATTGCTGTTTAACTTTGCTATCTGAAAAGGTTGAACGCTCTAATTCTTGACAGGCAACACACCACTTAGCGGAAAAATCCAACATAGTCCGTTTGCCACTTTTTTTCGCTTCATCCAGCGCAGTAGATAGCTCACTCATGGAATTAACTGTAGTGAAATTTATCGGAGTTTCTATAGTGGATGATTCGTGTAAAAACGCTAATGGTGCAAACATATTATGGTTGCCAAATGCAAGGTTAATGCATAATAAAGCAGCATAAACCAGCGGAACCCAGCCAAAAAGTCGCCAGAATTTTAAATATTTATGATGTGAGATACCGCTAAACCAAATTAAATAAATACCTGCAATGGCCCAAGCAATTGCCCATAAGATGATAGCGGCTATATCAGGAATGATCCGCTCTAAGAGATCAATGGAAACGAAAATCATTAAGACACCAAAGAAAGCTTTAACATCTTTCATCCATGGACCGGTTTTAGGCAATAGCTTACCTTCTGAAGTTCCGAATACCATTAATGGGATCCCCATGCCTATCCCCATAAAGAATAAGGCAGTGCCGCCTAGTAATGCATCACCAGTGCGGCCAATATAGCCTAGAGCACCAACCAATGGGGCAGTGACGCAGGGAGAAACAACTAGTGTTGAGAGAAAACCCATAACACCAACGCCAAAATAAGTACCCCCTTGGTGTCGATTACCCCATGAATGGATACGTTGATTGAGTGCATGAGGTAATTGAAGTTCATAAAAACCAAATAAAGAAAGCGCTAGAATGAAAAATAATACACTAAAGGTCACTAAGAATACGGGTGCTTGAAAAAGCTCTTGAAAATGGCTGCCTAATAATCCGGCTAAGATACCGATGAGTGCGTAGTTGATTGCCATACCCAACACGTATACCAAGGATAATTTAAACGCTTTTAGTGTACTCATTTCCTTGTCTTGTCCGACGATAATCGCAGATAAGATAGGGAGCATGGGTAATACACAAGGAGTGAATGCTAACAACAATCCAAATCCCATAAAACCTAATAAAATGAAACCTAGGCTCTGGGTCATTAACATTTGCATCACTTTGTCTTGCTCTGAAGTGGGTGCAGGAGCTTGTTGATTCTCTGGCAATGCTGCAGTTACTTTAGTTAAATCAACAGTGACAGTTTCTTTAATGGGGGGATAACAAAATCCTCCTTCTGAACAGCCTTGATAGCTGACCAGCAATTTAATGTGTTTTGTTTTAAGTGGAGCACCATCAGTTGTTGAAACGATTATCGGTATAACAACAGTATCTTTATAAATTTCATAGGCGTTTGGACCGTGATCTTTTTTAGCGATACCTTGAGGATAATTAATTTGTAGCTTTGCGTTTTTTGGTGAAAGAACTTTAAAGCTAAACCGATCACCGTAGACATAATAGGTTGGCGCTAATTTCCAGTTAGCCAATATGGTTTGATTTGGTGCAACTTGTGTAGTAAATGCGAAGGCTTCCTTGGCAGATAGAGGCGTTTTGGTTTCGATTTCAGCTTGAGCTGTCTTCATCGTCAGCATAAAAGTTAGCAGACTCAGAAAGAGAAATGTGAAATATTTTTTCATGGTAGCGTTCTCTCAAGACTTTGTTGAATAAAATCCAGATATCCTTCGAATCCCTGCTGAATAGGGCAACTAATAATTTCAGGTGTTTCATAAGGATGATGTGTTCGAATCATTATTTCAAGCTCTGAATAATAGGTTCGCATGGTTTTTATGATTAATAACACTTCCTGTGTTTTTTCAATTTTTCCTTGCCAATAAAAAACTGAGTGTATGGCGGGAATAATGTTAACACAAGCAGCAAGCACTTTTTCAACTACTAATTCGGCTAATGTTTCAGCGCTTGTTTCATCAGGACAAGTACAAAAAACTACTATGTATTCTTTTGACATAAATTTTTAGCACAAGTAAAGTGCCGAGTGTAGCATTATTGTAGGTTGTTTTGATACTATGGAAAATACATCAAAAAATAGGTTTTATATATCATGCGTAGAATCATCTACTATACACTGCTTCCGGTATTACTTTTTTTTAGCTCTCTGTGGATTATTTCATACGCTTCTCATGCGTCATCGAAAAAATTAGGTTATCAGGAGCTTAATCCAGTTATAGCCTCATTGTCCGTACCAGGAAAAGTCACGTTAACAGAATTTTTTAGCTACGGGTGTCCAGCATGTTATGCGGTCGAGCCTATGTTAAAAAAATGGCTTGCTCAGCATAACGATATTGTGTTTCAAAGAATTCCTTCTGTATTTCGATCTGAATGGGAGATTTATGCTAAGGCTTACTATGTAGCTAAACATTTTGGAATTTCTGAAAAAATTACTCCGGTTTTATTTAAGGCTGTTCACGAGGAAAAACGTGATTTGTCTACTCCTACCCAAATGGCGAATTTTTTTGCGGAACAAGGGATAGATAAAAAACAATTTGAAAGTGTGTTTAATTTTGCTCCACAGATTGAAGGGCAGTTGGCTCGTGCAGATAATTTGTTTCATCAATACAAAATATTTGTCATTCCTACTTTTGTAGTGAATGGAAAATATTTAACCAATGCTGATATGACAGGCAGTAATAATCAAAAATTATTTGAAGTGCTTGAAAAGCTTATTCACTTTCCTGAAGCTGCAAAAAAAGCTGCTATGCCAACGTAGGGTTTTAATAGACCTCTTGCATAACCAAGTATTTTGTTTTTATGCAAGGCGCAGCTTGAACGAGCAGCGCAATATGTAATAAATGAGCAGCGCAGATCAAGCTGCAACGTAGCAGAAAGACAAAAGACGCAGGTTATGCAAGAGGTCTAATGAAAGAATCAAAATCTAAATTTATATTCAAAATGAACTTTTCCCCTTGGTTAATTTGGGGGCTTGGCGCTGCTTTCTTTTTTGCTGAATATGTTGCACGTGTTGCACCCAGTGTGATGGTTCCTGAGTTAATGAGAAGCTTTAACGTAGATGCGCTTACAATTGGTAGTCTCTCAGCGTTCTTTTCTTATGCCTACGTAAGTATGCAAATGCCAGTTGGTGTTTTGGTTGATCGCTATGGTCCGCACCGATTACTGACTGTTATGTGTATTGTCTGTGGTTTAGGCTGTTTATTATTTGCGAATGCTGGCAATGTCGTTAGTGCTAATTTTGGCCGTTTTCTAATGGGTTTTGGCGCTTCATTTGCTTTTGTGGGTTCGCTTAAATTAGCAGTGCTTTGGTTTCCAGCTAACCGCTTTGGTTTATTAGCAGGGTTAACGCAAGCTGTTGGTATGTTAGGTGCTGCAGTAGGCCAAGCCCCTACTTCGATTGCAGTGTCTCGTTTAGGATGGCAAACAACTTTATTCGCCATTGCTATCGTATTTTTAATTTTAGCCATTTTGATAGGCTTAATTGTTCGTGATAGGCCCATTCATTCTTTGCTTATACAAGAACCGCTGGCGAGTGATAAAAATGTTTTGGCAGGCAGCAAGAATGTGCTCAAAAATCGGCAGAGTTGGTGGAATGCAGCTTATGCTGGAGTTATTTACGCGCCAACAGCGGCTTTTGCTGAACTTTGGGGAGTAACTTTTTTAGCGCAAAATTATCATTTGAGTTTGCGTGTTGCTGCCACAATAGTTAGTTTGATTTTTATTGGTATAGGTGTTGGTGGTCCACTAATTGGCTGGTTTTCTGATCGCATTCAATTACGTCGCCCCCTGATGCTGTTATCTGCAGTGAGCTGTTTTGTTTTATTA